>Ga0233439_10000246_pt1 | contig 90192 bp, 95 predicted proteins | sample SI_123_September_6_FD_182713 | JGI IMG/M metagenome (GOLD analysis project Ga0233439, IMG submission 182713) | Seawater microbial communities from Saanich Inlet, British Columbia, Canada - SI_123_September2016_100_MG | ecosystem: Environmental > Aquatic > Marine > Inlet | place: Canada: British...
ATTATCTGTTTAAGTACTTTCCTTTAGCCAACACCCAGGAAGATATTGAACGATTGCTTCCCTTCAATTTGAAAACTGAGGACTTGAAGAGGGAGGGGTAATACTGGTGTTGCCCAGACGCTTACCTTTGATAACTGCTTCCGGGACCAGAACCTGTTCAAACAACTCACTCAATAGGGAGAGAACACCTATTCGGGCGAAAACAATCAGAGGCCCGGCATCTGTAACAATCAGAGGATTACTCTTCAAGAACCTTCATCTCATGTTCAATCTCTTCTACAGGATAATCCACTACCGGGACACCCATATTGCTGACATCTTCCAGAAAGATGGCCAAGGGGATGCCGGCTATTTTGGCTGCACGGGAAGAGGTGACCACCCCTTCGGTAAAGAGTTGAAGAGCGAGAGAGAATCCAGCCCCTTTCTCTAAAAGTTCTTGAGAAAACGGTACAGCCACAAACAGGGGGTGTCCATGTTTGGTGATTATGGATAAGCGGCCACTCTCGGCATCTCGGGCCAAATCTCCAGTTCTCTCTCTTAAATCCCGGATTGTGAATGTATCAATGGATTGCATATGTTGACTCCATAATGTGTACATAAATGATAGCACAAAGTATATCTGCATCCAGAAATTACGGTGCAGTCAGCCCCACCATGTTACCCAGCGCGGCAATCGGCATGTTTTCGTGTTCTTTGAAGAGGGGGGATTACCAGCTCTATAAAGATCTACTGAGTGTGGCGGCACACCGGACAGTGGCTGAAATTTGCTGTTATTGCCTGATGCCGAACCATGTCCATCTAATCATTGTCCCATCTGATGAAGACGGATTGCGTCGCACCTTCGCTGATGCACACCATCGTTATACCGAGTATATCAATGCGCGGATCACCGTAACGCACCATACTCATCAGTAGTATTGTCTCCTTTTGAGGTAGAATAGCTGCCTCGGTGAGATCGCACCGACCAACTGGTGCCGCTCATTTCATCTATGTTGTGCGCTTGATTCAGAACACTATTACGATACAGAGGGGTCGATGTATGAGACAGGTTATTCTGGATACAGAAACAACCGGGCTGGAGCCCAAGCAGGGCCACCGGATTATTGAAATAGGTTGTGTGGAGATGGTGAATCGCCGTCTCACCAATAACCATTATCACCAGTATATTCAGCCTGAACGAACGGTAGATCAGGGTGCCATTGAGGTGCATGGGATTACCAATAAATATCTTGCCGATAAACCTCTGTTTGGAACAATTGTTGATGAATTTCTGGACTATGTGCGTGGCGCTGAGTTGGTAATTCATAATGCCCCTTTTGATGTTGGTTTTATCAACCATGAGCTCAACCTGTTGCAAAAAGGTTATGCTCCGATTGAAGAAATTTGCACCATCACTGATAGCTTGCAGATGGCACGTAAGCAGTACCCCGGACAAAAAAACAATCTGGATGCACTCTGTCGACGTCTGGATATTGACAATACGCAACGCAGTCTGCACGGTGCTCTACTTGATTCAGAGATACTGGCAGAGGTCTATCTGGCGATGACCGGCGGGCAGACCGGGCTGGATCTGGATGGGCTGGGGGAGTTTGGTGGGATTGAACCCGTTCGCCATTTTTCAGCAGATCGACAGCCGTTAACTATCCTCAAGGCTGATGAAGAGGAGCTGGCTGCTCACCGGGCCTATCTGGAGAAGATTGGCGCTGAAGCATGGTGATCACCCGTTTTACCCTCGTTTTATTCTTGGCTTCGGTTCTGCTTTTCTGAATTTCTAGAGAGACGTAACAACATCTCTAACAGCTCACTGGCGAGATAACCGGCAACCAATAGCGCTAGACTGAGTGTGACACCACCAATCGCAATCCAGATTTCAGCATGCTGTTTCAGTACGGGAGCAAAGAATTCTTGAAATAGGGCCATCCACGGTGCCAACTCAACCCCTTCGATCTGCATCAACGTGAGCAGTGTGATCGCTAAAATGGTGACAAAGAGCATCTCTCCACTCAAGCGGGCCAAAACGGTGACAATTTCAGAGAGCGTGTAGAGAGGGTTGTAGAGTGAGCGAATCTCAGCGGCCCTCAGTAGCAACAGATGTGCAATGGTATAGCCGGCAAGCAGCAGGGTCATCTGTGCCAGTATTGGCAAGATGAGAGAACCCTCTGCTGCTGGAGTGGATAAACGTTGAGTGAATTCAATCGTATCACCGATCAGAAAAATGGTGATTGCAATTGCGGTAAGGCGCAGTAGCCCGGAAAAGAGGGTGCGAAAGAAGCGGCCGTCGGTGAGTAGAGCCAGCCAGCCGTAGACAAATAGAATTTTTTCCATGTGATAAAGGTATTATGTTGTAGGGGAAACGTTATTTAATGGCGAAGAACAAAATATAGACTACTCTTTCTCTCATTGGGGAGTTTTGTGTAGTTTTTGGATAACCATACAGGAGGGTTGTTATGGGGGACAAGAAAATCTTGCTCAAAGGGGAGCATGGTGAAGAGATCATTCTACCGGTGGTTGAGGGAAGTTATGGTCCAAGTGCGATTGATGTGCAACAGCTCTATCAAGCAAGTGGGATGTTTACCTTTGATCCGGGGTATCTCTCTACGGCCAGTTGTCAGAGTCAAATCACCTATATTGATGGAGATCAGGGCGAGCTCTACTATCGAGGTTACGCGATTGAAGAGCTGGCTGAGAAAAGCAGCTATCTGGAGTGCTGTTATCTGCTACTGCATGGAGAGCTGCCGCAAGTTGATGAGCTTACCGAGTTTGAGACCATCATCAAAGAGCATACTATGGTCAATGAAGCCATCCGCCGGTTTTATGAAGGGATGCGCTATGATGCACACCCGATGGCAATTACCTTGGGTGTTGTGGGGGCGCTCTCGGCCTTCTATCATGACTCCATTGATGTGCGAAATCCACTGCACCGTACCATCTCTGCCCATCGCCTCATTGCCAAAATGCCAACGATCGCGGCTTATAGCTATAAGTACTCAATGGGGCAACCTTTTGTCTATCCTAAAAACAGCCTGAACTATGCGGAGAATTTTCTCCATATGATGTTTGCCTGTCCGGCAGAGGATTATGAGGTTGACCCTATTGCTGCCAAGGCACTGGATCTGATCTTTATTCTTCATGCAGATCATGAGCAAAATGCCAGCACCTCGACCGTTCGACTGGCGGGTAGCTCGGGCACCAACCCCTTTGCGTCCATTGCTGCGGGGATTGCATCGCTGTGGGGACCAGCACATGGGGGGGCCAATGAGGCCGTGATTCGTATGTTGGAGGAGATTGGGACAAAAGATTCAATTGCCCATTTTGTGGAGCGGGCAAAATCAAAAGAGGACCCCTTCAGGTTGATGGGATTTGGTCATCGAATCTACAAAAACTATGATCCCCGTGCGCGACTGATCCGCAAGGCGTGTCATGAATTGCTCGATTCACTGGGAGAGAAGGGGGGACCGTTGTTTGAAGCAGCACTGGAGCTGGAGCGGATTGCACTGGAAGATAGCTACTTTGTGGAGAGACAACTCTACCCCAATGTAGATTTTTATTCGGGGTTGATTCTCAAGGCGCTTGGTATCCCTCTCAATATGTTTACCGTGATTTTTGCAATGGCGAGAACCGCTGGATGGATTGCGCAGTGGAATGAGATGCTGGATGATCCCGCACAACGTATCGGGCGCCCCCGACAACTCTATACCGGGGCAAAGCCTCGTCCCTACCTGGACCTTGAGCAGCGTTAAACAGGGGGTAGAGGGTAAATAGTGTGGTTGTCACTGCTCCTGGGTGCGTCGTGACTGTTTTTGTGCTCTTTTCTGTTCACGACTTCTCTTTAAGCGGGAACTGCCTTGCCGGTTCTCCTGTTGCAACAGTTGGTCATGCTGAAGATAGAGCGCACACTCCATCAAGGTTTCTGAACGCCCCAGAGCACGAAGCTGTTTTCTATATTTTATCAGTGGCGGATTACGCGCCACGATCTTGTCGATATAGGGAGAGTGGGGTGGCTCCATTAGCCAGAAGGGGGAGTTCCTGAAAGGAATTGAGATCAACATGATCAATCCTGCCAACACCTCAATGGCGACAGTCATCCATGGAAGGGTGGAGCCGTTACCGATGAATCCAGAGATATCCAGTGCAGAGACCAGCAACAGTGTGAGCAGTGCTGAACGAAAACCGATATAACTGACCATCTCGACCAGGCGAAAACGTCTGTTGAGCCACTCATGGGTGGGGGGGTGCCCCTCCAGATCCTGGTTGATGAGATATTGAAGTGGTTCAGTGCGGCTGGCCGGAAAATGGATAGAGTGTAGTTCTGTGAACCCCTCTGTTAAAACCTTTTTCTGCAGACTTTTGGTGGAGCTAAAGATCAAAATAGGGGGACTTGGATGAGAGTAGAGCGCATGAATGGACCCAATTCAGATCAGTTTAAAAGGTACTGGTTGAGGATTACTCTGAGCTCTTCCCGGTTGATCGGTTTGCTGAGAAAGTCATCACAACCTGCACTGAAAAAGGCATCACGATGTTTCTGCATCACATTTGCGGTGAGCGCAATAATAGGGGGTTTATATCCACCGGTTTTAAGTTTCTGAGTCGCCTCAATTCCATCCATGACTGGCATCTGCATATCCATCAAGATCAAATCTATGGTGTTCTCTTCGGTGAGCTGTATCGCCTCAGCGCCATTACTGGCGACCAGCACTTCAAGATCCCCCATGGACTGGAGGATTCGACGCTCCAGAAGCTGTAGTTCAGGGGTATCTTCTGCGATAAGAACAGTTCCCTTAAGCTCTCGTGGACTATTTGAATTCGTGGCATTCATTGCCGATGAAGAGGCAACAGGGAGGTTGCTAACTTTATAGGGAAGGGTGAGTTGAAAGGTTGAACCCTGCCCGACAGTGCTCGTAACATGGATGGCCCCTCCCATCAGGTGAGCCAGGCTTTCTGAAATATAGAGTCCCAGCCCGGTACCTCCAAAACGGCGCGAAATTGAAGCGTCGGCCTGCTCAAAGCGGCCAAACAGGCGATCCAGTACCTCTGTGTTAATTCCAATGCCAGTGTCGGCAACACTAAAATTGAGTTGCTGACCGGTATTCCAGATGGTGAGTTGAATTCCCCCTTTCTCCGTAAACTTAATGGCATTACCGAGTAAATTGATCAAAATTTGTCCAACCCTTCGACTATCTCCGATCAGTTGAAATTGTGGCTTCTGTTTAACGGTGACCTGCAGGTCAAGCCCTGCATCCTGAGCACGTACGGCAAAGATATGGGTTATCTCATCAATCAATGCCGTGAGATCATAAGGGGTCTTATCAATGCTGAATTTTCCAGAATCAATCTTTGACATATCCAGAATATCGTTCACCAGAGCCAGTTGGAAACGGCCTGCGGATTCGATGGAGCGGATAATTTTCTGTTTTTCGGAATCATTTTCGCAGTCAGAAAGCAATTCACTATTGCCAATAATTGAGGTGAGGGGGGTTCTCAGTTCATGGCTCATTGAGGCGAGAAACTCATCCTTGGCACGGTTGGCTCGATTTGCATTTTCTGCATTAATATAGTCACGCATGTCATGGATAACCATAACGGTTTTATCTTCTAAAGCATTTTCTGTGGCGTGCAAAGCGGTACCAGAAACTTGCACCGGAATGAATCTTCCATTTTTCTGAAGCAGATCCCGTTCGGTAAAAAGGGGGCCCAGCTTACTCCCTTCCTCTTCCTTAAAGAGGTTTTGGTAAGGTTGGTGGAGCAGTTCATCCCGGTCCATCCCGGTTAATTTCTCCAATACGGGGTTAACTGTCTCAACCGTTCCATCAGCACTGAATACCAGCAGCCCCTCATTCATCGATGCAAAAATACGCTCCATGTTCTGTTTAATGCGCTCTTCTCTCTGATGAGCCAGATAGATTTTCAGCTGTGTATTCACACGGGCGAGTAGTAGAGAGGAGTCAAAAGGTTTGGTGATATAGTCGGCACCGCCCACTTGAAAACCATCGACCATATCTTCGGTCGTAACATTGGCGGATAGAAAGATGATGGGAATATCTCTATAGCGCTCATCCTGTTTCAACCGTTTACAAACCTCATACCCACCCATTCCGGGCATCATGATGTCGAGCAGGATCAGTTGAGGGGGAATCGATTCAATTAACTGGAGGGCCTCTTCACCGCTCTGTGCAAAATTGATTCGATATTTTTTGGTGTTGCGCAGGGTTGTGCCGACAACCTGCAGATTGTCCGTCTGGTCATCAACAACCAGGATGCGTGGTAACTCTTCTGTGTTAGTTTTCATAAGTGACGATTAGAACTATTAACAGGGTATTGATATCATATCAGTCTGCCCCCTGAACAGAAAGTGGTGGCTGTTCTGCCAGGGATAACAGGTGGTCATAACGGGCTTTAACCTCTAGCTGTGACTCTCTCTGTAGTATCGCAGCGGTTTCAGCATCACGGTGCTGCAGTGCACTAAAGCGCCGTTCCCCCTTGAGAAACTCTTCGTAAGGGATGGAAGGTGCCTTAGAGTCAAGCTGCATCGGGTTTTTGTCTTCACCCCGTCGCCTCGGGTCATAACGAAACAGGTTCCAGTGTCCACTCTCTACCGCCAACCGTTGTCGCTGGTGGTTATCCGTCAGATCAACCCCATGAGAGATGCAGGGGGCATAGGCAATAATCAATGAGGTACCCGGATAGGATTCAGCCTCAATAAATGTCTTTAGAGTCTGCATATCTTTTGCACCATAAGAGACTTGTGCCACATAGACATTTCCATAGCTGATGGCAACATCGGCAAGATTTTTCTTGGCCGTTCGCTTGCCTGCAGCAGAGAACTTGGCGACGGCTCCATGAGGTGTTGATTTCGAGGTCTGTCCCCCGGTATTGGAGTAAACTTCAGTATCCAGCACTAGGATATTGACATCTCGTCCAGAGGCGAGCACATGGTCCAACCCGCCAAAGCCAATATCATAGGCCCAGCCATCTCCCCCTATAATCCATACACTACGGCGTACCAGCACATCAACCTCATCCAGCAGGATGGCACTCTCTTCTGTGTTGAGTGCCTGCAATTGGTTACGTAGTGTTTCGACCCGTTGTCGCTGCTGATAGAGTGCCGCTTCACTGCTCTGATCCGCTTGCAGCAGGGCATCCACCAAGGCATCTCCTAATTCGCCACGCAGTGCGGTTAGTCGGGAGCTAACCTCATCTAACTGGCGGTCATGAGCAACCCGCATCCCCATTCCAAACTCTGCATTATCTTCAAACAGAGAGTTGTTCCAGGCGGGTCCCCGTCCCTCTGTGGTGATGCTCCAGGGGGTGGTCGGGAGGTTGCCGCCATAGATCGATGAGCAGCCCGTGGCATTGGCCACAATCATCCGCTCACCAAACAGTTGTGTAGCCAGACGTATATAGGGGGTCTCTCCACAACCTGAACAGGCACCTGAAAACTCAAACAGAGGCTGAAACAGCATCGCTCCCTTGATGGTAGAGGTGCGCACCTGTGTGCGATCAAACTCCGGTAGTGAGAGGAAGTAGTCCCAATTGAGCTTCTCCTGTTCTAACAGCGGCGTTTTCAATGGCACCATATTGAGCGCCTTCTGCTCTGGGTGCTTTTTGTCATGAACAGGGCAGATCTCAACGCAGAGTCCACAACCGGTACAGTCTTCAGGGGCAACCTGATAGCTGATCTGACTCTCGGCAGGGAACTCTTTGCCTTTGACTGCAGCGTAGCGGTAGTGTTGTGGAGCATCGCTGACACACTGCAGATCAAATACCTTGCTGCGGATCGCAGAGTGAGGACAGACAAAGGGGCATTTCCCGCAATCAATACAGATTGAGGCCTCCCAGACCGGGATTTCAGAGGCGAGACTGCGTTTCTCCCACATCGCGGTTGCGGTTGGCCAGGTGCCGTCCACAGGAAAAGCACTGACCGGGAGTCGGTCACCTTCACCGGCAATCAGTGGCCCGATAACGTTATGCACAAACTCGGGGGCACCCTCTGGTACCGCCGGGATGAGTTCAAGAGTTGAGGTTGCATGGTCAGGGACCTCAATTTTATGTAGGTGGTGAAGTGCAGCATCAATGGCGCGGAAGTTTTTCTCTGCAATATCGTCCCCTTTTTTACCGTAGGTTTGGCTCACTGCCTGCTTGATTGCAGTGATTGCCTGTTGATGGGGAAGCACTTCAGAGATTGCAAAGAAGCAGGTTTGCATCACTGTATTGATCCGTTTTCCCATTCCAGCCTCTCTGGCTGTCTCCGCTGCATCAATGACATAGAACTGGATTCTCAGGTCAATAATCTGTTGCTGCAGTGGATGAGGCAGCGAATCCCAAACTGCGTCTTTCGGTAGGCTGGAGTTGAGCAGTAACACGGCTCCCTCCTTGGCCATTCCCACAACGGGATAGTGACCCAGAAAACGTTGCTGGTGACAGGCGACAAAATCAGCTTCACCGGGTGCAATGAGATAGGAGGAGCGAATCGCCTCAGCACCAAAACGGAGGTGTGAGATGGTCACTGCACCAGTCTTTTTAGAGTCGTAGACAAAATACCCCTGTGCATGGTGGTCGGAGCGCTCTCCAATGATCTTGATGGAGTTGCGGTTGGCACTGACGGTGCCATCGCTACCAAGGCCATAGAAGATGGCCTTAAACTGCTGCTTGACACAGTCGGGACGGAATTGCTCCTCCCAGGGGACACTGGTATGGGTTACATCATCCTGAATACCGATGGTGAAGTTATTAAATAGCCTGTTCTGTTGTAGTGCATCAAATAGAGACTTGACCATGGCCGGAGTGAACTCCTTGGAGGAGAGCCCATACCTTCCACCAAAAATTTCAGCCATTGGTTTGCCTTGGGTGGCCAATACGGTAACCACATCCTTATAAAGGGGCTCTCCACCAGCCCCAGATTCCTTGGTGCGATCGAGCACAGCGATTTGCTGTGCAGAGTCAGGAATTGCCTGCAGCAGATGTTCCGCTGACAAAGGGCGGTAGAGGCGTACAACCACGATCCCGACCTTTTCACCCTGTGCAACCAGATGTTCAACCGTCTCTTCTGCAGCTCCGACACCAGAGCCCATCAAGATGAGGATACGCTCGGCATCATCCGCGCCGATATAATCAAATAGTCTGTAATGCCGTCCAGTTAATACCCCGAAACGCTCCATCGCCTGTAGTACCAATTCAGGCGTCTGTTGATACCAGCCGTTGGCCGCTTCGCGCTGTTGGAAGAAGGTGTCTGGATTTTGTGCGGTACCACGCAACACGGGATGGTCCGGGTTGAGTGCGCGCGCACGATGCTGCTGGATCTTCTCTCGACTCAAGAGTGCATGGATCGTCTCATCCTCAATCTCTTCAACCTGGTTGATCTCATGGGAGGTGCGAAAGCCATCAAAAAAATGGATAAACGGCACTCTGGAAGAGAGAGTTGCCGATTGGGCAATCAGTGCAAAATCGTGGCTCTCTTGTACCGAGCTTGCAGCCAGCATTGCAAACCCTGTGGGGCGCACAGCCATCACATCACTGTGGTCTCCGAAGATTGAAAGCGCATGTGAAGCGATAGAGCGTGCCGCAACATGGATTACCATGGGGGTCAGCTCACCGGCAATCTTGTACATGTTGGGAATCATCAACAACAAACCTTGAGATGCGGTAAAGGTTGTGGTGAGCGCACCACTTTGTAGCGCCCCATGTACGGTACCTGCAGCCCCCCCTTCGCTCTGCATCTCAACGACTGCGGGAATGCTACCCCAAAGATTGGTTCTGCCGGCAGCGGACCACTCATCGGCATATTCACCCATTGGTGAGGCGGGAGTGATCGGATAGATTGCAATCACCTCATTGGTTTTGTGTGCAATACGTGCGACGGCCTCATTTCCATCCATCATTGCCATGGTCGATTCTCCTCACTGCGTTCAATCAATAATTGATAGTTCTCATATCGGGATTGGGTAATCTCTCCCGTTTCAACCGCAGCACTGACGGCACAGCCCGGCTCACTCATATGGCGGCAGTTACTGAAGCGACACGCATCAGCATAGTGGTAAAATTCGGTAAACCCGTTTCGCAACGTGGTCTCATCCAGATCCCACACCCCAAATTCACGAATTCCGGGAGAGTCAATCAGTGTGCCGCCACTCTCCAGTGTGTAGAGTGTGGTTGCGCTGGTAGTGTGCCGGCCATGGCCACTCGATTCAGACAGTGCGCCCACAGCAATATCCTGATCGGGTAGTAGTTGCTGGATGATCGAAGATTTTCCTGCACCGGAGGGGCCTACTAAAACACTGCATTGGGAAGAGAGCTGCAAGCGGAGTTCATCCAGACCACTATCGGATACCGTGCTACTCCAGAGCAAGGCACGGGTTAAAGTTTGATAGTTAGCAAGCTGCTGCTGGAGTATCTGTTGCTCTTCTGTGGAGAGCAGATCGGTCTTATTGATCACCAGTAGGGTGGGAATCGAAATGGCCTCCGCAGCAACCAGAATTCGATCAACCTGTAGCAGATCAATACCAGGTTGAGTTGCGGTTACAATTACAATTTGATCAATGTTGGAGGCAATCGGTTTCTTGCGTTGATTGAAGGGGTCGGGGCGACTGAGAATACATTTACGTACATCAAGCGCAACGATCACCCCTTCTCCCTCACCCGTAGGCTCCCACGTTATCCAGTCACCGACGGCTAACACCGGCAGTTTTTTGCGTTGGGAACAGGTAATGACGCTATCAGAATAGGACTCATCTGCTGGACGTACAATCAGCCGGTTTCCCTTTCGACTGATAATCTGTCCTGTTCGCCGGGGCGTCGATTGATCCACGCGGCTACCGAAAAGTTAAGGTTTAAAGTGGTAAAAGCTCGCATTCATATATTCAACCACATCGGTCTGATCATCAGGGAACCAGTCGGAACCTTTACCGGTCATAGTGATGCACATACTGACCTGACGCTTCAGGTCAAAGAAGTTACTCAACGTTCGACCTTCACGGGTATAGACCTCTGTTCCATGACAGCCGAGGCAATCCTTGTCATGAAGCTCCTGGCCGTTTTCCGTATCTGCTGCAGCTTGACTTGACAGTGTGCCTACAAGTAAAAGAGAACTCAGTAGTGATGTAATTATTGTTTTGTTCATGTTTCTATGTCCGGGTTTGATTTAAAGGAGGGGTTCTGTTCAAGATGAGCGATTCGTACTGGTGCGGGTGGATGAGAGTCGTGATAAGCCGAGTAGAGTGGGTCAGGAGTTACGGTTGAGGCATTCTCTCGATAGAGGGCAACCAGTGCACTAATCAGATCTGCTGCCTGAGCATGGCTGGCAGCAAAATCATCCGCTTCAAACTCATGTTTTCTTGAGTAGGCCGCCATAATCGGCTGAATCCAAAAGGTAAAAACAGAAGAGGCTACCAGGAAAAGCACCAGCGCGGCATGGTCCGAAGGGGTGGCAACCCCCAGCCCCTGATAAAACCAGGGCTGCTCAATCAGCCATGCAAGTAGTGCCAGTGAGGCGAGCGAGAAGAGCCCACTTAACAGTAATCTTTTCTTGATATGGCCTCGGTTGAAGTGACCCAGCTCGTGCGCCAGTACGGCCAGGATCTCATCTTCACTCAGAGTCTCGAGCAGGGTGTCATAAAAGACAATTCGTCTCTTTTTTCCGAGCCCGGTAAAGTAGGCATTGCCGTGACCAGAGCGTTTAGAACCATCCACCACAAAGATGCCATCACAATCAAAACCGGCCTCTTTGAGCAGGTTTCCGATACGGTCAGCCAGAGCCTCATTCTCCAACGGAGTAAAGGTATTGAAAAGCGGAGCAAGAAAAGTGGGCCAGGCCCAGATCATCAACAGTGTAAAGCCCATCCAGACACTCCAGACCTGCAACCACCAGAGTGGGGATGCCATTCCCATCAGCCAGAGAACCATCATGATGAGTGGGGTACCAATAACCAGTGCAAGCAGGGTCTGTTTAAACAGGTCGCTGAGATAGATGGCCGGGGTGGTGTGGTTGAAACCAAAACGTGCCTCCAGTCTGAAGGTACTATAGAGAGAAAAGGGGGTGGAGAGAATGGCACCTGACAGTGTGAAGGAGAGGATAAAGCCGACCCCATGGTAAAGTGGATCTATCTCCATCCCACGCCACAGTTGATCCAGCCACTGCAAGCCACCACCCAGGGTCCAGAACAGCAAAAGAAGGGTGCCATAGAGTTGTTCGATCTGCCCCACTTGCTGTTTTGCGGTTGTGTAGTCAGCGGCCTTCTGGTGCTGCTCCAGAGGGAGTGTAGAGGTGAAGTGCGTCGGAACAGTAGCCCGGTGCGCCTGTACAGCACTGACCTGCCTCCTTGACAGCCACCATTCGACAGCAAAGTGGAGTAGAACCATCATAAAAAATAGTTGGCTAAAAAGAGTTGTACTCACCAAAATATTGCCTCTCTTCCTCTGTTAGAATCTGATATTGCTTCTAATCATACCGTAACAAGAGTAGATAACCTATGGGTGAAAAAATTGACGAGATGAATCTGGTTTGGGTCGATCTGGAGATGAGTGGACTGAACCCGGAGACCGATACCATTATTGAGATTGCAACCATCGTCACCGATGCCAATCTGGAAGTTCTTGATGAGGGCCCGGTGTATGCAATCCGTCACCCTGAATCGGTAATTGAGGCGATGGATGAGTGGAATAGCAAGACCCATAGTGAATCGGGATTGATACAGCGCATGCACGATGAAGGGGTCTCTATGCGCGAGGCGGAGTTGAAAACGCTGGAGTTTATGAAGCAATTTGTCTCAGAACGTAAATCACCGATGTGTGGTAACAGCATCTGCCAGGATCGACGCTTTATGGCGAAACAGATGCCCGAACTCAAGCACTACTTTCACTACCGAAATCTGGATGTCAGTACTTTGAAAGAGCTTGCCAAACGCTGGAAACCGGAACTGCTGGAGCAGTTTGAGAAGAAAGGGGCACATACGGCATTGGCGGATATCAGAGAATCAATTGATGAGATGAGGTTTTACCGTAAACATTTTATTCAGCAGTGATTGGAGTCTGATTTCGACAGCGATGAGTGGAGTCCTATAGCTCTTTTTCATTAATCTCGATGCGGTGCTTTTTTTGCAGGGTATCAATGGACCATTCAATCTGTTCCCTGACCACCTCTGAAGGGTGATTACGCTGTTTTTCCAGCCCCCGCTGCACATCCGCCAGATTGCAGGTTGCGTTACCAAGTGCAAGTGCAATATTTCGTAACCAGCGCACATGACCGATACGACGAATTGGTGAGCCCTCCATGCGCTTGAGGAATTCTGTTTCACTCCATTGAAACAGTGCTAACAGTTGCGGTGCGTCCAGTCCGTGTCGAACCTTGAAGTCGACCTCAGTGGTGGATTGCGTGAAGCGGTTCCAGGGGCAGACCAACTGGCAGTCATCACAACCAAAAACCCGGTTTCCGATGGCTTCGCGAAACTCTTCAGGTATAGGACCCGCCAACTCAATGGTGAGATAAGATATACAGCGTCTTGCATCGAGTTTATAAGGGGCGATAATGGCGCCGGTTGGGCAGCTCTCTATGCAGGCACTACAGTGCCCGCAATGGTTGATGGCGGGGCTGTCCGGGAGCAGAGCCAGATCGGTATAGATTTCCCCCAGAAAGAACCAGGAACCACTCTGTTTGTGGATCAGGTTGGTATGTTTGCCAATCCAGCCGATGCCACTATTCTCGGCAATCCCTCTCTCTAAAACGGGAGCGCTATCGACAAAAACCCGATGCCCAAATGGACCGACCATCGTTTCAATTCGCTTGGCTAACTGCGCCAGGCGGTTGCGCATCAGTTTGTGGTAGTCCCGCCCCAGCGCGTAACGGGAGACAAACCCTTTTTGACTGTCGTTGATGACAGACCAAGCATCTGCTGCACTGTGCGGATAGTAGTTCATTCGAAACGAGAGCAGGGTCAGTGTGCCGGGAATCAATTGTGCCGGGCGGCTGCGTTTGGTGCCATGGCGGGTCATGTACTCCATCTCCCCATGTAGCCCTGCCTCTGTCCACTGCGCCAGTGCCTGCTCGTGAGGTTGTAGATCACAGTAGCTGACCCCGAATCCTTGAAAGCCAAACTCTGCAGACCACTGCTGTATCATCGTTTTTAACTGTTGAGGGGGAATCTCCATAAGGGATCAGTATAATACCGCCTTATGATAGTTGATATTACCAATGAGCATGCAATGGAACAGTTAGGGGCGCTGCTGGCTCAACTGCTGGCTGCCCCTGCACTGCTGTTTTTACAAGGTGACCTAGGAATGGGAAAGACCACTTTGGCGCGAGGTTTTATCCGTGCCTGTGGACATCAAGGTAACGTTAAAAGCCCTACCTATACCCTTGTAGAGCCCTACGAACTAAAGGGAGAGATGATCTACCACTTTGACCTCTACCGGCTTTGTGACGCGGAGGAGCTGGAGTTTATGGGGATCCGGGATTATCTGGATCACTCAATTGCACTGGTAGAGTGGCCGGACAAAGGAGAAGGAATGTTGCCAGAACCAACCCTGGAGTTGCATTTACAGAGTCACGGTGAAGGTCGCAGAGGTTATTTCAGGGGAGATCCAGCGCTCCTTCATAAAATTGAGCAGGGGTGGGCCAATGGCTGAAAACTGTTGCCTGAATCGACGCCGTTTTATTCAATTGGTGGGGTCTGTCCCTTTACTGGGCACAATACCGGCTGTTCGGGCAGAAATGACATCCATTTACGGTATTCGTCTCTGGCCTGCTCCAGACCATACCCGCATCGTGCTGGATCTGGATCGACAGGTGGAATACACGTTGAGTAGTGGGAAGAGTCCGCATAAAGTGGTACTTACCCTGAAATCTGCCCAACCTATTCTGACGCTGGATTCGGCGGTCAGGGGGGACCCTCGACTCAAGTCGGTAAAAACCACATTTGCGCAACAGGGCAATCTGTTTGTGGTGGAGTTTCTGTTGTTGCAAAAGGTGGAAGCACGCTCTTTTCTGCTCTCCCCCAATGAGAGCTATGGACACCGTTTAGTGTTGGATCTACATACTATCGGGGCTGATCAACCTGCTCCGCCCCCCAAGCCCTCGAGTCGGCGGAAACTGACCATTGCTATTGATGCAGGGCATGGTGGAGAAGATCCCGGTGCGGTTGGACATAAAGGGAGTCGAGAAAAGCAGATTGTACTCAATGTAGCCAAACGTCTGGAGAAGTTGATTAAACGTGAGACCGGGATGCAGGCGGTGATGATCCGCAAAGGGGACTATTATGTGAGTTTGGGGGGACGGGTGCGTAAGGCACGCAAGCACAATGCAGACCTGATGATCTCAGTTCATGCGGATGGTTTCCGAAAGAAATCAGCTCGTGGGGCTTCTGTCTTCGTCCTCTCCAACAAACGGGCTTCATCCGAGATGGCACGATGGATGGTTAGGCAGGAAAATAGAGCAGACCGGATTGGAGGGGTGGATGAAGCGCGTGAAGAGAGTAGTTTCGTCTATGCCCTACGCGATATGGAGCGGGCCGCCAATCAAAAGGTAAGTCTGGAGTTGGCGGGTGTGGTGCTCAAGGAGTTGGGTAAGATCGGAAATCTTCATGGAAATCAAGTCCATAAGGGGAGTTTTGCAGTATTGAAGGCACCTGATTTTCCTTCCATGTTGGTAGAGACTGGTTTTATCACCAATCCACGAGAGGAGCGTAAACTGCGTACAGGGGCACACCAACAGAAGTTGGCTGAGGCGATGATGAAGGCAGTGCGCCAGTTTGCTATTCGCTATCCGGTCATTGATGAGGGCGCTCCCTCTTCGTCGAAGGCAAGGCCTGAATCGGTGACGACAAAGAGATACTATACAGTTAAACGGGGTGATACCCTTTTTGCTGTAGCCCGGGAGCGTGGTGTTTCACTGAGTCATCTGCGAAAATTGAATCCTGGCTTGAAAGATCTACTCAAGGTGGGGCAAAAGTTGAGAGTGAAATAAAGGTGGCTATCCGTGAACAGAATTAAACGGCTCTCTTCCCAGCTGTCGAATCAGATTGCTGCGGGTGAGGTGGTAGAGCGTCCGGCTTCAGTCCTCAAAGAGCTGTTGGAGAACAGCGTAGATGCCAGAGCAACGCGTGTCTGGATTGATATCGAGGAGGGTGGGCAGCGATTGGTGCGGGTGCGAGACAATGGTTCTGGTATTCTTCAGGAAGACCTAGCCTTGGCGCTGGATCGCCATGCCACCAGTAAGGTGAGAAGTGTGGATGATCTGGGCAAAATTATGACCCTCGGGTTTCGTGGTGAAGCGCTCCCCAGTATTGCCTCTGTCTCTCGTCTGCAATTGACCTCACATGCTGAAGGGGCTGAAAAGGGTTGGCGTATTTTCTGCAACGGCGGGGTTGATATTGAGCCGCCACAGCCAGACCCTCACCCACAAGGGACTACCGTAGAAGTTCGAGATCTCTTCTTCAATACGCCGGCCCGTAAAAAATTTCTACGCACCGATAAAACTGAATTTCGTCATATTGAAGATGTGATACGACGCATGGTACTGGCTCACCCAGAGATACTGTGGGTGTTAAAACACAATGGGAAAGTGGTCAGGGAGTACCCGGCTGGCAGTGGTCGTCAGGCATGGGAGCGACGCATACAGGCCGTGCTGGGGGGTGATTTTGTTGATCATGCTCTCTATCTGCAGAGCGAGATCGGGGAGTTGGCGTTGAAAGGATGGATTGGTCAGCCGACTGTTTCACGTAGCCAACCGGATCAGCAATTTTTCTTTGTTAATGGGCGGGTAATCCGGGATAAAGTGGTTACCCATGCAATCCGCCAAGCCTATCAAGATGTACTGTTTCATGGTCGCCACCCCACGTTTCTACTGTTTTTGGAGATGAACCCAGAGATGGTAGATGTCAATGTACACCCAACCAAGCATGAGGTGCGCTTCCGTGAGAGTCGGCAGATCCATGGTTTCCTCACCCGGATTATCAAGGATACGCTGGCCACAGATCGACCCGGCCCCTCAGCAGAGGGACCAATTGAGGTGGTGGACCGGGAGACGGGAGAGGTACAGCTTCTCTCTGCCACTACAGAGGCCAGTAATACAGCGCTTCGTCAATGGATTGAGCTACCTGGAAAGTCAATACCGCAGTTACGGGAAAATCGATCCTTTGATTTGAGAACAGCGCAAACCAGTCACTCTACAAATCAATCCAGGAGCGTCGGTGAGTCAACAGCCCAACCCTATCAGCCTCAAAAACAGGAGGAGGAGAGCGTGGTCGGTTTTCCACTAGGCCATGCTGTGGCGCAAATTCACGGGATCTATATTTTGGCCGAAAACAGACAAGGTCTGATTTTGGTGGATATGCATGCCGCTCATGAACGAATCACCTACGAACGGCTTAAGCAGGCTGTCGCTGAGGAGGGGGTACGTACCCAACAGTTGCTGGTGCCGGTCACGCTTGCAGTGAGTGAGAAAGAGGCGGAATTTGCAGAGCAGCAGCAACCCCTGTTTGAAAAACTGGGACTGGCTCTGGGTCGGACCGGACCACTCTCGTTAGTGGTGCGTGAAGTACCGGCACTGCTTGCCCAGGCCGATGCGGGACAGTTAGCCAAAGATCTTTTGGCAGACCTGATGGAACATCAACAGAGTGGGCATATTGAAGAACAGATCAATGAGGTACTAGCGACAGTTGCTTGCCATGGTTCGGTACGGGCCGGACGTCGACTCACGTTACCTGAAATGGATGCATTGCTGCGGGATATGGAGCAGACCGAGCGTAGTGGACAGTGTAACCATGGTCGTCCCACCTGGAGGCAACTCACTCTGGATGAGCTGGATGGACTCTTTTTGCGTGGACAGTAATGCTCTGGTTTTTCTGACCGGGCCGACAGCAGCGGGAAAAACAGCACTGGCCGTAGAGCTGGTGGAAAAGCACCCATTTGAGATCATCAGTGTTGACTCCGCACTGGTCTACAGAGGGATGAATATTGGTACCGCTAAGCCGGATGTTGAGACCTTGCAGCGGGCACCCCATCGCCTGGTTGATATAGTTGACCCTGCAGAGGCCTATTCAGCGGCACGTTTCAGGAGCGATGCGCTACGTGAGATCAAGCAGATCCGGGCCAATGGAAAAATTCCACTATTGGTGGGGGGGACCATGCTCTACTATCGGGCGCTGCAATTTGGCCTCTCTACACTACCGGAGTCGGACCCGGAAATACGCCGGAAACTGGAGTTGCAACGCCAGACAGATGGATTATCTCTGCTGTTTGAGCAGTTACAGCAGATTGATCCTCTAGCGGCAGAGCGCATCAATGCCAATGACCCACAGCGTATTCTGCGGGCACTGGAGGTCTACCAGATGACGGGGGTGCCGATCACCACTCTGCAGCAAGAGCAAAAAGCAGAGGAGATCCCCGTGCAACAGATCACCATGGTGGCAATCAGCCCTCAAGATCGCTCTCTGCTTCATCAACGGATCGAATTACGTCTGCAGATCATGATGGAAGCGGGTTTTATTGAAGAGGTGCAAGGGTTAAAGCAGCGGGGAGATCTTACATTAGATAATCCATCTATGCGTTCTGTAGGGTACCGTCAGGTTTGGGAGTACCTGGATGGCTTGATGGAGCGTGAAGAGATGCTCTATCGGGCAACCGTTGCAACCCGCCAACTGGCAAAACGACAACTCACCTGGCTGCGTAACTGGCCAACCCCCGTTCATTGGATGGAGCCAAATCAGTCTGATGCAAGAGAACAGATTATTACCAGGGTAAAATCAATGGATTAACGGAAGCACTCTGGTTTTTCAGATACAATAAAAGTCTCTTATTTCTGACAGAAGAGTGCTTAATGCGGTTTTATAATGAGCTTTCTACTGTTATAGTAAACAACAGTTTTAAAACAATAAAAATAAAGGTATGGAACAATGAGCAGTAAAAGTAAGCAACTACAGGAACCTTTCCTCAATGCGCTCCGCAAGGAGAAGGTTCCGGTTTCGATCTTTTTGGTGAATGGAATCAAATTGCAGGGACAGATTGACTCATTTGATCAGTTTGTGATCCTTTTGAAGAGTGCAGTCAATCAGATGGTCTATAAACATGCCGTCTCAACAATTGTCCCTTCTCGTCCAATTCATATCGACTATGAGGATAGCGAGTAGCTCTGGAACTCACCCTGAATTGGGCGGTAACTACGCCTGATTCTATTTAGAGCATACGGTTAAATTTTGGCTCAATTCTTTGAACGTCATCAGGGTGGTGATCGAGCACTGCTGGTCCATCTTGATCTTCAGGAATCGCAACTGGCAGAGGTTGTAGAAGAGCTTGAGCTCTTGGTCGATTCTGCAGGAGCGGTCATTGTCGATACAATCATTGTTCGGCGCAGATCCATCGAATCCAAGACCTTTATCGGCAGCGGCAAGGCAGAAGAGATTCAACGTATCGTGGAGCATGAAGAGGTTGATGTGGTTATTTTCAACCATGCACTGACTCCGGCACAAGAGCGTAATCTGGAAGAGCTGTTTCAATGCCGTGTACTCGACCGCACCACTCTGATTCTCGATATTTTTGCGCAACGCGCCCGCTCCCATGAAGGTAAATTACAGGTTGAGCTGGCTCAGCTGCGCCATCTTTCGACTCGTCTGATTCGTGGTTGGACCCATCTGGAGCGACAGAAAGGGGGAATCGGACTACGCGGTCCCGGTGAAACCCAGCTGGAGAGTGACCGAAGAATGATCGGGCAACGCATCAAACAGATCATCAAGCGGCTGGAGAAGGTGGAGGCAACCCGAAATTTGGGAAGACGTTCCAGAAAACGCAATACGACCCCCACCATCTCTCTGGTGGGTTATACCAATGCGGGTAAATCATCACTCTTTAACCGTCTGACAGATGCCGGGCTCTATACAGCCAATCAATTGTTTGCAACGTTGGACCCTACCTTGAGAAGCTTGAAGCTGCCCGGTGGAAGAAGTGTGGTACTGGCAGATACGGTCGGTTTTATTCGCGATCTGCCGCATGATTTGGTACAGGCGTTCCGCTCAACGCTGATTGAGACCACTGAGGCGGACCTATTGATTCATGTAATTGATGCAGTGCATGAGGATCGTCGTGATCATATTGATCAAGTCAATGCCGTATTGACCGAGATCGGCGCAGACCAGGTTCCGCAACTTGAAATCTATAATAAAATTGATCTGGCTGAGGGGATTGAGCCGCGAGTAGACCGCAATGGGGAGGGAGAGGTAGAACGTATCTGGCTCTCGGCCAAAAGTGGAACAGGCGTTGAAGCACTGCTGCATGTGTTGACGGAACGTTATTCTGGTGAGTTGCAACAGGGCATTCTTTATCTTCATCCACATGAAGGAAAGTTACATGCAGAACTTCATCAGGAGGGGGGAGTTACCTCCGAACAATTTACAGAAGAGGGTGGATGGAAGATGGAGGTTGAACTCCCGCGCAAAACACTGGATCATCTACACCTTCTTGAACGGGTTGAACCGCTGATAGCGTCTTCACCCGATGACAGTGAACATTACCAACAGGAAAATGCAATCCATGAAGGAACAAGGGATGCAGATTAACTCTGCAACAGATAGTAAAGAGCGTAGTCGCTCAGTTGAACCGATACAATCAGGAGCTATGGAGATGGGTTGGGAGGATAACTCAGGAGGGAATCGTCCAAAAAACAACGATCCATGGGGCGGTGGTAACAAAGGGAACCAACAGCCGCCTGATCTGGATGAGGTCGTTAAGAAACTACAGGACTCTCTGTCACAGATTTTTGGTGGTGGAAAGGGTGGGCGTAAAGGGCCGAGAGCGGTTGAGCCTTCTGGCAATGGACCCAGTCGAGGCAGAAACGGTGCCACGATTGGTATCGGGTCTCTGTTCGGTGTGGTTATTACAATCTGGCTGCTTTCAGGGATCTATATTGTGGACCCTGCAGAACGTGGTGTAGAACTCTATTTTGGAAAGTACTTCACAACCACCATGCCTGGGCCACACTGGGTTGCCCCTTACCCGATTGCTCAGGTGGAGAAGGTGAATGTTGAGGAGATCCGTAATATTGAGATCGGCTACCGTTCCCGTGGTGGAACGCAAGCGGTTGGCTCAGTACCTCGTGAATCCCTGATGCTGACCAAGGACGAGAATATTATCGATATTAAATTTGCGGTTCAGTATCGAATCAAAGATGCTCAAAACTATCTCTTCAGTGTATTGAACCCGGATATCACGCTACGTCAGGCGACTGAAAGTGCGGTGCGCGATGTGATCGGTAAGAGTGAGATGGATTATGTGTTGACTGAAGGGCGTGCAGATATTGCATCGCGTTCACGTGATCTGATTCAAGAGATCGCAGACCGTTACAGTACAGGGCTAGAGGTCACTACAGTGAACATGCAGGATGCCCAGCCACCCGATCAGGTACAGGGTTCATTTGCAGATGTGGTCAAGGCGCGTGAGGATAAACAGCGTCTGATCAATGAAGCAGAAGCCTATAGCAATGATCTGATACCCAGAGCACGTGGTGCGTCTGCCCGTATTCTCTCTGAGGCAGAGGCGTATCGTGAAAAGGTGATGGTAAAGGCAGATGGTGAGACCTCCCGTTTTAATCAGATTTTGACCGAGTACAAAAAGGCACCGGAGGTGACACGGAAACGCCTCTATATCGATGCGATGGAAGGTGTGTTGTCCCGCACCAGCAAAGTGATGGTTGATGTAGATCAAGGTAACAGCTTGCTCTATCTGCCACTCGATAAAATGGTAGGACGTCAATCTGAATCTACTGGCACCACGGATCGCAGAATAAAACTGGAGAGTGGTCGAAGCAGTAGCGGCGGTAATAGTACAAACAGTAGTGCAGGTCGTGAAGATCAGCGCAGTAGAAGTCGATAAGGGGTGGGATGATGAATGGAATCAAAATAGCAATTGGAGCAATTGTTGTAGGGTTAGTGGTGCTCTCAATGTCCGCCTTTATTGTTGATGAGCGCGAGTTAGCCATTAAGTTTCGTTTGGGACAGATTGCGGAGATAGACTATCCACCGGGTCTCCATTTTCAAGTGCCTGTTGTCAATAATGTGCGCAAATTTGATAAACGTATCCAGACGCTGGACGCAGATCCAGAGCGCTACCTGACGGCAGAGAAGAAGAACGTACAGGTTGACTCCTTTGTGAAATGGCGTATCGGGGATGTGGAGACCTTCTTCAAATCTGTTGGCGGTGATTTCTGGGTGGCCAACCAACGTCTCTCTCAAGTGGTTAAAGATGGTCTACGTGGAGAATTTGGTAAGCGTTCGGTGCAAGAGGTGATCAGTGGCGAACGTGATGAAATTATGGCTGCAATCACCGACAGTTCTCGTATTCAGGCCAAAGAGTTTGGTATCGATGTGGTCGATGTTCGCATCAAGCGAGTTGACCTGCCACAAGAAGTGAGTAATTCGGTGTTCCGTCGTATGGAGGCAGAGCGTGACCGAATTGCCAAAGAGTTCCGTTCTGAAGGTGCTGAAGCAGCAGAGCGTATCCGTGCGGACGCAGACCGCCAACGTACGGTGATTGTTGCAGAAGCCAATCAACAGTCTGAAAAAACCCGTGGTGAAGGAGATGCAAAGGCAACAGAAATTTATGCCACTGCGTATAATCAGGATCCGGAGTTTTATGCTTTTTACCGCAGTCTAGAGGCCTATCAAAATACCTTCAGCAGTAAAAATGATCTGCTGGTGCTGGAACCTGATAGTGAGTTCTTTAACTACTTTACCGGTGAAAAGGAATAATGGTTCAGGTTGTTGGATAATATGGAATGGAGTGGTCTGATCTATTTGCTGCGGTAGCGCTGGTGCTGGTGATTGAAGGATTGCTGCCAGCGCTCAACCCTCAAGGGTGGAGGGAAACGATGGCGCATCTCTCTCAAATGGAGAGTGAGCAACTTCGTAAAATGGGCTTGATCAGCATGATTGCCGGTGCAGTGCTACTCTACTTGATAAGAATGTCGTGAGACCGATAGATGAATAGTGTGACCTCCTCCCTGGAACGATGGCGACTCCCTGATGGTGTAGAGGAGTTATTGCCTGCTGAAGTCGCCCATATAGAGACGTTACGTCGAAAAGTACTCGATCTGTTTCATAGCTGGGGCTATGAGACAGTTATTCCACCCTTGATTGAGTATCTGGAGTCCCTGTTGACGGGGGCCGGGAATGACCTTGATCTACAGACCTTTAAATTAACGGATCAGTTAACCGGTAGAATGATGGGCGTACGGGCAGATATGACACCACAAGTCGCTCGCATCGATGCACACCGTCTTAACCGGGAAGGTCCGACACGCCTCTGCTATTTGGGTTCTGTACTGCATACACGTCCTGAGATCTCTGGCGCAACCCGTAGCCCGATACAGGTGGGTGCGGAACTCTATGGTCACGCAACTATTGAGAGCGATCTGGAAGTGATCCGTTTGATGCTGGAGATGGTCAAAATGGCTGGTCACAGCTCACTTGTCCTCGACTTGGGGCATGTGGGAATCTACCGTGGATTGATTGAACAGGCGGGTATCTCTGCTGCCGATGAGCCACAGCTGTTTGATGCCTTTCAGCGCAAGGCCGCTACCGAGTTGGAGCAGATTGTCCATCGTGTGGTTTCTGATGAATCATTCAGAGAACAACTCATTACACTCAATAGCCTGAATGGCGGTATTGAAATATTAGCAAAGGCAAAGTCAGTACTGGACTGTGCTGTACACCCTGCTATTGAACAGCTAGAAAAAATTGCAGCCATTGCAGAGCAGCAGCAGTGGGGGGTTGAACTCCATTTTGATCTGGCCGAACTACGGGGCTATGACTACCATACCGGCGTATTGTTTGCTGCGTATGTCCCACAAAAAGGGATCGCAGTCGCCCAAGGTGGTCGTTATGATAATGTAGGGGCTGTGTTTGGACGGGCACGCCCAGCCACCGGTTTTAGTGGAGATCTGAAGAATCTCGTTGCAATCGAGAAAGAGCACAATTATCCTCCACCAGCGATTTTTGCATCGCATGATGAGTCGATTGCGTTGTATCAGGAAATTGAACGTCTGCGCAGAGCTGGTGAACGAGTAGTGGTAGAATTACCGGGGCAGCATCAAAGTGCCCAGGAGATGGGATGTGATCGAAAGCTGGTTCAGCAAGAAGGGCGCTGGACTGTAGCAACATTATAACCTTCATACAGAGACGCCAAGGTAGTTCTACTTTTGCCTTGGCGTCTTTGCGTGAGACAGTCGTTAGTATTCAGGAATTAAAAAGATGGCTAAGAATGTAGTAATTATCGGGTCCCAGTGGGGCGATGAAGGCAAAGGCAAGGTCGTCGACCTGTTAACGGACCGTGCTGCTGCGGTTGCCCGTTTTCAAGGTGGACATAATGCAGGGCATACCCTAGTTATTGACGGTGAAACAACGGTTCTTCACCTCATTCCATCGGGTATCTTGCGCGAAAATGTTACCTGCTTTATTGGCAATGGAGTCGTTCTGGCACCTGACGCACTGTTGAAAGAACTCAACATGCTGGAAGAGAATGGCATTCCTGCACGGCAGCGCTTGCGCATCAGTGAAGCCTGTCCGCTGATTCTTCCTTACCATATCGCACTGGATCAAGCGCGTGAAGTGGCTCGAGGCAAGAAAGCGATTGGTACTACCGGACGTGGCATTGGGCCAGCCTACGAGGATAAGGTCTCCCGTCGGGGGATACGTTTAGGTGACCTGCTTGATACCGCCCGTTTTACGGAACGACTGAAAGAGGTGATGGAATATCATAATTTTGCTCTGGAACACTACTTCAAAGCAGATACCGTCGACTATCAAGAGGTGTTGGACGGTGCTCTGAAGATGGCTGAAGAGTTGCGCCCAATGGCAACCGATGTAACAGCTGAGCTATTTGAACTCTATGATCAAGATAAAGGGATTCTGTTTGAGGGGGCACAAGGTACACTGCTCGATATCGACCATGGGACCTATCCCTATGTGACCTCATCGACAGTAACTGCGGGTGGTGCCTCTGCAGGCACCGGTGTTGGCCCTCGTTACATGGACTATATTCTAGGCATCACTAAAGCCTATACGACCCGTGTGGGTAGTGGTCCATTCCCTACAGAGCTCTATGATGGTGACGCACTGTGTGATGACAGTGGCAAGCACATGGCAGACAAGGGGCATGAGTATGGGGCCACCACTGGACGTGCTCGTCGCTGTGGCTGGTTTGATGCTGTTGCGCTGCGTCGTGCAGTACAGATCAACAGCTTTACCGGACTCTGTATTACCAAGCTGGATGTACTGGATGGATTGGAGACACTGAAAATCTGTACCGCATACAATATGGACGGTGAGAAACTGACTGCACCTCCGGTAGGTGCAGATGCCTTTGAGGCCTGTGAGCCAATCTATGAGGAGATGAGCGGCTGGAGTGACTCAACCCTGGGGGCAAAATCGTATGATTCACTACCTGAGAATGCCAAGGCCTACCTGAAGCGACTGGAAGAGCTCTGTGGTGTTCCGGTAGATATCATCTCAACAGGCCCGGATCGTGAAGAGACAATCGTTCTCAATCATCCATTTGCGTAGCATAATTGCGTAACTTGAAATTCTATAGCAGCTTCAACACCTCTGCAGGGGGTGTTGAGGTGTGCTGTTGAATCGCACCGTCTTCATTGACTGAGACCCACAGCGGATCACTCTCTATATTATAGTCATAGGCGATATTTCCATCGTAATCCGCATAGACGGGCAATAGATTGATGAAGTGGCTGCGCGCTGCTTCGTAGACCGCGAAATTATCCTCTTCCATTACCACTCCGACGATATTGATGATGTCACGTTTAGGTTCTGCCTGAGCCATTATCTTCCAGCATGATTCACAACTGTTTTTAAAAAAGTATAGGTAGACTTTTTTACCCGTCAGATTGGCCATCACCACAGGTGCTGCTGAAGTAACTATAATTCCCTCTAGTTCAATCGTAGCAGTCTCTGTGGAAGCAGTTTCAGTTTTGCCGCAGGCAGAGAGCAGCAGGGGGAGCAGAAGGAGGGAGAGCTTTAAAATACGCATAGTTTGAATCTAGGTGCTTGTCCGAGAATAGGAGTCGTAACGAGGGGAAGCTGATTTGTGACAGATTTTGTCATCATTTGAGGCGAATAGTTTCACTATTTAACGAAAAGGATGGGGAGATATGGCCAAATTCAGCTTTTCCGCAGCAGGCTCTCTATTCTTGGACAAGCTCCTAGGTGCTTGTCTGAGAATAGGAGTCGTAACGAGGGGAAGCTGATTTGAGATAGATTTTGTCATACTCATGACTTATTCAGAGGTTCCTTAGAATGCTCCATTAAAAAAGGCTGGTTGAGATACCCCAACCAGCCTTAATTTGTCTGTTATACAGTTCTACTGTGCAGGTGCTCTAGGCGCAGGGGCACGTTGAGGTGCAGGTGGGATGTACTGTGGTTGCGGAGGCATTGGAGGCATAAACTGAGAAGCCGCTGGTGGCATATAAGGCATTTGAGGTGCCATCTGAGGCGGCATATAACCACCACCATAACCAGGCATGTAACCAGGTCCATACTGACCACCATAACGGTAGTAGTCTTCGTCATCATTGTTATCCCACTCGTCCATCATCTCTTCCATCCAGTACATTGGAGTCCACTCTGGCCAGTCATTATCATCGTAACCACCATAGCTATTGTTATTACTTCCAAACCAGCTTGCATAGGCTGTAGAAGTAGTCGCAAGTGCAATTGCAGCAATAGTTGTCAGTAACCGTTTTTTCATGGTAGTTCCCTTGTTTCGATTAAGTAAGAATGGTGTCCATTTTTAAGAGATTTTGAAGTCATGTCAAGTAGTTCAGCATGATATGGGTATAGTTTTTCTATGACATTTTATTTTTTGATTGTTCTATAAAATTTATTTGAATATGATCGCCCAAGATGATAGCGTGGGTCTGATTTTCTCACAGAGGTGAACGAGTTGATCACTCATTAAATTAAATATAAAAAATGTCTCTAAAATGGAAGGAGTTTCATACAAATTCAATCAAGTACCGAATCATCCACATCACTCTGAAATGGCTGTAGTCAGCAATTAAATTCAGTAGAGAAGGGCTTGTATAGGTAATTGATCATTGAATTGTAAGGAAAGTACTTTTTTGACGGACTCGAAAAACGCGAAGGATCTTTAAGAATGATAAAAACAGTTAAGAGAGGAGCTACAGCAACCCTGCTTATAGGGGCGGCTGCTCTATTTGCGACCACAGCAAATGCATTTAATTTTGGTGATATGCGTGGCCCAATGAAGGGAGATAACTGGGGTGGGATGCCAAATGGGCCAAGTAGTATGAATTGGGGAGGTCCTAGCTCCATGGGAATGCCTAATAACTGGAATATGGGGAATGGCCGAAATGGCAACACCCCTTGGAGTGGAGGCAATACCCCTTGGAGCGGTGGTAATACACCCTGGAGTGGAGGTAATACGCCCTGGAGTGGAGGTAATACGCCCTGGAGTGGAGGTAATACGCCCTGGAGTGGAGGTAATACGCCTTGGGGCGGAGGCAATACGCCTTGGGGCGGAGGCAATACGCCCTGGAGTGGAGGTAATACGCCCTGGAGTGGAGGCAATACCCCTTGGGGTGGCGGTAACACACCCTGGAGTGGAAAAATGCCCTGGGGAGGAAATGGGGCATCCCCATGGAATGGTCCTCAAGGATGGGGAGGAAACGCTGGCGGCCCTAGAAACATGGCTCCCATAGCACCTCTGCCACCTCTGAAAGATTTGCCACCTCTGAAAGACCGATATCCTGTGCGCCCAAGTCAAGCCGCAACAACGGTTGAGGCGGCGCCTTCTGCTCCGGCACCAGCACCAGCACCAGCACCCGCTGAGTAGTTTGTGTAACGAATCCCCTTTACTGATGTAAGGGGGATTTTTTTGTTAGGGCTGGTCAGCAGGATTGTTCTGATTAGCTACACTCTGTTCAGAGGTTCCTTAGTGATAACTACGCATCTGACCGACTAGAACTCCTTGTATGGTGACCTGCTCTGGACGGTAGTGCATTGGCTCCATACTGGAGTTGGCTGGGAAGAGTACAACCTCATCAGGCCGCTGTTCGATTGTTTTTAAGGTGGCCTCTTCACCATTAATCAGAGCGACGACCACCTCTCCATCTCTTGCACTGTCTCTCTTCTCAATAATGACATGGTCGCCATCCAGGATCCCTGCCTCAACCATGGAGTCTCCTGCAACCTGCAACACATAACATGCTTCAGATGTTTTCAACAGAGGGGGAATCTCTATCTTTTCACAATCCTCAACCGCCTCAATAGGTTCTCCAGCAGCAATTCTTCCCGCAAAAGGGAGCGTTGAATGGTTATCCTGCGCCTCCTCATCGACTTGAATAAGACGAATACCTCGATGTAACCCATCCATCGGTTCAATCAGCCCGAAATTGATCAGGGCATGGATATGTTTATGTAGTGAGCCACGAGACTTGAGTCCTAAGTGGTAGCAGAGTTGCTCCAGAGTAGGCGGACGTTCACTAAATTCGGGCTGGTGATCCAGTAAGTACTCGTAAACCTCACGCTGTTTTCGTGTAAGTGGTTGGTTCATAGATTCGTTTTACTCCAATAATGCTTAATCTTTCCCAGAAAGAGATATTGCGTTCTCTTTTTGTTCTTTGTATGGTACAGGGAAAACATATACAGAACAAGAGGAACCATCATGAATAATAACCTGCATCTACTGACCTCAAAGCAGCAACGCGCCTGCAACCAGCCAATACAACGATGGCTCCGGTCTATCTGAGAAATGATGATATTAAGATTCTGGGTATTGTCTCTGCCGTGATTCGTAGACCATAAACATGAGGTTCTCAGTTTTTTACAGGAACCAAAGCAGTAGCGCATAGCGACCCACCTTTCCCAAAAATATAAAGAGTAATATGGGAAGAAAGGAGAGCTTATACCAGCCGGCAGCCAGACAAAGACCATCGCCCACAACGGGTAGCCATGAAAGCAGCAATATAGGGGGGCCGTAGCGGTGGATCCAATCGCTTATTCTGGCTGATATTTTTTTTGACCGTCTCCCCTCGCTCCAATGTTTGGCTACAAAAAACCCAACAGCCCAAGTAAAAATTCCTCCAAGGGTATTGCCTGCTGTAGAAACCAACAATAGTGTCATTTTTGAAATCGAGGTCTCTGATCCCATCCAGATCAGCAGCGCCTCCGAACCACCGGGGAGCAGTGTGGAGGAGAGCAGGGATGAGGTGAAGAGCGTAAGTAGTGCTGAATGTTCTTCAATCATAAAATGAAAATTAAGGGTCGATTTATTGGCTTTTCTGTTGTTGGTAGCAACATGATCAAGTATGGTAGCTTTTCACTGTTTTGTGAGAGCTGTTCTGGGTTTATTACAATAAAAAAACAACATTATGTTCTATTGGGGGATTATGGATATGAAAAAATATTTAGCGGGTATCTCATTAATTGCATCACTCTTCACTACCCCACTTTTTGCTGAAGTGATGGATGTTGAGAAATATAAAATGATCGCCACGGAAGTCATTCGTGAGTCGATGAAAGGGGCGTCGGCCAATACTGAAAAGATGATTAGTCAAAATGAGCAGTTGATTGAGATGGGGATTGCAGGCAGTCGTACATTTGCGGCCTCCAATGCCAAACACTCCAAACTACTGACCCTGACCGCCGATAATGCAGCTGCCATGAAGGCGATGAGCTTGGATGAGATAGAAGAGCAGTGGCATGAGTTTGGATATCTGGCCAAGCATGGAATTGATGCCGAGTCGATTGAGCATTTTGGACCGGCAATCAGTCTGATGGACACCATTGTTCATCCGGCAACAGCGATCATAGCCATACACTCCTACCAGAAAGAGTCAGATAGTGAATACCTAGATCAGGTAAAAGCGGAGCTTTCTGAAGTGCTGGAGCATATAAAGCATATTCAGTAGGTTTTTGAATAATCTAGGTGGCTCTCTATTCTCGGACAGCCACCTAGTACGGGCAGTCTTGCAGAGGAATCTAGGATAATGGGATCACTTCGATTAAAAGGGCGGCTGCTCACCGGGTTTTTAGCCGTCGCGCTACTGGTATTGGTGACAGGTGGTGTGGGTGTTTTAATGATAGAGCGCATCAAGGTCACCACAGATGAAGTGTTAGAACAGAAGATTCCTCTACAAGAAGACGCAATGCGTTTGATGCTCTCAGTAGAGCGCTCCATAGCCCTCTCAAGAGACTATGTGCTGAGTATGGAAAAAAGCCATGCTGCCAAAATTGGTCAAAAAATTGAGGCCGAATCAATACACAGCTCAGAGTTGATGGAGCGCATGGATGGGGTCGATCTTACTCAGGTCACAGAGCTGTTTGATCAGCTAACCACAGCACAGCATGAACTCATTGCTGCACATGACAAACGTCTTCCCTACTGGTTTCACTTTGACCAAAAAATGCTGAACCTGACAGGATTTTTGCTTCAACAGAGAGTAGCGCTGGAAGAGTGGTTAACCGGGTTAGAAGAGTCTGTTAAATTTGATACTAACTACAACGGTAACTTGGATGTAAAGCAGAGTGTTTTCCAGCGTTGGCATAGTGAATACTCAGTAGAAGATCCCAAGCTAAAGAAAATGTTGGGAAAATATGCAAAGATCAACAAAAAGATCTTTAAATTTGCCGACAAAGTCAATAAGGCCAGTGGAACGAGAAAAATATCTCACTTTCAACGAGGTAAATCAAGACAGATCCTCAAAGCCCAAAAGGGGCTGGATAAAATTATTGGTTATGTCACTCCGATTGAAGAACTGGTGGTTGAACAAGAGCACCATACGGTAAACCAGATCAACCAGATTGCTGAAAATATTGGTGCTGCAATTGAAGAGGTGAAAGCCGTGCTTGAGGCTGATGTAAATGTCTCGCGGCAGCAAGTGCATAGTACAGAGCGATCGGCTTGGCTTTGGCTCTCAATCGTAGCCTTGGTGAGTGTGGTAATAGCCATCCTGATTGCACTCTATATTGCGCGTAGCGTAGTCAATCCAATGCTGCAGTTGCAAAAGGTAATGAGTGAAGTGACCGGGAATGGAGACTTCTCGCGCCGTATGGAGAGGCAGCGTGATGATGAAATTGGTGAAACCGCTGATACCTTTAACCAACTGTTAGAGACTCTTCAAGGGGCTATCAGTGAGATTGGTCAAGTGATGTCTGCCTCAGCAGAGGGAGACTTTAGCCGTCGCGTAGCATCACCGTTATCCGGTGACCTTAACAACCTCAAAGAGTCCATCAACGGTAGTATCTCCCGCATACAAGATGCAATCGGACGTGTGAATGGAGTCATGCAGGCAGTGGAATCCGGAGACTTTGAACAACGTATTAACGAACAGTTTGGTGGAGAGCTTCAATCCTTCCGCAATACCGTCAATGGCGCTCTGAATAGCTTACAGCAGATGACCGAAAGCCTCTCACGAGTGATGCAGGCAATTGTCAACGGAGACTTTAAATACAGGATGGAGAGCGTAACAGGCAGTGAGAGTGAAATTGAGAGAGAGGTGAATCGCGCCATGGAGTCCATGGAGGAGGTTGTTGGAGCCGTTTCACGTGTAATGGAAAGAACGGCAGAGGGAGACCTCACACAGAGTATTGAAGGCACCTTTTCGGGGCAGCTCTCTTTATTGACCGACTCTGTTAACCACTCCCTGCTAAATCAGCGCAAGATTGTCGGCAATGTACGCGGGGCAACCCAGCTCATCCAAAATGGAGTGAGTGAGATTGCACGAGGAAATAGTAGTCTAGCTCAGAGAACAACAAAACAGTCTGCCTCTCTGGAGCAAACCGCATCGAGTATGGAGGAGATCTCCTCCACCGTAAAAATGAATGCGGGTCATGCTGCTCAGGCTAATCAATTAGCTTCTGAAGCACGAGATCAGGCAGAACATGGTGCAGAAATCGTCAATGATGCAGTCGATGCAATGGGTCGCATCAATGAGTCAAGCAACAAAATTGCAGAAATCATAACCCTCATTGATGGAATTGCCTTTCAGACCAACCTGTTGGCACTGAATGCAGCTGTAGAGGCTGCACGTGCAGGAGATCATGGACGGGGCTTTGCCGTTGTGGCGGGAGAAGTAAGAACCCTGGCACAACGCTCTGCGGACGCGGCGAAAGATATTAAAGGGCTGATTGAAGCCAGTGCCGGACGGGTGTCGACCGGAAGTGACCTGGTCGCACGTAGTGGTCATGCACTGCAGTCGATCCAGGTTTCAGTCAAAAAGGTGAATGATATTGTCAGTGAGATTTCTGCAGCAAGTCAGGAGCAGACCGTGGGTATCGGGCATGTCAACGAGTCAATTCTGGAGCTTGAAGCTGTCAACCAGCAGAACAGTGCATTGGTCGAAGAGGCTGCGGCATCCAGTCAATCCGTTGATCAACAAGCTGCAGAGTTGTCACAGTTAGTGGGGCAGTTTAAGCTGAAGAAGGAAGACTCCGCCATAGAGGAAGAGAAGTTAGAACATCACTCAGCGTCAGGCAGCCGTATAAACTCTATCTCAGGACCGAATGAGGTCGATAAAGATATTGATGCTCAAACAAAGAGCCCACAGCCCGCATTGAAGTCTGCTCCGGCTGCTACTGATGAATGGAATGAGTTTTGAGTGGTGGTGGCCTCTATATTTTTCTATACCAAATCTAATTTAAGGATTGTTTGTGAACCGTACATCCATTGAAAGTGGGTTTATCACCTTTGCTGACCGGCTAATTCGTTGGAAATGGGGTGTTCTGTTGGCTGTTGTGATACTGACAGCTCTACTGTTCAGCCATCTCCCTAAAATTACCATCGATACCTCTAATGAGGGGTTCTTGCGTGCTGATGATCCGGTACTACTGCAATACAATGAATTTAGAGAGCAGTTTGGTCGAGAGGAGGTTGTGCTTATCGCGATCCGGCCTGTCGATCTCTTTGCTCCCGAGTTCCTCACTAAACTGAAACAATTTCATGCAGAGATAGAGGCTACTGTACCCCATCTCGACGAAGTGACCAGCTTGGTCAATGTGCGGTACACCGTTGGTAAAGATGATGAGTTATTGGTAGAGGATCTGCTGGAGGCATTTCCAGATAGTGATGAGGGGAGAAAACAGCTTAAACAAGCCGCACTGAACCACCCCTTTTATCAAGATTTATTGATCTCAGAAAATGGAGCACTGACAACGGTTGTGATTGAAACACGCGCCTTTTCTGAAGAGGCCGGTGGAGATGCATTAACCGATGGTTTTGAGGATGCCCCTGCAGAAGAGTCTGCAACAGCAGAAACAGAGCGAACTTTTCTGACAGATGAAGAGAATGGTGAGGTCGTAGCCGCAGTGATGCAGTTGGTTGAAGCCTATCAGGGAGAGGATTTTCCTATCGAGGTGGCAGGCTCTCCCATTGTGATGGAGGTGCTGAAGAAATCAATGCAGAGTGATATGCGTCAATTCACGTTGACCATGGTTGCAATCATTTTTCTTTTCCTCTTTTTGCTCTTCCGCAGGGTTACAGGGATCTTGACACCACTGGTTGTTGTGATCCTCTCACTGGTTGCAACCATTGCCCTGATGGCCTTGAGCGGAACGGCACTCAAACTACCGACCCAGATTCTGCCCTCTTTTGTTTTGGCCGTAGGGGTTGGAGATTCGGTCCATATCCTCTCTATTTTCTATCGCCGTTATGACCATACCGGAGACAAGCTTGAAGCGATTCGCTTTGCTTTGGGCCACTCAGGTCTGGCAGTGGTCATGACCAGCTTGACTACAGCTGCGGGACTCTTCTCCTTCTCCACTGCTGAGTTGGGGGCCGTCGCAGAACTGGGGGTCTTTGGTGCTGCCGGTGTATTGCTGGCAATGTTCTACTCACTGATTTTACTGCCTACTCTGTTGGCTATTTTTCCTGTACGCCGCAAACACCATAAGAGCTCTGACAGTGAAGCTGATGAGGAGGGGAATACGGTTACGGGGATGATGGACCGGTTACTCAATCGAGCGGTTTCAGTCTCGACCAACCATGCTGCAACCGTAGTGTTTGTAGCAGCTATTCTGTTTATTGTTGCCATTGCAGGCATTACACAACTTCAATTCAAGCATGATGTGATGAAGTGGCTCCCAGAGGAGATACCCATTCGCGTTGCAACAGACCATCTTGATCGCGATCTCAATGGAACCATCTCTGTTGAGGTGATTGTAGATAGCGGAGAACAGGAGGGGTTATATAACCCTCAAATTATCGGGGCCCTCTCCAAAATCCAGGATGAACTGGACCATTTTGGAGATGAGCTGAATGGCTTGGATGCCGGTAAAAGAATCTCAGTGATTGATGTACTGCGTGAAACCAATCAGGCGCTCAATGAGAATCAGGCGGCGTATTATGTCACCCCTAAAGAGCGTCAACTGATTGCTCAGGAGCTGTTGCTATTTGAGAATAGCGGCTCTGATGATCTTGAAAATCTGGTCGATTCTGAACTACGAACAGCACGGATTACCTTACGGCTGCCCTGGCGTGATGCAGGCAGTTACACGGCTATTGTGGACGAGGTGCAAGAGCGGGTCGATCAGGCACTGCCAGAGGGAGTGGAGAGCCAAGTCACCGGGCTGATGATGATCTTTGCCCGAACACTGGATGCAATGATGACCAGCATGGCACAGAGCTACACCATTGCAGCATTTGTTGTCACGATGATGATGATTTTACTGGTTGGGCATATTCGTCTTGGGTTAATCAGTATGGTCCCCAACCTGTTACCCATTACCATTGTCTTGGGTTTTATGGGCATCACCGGTCTACCACTGGATGCATTTACCATGCTCATTGGCAGTATTGCACTGGGGCTTGCGGTAGATGATACCGTTCATTTTATGCACAACTTTCAACGATACTACCGCCAGAGTGGCGATACCGTTGAGGCGATTACACACACCCTCCATACCGCAGGGCGTGCCATGGTGGTGACCACGATAGTGTTAAGCCTTGGTTTTTTGATCTTCATGCGCTCAGACATGAACAACCTGATCAACTTCGGAGGGCTTACGGGTATGGCAATTATCCTCGCACTGTTAGCCGACCTGCTACTGGCACCGGCATTGATGACCCTGGTATTTGGTAAACGCAATTAAGAGACAGGAGAACACCATGTTGAACTGGAATCGATGGGCAATGGTAGCGGCAGCTATTTTGTTGAGTTCCGCTGCTGATGCAACCCCAACCGCACGTGAAATTATGCAAGCGGTTAATGATCGTGATGATGGTGACCATGCACAGATGGAGATGGAGATGCGTCTGATCGATAAGAACCGTAAGGTGCGTACACGCAATATGAGACGTTGGGCGCAGGATCGGGGGGAAGATAGCTACTCACTGCTCTTCTTCTTGACCCCTTCAGATGTCAAAAATACCGGTTTCCTCACCTACGACTATGACCAGTCGGGTAAGGATGATGACCAATGGCTCTATCTTCCCGCACTACGTAAAACCAAACGTATTGCCAATGACGATAAGAGTGGTAGCTTTATGGGGTCCGATTTTAACTACTCAGATATGACTGATCCCGACCTTGATGATTATACCTTTACCGTGATGAAAGAGACCCAAGTGCGTGAACATCCGGTCTGGCAGATTAAAGCGGTACCCAAGTCTGCAGAGATCATTAAGGAGATTGGTTATAAGCAGTCGGTACTCTTTGTTCGGCAGGATAATTATGTTGTGGTCCGTGCGGTACGCTGGTTAGAGAAGAGGGGACGATTGCGCTATCTTGATGTTAAACAGTTAGAACAGATTGATGGGATATGGACACCTCTTGAGGTGACGATGACCACCAAGCAAGGTAAAAAAATTATTCATAAAACAGAAATCAACTACTCCGCAGTTCAATACGGCGAGACCTCTGACCCCGGTCTGTTTACGGTACGTCGTTTGGAGAAAGGGGTTCAATAATGAATGAATGCACATAATCACTCAATGGCTCTTAACCGGCTCTTAAAAAGTGCTATAGCGCTGACTGTTTTAACTTATTCAACAACCTCATTCTGTAGTGATCAAAGTGTTGATGAACTTTCACTGGATGATGTATTGCAAGGATTTGAGGCTGAAGAAACTAGAGTCGAGACCGCTATTGATGATGTCGAAGATGACCTGATGAGTGGTTTTGATGATCCTGAAGGCGATAGCTTAGTGACTGCAGAGTTGCTGCCCATCCGACCGCAACCCTCTTTCTTGCGGGGTTATTGGCTCAATTCACTCTCATGGAATACTGCACACCATCAACCAACGTCGGGGCAGACAGACTTTCGAGGGCTTTCAAAACTTTCCACCAAGCTATGGTTGGAGGTTGAGGGAGAGTTGCTACCCGGCTGGAAAACACATGGAGATGGATACCTTCGACAAGATTTCTCATATGCACTGAATGGTCGAAGTCAATATACAAGCACACTACTAGAGCGTTATGAGAAGGAAGCTGAATGGGGGGAACTTTGGCTTGCCGGTTCACTCTCTCCCTCGCTTGACCTTAAACTGGGAAGACAGACCGTTGTCTGGGGACAATCTGACTACCTCAGGGTGAATGACACCATCAATCCGATGGATCTCCGTGAGCCGGGGTTAGGAGAACTCGAGACTCTTCGCCGACCGGTCGGGATGGTTCGTGCAGACTATTTTACAGAGGAGTGGACCGTAACAGCGTTGGCTATTGCAGAAAACAGGCCGCATCTGGCCCCTGTTTGTGGCAGTGATTTTTTGCCTACCAGCTGTAGTACAGCAACCTTCATTGACCAATTTCCGGCAAACGGATGGAGGCAGATGGAGTGGGGACTCTCACTGATGGGACGCTTTTCAGGGTGGGATCTTTCTCTCTATGGAGCCAGAGCAAACCATGATGTTTCATATCAATCAGGGCAGACTCTACGCTATGCACGAGTGGGGCAGATCGGTGCAGCTATCAATATTGCCGAGGGGAGTTGGCTCTGGAAAGGAGAGACAGCACTTTTCAGTGGTCTACGCTATACCGGTACCAGCAGAGATTACAGACGCTTTGATCTGTTGCTCGGCGGAGAATACCGAGGAATTAATGATGTAACCCTCTCCGTTGAGGTTGTACGCAGGGGGATCGATAGCTATGACACACCATTAGCGCTCTCTACAGACAATATAGAGCAAATCAGCACCGAGAGCGCATTAGCCTACCAGCATGACCTGTTGAACAACACATTCCACCTGAAAGGGGTGCTGACCCGCAAAGGGCTAAACCTCAACAGTGGTGGAGCAACGCGTCTCTCAATCGATTACGATCTCGATGACCACTGGTCCGTAAGTGGAGGAGTGATCGATTACCAAAACAGTCAATATCCACCCTATTGGGGGGATAATGACCGCCTCTATCTTGAGTTGAGAAATGACTTTTGATCGATCATTACAACGAAATTATCGATCAGTGAGCTACTGTCATCCCGTAAATTTTCCAGTTCTGCATACCCCCCCGGAAATAGAAGAGCTTCTCCGCAGGATAACCTTCACTCAACAATCCACGGATCGCCGCAGGTGACTGTCCACACCACCAACCATTACACCACAACACCAGCTTCTTGGCCTTTGAGAAGTTCCAGCCATTCTCATTTCGAGTGACACCGAACTGTTCAAAGGCCTCTTCCATCATGTCGTCATCACCACCGGCAGCCCGATTCAAATGCGTGTAAGGAATGTTGACTGAGCCTGGAATGGTGCCTCGTTCATTCCAGTCAGGTGTTCTTGCATCGATAATCACCCCCTCATCAAAGGTCAGTTCATTCTGCATAAATTGAATAACTTCATGAATCCCAACCGTTGCAACGCCTGGGGCTGCTGTTAATGGTTGAACGCAGAAGGGAGGGCAGTTCCGTCCCGTCATTGACCAGGTAGGATCAACCAGAGCGGTGGGGTCCTGATTTCTCATGACCTTTAAATCCACACCATTGTGCTCCACAGTAACAGACTCAACGGAACGGGTGATATTGATACTTCCAGACTGGGCTATCGGGGCTACGAGCAACAGAAGTAAGGCGAGGTGGGTAGCGGGAGAGTGGGTCATTTTATGGAGCACCATTTTAGATTAAGATTGATATAAGTCAGGGAACAGTATAACCGAGCCTTGCAGAAAGAGAAATGGAGGTGCTCATTACTTACAGGCTGTAATCAGTTGTACTGGGCGTTTCGTGAAAAAATCTTCACAGATTTGATGTTACTTGAGGTACTCTTCAAAGTAATAACATAATGATACTGTAGTTGGGATTTTCTGGACATGAAGACAATTTTAGTAGTTGACGATGAGGCTCTGATTCGTATCCTAGTGAAAAAAGAGCTGGATAAGCTCGGGTTTAATGTCATTACTGCAATTGATGGTGAGACAGGCTGGGATCAATTAAATCAAGATAGGCCCGATCTCGTGATAACCGATTTAAATATGCCGTCAATGGGTGGACTGGATCTGCTTGAGAGGATTCGTAACAGTGAAGAGTTCTCACTACTGCCAGTACTCTGCATTACCGGAGCCAACGAGTCAGAACTCAAACAACGAGCAGTCACACTGGGTGCAACCGGATGGATCCAGAAACCCTTCAACCCCAGCAGCTGGGGTACCACATTAAGTAAGATTCTTCATTAAGCTGCAACTCGACAGGAGTGGCTATGCACTGGATTGACCGTATCCCCTTGGGGCACTTAACACTAATTGCCCTGATGCTGGCAGTAATGCCCGCAATTTTTCCACCACACCCAGAACCCCACCTGGTTGAGAAATTAGGGATGCTGGTCGATGGAACACTCTCAAAACCGATCGATATCTTTGATCTATTTCTTCATGGAACCCCGGTCAGTTTATTGATTATTCGGCTATCCCGAATGGTGTTGCCCGGACATGGACAGCAAAACAGTGGAGATGAGTGAGGCGACTCCAGTTACCCTCCTGATGAAAGACAGGAGATGGGTAACTTATGCAAGATAAATTCATTGGAGTAATTGCTAAAGTTTGAGTACCCATCAGCCGATAAATTGAGTCAAGACTATCTTGATGAGGTTTATCCAATGAATGTAATTCAACCAATGGCTCCCAATGGAATAGAGCACCACTCCTTGGCTCGTTCTGTTCTTGACGATGTCAATATGGGTAGCCCTTTGCTGCAGCAACAACCACCTCACCAAAAAGAGCCGGATGCCACTCCTACTACCGATCTGAGCGACCTTGGGCAGGAAGTTCTCTACAGAGAATATGCTCAATCCTTTGAAATGGAACGGTCAGAAAGTACCTCGCTACAAATTATCACCGCAGATGGAGATAAAATTACACTCAATATGAGCAGTGAGTGGCAACGTTCAGCCTCTCGTGAGGCCACGGTTACAGATTCAGAACAGAGTTACTCAATACACCAACAGAGCTATCAAGGCTATAATATCCAGTATCAAGTAGAAGGGGAGCTGGATGAGGGAGAGTTGAAGGCGCTGGATGATGTCATGGGTCAACTATCAGAAGTTGCCAGCGATTTTTTTAGTGGCAACTTGGCTGGAGCAATTTCTGAACTCAGTACCTTCGAGATGGATACCAGCGAATTCACCAACCTGTCGATGGAGATGCGACGTAGTGTCAGCTACTCAATGGTGGAGAGCTATCGAGAGGTGAGTGAGATGATGCCATCCTCTGTGAGCACAGGAGGTCATGGCGGGCTTCATGAACTTTCAGACTTTGTTCAGAGTATGCTGGATATGATCGATAATGTTGAAGAACTACTAGAACGTATCAACAAGCCGGAAGAGTTTGTAGGTGGGTTGATGGAGCAGGCAATTGAACGAGACCCTCGCTCTCAGCTATTTCAGAATGACTCAAAATCACAAATCCATGATTTTTTAGGTCAAGTGGCTGCTGTCAAAAGTGCGAACGGAGAGTTCTGAAAAATACCACTTTGGTATCAATAGTCACATGAATTTCCTTCATGCACCAGCCCCTTCCCCGTGTAGGGGACAGACCATATATAGGGCTGGACGTTTCGTATCCTACGGATGAATGCATGAATTTATACAGTACTTTTTATAGGGTCCTCAATCAATTCTCCGTGTATGGAGTACGGGTATCCACAACCTCTGATTAGCGGGTAAATGAAGTGAAAAACGCATTTATATTGGGGTTTTCAGATGCACTCACGCTGAAAAATATAAAGTTCTTCTTTCTCTCCTTTGTAATTCTGCTTCTCACCGTACTCCCAATCTACCTGCTCCTTTCTGAAGTGGTTGAAACACTATTTGAGGCGAATGGGTTAGCAGAAGGGTGGATGTCATGGGTTACCCATTTCATTACCCAGGTCCTGATTGGGACATTCGGCTACTTTCTCTTTGTGCCAATGATCTTTTTGGTGATCTCACTCTTCTCTGAGAAAATTGTTGAGAATATCCGAAAAAAACGCTATCCAGAGATTGAAGTGGTTGAGTCCACATCTGCGCTGGCATCACTGCTTGCTTCTCTGTTTATTGTATTGCGATATGTGCTCTATTTCCTATTGGCATCTCCGCTCTTGTTATTGTTTGGTATTGGGCATCTACTGTATGCCGTCATAGGCTTTATGCTGTTCCGAAAACTGTTACTGCTGGATGTATTGGGCACACACCTGTCGTATCAGGAGGTGAGTAAACAGTCATCAACCTTCAGTGGTGGAAAACATGTTATCGCTACGCTGATTCTTTATCTGTTAAGTCTGATACCACTGTTGAATTTGTTTGTCCCCTATTTTTCAATCTGCGTGATCGCAAATCAGTCGTTTCTCTGCGTGAATAAAAAGAAGAGGTAAAGAGAGTTCTGAATCTGAGTGTGAGGGTGTTAGGGATCAAGCAGGAAGCTGAAAAGCTGGGGCCCGCTTAATTATTGGATTGTTGGTTGCGGTGTTTGTCACTAGGTCCATCAGTCAGACCCTCATCATCGAGCAGATCAACCAAATGAAGTACTCTCTCATCCTCATCGTAAAACAGATCCTCTTCACGAAGAGACTCACCGTTTTCTGAGGCAATATGAAGGTGTGGCTGTTTTTTTATACGATCACTCATTGTGGCCTCTATTTTTTATAACCTCTTGTATTCAAGGATAGAGAGTCATTGGGCAACTTCAATACTGCGGTTCCTTAGGGAACCTCTGAATAAGTCATGTGTAAATGCCTAACGCCCATAGCGCCCAATATCTTCGTTGAAAACCTTGCTAATAGCCTGCTATTGGCTGCGATCTTCGCCTTGATCTTGGACGTTATGGACGTAATTCAAATTACCCAGACTTGTTCAGAGGTTCCTTAGACGAGCGAACCAATGGTATTAAAGCGGGGTAAATGAAATATCTATCTGTAAATATTTGTTATCAATAGCTTTTTCTAATACAGTAAAAACTAAGTAAATCCTTACTATTGCCAATAGCCCAGAAGTCGATACTAACCATGAAAGAGAATCTTTCTTTTGACTAATGGAGCAACAAAGCATGATTAATATAATACTTGCAGATGACCACGACCTTGTAAGAGATGCACTCAAGCAGGCTCTTGAAAGAGAAAGGGATATGTGTGTAATTGATGAAGCAAGTAATGGACAGCAGTTGATTGATGTTTGTGACAGATTGATACCCGATATTATTTTGCTCGATCTGTTTATGCCGGAAATGGATGGAATTGAAGTGCTGCCAAAATTAATGAGACTTCAACCGACCCCAGAAATTGTCATGCTGAGTATGTGTACTGAAGAACCCTATTTATCACAGACCATTAATATGGGTGCATCAGGATATTTCTCAAAAGATTGTGATTTGTGTGAACTGATAGATGGGGTCAGACTTATTTACAAGCAAAGATACTCAAATAATAAAGCACCAAGGTTTTCAAGAAACATCATGGAAAAGATGTTTTACATGAGACTTGATCAAAACGATCGAAAAGGAATTGACAACCTAAGTAAGCGTGAATTTCAGATTATGACCCAGATTTTAAATGGGCGAAATGTTTCAGAGATTGCTGAATCATTTTTTATTAGCCCAAAAACGGTATCGGTTCACAAAACTAATTTGATGAAGAAATTAAGAACTGAAAATGATATAGAGTTATATAAGACAGGCATACGATATGGGATTGTCGCTCACTAAATCTATATATTATGGAATAATTGGTGTGGATTTTGGTGATGGGGATAGAGATGGGTGTTTTTTAACGGGGTTAAAAGTTTAATTTTAACATAATATACTGTTCAGAGGTTCCCTAAGCCAACTACCATAAACAATCAGTTCTGGTAGTTGACTCTTCATTAAACGTGATATCAGTTGTTGTTTTCCTCACAGGGTTGTGTTCCATCACATCCTGATCCGGGTTGGTAACATGGCGTGACTGATGTGCAGAATTCAACACCACGTAGTTCTACGAAATTCTTTTTTAACGGAGATTTACTGTTGCTCAATCTTTCTTGAAGACGTAAATAGTGAGCGGCTGATATAGTTGCCTGTCCTGAAGAGACAACTGTGGAGTTCTCCATATTCACAATTCGGGCATTAATTAACACCCCAGCTGGGTGCTCAGCAAAAGTTCCTGTCATAACATAGTTTATGTTGTGCTTTCCTCTCAACTCTTTCACCAGTTTACTCATTGAAAAATCGCCATTCTCTGTAACCTGAATTGCAGGCATCATTTTAAAATCAACCACATTAAAACCACGAACTTGTAGTTCATGCATCATGTTTTCTGTTAGCCAAAGTCCGATTTTATTGGTGGATTTGAAATTTTCCAGATCAACGATTGAAGTAACAGCAATAGGAGTATTGCTAATTCTTTTCATGTCTCTGTTTTGTGCTAGTTGATCAGTTAACAATCGTGACACCTTATTGAGTTCTCCGGCCAGTGATCTCCTGTGTGTATTGCTGTATTGAACAGTACTCCCATCTTTTTTCAGGCTGAAGTCATTTAATATTTCTGAAGCATGGGTAACAGGTGACAACATAAGCGATGTTGCCATTAATGTAGATAGCGCTATTTTTATTGCAGTAGGTTTCATTTATTTATCCTCCTGTTTTGAAATACTATAGGAACGTACTGTAACGGGTGTGTTTCCACAGATATGGCATGCATCAATATCTTGAATAATAGATACACCTTTTGTGTTTTCTATATTGCTGGGTATTTCACAATATGTGCACTCAATAGATTCAACTTCTTCAGTAGGTACAGCTTTATTAGAAATGGACTTGATATTACTGCACCCGGAACTAAACATTGCTACAGTGAGTACTAGTACAATACTGAGTATTTTATTTTCTATAATCATTTATTTATCTCCATAAATTATGTAATGTATGTATAGAGTTTGACGGTATACATGTACATCATGGTAGGAGATGGTTGACCTTATTGAAATAAGGATTGCGTTACCTGGAAACTAAGAAATTCCTTATTTTTAAGGTCTCAAGAAACAAGTCGGCCAGGCAGCTTGCTGGAGTGGCCTGGGGGGATAGGGTAAGATGGACTTTTCTTGTTGTGTTCTATAAGGTAAAAAGTGGGAAAAATCTCTAACCCTATTTGTTTTTCAGAAACGTTTGGACTTGATCCAAAGGTAGTAGAGGAAGCGGGGGTTCTTGATGTCTTTCTCAATTTGGATACCAATCTATTCATCGACCCCCTTCTTCTTGAAGACTCGAGGCATCCTGAAATCTCAAAAAGCGCAGTCACTGGATACAGAAAGCACTTTGGGTTGATCATAAAACTTTTGTCCAGTTCCATGAGAGTCGGTGATGTCGCATGGAAAGCGGCAGTGAGGCAGTTCCAGTTCCATGAAGTGTCGTGGACATGTCTTGGATATGGCGGCAATACCAGAGGATCAGGTTTTGGTGCTGAATTGATAGCATCCACATTACAGACAGCAAAAGAGATCGTTGATCTGGGAGTGACTGATGTGGATCTGTTTATGGTTCTAGCACTATTAGAAGATGGAGTGGGGGCAGACCGAATCAGCGATATGGCGACCAATATCATTTTTTCTGACTTGGCGGCGTTTAATTATCGAGTTATTGATATGTTTGGTTTAAAATCATCAAGTTGCAGTTTTAAAGGTAACCACTACCCACTGTTGATAAATCCTTGTTCTGAACGAGGAGATCCACTTTTATTGGTTCCTACAGACATTGTTAGAGATCTACCCATTGCATCTGACTGGAGTGATATCTCAAGTGTTGTGTCTCACAACAGTCAACTGAGAGAGCAGGTTAATCGTCATATCGGAGTGATTTTCTCCTCGATGACTAGGCAAGATAGGCACAACATGAAGAGGTCTGCATTGAAAGATAAAGAGTCTTTTGATGTTGCGTTAGAAATGATTTATCTCGTTCCCACGCTCCAGCGTGGGAACGCATACTGGTTCTGAATAATGGGCAGAAGCCGCTACAAGTTCACTCATCCAGATCAAGCACATTTTGTCACTCTGACAGTTTTGCACTGGATTCCCGTATTTACACGATCAGAAACAGTCAATATCTTACTGGAGTCTCTACGATTCATCACTAAAGAAGGTTTGGTTATCTATGCTTACGTCATTCTGGAAAATCATTGTCATCTGATTTTGCAAAGCACGGCGTTGGATAGGGATATTGCTCGCTTCAAATCCTATACAGCAAAAAAGATTATTCAGCATCTTGCCGAAAATAACATCAAGCAAATTCTGGATCAACTTGCTTTTTACAAAAAAGAACATAAAAGTGATCGTGCCTATCAGTTTTGGCAAGAGGGCGTACATCCGGAGCTGATCCAAAACGATGAAATGATGAGGCAGAAAGTGGAGTATATTCACCATAACCCTGTTAAGCGAGGTTATGTAGATAACGCTGAACATTGGCGGTATTCCAGTGCACGGAATTATTTAGGGAAACCGGGGTTACTGGAGGTTTGTCGAGAATGGTAGATTCGGTATGCATTCCCACGCAGGAGCGTGGGAACGAGGGGAAAGTTGATACACAAGATGCAGGAGCATTGTTGAATCAACGAGTTGGTAGATTGAAACCCAATAAGGATATGGCGTCAGATTTTATCTATTATCAATTTCAGTCAAAGTATGTGACAGGGGTAATAGAAAAAATCATATTTGGGACTGATCCACCAAACATATCTGGTCAGCAAATTGAATCCATAAAGATAGCAATATCTTCAGAGGAAGAAAGGCAAGTGATGACGGGGGTGTTGTGTTCCATAGACAAAAATATTGAAGAGAAGCAACGCAAATTCCAGCAGACCAAATCCCTGAAAAAATCCCTGATGCAAGATTTACTGACGGGAAAGAAGAGAGTGTCGGTATGAATACGCTTGAACAGGTTGTCAAATTGGTATTGAATCAAGAGGTAAGAATATCTGACCACGGGTATGATGAACTGGCAAATGATGGATTGACTGCAAGAGAGGTCATCACGGATGCGGTGTTGGTTGAGGACTACCCGGATTATCCGAAAGGTGCATCTGTTTTATTGTTACAGAAGGATAGAGAAGGGAAATCAATCCATACGGTATGGGGTATTCCTAAAGGACATACAACCCCTACTGTATTGGTCACAGCATATCGACCTGACCCCAAGAAATGGGATAAGAATTTTATGAAGAGGGTGAAATAATGAGTAGAAAACAGAAAAAATATATCCACGAAGGTGGGTATGTCGCAGAGGTGGAGATTGAGTTACAAGACTCCAATACTGGATGGACTCCAACGATGTCACTGGACGATGCGTACAAATTGGATGATGTAAGGGAATCACTCCATCAAGGGGATGTGGTGACTGCATCCAAGAACTCAATTGTTTATGAGATGAAAAGGGTTGCGTTCTGAATAGTCAAAATGAGAATTGCATACTACGAAGAGGAGGATACCCTCTACATTGAGTTCACCAAGGAACAAATTGTGAGAGATGAGTCGGTGAACTGGAATATCAATATTGGATACACCGAGAACAGAATCGGAGAGATGACCATTCTGGAGGCACAGAAGAGTGGAATCTATCCAATGCAGGTGGAAAAAATTGTCTCTGAGGCGGCATAGAGTGAGGAAGCAGAAAAAACAGTTCCATGAAAGGGGGGTTGTCGTTCCAATCTCACACGATCAGTTACTGGCAAAGTTACGTATAGATTTAAAGTGAAATTGTAGATGTCCTCTGACGAATACGACAAGGTAGAGCAACCTGCACTGGAGCAACTCCAGTCCTTGGGGTGGAATTACATTCACGGTTCTGAACTCTCACCCGATAACTCCGATGAAAGAATCTACTTCAGTGATGTGGTGTTGGAGAGTCATCTCCAGTCTTCGATCCAACGTATCAATCCGTGGATCAGTGAGGAGAACTTGAGAAAGGTCACTCGTGACCTGATAAGACCACAAACGGTTAAACAATTGGTGACTGCAATGGAGGAGGCAACCTCTATTGTTGAGTTCTTCAAGAAACCAGATGAGGTTAAAGGAGTGCGTAAAAGCATCAAACGCACCATCCTAGATGAAGAGTTTGGTTCCAGAGAGTTGGTGACTGCAATCACTGACCGATTTATGGAATTGGCAAAGGTGAAGTTCAAGTGAACCTGAACCTAAATCTGAATATCTTCAACCGGTCTGACGATGTGGATAGTGAATTTCCTGTTGAAGTCAAACGTACCAACCGCAGGAAGACAGCATCCATCAAGATTGAAGAGGGAAAGGTGCAGGTCATCATCCCAAAGACTCTATCCAAGAAGGGGCTACAAAAACTCATCCAGAAGAAGACCCCTTGGATTCGCAGAAAACTGAAAGATCAGTCTGAATATGCACTCGCCAAACAGAAAGAGTATGTGAGTGGGGAGTCCTTTGCATATCTTGGAAAGAATTACCGTCTAAAACTTACTCAGAACGATTCTGATGCGGTTAAGTTGAAAGGTGGTCGATTGGTGTTGGGGGTGGATGAGGATCTCTCAGAGACTGATAGAGAGGTTTTTGTGAAAGGTGCGTTAGAGAAGTGGTATCTCTCTCATGCAGAAGATAGGTTGAGAGAGAAGACTGCACGATACGCAAAAATCATTGGTGTGAAACCGTCATCGGTTACATTGAAGAGTTACAAGTCCAGATGGGGAAGTTGTTCCTCTAAGGGGGATATCTCCTACAACTGGAAAATCATTATGGCCCCCCACCATATTGTGGATTATGTGGTGGTGCATGAGTTGAGCCATATGATTCAACTCAACCACTCTCCTGCATACTGGAGGTCAGTGGAGCGATTTATTCCTGATTACCAGCAGTGTCGGAAGTGGTTGAAGGTGAATGGTGTGAGGCTGGAGCTCTGAAAAAAAACCCCGTTCAGTGCATTCTGAACGGGGTCTAGTCTGGTACCGAGGGGGGGACTTGAACCCCCAAGACATTGCTGCCGGCGGATTTTGAATCCGCTGCGTCTACCAATTCCGCCACCTCGGCTTTTCTGGGGGCAAATTATAGGGGGTGTTGAGGCTGGATACAATCATAATGTGTTATTTTTAGTAGCATACATGGACACTATTCCAGTATAATTCGCCGCAACTTTGAGGCCGTTCCTACGAACGGCCCTTTTATTATAATTTTGGAGAACTCCAATGGCTGTACAGCAGAATAAAAAGACTCGTTCCAAGCGTGGTATGCGTCGTTCACATGACTCATTGACTGCACCATCACTCTCTGTTGATTCAGAGACTGGTGAGACGCATCTTCGTCACCATGTGACACCAGACGGTTACTACCGTGGTCGTAAAGTCGTTAACACAAACGCCGAAGATTGATCTGACCTGATGTTTTGCCTCTCTGGGTCCAATAGGCCAGGGTTGTGATGACAACAATTTCCATTGATGCAATGGGAGGGGATTTCGGGCTAGCCGTTACGGTCCCGGCATCTGTACAGGCACTTACAAAAAACCCTGATCTCCAACTTATTTTAGTTGGAGATCAGTCCAAAATTGAACAAGCTCTGGCAAGGGCTGACAAAGCGCTGCTGAAAAGAGTTCAAATTCAGCACGCTTCTCAGCAGGTAGAGATGGATGAATCTCCATCAAACGCACTGCGCAAGAAAAAAGACTCTTCCATGCGTGTGGCACTCAACCGGGTTAAACAAGGAGACGCGGGGGCCTGTGTGAGTGCTGGCAATACCGGCGCTTTAATGGCAACCTCTCGTTTTGTTTTGAAAATGCTGCCTGGCATTGACCGCCCCGCAATCTGCGGGATGCTTCCTACAGAACGGGGGACCAGCTATATGCTCGATCTGGGGGCAAATATTGATGCGACCCCAGAGAGCCTTTTCCAATTTGCTGTCATGGGGGCTGAGTTTGTCTCTGCTGTTGCCAGGATTCAAACCCCAACCATTGGTCTACTCAATATTGGTGAAGAGGAGATTAAAGGTAACGAGATGGTCAAACAGGCCGCTGAACTATTATCCCGAAGTGATCTCAACTATCATGGTTTTGTTGAAGGGGATGATATCTACAAAGGCACAGTCGATGTGGTTGTCTCTGATGGCTTTGTAGGTAATATTGCACTTAAAGCGAGTGAAGGGTTGGCCCATATGGTGAGCCACTTTATCCGTACTGAATTCAAACGTACTCTTTTTACCAAAATAGCCGGATTAATCGCAATGCCCGTACTGAACGCTTTTCGTGGTCGTATTGACCCACGAAACTATAATGGTGCGAGTCTACTGGGGTTGAAAGGGATTGTTGTTAAAAGTCACGGTGGAACCGACATTACCGGTTTCCAGAATGCCATCCATGTAGCTGTTGCTGAGGTGGAACATGCTGTTCCACAAAAGATTGAAGCACATCTACACCGTACATTGGTTGAGGGAAAAGCATGAACTATTCACGAATTGCAGGAACCGGAGGGTATCTCCCGGAAACGATACGCACAAATGCAGATCTAGAGCAGTTGATGGATACCAGTGATGAGTGGATTGTGGCTCGTACCGGTATTCGCACACGACACATTGCAGCAAAAAATGAGACCACTTGTGACTTGGCAGAAAATGCCTCACGACAGGCCATTGAAGCTGCCGGAATCTCACTGGATGAGATTGACCTGATTATTGTTGCGACCACAACACCAGACAAGGTCTTTCCCAGCACTGCTTGTCTATTGCAGCAGCGTCTCGATATCCATGGCTGTCCAGCATTTGATGTACAGGCTGTCTGTACAGGTTTTATTTACGGGCTTTCCGTTGCAGATAATTTTATTCGTGCCGGATCAGCAAAATGTGCGTTGGTTGTAGGGGCAGAGACCATGTCACGTATCACTGATTGGAGTGATCGTGGCACTGCTATTCTATTTGGGGATGGTGCGGGCGCGGTGGTGGTTAAGGCCTCCGATGAGGCAGGAATACTCTCTACCCACCTCCATGCAGATGGTCAGTATGAGGAGCTGCTGCATGTCCCTGGAGGAGGGATCTCTGCCGGAGAGATTGGAGAAATTCCCTATATGGAGATGAAAGGAAATGAGGTATTTAAGATGGCAGTCAATACCTTAGGTAAGATAGTTGATGAAACACTTGAGTATAATAACTTGCAGAAGGAAGATATTGATTGGCTGGTACCACATCAAGCCAATGTGCGTATTATTGCGGCAACTGCCAAGAAACTGAAAATGTCGATGGACCATGTCATTCTGACTGTACAAGACCATGGCAACACCTCTGCAGCCTCTGTTCCGTTGGCACTCAACGAAGGTGTGCGTAGTGGAAAGATCCAGCCGGGACAAACCATTTTGATGGAGGCCTTTGGTGGTGGGTTCACTTGGGGGTCTGTGCTTGCACGTTATTAATTTTACAATTGAACGAAAATATTTGAATCAAATAAGGTATTCAACTCAATGAAACTTGCATTTGTATTTCCTGGACAAGGCTCTCAATCTATCGGGATGCTTACCGGTCTGGCTGCCCACTTTCCTGCAGTAACAGAAACCTTTTCTGAAGCATCGGATTCGCTAGGCTTTGATCTCTGGAACATGGTCTCTGAAGGTTCTAAAGAGACCCTGAACCAGACTATTAACACACAGCCAGCGATGCTGGCTGCCGGGGTAGCCTGCTGGCGAGTGTGGCAACAACAGGGGGGGGCAGCCCCCTCAGTGATGGCAGGCCATAGTCTGGGTGAATATTCTGCCCTGGTCTGTGCTGGCGCACTCCATTTTGAGGATGCCATCAAGTTGGTCGCAGAGCGTGGTCGCTTGATGCAGGAGGCCGTCCCTGTGGGACAGGGTGCAATGGCTGCAATCTTGGGCTTAGAGGATGAGCAGGTCCGTAGTGTCTGTAACAGTGCGGCTGATGGGGGCGTTGTAGAGGCGGTTAACTTTAACGCTCCCGGACAAGTGGTAATTGCAGGCAGTACAGATGCGGTTGAACGTGCAACAGCCCTAGCCAAAGAAGCCGGAGCGAAACGGGCGCTTCCACTACCGGTCAGCGTACCTTCCCACTCCTCATTGATGCGAGAGGCTGCAGAACGTTTTGCTGAGGCTATGACCCCCATTACCATCAACCCTCCCGAGATACCGGTTATTAATAATGTAGATGTTTCAGCAGAGATCGAACCAGACTCTGTTCGAGGCTCGCTGATACGCCAACTCTATAACCCGGTGCGCTGGGTAGAGACCGTGCAAGAGATGAAGAGTGCTGGTGTTGACACCTTGATTGAATGCGGGCCAGGTAAGGTACTGGCAGGGCTCAACAAACGTATTGACCGACAAATGAAGGCTGCCCCTCTGTTTGATCCGGCCAGCCTTGAAGCAGCCATTGCACTGACACGTCAGGAGGAAGAGTAAAAATTATGAGTAATCTGGAAGGAAAAGTGGCACTGGTTACAGGAGCCAGCCGAGGAATTGGTCAGGCTGTTGCACTTAAGTTGGGTGCAATGGGGGCAACGGTTGTTGGTACCGCAACTTCAGATCCGGGGGCCGACAATATCTCTGCCTATATGCAGGAAGCCGGTATCACGGGTCATGGGGTCAAGCTGGATGTCACTGATCCGAATGCAATAGATGAGATCATCAAACAGATTGCCGATCAGCATGGTGCGATCACTATTCTGGTCAATAATGCAGGAATTACCCGTGACAACCTGTTGATGCGGATGAAAGAGGAGGAGTGGGGGGCCATTATGGATACCAATCTCACCTCAATTTTTCGTGTCTCCAAAGCCTGTTTGCGCGGCATGATGAAGGCCCGAAACGGTCGCATTATCAGCATCACCTCTGTAGTGGGTGCGATGGGCAATGCCGGTCAGTCCAATTACGCTGCCGCTAAGGCTGGAGTGATGGGGTTCAGTAAGTCATTGGCACGTGAGGTTGCCTCTCGTGGGATTACTGTCAACACCGTTGCGCCCGGTTTTATCGATACCGACATGACCAAGTCACTACCGGATGAGCAGAAAGAGGCACTTAAGGCGCAGATTCCGTTAGGTGCCCTGGGTCAACCTGAAGACATTGCCAACAGTGTTGGTTTTCTGGCTTCAGAGGAGTCAGCTTATGTGACAGGTCAAACTCTCCATGTAAATGGTGGAATGTATATGTAGTGTGGTATTTGCAGTTTTGTCACTGCCAAGATCGTGGTAAAATTGTCAGATACTTCAGACCGTTGTGTTGTTGTTAAATTAAAATAAACAGATAGATAAATCATAGAGGGAAGAAATGAGCGATATTCAAGCACAAATTACCAAAATCGTTGCTGAGCAGTTGGGTGTTGATGAGGGTGAGATCACCAATGAATCATCTTTTGTAGATGATCTGGGTGCAGACTCTCTGGATACTGTTGAGCTTGTAATGGCTTTGGAAGAGGAGTTTGGTTGTGAAATTCCTGATGATGATGCTGAGAAGATTACAACTGTTCAGCAAGCCATCGATTATGTAAATAAGGCGAATGGATAAGTAGTGCTATAACTCGTTATAGTGACTATTAAAAGGCCGTACTTCTATCATAAGGGGTGCGGCTTTTTTCGATTTGAAAGGAAATTGAGATGAAAGGTGAGAGACGCGTAGTAGTGACCGGTTTGGGAATGGTTAGCCCGGTAGGAAATAACGTCGATGAGAGTTGGACAAACATCCTTGCGGGTAAGAGCGGCGCTGGTCCTGTCCCCCATTTTGATGCTACTGAGTTTCCGGTTAAGTTTTCCTGCTCAATCAAAGAGACTTTTGATCCACTGGAGTACCTTACCAAGAAAGATCTACGAAAGATGGATAGCTTTATCCATTATGGTATGGCGGCTGGAGTTCAGGCGTTCCGTGACTGCGGACTGGAGATTACCGAAGAGAATGCAGAGCGTATCGGAGTCTCTGTAGGGTCAGGAATTGGTGGCTTACCAGGAATTGAAAAGGGGCGGGATGCCTTGGTCAATGGAGGCCCTCGCAAGGTCTCTCCCTTCTTTGTCCCTTCCAATATCATCAATATGGTCTCTGGGAACCTCTCAATTCTGATTGGTGCCAAGGGTCCAAATACTTCGATAGTGACGGCATGTAGTACAGCAACACACAGTATTGGTGATGCTGCACGTATGATTGTCTATGGTGATGCCGATGTGATGATTGCTGGTGGTGCCGAGAATGCAACCTCACCGGTCGGACTCAGTGGTTTTGCCTCTGCAAAGGCTCTCTCTACGCGCAACGATGACCCGCAAACCGCAAGTCGTCCCTGGGATATGGACCGTGACGGATTTGTGTTAGGGGATGGCGCGGGTGTTATTGTTCTGGAAGAGTATGAGCATGCCAAAGCACGTGATGCCAATATCTATGCCGAATTGACTGGTTTTGGAATGAGTGGTGACGCATACCATATGACCTCGCCATCACCCGGTGGTGAAGGTGCATCACGCTGCATGAACAGCGCGCTGGCAGATGCCGGAATCAACCCTGATCAGGTGCAGTATGTAAATGCACACGGTACCTCAACACCTGCCGGAGATCTTGCAGAGACCTCCGCAGTGAAGATGACCTTTGGTGACTATGCTTACAAACTGGCAGTCAACTCAACCAAATCGATGACCGGTCATCTGTTGGGAGCTGCCGGTGGTATTGAGGCAATCTTCACGATTCTTGCCATGCGTGATCAGGTATCACCACCCACCATCAATATCTTCAATCAGGACCCGGCGTGTGACCTCGACTATGTCGCCAATACCGCACGGGAAATGATGATTGATATTGCAATCTCCAACTCCTTCGGTTTTGGTGGCACCAACGGTACTGTGGTATTCAAAAAGCTGTAAAAGGCTGTTGTTCATCACACTTTCGAGAGGTACACGACTGTGATTCGTGTGGTTGAGTTGCCTGTGACTGAAACTGACTTGCTCTCTCTGCATGCTGCCAACCCACAGCGCTACCCTTACCTGTTAGAGAGCCGCGCACTACAGAAGGGAGCGTGCGGCTGGGATATTCTTTTTGCCTTCCCCGGCGAGGTATTGAAGGCCGATAGTGCGCCGTTTCTGCAGCAGCTTGATCAACAGTGGCAGGCAGATAACTGCGCAGAGAGTGACTCCATGGAACTCCCATTTACCGGGGGGTGGTTCCTTTTTCTAGATTATGAGTTGGCTCATGAGATTGAGCCGATACTCTCTAAAGAGAAGGTTCAAAAATCACAATCCAGTAGTTTTGCAACAAGAATTCCGGCGGCTGTTCTATATGACCGTTCGAAGCAGCGGCTGATTTTGGTCGAGGAGAAGGGGAGTGATAAAATAGCCTTGATGCAGCAAGACTTGGAGAACCTCTCACCACTGCCCGAACCTGTATCGGTTTCTGTAAACGGTCTACATGAGGAGTCGTCAGCACAGTTCCTCAACAGTGTTCAGCGTATTAAAGAGTACATTGTTGAAGGTGATGTATTTCAGGTTAATCTATCCAGACAGTGGTGTGCTGAACTCGATCCACTAGAGCCATATCAACTCTATCAACAGCTACGCAATACCAACCCGGCTCCTTTTGCAGGGCTTGTACTACAGGACGGCAAGGCAATCATCAGCTCCTCACCAGAACGTCTCGTCAAGGTAAAATCTGGTATCGCAGCAACTCGCCCTATTGCAGGTACCCACCCACGCGCAGCCGATACCCGGCAAGATCAGCACCTGTCACAACAGCTACTCGCACATCCCAAAGAGCAGGCAGAGCACATCATGCTGATCGATCTGGAACGTAATGACCTGGGGCGTGTCTGCCAGCCGGGGTCTATTGAGGTGGATGAGTTGATGGTGCTGGAGAGCTACGCCCATGTCCACCATATCGTCTCCAGCGTAAAAGGGCGTTTAAAACCAGAGACCACTCCAGGCGCGGTGATCCGTGCTCTGTTCCCCGGAGGCACCATTACCGGCTGCCCAAAAGTGCGCTGTATGGAAATTATTGACGAACTTGAAACAGAGCCACGAGAAGCCTATACGGGCAGCTTTGGTTACCTGAATCGTGATGGCTCAATGGATCTCAATATACTGATTCGAACCCTGATGATGAAAGACCAGCAGGTCACACTACGTGCAGGTGCGGGTATTGTTTATGACTCTATTCCTGAGCAGGAGCTGGCAGAGACCCGATCCAAAGCCAAAGGGATGTTACTGGCTCTAGGGGTGTCTGATTGATGCTGCTCAACGGTATTGAACAGGATCTGGTTTCTGGCACAGATCGAGGTCTGCTCTACGGAGATGGCCTGTTTGAAACGATTGCTGTAATCGACCAAACCCCCCTGTTTTTGGAGCAGCATCTTCAACGGCTACAGCGTGGAGGAGAGCGGTTACAGATCACGATTCCTGCTCACTCTCTTTTGCGGAGAGAGAGTGAGCAACTACTGGCAGCAGCCGGCCCTGGTCAATGGGTGCTGAAAATTATCATTACCCGTGGAGCAGGGGGACGGGGGTACCGCATTAGTGATACAGAAGCTCCTACCCGGCTGCTATCAGTAACCCCCTCACCCTACACTGCAAAACATCAGAAACAGATGCAGGCGAACGGGGTCAAACTGTATCTCTGTAAAACTACTCTGGGTGAAAATCCAGCACTGGCCGGAATCAAACATCTCAACCGGTTGGAGCAGGTATTGGCACGGAATGAGTGGAGTGACCCTTCGATCTCTGAAGGGATCGTAATGAATGGGTATGGAAAGGTGATTGAAGGGACCATGAGTAACCTCTTTTTCATACAGCAGGGGAGAGTTATAACACCTGATCTCAGTCGCTGCGGCGTGGAGGGTGTCATGCGAAACCTTTTAATCAAACAGCTAAAGCAACAAGGTATCGCTGTAACGGTGCGTCCCATCGCTGTCGATGAATTAAGCGAAGTGGATGAAGCCTTCTGTTGCAACAGTTTGATTGGGGTCTGGCCTATCCGTCAGATTGGAAATCATCTTTCATTGAACGCTCCGGGTGCAGTAACAGAGAATTGTATTCAGTGGCTGAAACAGGGAACATAGGCACTACAATGAAGAGTGGAAAATTTATCACGGTGGAAGGCTCCGAAGGGGTTGGAAAGAGCACCAATATCAACCATATCCTGCAACGTCTGGCGCAGCAGGGCATTGAGGTTGTGCAAACCCGTGAACCGGGTGGCACCCCACTCGGAGAAGAGGTTAGAGAGCTATTACTGGACCACCGTCACACGGGCATGTCTGAAGATGCAGAGCTACTGCTGATGTTTTCTGCTCGTGCAGAACACTTGGTACAGGTGATTCTGCCCGCTCTGACAGCAGGAAAATGGGTGCTATGCGACCGTTTTACCGATGCCAGCCACGCCTATCAGGGCAGTGGTCGCGGCATTGATCACGAACGCATTAGAGTACTGGAACAGTGGGTTCAAAAAGGGTTACAGCCCGATTTTACACTCTTACTTGATATCGATCCTGAAATAGGATTACAGCGTGCAGGAAAGAGAGGAGCCTTGGACCGTTTTGAGAAAGAGGAGATCGCCTTTTTTCACCGTGTCCGTCAAGGGTATCTTGATAGAGCCAACCAATTTCCAGGTCGGTTCCACAAGGTCGATGCGGGACAACCATTAGTGCAGGTTCAAGATGCTATTGACCAACATCTGCTCCCCTATATCAAACACCATTTAAACCATGAATAATATTCTACCGTGGCAGCAAAAAAACTGGGAGCAGTTGCAACAGCAACTCAATCTGCAACGAGTCCCGCATGCACTACTGCTGCACGGTCCGGAAGGGACCGGAAAAGGGCTGTTCGCATCAATATTTGCGCAACGTCTACTCTGCACAACACCGCAGGAAGATGGCTTCAGCTGTGGGAGTTGTCCCTCATGCAAACTGTTTGCAGCAGCTACCCACCCGGACCTGATTTCACTGAAACCGGACGAGGGGAAAAGTATTCTGGCCGTGGACCAGGTGAGAGAGATGGTCAGGGAATTCGCATTTACTCCACAGATTTCGGCTCGAAAAGTGGTTATTCTGCAACCTGCAGAGAGCATGAACAACAGTGCAGCCAATAGTCTTTTGAAGACACTTGAAGAACCCCCTGGTGAGGCGGTATTAATGCTTATTTCTCATGCACCCGCCCGCTTATTACCCACCATTCGAAGTCGCTGTCAGCAACGCGCTTTCCCCTCACCAGACCGTACACAGAGTCTGCAGTGGTTACAACAGAAGCTGGAGCAGGGGATGTCTGAGGAGGCCGTCTTGCAGCTTGCTGAAGGGGCACCGCTCAAGGCGCTTGCTCTTGCCAACCCGGAACAGATTCAACACCACCAACAGATGGGGGAGGAGCTGATCAATCTGTTGAGTGGTCGGGCAGACCCCATTCGGGTTGCGATTCGCTGGAGTGACAAAAAGCTGGACCCATCCATTACCTTGGAATGGCTTCAACAGTGGACTACCCAGATCATCAAAGGGGATACCCAATCACCACTGCTGAACTCTCTAGCCTCTAAACTACAACCTGTGGATCACAAACAACTCTTTCTCTTTTATGACAAACTCACTGCAGCGATTGCGTTATCCCATACTCCTGTCAATAAAGAGTTATTATTTGAGGGTATCTTACTGGACTGGAGCCGTTTTCGATGATTGATTCACACTGCCATCTGGATCGCCTTAAACTGGAAGAGGGGGAGACACTTGCTGACGCACTTTTGCGTGCAAAAGAGGTGGGGGTATTCGGCTTTCTCAATGTCTGTATCGACCTGGAAAATTATCAACAGGTGATCGAAATTGCACAACAGTACCCACAGATCTGGGCCTCTGTTGGCGTTCACCCCAATGAGATGGAACAGGCTGAACCAACGCTTGAGAAGCTGTTAAGTCGAGCAGAAAACCCCAAGGTTGTTGCCATTGGTGAGACAGGACTCGATTACCACTATATAACCGATGAGACGCTGCTACAGCAACAACGTGATCGCTTTAGAATTCATATTGAAGCATCTCAACAGTGTGGAAAGCCCCTCATTATTCATACACGGGCAGCACCTCAGGATACGATAGAGATCATGCGTGAGAGTAACGCCGCAAACTGTGGCGGAGTGATGCACTGCTTTACCGAAAATCGGGAGATGGCCCGACAGGCGCTCGACTTGGGGTTCTTTATCTCTTTTTCCGGGATCATTACCTTTAACAGTGCAAAAGAGCTGCGAGAGGTGGTCAAGCTGGTTCCAGCGGACCGTCTTCTGATTGAAACCGACTCACCCTATTTGGCACCCGTGCCTTATCGAGGGAAGCCCAATCAGCCCGCCTATGTCACCAAGGTTGCTGAGAAGGTTGCTGAATTACGTAACTGGACGGTAGACGATGTGATTGCTCAGACAACACACAATTTTGAACAACTTTTTCTTCAGGATCGTGCATGAATCCATTCAAAAGATTATTACGATGGGTTCAGGCTAAAGTGAATCATCCATCTAAGCCGAAGAGGGTTTGGTTGTCCCCTGAAGAGATGGCTGAGGCCACCGCCAGCCGGATTAAGTTGGATGCCGAGCGTCACAGGAAAAGATCGTCATAGATTCATGCACTCATCCGCAGGAGAAGGAGCGTCTCCCCCCTCTCTGCCTTCGAAGGAGTTGGCGTATGAAAGAATTATGCAGCTATTGAACCATCATCAATGTCGGTGATGGTTCATGATCAGGGGTCACTTAATATTTCACGAACTTGCTCATTTTCGACAGACTGTTGAACAACCCTCCGACTTAAAATTGTGGAGAGATTCTGGAACAGCCTCATCGAAATCCTAGGGTGAAAACGGCCCAGTTCATTAATACTGCGCCAATGAATCATCAACACCTTGGTATAGTGGTCAGAAGAGATTCTGGATATACGTCGCTCCCCTCCCAAAGAGGAGATCTCACCAAAAACCTCTCCAGCACCCAAGTTTCGTAAGGTGAGAATGGTGCCATCTTTTTTCTCTCGATGGGTGAATTTAACACGCCCCGAGAGAATGACATGGATCCCGGAACCCAGGCTCCCTTGTTCGATGATGACCTCACCATCAGAATATTCATGGATGGTTCCAGAGAGAATGACCTTCTTGATCTGAAAATCATTCATCCCCTTGAAAAAACGACTATGCTTCAGAACCGATGCCTTGAGGTCCAGTGAAAGTACATCCCAAACCGTGCTTAAACGGATGTAAGAGAGCAGAATAGGGGTTAACACAAAGTTGGAAAAAAGCGCGAGAATCATCACCAATGCACTTAGGGCACCAAAATGTACTACTGGCTGAAAGCTGGAGAGAGTTAAGGTCATAAACCCCACTGCCAGGGCAACCGAGGTTGTCGAAATCGGGGTTGCCTCATGCGCTACAGTCCTCATCAAGGCCTGCTCTACATCTTGCGTACCACGGGTAAAGAAGTGATAGCGACTGAGAAAGTGGATGGTATCGTCTACACAGACACCCAATGCAATCACTGCAACCATCGCTGTTCCAATATCCAGAGAGATCTTAAAATATCCCATAACGCCAAAGAGGATAATCAGAGGGAAAATATTGGGCACTAACGCCAACAACCCCGCACGCAGATCGAAGAACAGTAATGAGACCAATAAAAAAATCACGATGACGACCAGAATCAATGATTGAAACTGACCCACAGCCATGATATCTGCTGCATGGTTGGTCAATACTGAATCTCCGGTAAAACTGACTTTAAGCGGGGTGTTCAGCTCCTCATCCACAAACTGGCGAATCTGCTCAATCTCCTGTTTTAACGCATGCGATGAACCTAGGTTGTGGCGTACCAGAATGCGGCTACTGCTAAAGTTCTCGTTAACGTACTCCTCTACTGTGCTGAACTGTACTAACCCCATGTAAGCCTCTATGATGTCATCCTCTTCGGGTAACATCGGCTGCTCAAGACCATCCATCACCTGATGGGTTAGTTTGACAAAATCTGCAAAAGAGAAAGATTTATCAAAAACCTCTCGCCGTTGAATCAACTGCTGAATCTGTTCAATCTCTTGTAAATAGCGAGCCTTAAGGAAGGTATCTTCAATGCCGGAATTCAGCACAATGGAAAAGGTCTGCATGCCGGACAGGCTCTCATGGATCTGGTCCGCATGTTGTCGAATCTCTGACTGGGGGGCAAAGTAGGAGAGGGTATTGTTGTTTACCTGTAGATACTGTGCCCCCCACGAGAAGTAAAGAAGCACCACCAGCAGCAGAGAGAACGCAACCCCCTTGAAACGGATCACCACACCAAAAATCACCCTGACAAGCAGCTGATAGATGTTTTCCTTACCGGCTGACGCTAGACTTTGCGCACCAAACAGCGTCAGATAGGCCGGAACAAACAGCACAGTGACGATAAAGTTGATCAGCAATCCTGCAGATACGATCCACCCAAACTCTCTCAACAACTCCAGATCATTAACTACAACCGATAGCAGACCGACAAAGGTGGTGATGAATGCCAATAAAATTGCGAGAGACTGAGTGATAGAGAGTTGGGCCACGGCCTCTTTGCGACTCAGACCAGAACGGATACCGTCATGGTACTCAGCCATCAGGTGTACATCCTCTGTAGATCCGATAATAATCAACAGAGCTGGAATAATGGAGGTTAATACATTGACAGCGAGCCCAAGCATTGCCATCAATGACAAGGTAATAACAATACTGATCACGGCAGTAGAGAGAGGAACCAGAGCACAATTGACCTTACGCAGACTAAGCCCCAGAATCACAACCAGCACAACCAAGGCGACGGGCATGATGGTAATTTGGTCTCGCTGTATCTGCTGGGTAATCTCATCACGCACAGAGTGTGAACTCATCTGGAAAGCGGTACCCAACTCTCTTTTCAGTGGTTCCAGCACATCCTCAATGGCTTGAGTCAGTTCGCGGTCATGACCTGCAGAGTGGTCATGATCATCCAGGGTAAGGTTGATCGCCATGGTTTTACCATCTACCGAGATTAGATTGCTGGCGACCAGTGGGTTGGCAATCGCCTGGTCAATAACTCGCTGCACCTCCTTCTTATTCTGAGGAATCTGCCGGAGAAACGGGTCCATGACCACATACCCTTCCTGCTCTCGTATATTGGGCACATTAAAGAGGCTGCTGCTACGGATCACAAAATCCAGAGCCTCCAGTTTGCGGATAGTCTGTTGGATCAGCTCTAATTTTGAGGGGGAGAAGAGGGTCTCATCTTGCAGCATGATCATCACCACACTGTCAGAGCCAAAGGTATCCAACATCTCCTGATACTGCTGCCAAAGTGGATCATTCTTGACCATCATACTCTGTGCTGAAACATCAATTTGCAGCCGTGAGAGTTGAGTGGAGGCGAGTAGTGTGACAACAATCAGAGTCAGGATGATTGCGTGTGGGAACGTTGCGGAAAAGTGGAAAAGCTTCTTCAATTTATTCTTTTTCTTTTAGGGAGTTGACCATTCTGGGCAAGTTAGGGAACCTCTGAATAAGTCATGTGTAAATGCCTAACGCCCATAGCGCCCAATATCTTCGTTGAAAACCTTGCTAATAGCCTGCTATTGGCTGCGATCTTCGCCTTGATCTTGGACACTATGGACGTAATTCAAATTACCCAGACTTGTTCAGAGGTTCCTTAGTTTGGGGGCCAAAACGCTCAGTAGCAATGCAACAGCTAACCATAATCAACAGTGAGCTGAATAGAAACTCTATTTTAACAGCTCCAGACTTCTGGATGGTCTTCATTCAGTGACACGAAGTTGCTCCCGATAAGGTCGAGACTATTGGATATCAAGGAGTAAAAAAATAATTGACTCTTGCTATGTTAGGGAACCTCTGATTAAATGCTGGGTAGCATGAAGTTGTTGTATGTTATATGTTATATGTTATATGTTACTCAAGCAGCAAGATTTTACACAGACTCAGGACTTTTTTTAAACAAGTGCATTAGAGGACAGGGAGCTTCAGTATCGTGCTTCATGACTCAATAAAAAAAGGAGGTCACGTGCTTCAAGAGGGGGACATACTTGAGGAACAGTACAATTCAATCAGAAGAACTCCATTTCTTCTGATATCTATCCTTATTTTAGTTGTACTTGTGAGCATCAGTACAACGATTTATGTCCTGTATCAAGCCGCATATAAAGAGCAAGAGAGTCGATTACAAGAGACAGTAATCAGCCAAGCGCGTCTGATGGAAGAAATTGTTCGCCACCAACTTCAACATGACCCAGAGATGAGTGAAGGCTCTGCTGAAGAGATTATTTCATCACTGTTAAAGTCTGCACATTCAAGATATAGAGGATTTAGTTCAACCAGTGAATTTACGCTTGCCAAGCTTGAAGGGAAGCAAATTCACTTTTTGCTAAAGGACCGGACGTTCAAGAGAGATCTTAAGCTTGGAGAGAGTCCAGCATTTACCATGGGTGGAGACTACGCAGCTCCAATGCAGTTAGCACTATCGGGCAAGTCTGGAGTCATTGTTGCGAGAGATTATAGTGGTACCCTGGTCTTGGCGGCATATGAGCCGGTTGATCTGTTGAATTTTGGGATTGTGGCCAAGGTCAATATTGATGAAATTCGACACCCTTTTATGGTTGCAATATTGGTTTCAATTGCAGTCAGCCTGTTTCTGATTATTCTGAGTGCGTTTGGCTTTTACCAGGTTATGGCTCCAATGATTCAAAAAATCATTGCAAGTGAACATCATGCAGTTAGAGCTAATAAAGCTAAAGATGAATTTCTTGCATCGATGAGCCATGAGTTACGCACTCCGCTGACAATCATTATAGGCAATAGTGAACTTTTGTCAGAGAGTGGACTGAATCAGAATCAACGGGAATATGTCCAGATCGTGATGAGTGCGAGTCACAATCTACTCTCTCTGGTCAACGACATCCTGGATCTGTCAAAGATGGAGTCTGGTAAATTTGAGGTTGACCTTGCTCCATTTGATTTGACTGAGTTGCTGGATCAGCTGAAAGGCATGTATGCACTACAGGCAAAAGATATTGGGGTTCACTTTGAAATTCAGCAGAAGGAATTTCCTCAATTTCAGCTATGGGGAGACTTTACCCGCATTGGTCAGATTCTGCTTAATTTACTCAGTAACGCATTTAAGTTTACGGATCAGGGTAACATCACGCTTGTCTGCTGGAGAGAAGGTGAGCTACTCCTTTTCTCAGTAGAGGACAGTGGAATCGGTATGTCAGCTGACGTGCTGGATCGTCTTTTCCAGCCTTTTGAGCAGGCCGACAGCAGTATCTCCCGACGTTATGGGGGGACCGGGTTAGGGCTACATATCTCCTGGTCGTTGGCGACACTGTTGGATGGCTCCATAGAGGTCACAAGCGAGCAGGGAAAAGGTTCTCAATTTATCTTAAAACTGCCTTATAAGGAGAGTGAACTGCGAGCTCTTGCTACGGACAGAAAACAGAGTGAAACTCAAGGCTCTTCAGCATCACACCAATATAGTGGTGAAGTACTGGTTGTAGAGGATACCCCGGAGCTACAACTACTGGAGCGCAGAATACTCAAATCAATGGGGGCTACAGTGACTCTGGCGAAAAATGGCAGAGAGGCTGTTGAAAAGGCCACTCAACAGCACTTTGATTTGATCTTGATGGATATGCAGATGCCCGTAATGAATGGGCTGGAGGCAACCCGTCTATTGCGAGAGCTGGGGGTTCAAATCCCCATTGCGGCATTGACCGCAAATGTAATGCAGAGACACCGGGACCAATTTCACGAAGCCGGGGTTGATGATTTTCTGCAAAAACCGATCAACAAGAGCGAACTTCAACAGACGCTCAACAAATATCTCAAACTAGACCATATATCGCTAGAGGATAGCGTTGCCATTACCGCATCCTCACCATTAGAAGAGCCACTATGCAGCAAATCGAGCCTCTGTCCAATACTGGTGATTGACGATGAAGAGAGTGTTCTGGAACTTTATCAGAAGGTGCTCGGAGGTGGGGGTGGAAAAGAGCCCTATGGCGGTGCTCTGCAGGCGCTGGAGGAGGTTGTCAGTGGTGATCACGAGTTAACAGAACAGACAAACAGTGAGTCTTCAGTAAAAGTGTTCTCCGTAACCGTTGCCAACCAAGGCAAGCGGGGTATCGACTTGGCACAACAGGCTCTCCAAGAAAACCGCCCCTTTCCTGTAGCCTTTATCGACATGCGAATGCCACCAGGGATGGATGGACTCGAGACTGCAAAAGCACTGCGCGCATTGGATAACAGGATTAACATTGTAATCGTAACCGCATACTCCAATACCAGCCTGCAACAAATTAATGAAGTGTTGGGGCATCAAGTGTTCTACATTCGGAAGCCTTTTGATCGCCAAGAGGTCCAGCAGATGGCAAGAACGTTGAGCCAAAACTGGAAAAAAGAGCATCATGAGATAATCCGTGAATCAGCTAACCCTATGAATTTGAAATTACCAGCAGAGAAGGTCCCTTCTAGTGCTGATGATGAAGTTGATGATGAGTTGATCTCTATCTTCATAGAGAGTGCCACTAAAAATAAGCAGCTACTCATTCACGCATTAGCAAAAGAAGACTGGATAAAGATCAAGGAGACCGCTCACACCATCAAGGGCAGTGGCTCATCCTTCGGTTTCCCCTTGTTAACGGAGAAGGCAAAGCTTGTCTGTGATGCGTATGACCATGAGCAGCTTGAACAGCTCCCTGAGTTGACGATGGATTTGATTCTTGAAATTGGGAATGTAATTTATTGATATCCATATTGGTTTCACCTCACAGAAGGTGATACTATCAATCGTGTTACAGATACAATACATTGCTGTTGCCAAATATAGATACAGAGTGGGGACTCTGGTCTTTCTAGGTCAGTACGATAGATAAACGGGGGGATCTTTGTTTATGCGTTTTCTTTACACATTCTCTATTATTCTGCTTTCAATACCGTCTATATTGTTTGCCTCTTCCATCATGGAGAGCAAAGACCTCTATAAAATAGGAGTGCTTGCTTACAAGGGTAAAGACGATGCAATGACACGGTGGCAGGAGCATGGCAATTATCTGAACCAGAAATTTTCCCCCATACAATTTAAGATTATTCCTTTGTCGTATAAAAACGATGAAATGACCAAGGCAGTAGAGCGTGGGCAAGTTGATTTTATTATCACAAACCCCGGTCACTACATGGAGCTTGAGCTTGGGGGGCATGTTTCACGTCTTGCAACCAGGCGTATGTCTGGCCCTGAAGGAATCCTGGATCAGTTTGGAGGTACAGCCATTACACTGCCTTCTCGAACCGATATCGAGCATTACACTGACTTGGAAGGTAAAACAGTTGTGATTCCTTCTCAGTCTAGTTTAGGGGGCTGGCAGGTACATTTAAGAGAGGCCGTTCTACAAGGTTCTGATCTCAGAAATGAGTCTAAAATTATTGAACTGAAAAACCACCGAAAAGTTGTTGAAAGCATCCTCAGAGGAGAGGCCGATGCTGGATTTGTACGCTCAGACCTGCTGGAGCAGATGGAAAAAAATGGGGAGCTTCAGCTCAGTCAACTCAAGATCGTAAATCAGGTATCTGAGGCAGGTTACCCCTATCTGCTGAGTACGAGATTATACCCAGAGTGGCCTTTCGCAAAAGTGACGGGGGTGCCTCATGACGTGGCTATAAAAATTGTGTACCACCTGATGAATATACCCTCCACTTCTCCCGCTGCAAAAAGTGCAGGGATTTTTGGATGGACCATCCCAGGTCATTACAGTTCAGTAGGTGATCTTTTTCGAGAGGTGGGTTTAGGGCCCTACACACCCAAGCCTCCAACCCTGCTTGAGGTAATCAATAGATTTTGGAAGCAGATTATAGTGGTTATTCTAGCGACCTCTACACTATTATTATTTATCACGTTGAGGCTTCTCAGGGCAAACCTGTTGTTGCGTGCTAATGAGAAGGAATTGCAACAAGCAGCGAATGTTTTCAAATATGCTGAAGAGGGAATTATCATTACTGACTCAACGACATCTATTGTAGATGTCAATGAAGCTTTCTCAAAAACAACTGGTTATGAACGTAAAGAGATCATAGGTCAATTTCCGTCACTGCTGCACTCAGGCAGACAAGCCCCACAGTTTTATGATGAAATGTGGAAAAAAATAAATGAGTGGGGGTTTTGGAGCGGTGTTTTATGGAATAAAAAGAAAAACGGTACCTTGTATGCAGAACAACTTACGATTACATCCATTAAAAATAGAGAAGATGAAGTCTGTCAATATGTAGGGATATTCAGGGACATCACAAAACAGTTAGAAAATGATGAAAAGTTAAAAAATGCTGTAAGAGCAAAAGATGATTTCCTTGCTTCGATGAGCCATGAGTTGCGTACGCCGCTCACCTCTATTATTGGTAACAGTGAAATGCTTGCTGAAAAATTGCAGGACCAACATCATCTTGAGTTGATTCGCTCGATTGAGATTGCCGGGCGAAGTCAACTTGCCTTAGTGAATGATATTCTGGATATGTCAAAGATTGAATCTGGAAAGTTCTCTATTGAAGAGATCCCTTATGACTTTAATCAGATGCTCAAAGATGTTGAGGGAATATTACAGAACAGTGCGCGAATCAACAATCTTGAATTTATCGTTAAAGCCCGGAATTCCGAGTACTTTAAGCTACTTGGAGATAGTCACAGGGTCTGCCAGATACTCACTAACCTCATTGGCAATGCCCTCAAATTCACAAGTCATGGTGAGGTCATTCTGACCACCTGGGTTGATGGGGAGTCGCTACTCTTTGAAGTGAAGGATACGGGAATTGGGATGACGGAGGAGGAGCAGAAAAACTTGTTTAACCGTTTTGAGCAGGCTGATAAGTCAATTTCACGAAGCTACGGTGGTAGTGGGTTAGGTCTTTCTATCTCATCAGCCTTGGCTGGGATGATGGCAGGAACGATTACCGTTCATAGTGTAAAAGAGGAAGGTTCCACTTTTCTGTTAACGCTACCCTACCGGAGTAGTGCTATCCCGTTAAGTGAAGAGCAACAGGTCATATATCCTGCTCAGGCACTCAACGAGAAACTTTCAGGCAATATACTGATTGCCGAAGATACTCCGGAGTTGCAGTTGCTGGAACGTCGTATTCTTGAAAGAATGGGGTTGTCAGTCACTATAGCCCAGAATGGACAAGAAGCCGTCGATACCGCATTCGCTGACTCTTTCGATCTCATTCTGATGGATATGCAGATGCCTGTAATGGATGGAATTACAGCATGCCAAATACTCAAGTCTCAGGGAAACCAAACACCCATCATCGCCTTAACGGCAAACGTCATGCAGAAGCACCGGGAGTTATTTAGTGAGGCGGGATGTGATGGCTTTCTTGCAAAGCCCATTGATAAGCAGGAACTCAGAAGGGTACTTGAACAATTTCTCAACTGATTAGTGGTCTCAGCGGATGTTTTAGAAATGGGATAGTCTCATATCTTCGCTTGCTTTTCTTGCAACCAACTGGATCCTAGTAGAAGCACTTGTTGGAGAAATTCATCACGATCAAAAGGTTTTCTTAGATAAGAGAAGTTGATACCAAATTTATTCCACAGCTGTTCAATGTTATTTTGCATATACGCAGTCACAAAGATGAATTTAGTCTCAGGAAACTCATCCCGAATTTTGACCGCCGTTTCCACTCCATCCCAACCACCAGGCATTCGTATATCCATCAAGACCACAGAGTATGGTTTTCCTATCCTTACACCTTTTTGCATTGCCGCCAATCCCGACTTTCCAGAGAAAGCTTTACCTAGTTGAATCAGAATAGGTAAAGGTTGCTGTTTGGGATTAGTGCTCATTTTCCCTGCAAATAGTAAGTTTGACAACTGGTCAACAAAGCAATTCGGTTGTTTCAGTTTGAACAGCTCAGTATAAAACTCCATCATTCCTTTGTCATCATCCACAGCTAAAATACGAATATATTCAGATGGTTGTGTTAGGCTTTCTTTACTCATCACTTTAAAATAGCTCCATCAAAAATAATCTATTGCTAGCAAAGCACTTACGTGGTCATGACTGCATCGAACTAGACTGGTTATGTATAAGGGAATTACTCTTCAATTATATCTTAAATCACTCTTCTGTTAATACACTATTTCATGAATAATGATTCATCTTTAACCTCTACAGCCCACCCAAAATTCTTAGCGATTTGTTTATACCGAACACCATAATCCAGTATTTTATTGTTTCGACAGAAAAGTGGAAAGTCTTCACTCTAAGAATAGTAATTGATCAATTGGCGAAGAACTCTGACCATTGGGTTGATTCTGTCGAGAGAAAGGAATTCATCAGGTTGGTGAGCTTGGTCGATATCTCCGGGGCCTAAGATAATGGTCTCCATCCCAATCTGGTTGAAAAAAGGGCCCTCAGTTCCAAAGGCTACGGCACCAGCCTTGTAACCTGTTAGCTTCTCGGTAATCTGAACGATATCTGCCGTTGTTGGAGTTTCCATGGGGGGAATACCCTCAAATGCAGGCTCTAACTCCAGTCTCAAGGGCGACAGTGCAAACAGAGGATGGAATCGTGCTGCCATTTCAGCACGCAAATCCACCAATGACATGCCTGGCAGTGGACGGATGTCAATTTGTAGCTCACAGGTGCCACAAATGCGGTTAGGGTTATCGCCGCCATGGATGTGACCCAGGTTTATGGTGGGTACCTCCACTGCAAAAAGCGGGTTCTGGTAACGCTCCTGTAACTCTTCACGCCAGCGCAGCAGTTCGCTCATTAAGGTGTGCATCCCCTCAAGAGCAGAGGCTCCGAGGCTTGGGTCGCTTGAGTGGCCCGATTGCCCATGAATTTTTAAGCACTCCATTCCAATCCCCTTGTGGGCTCTAATGGGTCTTAGGCCAGTGGGTTCACCAATCACCGCATGTCGCCCCAACTTTCTCTGTAGTGCTACCAGTGCCTTGGCACCGCACATGGTGCTCTCCTCATCAGCAGTAGCGATAATAGTGAGCGGGCGTTGCAGGTGTGCTCGATCAACCCCCCGTAGAGCTTCAATGATAAGTGCAAAAAAGGACTTCATATCTGCACTGCCTAGCCCATAAAGACGGTTATCCTTCTCTTTGAGCTGAAAAGGGTCACAGTTCCAGAGATGTGGGTCACAAGGAACCGTATCGGTATGGCCCGCAAGTACCAGTCCTCCAGGACCCTGCCCAGTACTGGCGATCAGATTGAATTTCCCTGGGTGCCCTTCAATAGGTAAAATTTCAACTGCAAAATCCAGCTCACTAAACCAGGATGCCAGTAGCTCGATGACTGAGCGGTTTCCCTGATCCCAACGTGGCGAAATGCTGCTGACAGATGGCGATGCAATCAGTGCAGAGATCATTTCCATAAGAGAGGGTAAAGAAGAAGCAGTCATCTATGTCTCTTTTTTGGTATTGTCTCAAAATGTAATTTGAGACTTCTACTTCTTGCCAATCAACTCGATTTGATAGCCGTCTGGATCAGTTACGAACGCAATAATGGTGCTGCCAGCATTCATAGGACCGGCCTCTCGAATGATATTTCCACCACGCGATTTAATCTCTGCAGTAGCCGTATAAACATCATCCACCTCCAGGGCAATATGACCAAACCCACTCCCTGGATCATACGAATCAGTGCCCCAGTTGTAAGTCAGCTCAAGCACGGTATTGTCATTCTCTTCACCATAGCCAAGGAAAGCGAGAGTGAATTTCCCATCAGGATAATCTTTCTGTCGAAGCAGTTTCATCCCAAGCACCTCAGTATAGAACTGGATCGATTGGTCCAGATCTCCAACGCGCAGCATTGTATGTAGAATTCGCATATTGATTGAAAGAAATTGATAAAAAGTAATAAATAGTGATTCATTAAATGATACTGCGAATTCGGTATAATTGCATCAAGTGCGGATTTTTCCAATATTAGCCTATGGATACAGTGATGATTAAAAGAGAGGTTGCAGTAAACAGGCTGCAAAAGACTGGGATTGATGTACAGCAGACTGAGATGATTCTTGATATGACTATTGATCATACAGATCAAACTTTAAGTTCAGACATGGGAGACAAGCAATGACCGAAGCAGTGGTCATATCAGCTGTTATTGCTCTGTTTTTTGTTGCTATCTTATTCTTTACTGAAAGATTGCAGAAGCACAAAAGAGAAGGGTTGTTGATAATAGAGCGAGATAAGGCGGTCAGTAGACTACAAACAGCGGGGTTTGATGAGCAGCAGATCGAGAAAATTCTTGATGTGATTGAGAATAATAGAGAGTAATAACAGAAACGTTGGTCAAGGAACTAAAGCAAAAATGTACTTCCGTATTGAGTCATTTTCATAACCTGATTGGCATCCTTGGAACTATGAACGTAATTCAGAAGGCTGAAGGTGCAGTACAATAAAAAGCGAGACCGTCCGATAATGAAAACAACTTTAATAGCCTGTTTTGTATTAGCAGTATCTACAGTCATGATAAATGAGGCTCACAGTGTGACTGTAGAGCCCCCAACAGTGCTGCCTGAAGAGGGATCGCTTAATAGCGTTGATGGTAAGAGTTACAGCCCAAATTCAACGGGACAGCAAAAAGGGTATGCGTATATACAGTTTCATGTCTTTGGGCTTGAGAGGTCATTGAAGGATTTGGCATCAAAGTTAGAACTCGATATTGATTACAGAGTAACTGAAGATGGATGGTTCCAAGACAAGGCTGAGTACACTGTAACCGGTAAGGTCATAAATATCGTAAAGTTCTACAACACCATTGAGGCTCTTACCGGGAAGTTCCAGTTAACGAAAGATCCTCTGGTACTCATCACAGATTAAAGGAGGTGCCCGATTGGGATCAGTTTGGAGTTGAGGGACGAGTGAGACTGCTATTTTTGAGTAAGTATCTGCCCCGGTTTTTGGAGTCATTATAATAGTATTTGTTGCATATAAAGCACATAAATACTATTATTTTGGTATGGATAAATTTTTGCCAGAACTGGGAAAGAGGCTCCGAGAAGCCAGAAAACGCCACTTCCCACAGGATGATCTCCGCGCATTTTCGATCAGAATTGATGTGAGTCGTGCTACCTTACAGAAGATGGAGAAGGGGGATCTCTCTGTAGGCATGGGGAAATACTTCTCTGCCGCAAAGGTGCTGGGTCTACAACACGCATTCAATAAGCTCTTCCATGAAGAGAGAGGGCTTTTTGATGACTAAAAGAAGGTACGATCTCCATATCCATACCGAACAACTGGGTATGCAGGCAGCTGAGCTTGTGGTCGTGGAGGCTCATCACGCTTTAGAGGCGATTGGTTTTCGCTATCTCCCCGGTTATTTGGCATCGGAACACGCTTTCCCGCTCGATCCATCGGCACTGCCACTGGATGAGAGAGGCTTTGAATTCAGAGGGGGAGCGATACCGGGGGTGGTGGATGACTATCTTCCGGATGACTGGGGGCGACGCATCTTGAGTCAGATTGCGTTTTACCAACATCAGAAGAAGTACAATCCTAACAGCATAATTGACTCACTCGATATGCTCTCCAGAAGTCGTATCGGAGGGCTCTCCATTGTTCCGCAAGGGGGGCAGCCACAATTCGATTTTGGTGCGAATGTTGCGCAGATTGGTATAGCAGAGTCTGCGGCGCAGCGCATGGATGCCCCAGAAGCTAGGGACAGCTATGATGAAGCGAGCCTGCTCTATCTTGCCAATAATGGTACCGGTATTGGGGGTGCTCGCCCAAAAGCACTTTTGTATGATGCCGAGAAGAGATATATCGCAAAATTTAACCGCCCTGCAATGGATCGATACAACAATGCAAGAGTTGAGCTTGCCTGTATGAAGATGGCACGTAAAGCCAATCTAGAGATACTGGATGGGTCGGTTCAATCCGGGATCAATGAGCGAGAAGTATTGTTGGTGGAGCGCTTTGACGTTAACCCAGATAAGAGCCGTAACCACATGATCAGCATAAACACCCTGTTACGAGACTCTGAAACTCAGCGTATGGTCCATCATACTTTTAGATATGATGATATCTATCGCGTGCTACAGCAATTTTCAGTGGCTATTGAGGAGGATGTAATGGCACTTCTGAGGCTGATGCTGTTTAACCGAGCGATCAACAACACCGATGACCATGAACGAAATTTCAGTTTGATCTACCGCATGGGTGATAGCCAGCCACATGGCTATCGATTGGCACCCGCCTATGATCTGGTACCCACGATCATAAGAGGGGGATACCATGCTGCAGGATACAAACAGAGTCCAAACCCACCATCACTCTCTGAATTGGAGGGCACACAGCGGATCTTTGGGCTGTCTCGATCCGTTGTTTCCCAATGTGTTGAAGAGATTGGATATGCTATCAGCCAGTGGGGAGAGGTTGCAACGGCGTGTGGTATCGACCCAGAGGAGGCGAGGATGGTGCGAGGTTTCTTTAATGTATAGATATGGTTTGAGCTGCCTGTGATATTGGGACTATTTCTACTGTTGAGTTGTTGCGCCTTGATTGCGCATAATGTACATTATGTTAAATTACACAATCACCTTGTGTGGTTCTGTACCCGACACAGTATTCTATATTTCCACCCTCTTTCTGTCTCTGATGCACCCTTCAACAATTTTCTAAATGAAAAGCTATGACTTGTTGCTGAAAACCTGTGATACTTCAATGCTCTTCATGGAAAGAATTAATGACAATTTTTAGAACACTTGCCGACAATCGTAGGCTTAATATCATCAAAAATAGCTGTGATAACGACTTTCTTGAGCGGATTGATTTTGCTGTCAATCAAGCACTAAAGGAAATTGATACATCAACGTCATCAATCATTAGCCTGTTCGAGGCAATCGATACTATTGATAGTCTTGATATCGACAATATGCCGGCATACTCACTTGAAAGTAGAAATGTTCAACTAATTGGTGATGACGAAATGGAGCATGCAATCAGCGCCATCAGAAGCCACGGCGTGGTTGGGTTTGACACGGAACAGAGACCCACATTCAAGTCAGGTGCCCCAAGTAATGGTATTGCAATTATTCAGATTTCTACTGCATCTGATTGCTTTATCTTCCAGGTCAAACGGACTGACAACATATCTCAGGTTCTGGATATTCTACAAGACCATCGAATACTAAAGATTGGAATAGGACTAAAAGGTGATAAGAGTGCATTCAAGAGAGAATTTGATATCAAATTACAGTCATGCGCAGATATTGAGTGGTTATTTACATCAAAACTTGGATATGAAAACCAGATTGGAACCAAAAAATCCGTTGCATTCATTTTAGGCAACAAGATCCAAAAATCCAAAAGTATGTCTACCTCAAACTGGGAGGCACCAACGCTGAGTAACGCACAAATCAAGTATGCTGCAGAAGATTCATCAGCTGCCTATGATGTCTTCACCAAAATGATGATAGATTATCCGTTCTTAATGGAGTCTATGCCAAAATGGATCCATAATAAATTTTGAATTCAAAATGAGCCTGTTTCTGCTTCAACCGCAAGAGCAATGGGTACCACTGTTACCGCTCACCGGTCTTAAGTCATTGTACAGTACGATGATATGTTGTGATTTTTTAGAGGCTTCTGTAATATTCAAACAACAACATAATCCTCTCTTATAACTATATTAAGTACAAGTAAAGAACTCAACGTGAATATTCTGATTGCTGATGACCACTATCTCTATGTTCAAGGTATACGCCTTTTGCTGGAGGAACATCCCGATGTATAGGTGTTGTCGACCTGAGGCCACAACACTACGACAGTATCTTTCACTGTCGGCACATGATCTTAAACAGCCACTGAATGCACTACAGCTGTATTTGGGTCTGTTACAGAGCAAGAGTGACCTGTCAAAAGATCATAGTCTGGTACAGGTATCGCGCGATTCACTCCGAGGCTTACAAGCAATAGTGACACTACTCACACAATGGGCAAGCAGTGATAATCAATCATTGAAACAGGACCCTGTTTTTGTCTCCGGAGATGCGTTTATAAAGCTTACTGAAGCCTTGCAAAACGACACTATAGAAGTAAGTCTCTCCCCAGTCAACGATGTGACCATAACCGAACAAAAGAGCACTATCAAGGTTGATCTTGTTTTGATACAACATACTCTACAGGAGATGACCCACCTACTTCCCAAACCTGTTACGGTGACCGCTGGTGAGCTTCCCTGGAGTCTTACCCTGTTAACTCCTCCGCTATTGGATCAAGAGACTGGAGAATACAAAGATGCACTCTATCAACTTGCAGTTGATGGAGGAGAACAGATCTGCAAGGCCCTAGGGTTTCGCCTTGAACTCTTACCCCATACTTCTGATGAGAGTCAATTACAACTCACCCTGCTGGATGAAATTGATTAACCATCTATCAAAACGTGGGTCAAGGAGAGCCTCTTGAACCAGTCTGAAACTATTGCTGCTATTGACCTTGGCTCTAACAGCTTTCATATGATTGTTGCGGAGCATCAAAATGGTGAAGTTCAGGTTGTGGACCGAGTCAAAGAGATGGTACGTCTCGGTGGTGGACTGGATAAGAAGAATAACTTGACGCCAGAGGTGATGGAACGTGCTTTGGCAACTCTGGAGCGCTTTGGTCAACGTCTCAAGGGGATTCCTCCTCAGGCCATTCGAGCCGTAGGCACCAAAACACTACGTACAGCACGTAATGCAGAACCTTTCTTGGATGCCGCACAAAAAGCGCTGAACCATGAGATTGAAATTATCTCCGGTTTTGAGGAGGCGCGACTGGTGTACCAGGGGGTTACTCATGATATCGAGGTGATGGATCAGGCGCTGTTAGTGATGGATATAGGTGGACGAAGCACCGAATTAATACGAGGATCAGGACAGACACCCTTTCAGATGGACAGTCTCACCATGGGTAGCGTCAGTATGAGTATGAAGCACTTTGCTGACGGCATAATCACCAAAAAAAGGATGGAAAACGCTGAACTCGATGCCATGGCTGAGCTGCAGGGGGTACGAAAAAATTATAAAAACAGTCTGTGGGAGCGCGCTATTGGCTCCTCAGGCACCATTCGTTCTATTGCCAAAATCATCCTTGCTGCAGGCTGGTCTCACCATGCTATAACCTTTGATGCTCTCAAGAAATTACGTAAAATAACCATTGAGGTGGGTTCAGTGGATAAACTGGACCTGGAAGGACTCAAAGAAGAGCGTCGCCCAGTCTTTCCCGGCGGACTAGCCATTCTCTATGCTGCCTTCAAACAGCTTAAAATTGAAGAGTTGATGGTCTCTGACGGAGCACTGCGTGAAGGGGTTATTTATGATCATGTGGGGCGAATTACCCAACATGATATTCGTGAGCTTTCTATTGATGCTTTGATGAAACGTTACCATGTCGCCTTTGCACATGCGGAGCGGGTTCATGTGTTGGCCAGTGCGCTATTTGGTCAGGTCGTAAACCATTTCTCAGAAGATGAAGAGCGTTTTGAAGACGCCCTACGATGGGGAGCCAAACTACATGAGGTCGGGCTTGCGATCTCTCACCGAAAATATCATCGTCATAGTGCCTACCTGATTGAGCACTCCGATATTCCCGGATTCTCTCGTCAGGAGCAACGGACTCTCAGTGCGCTAGTAGAGGCACACCGAATGAAATTGAACGAAGTACAGTTTGACTCATTTCGCTTGAAATCACAGATGATGAAAGCAGCGATAGTGCTGCGACTTGCTGTGCTGCTCTATCGTGGACGCGGCAGTGATACCGTCCCCGCTCCTCAGATAGAGTTCGATAGTGACACTGTATCGCTGGCTTTTGATGCTGCATGGATTGAAAACCATGCACTGACACGACATGATCTTGACTTGGAGCGACGTCTTCTTAAGCGGATCGGTATTCAGCTTGATTACTAAGAAAACTGTAACTATCCAGATAAACGAGTTCAAAAAGTTTAACAACAGACGGTAAAAAAGCCCGCACCGACCATTGAGCAATTAGGTAGGTGCGGGACAGCTCCAGTCAAAGAGTATCGGTTTTTTTTAACTGGACTTACAGGCTAAGTAGCGACACGTTTCACCAATCCTTTAGCTTATTTATTATTAAGTTGATGACATTGATTCAAGAGTAGCTGTAGTGCGGGGCAAATACAAAAGTTGTGAGAAAAGTACATTATCAAAAGATACCCTGTACTTTTGCTCCAAATATCCTACTGTTAGGAGTACAGGAAGGTCACAATTAATGAGTACTCAGCCAAAATTAATTAGTAAAATCAAGATTAACCATACCCCATCCCAAGTCGAACTAGATGCCATGGGCGTTAACTGTTGGGCCGTCTCGACTCAAGAGGTTGCTACCTTTCCTTGGGTTTATGAGTGTGATGAAACCTGTTACTTTTTACAGGGAAACGTTACCGTAACTCCCGATGGAGGCACACCATTAACCATCGTCAAAGGTGATCTTGTCACATTCCCTGAGGGGCTGCATTGCACATGGGAGATTCATGAAGAGATCAAAAAGCAGTACCATTTCTGCTAGTACTCGAACAATCTGCCTTGCAGCTAAGGAACCTCTGAATAAGTCATGTGTAAATGCCTAACGCCCATAGCGCCCAATATCTTCGTTGAAAACCTTGCTAATAGCCTGCTATTGGCTGCGATCTTCGCCTTGATCTTGGACACTATGGACGTAATTCAAATTACCCAGACTTGTTCAGAGGTTCCCTAACCACTTTACGTTTCGCTGTACCTATCAAACCTATATACACAGGGTTATCCACAGGCTTTGTGAACCCCCCACTTTCTTGCTGAAACACCAGAACATTGCACCGCTTGACAATAAATAAAATTAGGTTCTATTAATAACACATTGATAGATCACAATAAAAACCATTTTTTTATTTAAACTTCATCGTATTAATAAATTACTGTTTTGTAACGGGTACCTGAAAAAACACCCGCTCAACTCTATAACGGGAAATAATATCCACAATTGATAATATAGGATTGATTCTCGTTTATATTATCCAACGTATAACAGAATCATCAGATCTCTTCAGCGGACCGATCTACAGAGTCTATAATTTTGAATATTGCCCCCTTCCACTCTTTGACTTGATTGCCACCAGCCATCAGCCATCACATGAAATGGCACAATTATTGCTTTATATGAAGAGGAAAGATGCTTTAGGGCAACAATTTGACAGACCGGAGAATAGTGATGGATACCTTCAAAAAAATACTCTATAACCAGCAGCATGGATACGAACAGGAGTTTAAAACAGCCACGATTACCATACTGGGGCTGAGCTATACCGTACTCCTTTTTGATATGGTCACACTTCTCACCACACAGTAACCATCACGATCCAGGTCGTTATCGCCATAGAACACCCTCCAAAATATTGAAAATATTCAATGTTGTTTCTGGCTCTTTTAGGTGGAGAGAGGTAGACTCTATCTTTACTCTCTACCCTCTCCACATACCGTAAAAGCCATGAAAAACAGTATTTTGCTTGTATTCATTCTACTATTATCCGGCTGCATTACCAGTAATTCAAAGAATGGGCAGCTGCTCTACTCCGCAAAATGTCAACAGAGTCCAACTGAATGTCTGGATCAGGCACATTCAACCTGTGATGTGGGCGAAGGGGGCGCGTTTAAAACCACCTACTCCGATTCTCATGCAGGAACAGCAATCAATGACTCTACTCCTGGTTCTGTTGTTTGGTACAACTTGCGTTATCAATGCAGTATCAATTTCGGCTCCCCTCCTGTTTTCCCCTGGAGAGGTACCCCGTTGGTTATTCAACCTGAAGCAGCACCGGAAAACAGCACCAACCACACACCACAATTTTGAATGGAAATGAAGAGCCTGTTGTAATCAGTGCAATATTGGCTCTTCGGTTCTGTCTGGATCCACATCTGGTCCATCCGAAGTTTTCTCAATAGCTCCACTCTTTGAAAATGGTTCTACCCAGCCATTTTTTTTAACATTACCCTCTACCCCTTTTAGCATTCCTGCAAGTAGCTCATTATTGAATCCGAAACGGTGACTGCTTCCTGAGCCGGAGTCGATCTGAAGGATCGTATAGGGGGGGCTGGGCTGAAAATTAATCCGACGAATTAACTGAGGACTTATACCCTCTGGCTGAACACGTTCAACACCCTCTCCATATTGAGTGGTATGGTCCAGGTTCTGCTGTTTCCGCTCCAGCTGCATGGAACGGATCTCTTGCTGAACATCCTGGCTGGTTGGAACTCCCGCGTGCTCTTTTGACCAACCTTGCTCCAGTGAGGAACGGTCAATACCCAGCATATGATACATCCCGGTGATCAATCCATTCGATAAGCGACGCGTAACCCAGTAGGTAAACTCCTCACCCTGCTTGGTGAGCACACGCAGCATCAAGCGGTCTTCAACTGCGACGTAACTGACCTGAATTTGGTACACCAAAGGCACCTCTACTTCTTGACTACCTTGAACCTCTGACTGTCCGCCTTTATTGCTCTCTTTATCCATTACATATGCTCTTAATTTTAACCACCTAGGTGCCTGTCCGAGAGATAACAGACCAACAGCTCACCCTCAGCATCGCCTCCCCCATTAAGAGTATAGCTTGAGACCACAACGGGTATATTGCGGGCATCCTGACATTGAAGCTGCCGCTCTTCTCTACCCTCTCTCGGGCTGTTCCAGTCCATCAGCCCTGACAATGCCATACCATTCAATTGATCCAGCTCATATCCCAGTTGATGGACTGCAGTGCGATTTGCGTAACTGATTTTCTGATCACTCCCAACCACTAACAGAATCTCTGGTACGCTATCGAGAATCGATTCCAGCAGAAGCAGGCGCCTGTATGTATCAAACGGTTTCTGCTCAACTTGTTCTGTTTTCTTAACGGGGGTTGTCGCCTGATTCTGAATAGAGTGCAATGCTCTCCGGGTGTAGAAGGTTTGCAGCATGGATCCGATACGGTGGAGGAAGACCTCTGTTGGATCATCCTTGTAAAGCACCTCTATCAAATCAGATTCATATTCAACCAGTTTTTCCTCCGACTTATGAATAAAAAATGAGAGCACTGCATTTTGAGCCTCTTGCTGCAGCAGCTCTTTTATTAAAATTAGCCCCTCTTTCTGAGGCATAAAATAGTCCACAATCGCAAGGTCCGGAATAAAGGTCTGCATCCGCTCCAACGCCTCATCCACCCCTTCTGCCACCTCAACAATACAATGTGGATTTCTCTTTAATAAAAATCCATAAACAGCTAATATTGTTGGTGAACTATCAACCAGCAATACATTAAATGTTTCATCATCATGGTCAAAAAGACTATCTGCAGAGGGGGATAGTGAACCATCCTCCTCAATATTGTTTGTACGGTTTTCATGCGCATTAAACCACTGCTTAACGAACAGGGAGGTGATCTGCAGCAACTCATTCTGAGTCACCGGTTTATTCATAAAGACAAAATCATCACCGATTCGCTCTCGAATTTCACTCAACTCATAATCAGCGTAGGCCGTAATCAAAATAATGCGCACATCAGGATCAATCTGGCGGATCATCTCGGCAGTTTTTAACCCATCCCACCCTGGAGGCATACGCATATCAATAAATACCACCACATAGGGATCTCCCGCCTCAAGAGCCTGCTCTACACGCTGAAAACCTGCTTGACCACTCAATTCATTGTCAAGGTGATAACGCATCTCACTAGAATCGGTCTTCTTTTGAGAAGATATGACATCAAACAGGTCATCCAGCTCAGTCCCCAGCTCATCCTCACATAGAATCGCACGATAGGTGTCATGAACACTCTGTTCATCATCAATGGAAAGAACCTTCCAAACCCTGTTCTCTTCAAAATCTTCCAAAACCATATCCTTCTTTCAGTGCCCCAGTCGAAAGAGTAACCCATCTACTCCATAAGCCAGTATATCCGCTCGACATATCTTGAGGTTTCCCAAGGGATACTACCCTCCAAACTACTCCACTGAGGCCAAGGTTCCTTCTCTGTCCGTAGCCCCTTCAGACTTCTGATAATTCGAGAACGTCCTGCATTGTAGGCCCCAAAGGTATAATTCAACCTCTCTGTCACATCTTCAATGGCGGCAAACTTGCGAAACAGATAACGGTCATAGTAGATCCCCGCTGCGATATTCCAACGTGGTTCTTCAATTTGCGCACCGCTGAACCCTGCCCCATTTTGGCGAATTTCATCAAAGGTAGAAGGAAGTAACTGCATAATCCCATAAGCCTTTTTGTAACTTTTTGCATTAGGACGCAAATTGGATTCAGCAATCCCCTGCGCCTTGAACCAATGCCAATCAATCATCGGACCAAAGTAGTGCTTGGACTGTTTCCTGAAATGGGCATCGTATTGATCCGTATAAAACCCTGACTCAACTCTCCGTAAATCGATCGCCAACACCGCTTGCGAATAGAAGCCCCAAAATAGAATTCCCCATTGGACCCATCGTAAACTGTGCATGACCTGTTCAGTGCTTTCTTAATTCAAGCCTAAACCAATCACCAGTCCTAACGCGATTCCAATCCCCACATAGAGCCCCATCACCATTTGACCTACTGCAAGATTCCCTTTCTGCAACTCATCAGAGATACTAAAATCCATAATATGGGCAAATATTTTACACCCTACCCACATAAAGATTAGCGTAACGACCCCACCCACAACAACATAGATAAAGTTAAGTAAAATTGGGTGAATTGATTCAACCATAAGTTTTCCCCCTATATAAATTCATGGAATTAAAACCAAAAAGTCCCTCTCATAGAGAGGGACTTATCCATAAACCAGCCTTGAAACGATGTTAGTGGTTAAACCTTGGCACATACATCGGCAATATTTTTCTTGAAGATTGCCTTATGCACATCCCCCAAGCTCATCATTCCCAGTAGTTTATCTCCATCAACAACCGGAATACGTCTAAAACGGTGGCGTACCATCAGTGAGGTTGCCTTGAGTACCGGCATATCTTGAGTAACTCCAATCACACCTGTAGACATTAAGTCACTCACCTTAAGATTCACAACCTGGGCATAATTGGACTCCATATCCTCAAAGTCAAAGGTCCCTCTCTGGGTCATCGCCTCTTCCAGCGAGGGAAAGAGGTGGTGAAGCACATCCTTCTCAGCAATAAAACCAACCAGCCTCTCCTCTTCTATCACTGGGAGCCCACTCACACGGTAGAGTGTCATTGCGGAGACAACCTCACGCATGGGGGTATCTGGTGTTACTGTGCGCACATGGCGACTCATAATATCTTTAACTAACATCTTCTCTACTCCTCTGATAGGTTTACGACCAGATTTGATCAGCTCTTCGCCTGATTATCACTATGCATTTATCATTCACGAGTCGCTTCAGTCGGTACCTCAGCCTGTTTTCGAATCGCATCATTATGCTCTTTAAAGCCAGCCTGTACCGCTTCAGCCAACGCTTTCTGTTCATCAAGTTTACCCCGTTCTAACGCAAAGGCAACTGCTACCTCGATGATAAAGAGGTGATCAATGGTCAAGCGCGGCGGCTCTACCTCATCTACAGACTTCGCGCTAAGAGCATTGTCACTATTCTCCTGCGCATAGACCTCCAACAACTCATTCAGTAGATCATAAACCTCTCCTACTTTGCGAAATTCAGAGGCGTGATAAGCCCCCTCCAGGCTCGCCATACCGATCAACCGTAACGCCGCAACAAAGTACTCATCCGGGATCACCGGAATATTGGTCTGCTCTTGTGTCATTCTAGAAAACCCGAGGCTCGTTACCGCGCTGCTCATCAGGCTGAAACCAATCCAGCTTCGCGTGCAGTGTCACTACACTACCAATAATAGTCAATGTGGGAGGTTTAATATCTGACTCCTTAACAATCTGCGGCAGTGTTTCCAGTGTACCAATGTACTCTTTCTGATCTGGTGTAGTCCCCTTCTGCACTAAGGCTGCCGGAGTCTTGGGGTCCATTCCATGTTCGATCAATTTGGATGAGATCGTTTCAACCCCTTTCAATCCCATATAGAAAACCACCGTCTGCCCCGGTTGTGCCAGAGCCTGCCAGTTGAGGTCTGAGGAGCCATCCTTAAGATGTCCAGTGGCAAAGGTGACGGACTGCGCATGGTCGCGGTGGGTCAACGGAATGCCCGCATAAGAGGAGATACCCGAGGCGGCAGTAATACCCGGCACAACCTGGAAGGGTATCTGATGCTCCGCCAGCAATTCAATCTCCTCACCACCACGGCCAAAGATAAAGGGGTCTCCCCCCTTCAGTCGTGCCACCCGTTTGCCCTGTTTTGCCAAATCAACCAGCAGCTGATTGATCTGGTCCTGTGGCACTGAATGGTTATCTCGTTCCTTACCCACATACATACGGTCTGCATCACGACGTGTCAGATCCAGCACAGCGGGGGAAATCAAGCGATCATAGACCACTACATCGGCCTGTTGCATCAAACGCAATGCTCGAAAGGTGAGTAGATCCGGGTCACCGGGACCACCACCAATCAGATAAACCTCACCACTATTGAGTGGCTCTCCACCATCAGCACGACAACAGGTCTCCACCATCTTGTTCATCGCCTGTTCCGCCTCGTCGGTACGACCGGAGAAGATCATCTCTGCAATCGGCCCCTGGAACGCCTTCTCCCAGAAGAGACGACGATTTTTGGGGTCAATCTTCTCTTTCACCGTGTCCCGGAATTTCGCCGCCAATGTCGCAAACTGCCCATAGGCAGCCGGGATCATCGACTCCAGACGGGAACGAATCAACCTCGCCAGCACCGGCGAGGCCCCGCCAGTGGAGATTGCTGCTACCACCGGTGAGCGGTCAATGATCGAAGGGGTAATAAAGTTGCACAACGACGGAGTATCAACCACGTTAACCGGGATGTTCTTCTCTTTTGCCAACTCGGAGACCTGCTGATTAATACTCTGCCGGTCAGTAGCAGCATAGACCAGTGCCGGATTCTGCAGATGAGCCGGATCAAATCCCGCTTCAATCCACTGGATTTTCCCCTCTTGATTGAACGTCTGCATGGTGTTTCCCAACTCTGGAGCCACCACCTCAACCTTGGCCCCTGCTCTCAAGAGCATCTGTACCTTGCGTGCAGCCACTTCGCCACCACCTACGATCAGACAGGTACGACCCCGTACATCCATGAAAATCGGCAAAAAATCCATACTATTCTTCTCTTATCTCAAGTCTAATTATTCGGGAACACAAATCTTATCGAGGCCACCCATGTAGCTACGTAGCACTTCAGGTACCACAATAGAGCCATCAGCCTGCTGGTAATTCTCCATCACAGCAACCAGAGTACGCCCCACCGCCAAACCAGAACCATTCAGGGTGTGCAGCAGTTCTGGCTTGCCCGTCTCCGGGTTACGCCAGCGCGCTTGCATCCGTCGTGCCTGGAAATCCTCAAAATTACTGCAGGAGGAGATCTCTCGATAGGCACTCTGCCCCGGTAGCCACACCTCCAGATCATAGGTCTTGGAGGAGGAGAAACCGATATCTCCGGTACAGAGAGCGACCACCCGGTAGGGTAGCTGCAGCTTCTGCAAAATGGTTTCAGCGTTAGCGGTCAACCCTTCCAGTGCCTGATATGAATCTTGCGGGCGCACCAATTGCACCAGCTCCACCTTCTCAAACTGGTGCTGACGAATCATCCCTCGGGTATCACGCCCGTAGGAACCCGCCTCACTGCGGAAGCAGGGGGTATGAGCAACAAACTTACGAGGCAACTCTTCTGCCTTCTGGATCTCGTTGCGAGCAATATTGGTGACCGGCACCTCGGCCGTCGGGATCAGGTAGTAGTCTCGCACCTGCTCTTCTTCAGGAATACCGGCTGTACCGAGAGCGAACAGATCTTCCTTGAATTTAGGCAGTTGTCCAGTACCGCGCAGGCTGTCGGAGTTGACCACATAAGGAACATACAACTCTGTGTAACCATGTTCAGTGGTGTGGGTATCGAGCATAAACTGTGTCAGGGCACGGTGCATGCGGGCGATCTGTCCCTGCATCACCACAAAGCGAGAGCCGGTGATCTTTGCACCCAGTTCAAAGTCCATTCCTTTCAGCTCAACGCCGAGATCAACATGGTCCCTGGCCTCAAAATCTAACGCAAGCGGTTCACCCCAGCGACGAATTTCAACATTCTCCTCTTCCCCTCTTCCATCCGGGGTGGAGTCGTGCGGAATATTGGGTACCCCCATCATCAACTCACTCATCTCAGTCTGGACCTGATTCAACTCCTCTTGAGCAGCCTCCAGCGCCCCTTTCAGTTGAGCAACTTCATCCAGCAGAGGTTTAATATCCTCTCCCTTTGCTTTGGCCTGACCAATCCCCTTGGACTTGCTGTTACGCTGGCTCTGCAACTCCTCAGTGCGCATCTGTGTCTCTTTGCGACGCACCTCCAGTGCAGCCATATTTTTGCTGTCCAGGGTAAACCCACGACGTGCCAGCCCTGCGACTACACCATCCAGATCTTCTCGTACTCTTTTTGGATCTAACATAATTATTTAATTATCTGCTTTGCCTCCCAGCTCACGATATGAGCTGGATCAACTGTTGTTATAAGATCTTCCAATACCCGTTCCACCTTCTCCGGGCTATCAAAAAACTCCACCACAATCGGTAAGTTGAGTGACAGATCAAGCAACCCACCAGTATGAATCTCCCCCCCGTCACCAAACCCGGAGATACCACGAAATACTGTCACTCCACGCAGCTTCTCCTTTTCATGCAACAATTTGAGTAGTTGATTCAGTTGAGCGCGCTCCTCGGAAAGGTAAATTCGTACCATCATTACCGTTGTTCTTTTAACTGCCATTATCCCCCTCCCCAAGCCATCCGCCCAACCACTACACCACCCCATGCCGCCGCCACACAGAGCACCACACTGCCCACCATATTGATTAAGGCTCTTCCCAAAGCTCCCCCTTCGATCAGGTTTAGGGTCTCAATGGAAAAGGTAGAGAAGGTAGTAAACGCGCCGAGAAAACCAATCAGTAGAAAACCTCGCCATTGCGGCCCTAATGCCAGGCGCTCTGTCAACAGCACAAACAGCAGCCCCATCAATAGTGAGCCTAACCCATTAACAGTCAATGTTCCCCAAGGGAAACCTCTACCAAACCAGTGATAGACACTATTTGATAGAAGGTAACGGGCTACGGCACCTAGTGCACCCCCGGCGGCAATTACGATCAGTTGCATAAAGTGGATTATATCTGTTCCGCAGCAGAAACCGAACAGAAACTAAAATACGTAGAATTACGTATTGAGATGATCAGCAGAATCTATACTATTATCAATGAACGGGGTGGTCTGGCTGAGTTCAACCTGCACGACTCCCAGGCCGCCCTAGTTCACTAATTTAATTCGACTTCTCGTAACTTCTCAATAACCCCATGCAGTTACGCTTTCAGCAGGCAGACTTTTCCACTCAGCAAATCTGGTAGATAGGGGACCCTGTTTTCAGCAGATGTTCGATCCCTGATGAAGCCCCAAACCGAGATACTCTGTTTTCTGCAGGTTTTGATTAGGGAACCTCTGAATAAGTCATGTGTAAATGCCTAACGCCCATAGCGCCCAATATCTTCGTTGAAAACCTTGCTAATAGCCTGCTATTGGCTGCGATCTTCGCCTTGATCTTGGACACTATGGACGTAATTCAAATTACCCAGACTTGTTCAGAGGTTCCTTAGGCTAAGAAAGGTATCTCTACATCGTCGCCCATTTTCTGATCGAGTGCCGCTGCTGATTTTTCGCTTGATTACATATTCCCGGATATCCCGCTCACTGAGGTTGTTGTGAAGCGGTATTTCAGGGTAATCCAGCACCAGCAGTAACTCATCTTTGTTTTTTGCGAGCCGCTTTAAAGCCTGATTAAGGGTGGCAAAGGTGCTTTCTGTCTGGCACAGCATATCAAAGCTCTGTTCGATGGCTGCCTTTTTGTATTGCTGCAAGTCGGCATAGAGAGACCATATCCAGCTGTGGATCCACCCCAGTGCACGGGTATGATCATCGTTGAGCGGAATGATTTTCTGAAATAGCCGGTTGGCATGGACCCAGCAGAGTGCATGGTTGAGGATATTAAATTGCCCGGCATCATCACTGATGATAACGAGTTCGGATGGAAGACCGGAGACGCTCAGGGAGCCCAGAAGAGCCCCTTGCGTTGCAATTTTGATATGCGGTTGTTATCACCTGGGTCAGACGTACCATCGGAATTATTCTGCCAGGTATTGTAAACCGCTTTCACGTAACCACTGTTCTCCCGATTGTCGGCCTAACAGCATCGCAATGGTGGTAATACTGCCTGCCACCATACAGTGGTCAGCAATGACAGATACCGACGAGAAGGCATCTTCGATTGGCCATCCGGTCATGGGATTCAGCAGGTGGCAGTACTGTTTTGAACCAATCGTGATGACACGTTCATAACTCCCACTGGTTGCAATCGCACCGACGTAGAGTGGAAAAATGGTATGGATGGCGGAAGGTTGGGCGGGGCTTTGAATACCAATCTTCCATGGGGAGCCGTCCGCTTGAGGGCCCACAGCCCGAATATCCCCGCCGAGGTTGACCATCCCGTGGTTGATTCCAAGCTCCTGTAAGAGCTGGGCGGCACGGTCTGCAGCATACTCCTTACCGATGCCGCCGAAATCAATCTCCATCCCTTTTTTCCTCAAAAAGACGCCTCCTGGCTCTCTGAAAACATTTTTCCAGCCTATCCGTGGCACGAGACGGGAAATCTCTTCTCTGGAAGGCAGTGTGCTCTCTTTATCGAAACGCCACACCTTGCGCAGTATCCCTGAAGTGATATCAAACATTCCATTGCTGGCAACATGGCACTGCTCGGCATAATGGAGTAGCCCTTCGGTCTCTTCATCCAGCGCTACCGGCTGAATGCCTGCATTCTGATTAATCTTCGACAGCAGGCTGTCTGGTTGATATCGAGAGTATTTCTTTTCGATTCGGTTGATCTCCCGGATCACCGGTTCAATGTATTCCTTGGCGGATGTGCTCTCCGGCAGATAGAGCTGTATCTCATTTCTGCTGCCGAGTGCACTGAAGTGGGTGGTATGCAGCTGCATGAAGAGAGAGTGGCAGTCAGAATTCCTGCTTTAGATTTACAGACAGGAGCCAGGCATCCATGGATTCGAACAGACTGCCCGTCGAACCAAAATGGAGGGATGGGTCCTGGCGGATATGTTCCATATTGAAGTCGAGGGTGGATGCATCGCTCATTTTTCGGGAGAGTCGCATCAGAGATGAGAGGGTGCCATAGGAGGAGAGGCGATAGTCTGATGAGACCGTTTCTCCCTGATTGACCCGGCTTGCCTCTGTATAGCTTCCGACAAAGAAGTCGGCCTCGCTTTGTGTGTGGTAGCGTACACCTGCTTCGATGTTCCATGGAGTGCCACTTTCTACTATCCAGCCAAGGTCGAGAGTATGCGCGTTGACCCCCCAGTCATCATGGTAGAAGCGGTATTCTGCCTTGAGTGTGGTCCGGCTTTCCGGGAAGTGGTTGCGCAGGCGACTGGTCAATAACCACTCATTTCTCTCACCAGGACGGAGGTCTGGGAGAAAGACACTGCCACAACCGATACAGAACGTATTCTTGTACGGATCGTTAAAATATCCTCGACCATGTCGATTGAGCAGGGTGGTCTGCAGCAGTCGGGTCGGGGAGATTGTACGGCTGGCACCAATAGATAATTCGCTGGTGTTTCTTTTTTCATTCAGAGAGGGGTCATTGGTCGATTGGATATCGTCCGAGGAGAAACCGATGCCGGCAGTCAGCTCAGTGTTGCCCTGATCAATGCTTCTGGCTACAGACAAGCTGCCGAACCTGGACCGGTAGTCATTCTCTTTGGCATGGCCCAGCCCCATGCTCCATGAGCGGTCGCCATCATAGAGGGTATAAGTGCCATCGACATGATTCTGTGTCTCTTGAATGGATGCGCCAGAGAGTGTGATGTTCGGTTTGTTGCCGGAAGAAAAGGTGACAACTGCCGGTGAGGCTCCTGAGACCGATTCGTGGGAGAGATTCAGTGTAAACGCAGCCTCTTCACCATGCGGAGCGCGTATGCTTATACGTGGTCCGTCAACAGTCATGCGCTTGCCCCCTTCTTCTTCGTATCGGACATATTCAATATCAGTTTGAAGGTTGAGGGGAGGCCCAGCAACCGCCGGAGCAGAGATTCCCAACAGGGCTGCGGCGGCAGAATTCAAACATGCAACAGCTTGAGTCCCTTTTCTGGCTTTAGTTGCAGCCACAACCACCTCCACCTACTGATGCGCTACCTCTTACTGATTCACGACTGGAGTAGACCTTTTGACGTGCTCCTGCATGGGTAGAAGATTGCTGAAGAGACATCGCTGGTTTTGCCAGATAGCCCCGTTCCCAGGGCTTGGCTCCCGGGCCACAGCCAGTGATCCCTATGGATAGTATGAGTATCAGGACCCCTCTGTAATAATGTTTTGAGCTCATTGTTGCAGTACCTGCTCAATCCACCTGGTAATTTGTATCTGGTCTGATTTTCGAAAACCCTGGTGTGTCCTCTGTATGGTTCCGTTACGATCTATGAGGAGGGAGGTAGGCATCCCCGCAATGCCATATTGGGCCACGATCTGATGAGATCTATCCCATAGTATTGGAAAATCGACCGGATACTGCTCCAGAAAGTCCTGTAGTTCATCCTCTTCCTGGTCAACACTGACTGCGATCACAGTGAAGCCCTGTTCTGCAAATCGTGTTTGCAAGGACTGCATGAATGGGAAGGATTGTCGGCAGGGTGGACACCATGAGGCCCAGAAGTCGAGATAGATCACCTGTCCGGCGTATTGACTCAGTTTTACCGGCCTGGACTGCGTAGCGTTAACCTGTGGAAGTGAGAAACGTGGTGCAGACTGATGAAGATCAGCAGACTGTGCGGCATGAGAACAGAGAACAGCAATGAGCAGAAGAGAGGTGGTTAGGGATGTTCTCATCACGCTGTGTGAGGGTAGCCGTGGATTAGAGTGTAGCAAGGTAGGCCTCCAGGTCATCCAGTTCTGCATCGGTTAGTGATGAGAGGGCACCCATCCCCCCGCTATTGTTTTGAATGGCTGATTGAATGGCTGATTTACTCCGGTTCTTTTTACTGGAGGATGAGCCTGTACCATGACATCCAGCGCAATTATTGGAGTAGAGCAGTGCTCCATTTTCAGTATTTCCGCCACTTTCTCCACTTCCTTCCCAGGCATTCCCGTTCAGATCAAAGTTCCACAATCGATCGATATGGATAGTCTCAGTGAAGTCGTAGTTTACAAAATTTTGTGCCTTGTCCTGTAGGTGCATCTCGGATAGCCCCCAGGTACCGGGTGCGGAACCAGCAGGGAGGAGAACATTAATCTCATACTGCTGCCATGCGGTTGGATCACCATCAAAGAACAGGGTGTAGAAGTTGTCATGATAGTGGTACTGGTGATGGTCAATTCCCTGTGGGTCACGCAGTCTGAAGCTGACCAGACCCAATCCCGCTTTGTCATCTCTTGCCTGATAGCGGATAGTGACCTGTGTTTCTCCATTGGGCGCAGCGGGGTTGGTGGGAACGGCGGTTACCGTAATTACATTCAGATCCAGTTCAGGAGGCTGATCATCTGCATTCGTGGTTGTTACGGTAAAGCGCGTCGGAGCTTCTGCCTCGGCAGTATCGCTGAATGTGACGCCCTTGGTGTTGAGAGCCTCATCCTTCATGGTGAGGGAATTGAAGGAGTACTCCCCTGAAGGGTAGTAGTCGGTGAAGGTAAACTGTACATGACAGCGTGAGTCTGAACTGTCAAACCCATCTCCGTTATCATCAATACCATAACCATAGGCCTCCAAGCGGTAGCGGTCTGCGGATCCTGTGCCCGGTGGATCAATCGAGGCGTAGCAGGGGGAGTGCCCATGCATGGCCCGGTTCTCTACAACGTCCCACTGTGCCGTGATGATCTGCACGGGCTGTTGGTAGCTGTCGCTATTGTCATGGATGGTGATGAATTTGCTATTGACCACATATTCCGGTTCTACAGTGTCCTGTAGCGGGTTATCGACAAACAGTTTCCAGCCAAAGTCATCGACACCTTCAAAGCGCTGATTGCCCACTGCATCGGTGATGGTGATCTGGTCGGCATACCAGAAACCACCCATGGCATTTTTGCTAAGGATAAATTCACCTCTGAGTATCGAACCCTGCGTTACAGAGTCCCCGTTGGCATCAATGGGGTAGAGCCATAGATCGACATAGGTACCGGTTTCACTAAATATTCGGGTAATGGCGTGTTTCGCCCCATCCAGATAGTTGTCCATAGTGTGAAGTTCGAGTTCAACATAGACCTGTTTGTCATCCGTCGCATCTCCGGCCACTTCAATATCAACACGCTTGATCTTGCCGGGATAGACATAATCCGGGAAGAGATTGAGTACTTCGAATGTCAGATCGGGACGGATCACCGAGAGGTAGAAATTCCCCTGCATGATCCGGTCCCGGATAAAGGTGTATTTTTCTTCTGAACGGGAGCGCAGGCCGTCCGGGTTGATGATGAACCAGGAGACCGATTCGGAAAAATCCTCATCCGGATTGATGCCATGGGCATAGGCAGAGACGAATTCGGTGGTTTTGGTGGTAGACCAGCCATCAGGATCTTCAGCGTTCTCATACCAGCCACCTGTGGTGATCCAATCGTCCCGAGTGGCTTGAGAGAGTAGTTTTTCCGTAACTTCTCAATAAGTCCGTGCAGACAATTAAAGTCCAAAAAAGAACAAAAAGTACTTGACAGGCTTTTTCAGTAAATTCTATCAACATCAGACTCCTTGAGGTGCTCTATCCAAAATACACGTC
>Ga0233439_10000251_pt1 | contig 89610 bp, 81 predicted proteins | sample SI_123_September_6_FD_182713 | JGI IMG/M metagenome (GOLD analysis project Ga0233439, IMG submission 182713) | Seawater microbial communities from Saanich Inlet, British Columbia, Canada - SI_123_September2016_100_MG | ecosystem: Environmental > Aquatic > Marine > Inlet | place: Canada: British...
CTAAGGGCTTTCTTATTATTTCTTTTTTCGTGGTTGTTCAAAAACCATTTTCGACCGATTGCTGAATAAAAACACGGACCTTCTTTACCATTTTTCTCTGGAAATAGGGTTTTTCAGGGACGACTACATAAGCAAGAATTTCTTCCGTAATTTCCTCTCCACTTAATTCTGCCTCTTTTAACAAATCTGCGAACCTTGATAGGGATGGAGCGTGGCAATCGAAAACCTTTCCTCTTCCTGTTAGCTTTAAATAGCCATCAGAAAATTGTTGCGGGAGCCAACTCAAAAAGGGCAATTTATAGTGAGGTTCGATTAAAGTGTACTTATTAGGGAAAGCCAGATATAAAGTTCCGGTTCTTTTTAGAACACGGGAAATTTCTCTTAAATGCATCAATTGCTCTGAAAAAAAGCCCACATGTTCAATGACATGATTACTGATAACAATATCAAAAAAGTTGCTCTCAAAAGGCAACTTAACACCCTCAATAATTTCGAAATGATAATTATTTTTTAACAACCGTTGATCGTCCCGATCTACTGCTGCCACCATTCCATCCGGGCCAACCACATGATTAGCAAAATAATCGGCGCAAACCCCTGAGCCCGTTCCAATGTCCAAAACTTTCGCACCATTCAGTTCAACTCTATCTCCCAGAATATCAGCAATTTTTTTTGCCTTTTTTCTGCGCATTTCTAAATCAAGATTAGCAAAGGTACGGAGCGACATTTTTTATTTAAAATAAATCGATTAGTGAAGAAGGGCTTCCATTCTTAAGAAAACAAATTCCAAAAACTTTATTGCTTAAGGGCACAATCGGGCTTTTTTCGCATATAGTTTTCCCCCAGTCCTCATTAAACACTACATATACTCCTCTGTTCTCCTGAAGAGAGGGTAATTTACCTAATTCCAAATCACCAAAAAAATATACTTTTCTTGGGTACAGGCGTTGGATCAGAACAGACCTGCTAAATTTAATTTTTCTGTTTTCAGGTGGCATTACCACGACTGAATCCCTACTTACCATTTTCAAAATCTGGTTAGCCATTTTATATGAGCTGGAATACTGGTTGGGCGTATCCATAGCCCCTGAAGTTTCCATTAGAGACTCAGGCTTGTTCCCCCAGTGTTCGGCCATAAATTGTGTTCGTGGAATTAAAAACACATACATCAGAACAATAAAATTCAGGATAATTATTCCCCAGACTGTATTTTCAACCCAATTTCGACTACTCATTTGTTAGCCTCCGGTTTACAAATGGAAGTAACGAAATAAAAAACATAAACACAGGGTAGACAGACATCATCCCCCGGGTGTCGGATAAATTCACACTATTCCCAGGTTGTATAAAAGTGGCATAGACAAACTCGCCAAGAGTCGGCCATTTGGGAGTGGCGTAAGAAAATAATGCTAAATGAGTGCAAAGAAACAAGATTAGGAAAAAACCCAATATCTTTTTTTGTTCAGACAAGCTTTTGATTTTTTCAAAAAATATGAAGATAACTAATGAAGCGGTAAACAAATAATAAATATGTACGACTGAAGTTCTATATAAACTAATTACCAGCTTTTTCCAGACAGGCATGGGTCCTGTATCAAACAAAAACAACAAAATAAAATAACCCAATACTGCAAAAATAAATGCCAGACGAACATTTGATTCTGAAATTTTCCACCCACCCCAAACCAGAGTGAAAGCAAGAATCCATAAAAAACTACAAACTCCACCCACCATCTTGACCTGACTCCAGAGAGCCATGTCAAACGTAAGCAAATTCAAGAACCAGATAGAAGGAAACAAAAGGAGAGAAATAAAAAATATTCTCAAAGAATCCCGGCTTGATCTTTCATCTGAATATCGACTAAAAACATAAACCGTCAGAAAAATAGGAATCAAATCATACAATAGGAATTCCATGCGAGTCCATGCAGCCAAGCCGAATAAAACACCACTGACCAAGGCGTAGGACTTCTCTTTATCAGGTGAAGAGCCATCTATCCTGCTCTTGACCCAACAATACCAATACAGAGTGCCCGTTGAATAGAAAACTGCTGTCGTCATATCTAAAAACGGCAAAACCCCATGCCACCAGAAATAGGGAGTGGTTGCCAGTACCATTGTGAAAAGACAGGCTGTTTTTTGGGTTCCACTAATCGATAACAACCGTGAATAAAAAATAATATTCAGGCAAAGAAAAAGTATAGGAAAAAAAACCTTTAAAAATTCCACATCAAATGCAAAGAGATACGCGAACAACAGGGGAACGAAAGGAGGGTATTGCCTGAGCTGAGGAACCACCGACTCCGAGTCAAACCGAACTTCATTAAAAAACGACATCCCCCTAATTTGGTACCAAATAGCATCGGACTCGGTGATCGGGAAAAACCATGCATTAATCATACTGAAGACAAAAAGACCACTCACCGCCAAAAGGGTTATCCAGATTAAGCCCGTCTTTTGGCCTGACAGAATTTCTATTTCTTTATTTGATTTTTTAGGGATTAGCAAGGTCGACACCAAAACCACAACACTTGCCAATAATTGGATTCCGGCAATAGGTTGTATTCCAAACCTTATTAAGAAAAATAAAATCAGGCTTTTTGATGCCAGGGCAAGAATGAAAGACATCGCCATCTTTTCTGAAGGCAATGCCCATCCGCACCAATTACAAAAGATACGATAACAGGCATACCATAGCAATGCGATATCAAACCAAATCATTAGCAAAGTTCTTTAATGTAGATTGCGAAAAACGATATTCAACAGGATTGGAAAATAAAAAAATCTACCGAAGGCTCATTTTCATGTGGTTCTGCTTGAGCCTTAAAATTCTCTATGGTTTCTTTTAATTCCCAGGCTGGGAACCACTCTTCAATATCACTCGTAAACTTTCTATGTCGGACATGTCTTGAATGCAACGTGCCATACACGTCTTCATCCGATGAATAAATTGCCACAAATCTTCTGGAGGAATTAAATACATTAGTAAGATAAGTGCGATAAACATCATCTTCCACTAAATGATAAATCACATCTAGAGAAATAACCAAATCGGCCGAAAACTTTTGCTGATTGGTTTCTAAGTCGTTGGGGTCATATATAAGAAATTTTTTCGAAGAATCCTCTAAGAACAGTGCTGAAGAAAGTTTGACAGCTTGTTCGGATATATCCAATCCCGTGTATTGAGGATACTCAGCATAGGTGAGTTGGTTTCCATCTCCACAACCATATTCAGTGACTGAATTTACATTATTTACACGAACAAATTTATTCAGGATTTCAGATTTAAACTCAGCGTTTTTTCCATAGGAACCCTTCCCGGAATTACCCCCCATCGAATAACGTTTTTCCCAATAGTCCTGGGAACCAGGAAAAAATAATTGCCGCAGGCGAATAAGAAACTGGGCTAAAGCGGAGGGTTTTGGATAATCATTTGAAGATTTTTTTAACATTAATATCCTTTAGATATTTAACGTCTTTGAAATTGAAAAAAAGAATCTAACTTTTTCTCGCGAGATTGTTTGTCTCTATGATTCCCTGAAAAGCATTGTCCGCTTCTTTATAAAAACGTTCTCGATGAAGCATATGTCTTCTAGAAAAGTGAAATACCCGCAGTTGCTTTGCGCACGCTTCCCGGGCCAGAGTTCCAGCTTGATGGGAGGTGAGATGAAACCTATCCTGCCCCCTGGCTTCTTCGTCTGCAAGAAAAGGCGATTCACAGAAAAAGATATCAGCAGATTGAACCAAATCAATAATCTTCTTTTTATTTTTTTCGTTATAAACCGTATCCACAACATATCCAATTTTCTGGCCGGGAAAAATATCTATCAAATTTTCTTTCAGCCGACCCAGGGTCATTTGCTGTGAACGTGGCGTTCCATCCCTTTTGATTGGAACATCTATAGAATAGGTGTCTGGCTTCCCTTCTAATACGGTTTTTTTTAAATCATTCAGCCACGGCCCTTCAACAATCTGCATAGCCTCTAATCGGTCTTTATTGATATTTACATGAAGTTTTTCCTGCAAGGAAAATCCCAAACAAGGGACACGATGCTCAAGAACCGCCGCACTTACTGTAAATGAGGAATCATCAAGAATGATCCCATCTTTAAATTCAGTTTCCGTCTCCTCCGAGCGTATAAATTTGTCGATGGCTTTGAACCTGGCTTTTAAAAGTTTACTTTCTCTCACCTCAACCACATCAATGGTCAATGACTCATCATAACGGTCTACCAGATTCCAGGTGAAGCCCGCCAGTTTACCTTCCACATTATTTATAAAATTTTCAGGCCCGTATAAGGTAATAGTTTTTTCCCGACCGAAAACCGCTCGCAGCAAGCGATCAAAACCAATGAAATGGTCAATATGTGTATGACTCACAAACACATGCGACACCTTCAAAAGCTCGCCATTGCTCAATGGCGCAATATCTCCCAAATCAAATAAAAGGGCTCGTTTTTGAAACAAAAATTGAACCAGAAGCCCGGGGTCGCCAAAAGGATCATTGATTAAAGACGAGCGCAAACATGACTTCATTTCACAGCACTCCCCGTTTCTGAACTATTAAAACGCAGGAAGGCCTGAATAAAAACATCCAGATCACCATCCAGCACCGCATCCACATTACCCACTTCTACATTGGTTCTGAGGTCTTTAACCAATTGGTAGGGATGAAGGACATAGGAACGAATCTGGCTTCCCCATTCGATCTTCTTTTTTTGTTTTTCCATTTCTTTCTTTTCCACGTCCATTTTTTCCTGTTCCATTTCATACAATCGTGCCTTCAGCACCTTGGTCGCCGAAGCTTTATTTTTATGCTGCGATCTTTCATTCTGACACTGAACCACAATCCCCGACGGCACATGGGTCAGGCGGACTGCTGAATCGGTGGTATTGACCCCCTGACCACCTGGGCCAGAGGCGCGGTAGACGTCAACTTTCAAGTCTTCCTCTTTTATTTCCACCTCAATATCGTCATCAGCCTCGGGATAAACAAAAACCGAAGCAAAAGAAGTGTGCCTTCTTTTATTAGAGTCATACGGCGAAATTCTTACCAGACGGTGCACCCCAATCTCCGCCTTCAAATATCCAAAAGCATAATCACCGGAAAATGAAATGGTGGCACTTTTTATCCCAGCTTCGTCTCCATACTGGGTATCGAGAACTTCTGTTTTGAATCCATTACGATCTGCCCATCTCAAGTACATCCGCATCAACATATCAGCCCAGTCTTGAGACTCCGTGCCACCGGCTCCCGAGTTGATAGCAACAAAGGCATTGTTGAAATCATTTTTTTCAGAGAGAAGTGCTTTAAATTCTGCCTCGGCAACCTGACCGTCTAGTTCCTTTAGTGAGGATTGAACTTCTGTCAGAAGAGAGGGGTCATTTTCCTCTTCCGACAATTCAAGCATGGCACCAATGTCATCGCTGGCATTTTGAAGGTTTTTCCAGATTTCAACCTGGCGTTGCAATGCGGATCTATTTTGAAGAGACTTTTGTGCCTCCTGATTGTCATCCCAGAACCCTGGCTGGGCAATGGTTTCATCAAGAGATTCAAGGGTTTTTAATCTATTGTCGACGTCAAAGAAACCCCCGGAGTTGGTCGATCCTGTTTTCGATATCTTTGAAATATTTGGTGTGATCTTCTTGCATTCCATTCTCCGTAATCGTTGACGTCCACCTATTTTCGCCAATCTAAAGAGGAAAAGCAAGCAAGCCTCATTTCAGTCTTCATAAGAAGGTAAAACAGAAGGTTGAACCTGAGATTGCCCTTATCTATACTCAATATGGTCGCACCGGTGTTTCTCCATTTCGTCCAACCTTTCGGGATATATATAGGAACTAAAGCCAGTTCAAGTTTTTACCGATATATACAAGACCGGGTAAGCCAGCTTTGGTTAAATTTAACGAGCTTTTCATCTCAGAAATAGGGCTAGATTTACAGGCGCAAATATGGACCCTTTGACTACATTTCAGATACTGACTCTCATCGCCTCGGCATATCTTTGCCGCCTGCCCTTTTTAAAATTTCCTCTGGACGATGACTTTGCCATTTATACCTACCGTGCCCGGTTCGCCAGGAAAGGATTTAACTGGAAAGATGATTTGCAGATCATAGGCATCCCCATGTGGAAGATGATGCTATTCGATAAAGTTTTTGCCTCACCAGATGGAGGTCATTCACGTATCCGGAATCTACAAACCCTTTTCCATGCAGCAGCCTGCCTATCCATTTACTGGGTCATTTTAGTTTTAACGCAGAATCCGTGGGCCGCTTTTGCCGGAGGAATGCTGTATTCATTTTACGGAACCTCTCCTGACCTGACTGCGGGCTCATTCAATTTCGAACAGTTCTATATCCCATTCATTTTTTCCGGACTGGCATTCCTTTTAAATGGCTCGGTTTTTTTTGCCGGACTTTGCTTTGGCTTTGCCGCCATAGCCAAATGCACCATGATCATTTACGCTGGCGTTCTGACACCAATAACCTGGATCTATTTCGGGGAGTCCCCTGTATTCTTTTTTGTTCTCACAGTAGCCAGCGTAATCATTATTTCCAATTTAATTGAGTGGAAGCTTGGGTTTTGGGATGCTGAAGCAAAAAAGCAAATGAAAACCCGCATGGCAACTACCTTGCGAATTACCAAAACAAAAGCTCTACATTTCAGTATCTGGTTTGAAATAGTTTTGCTTGTGAAACAAGCCCTGCCCATTTGGATAGGAGGGATGGCCGGGTTGGCCTTTTTTATAGCAGAGGCAGAAAGCATTTGGTTGCCAACCTTCATCGTTATTATATTAAGCACCGTCTTTTTACAGCGTGCGTTTTCCAGATACCATTATCTTCCATGGTTCGCTTTACTTTCATTGGGATGCGGTTTGGGAACGCATTGGGTTTTACAACAGGAACCCGAACTGGCCCAGATAATCGGGGGCACTTTCCTACTCATCCTGGTCTGGAACATTAAATCCCTTCTTTTTTATTATTTAAAACCAACTCATCCAGAGACTTTGGTGCAATACGAAAAATACGACCAATATCTGTATATCCCCAGGTTGGGAAAAATTCTTAAACGACTGATGAGAATGCGCGGAGAAACGGGCGAACGAATTTTTGTATGGGGCACCTTCTCACAACTTTACCATTTGACCGATTGCCCGGCAGCCGATAATTATCTCCACTACACAATAGGCCCCTGGGATACGAAAGATTTGGAAGGGTTTTACGACAGCGTTGTAGGGGGGATAATTAAACACAAGCCAAAATACATCATAAAAACTTTTCCTGATCTCGACATGGAACAGTTGCAAGAAATTACCGGATTAAAGTACAAGCTTTTAAAAGTAGTACTGGCAAGGTTCCCCGTTTATCGCCTGGAAAATTCCGAATTATTAGCCGCAGACCCTCTCCCACTTTCCTGGCAGGAAAAAATGCAGCAGATGGAAGACCTGACTCAAGGGGAATGGCATGCCCCGGCATTGAATCGGGAAGATCTTGAAAGGGGCGAGTTGACAACCGCTCTCAAGGAATGTCGGAATCTCCTACGTCTAAACCCCGAAGATAGGGAAGGAAATGTTTATCTGGGAGAAATCTACACCGTCCTCAACCGCCAACAACAAGCAGAAAAGGCTTATACAAAAGCCATCCAATTATCGCCAAAATGGCAAGATTTGAGAATCCACCTGGCTAAAATAAAAATTAAACTAGACAAGTTTGACGAAGCCACGCAACTTTATGAAGAAGAAATAAAGCTTTTCGGGTTGAGCCTTGACTCAACTGTATTTAGTGGAATTTTACTGAAGCACCAAAACAAATTTGAAGCCGCTCTGGAAAAATTCGATTCTGTTAGAAGGCAGCACTCTGAACGTCACGACTGCTGGGAGCTTTCTATCGAATGCTCAACCCATCTAGGCAACCGGGATGGTTTGAAAAGTCTATATGCTGAGGCTCAGGACATCGAATCCCGTAAAGACCGGGAATGGCTGCACACAAAAATAGCGCGAGCTCTGGCAGAATTGGATTCGGAAATAAGACCGGAACATGAAACCTTGGGTTTTTATCTGGAAAAGAATCCCGAAAACGGGATTTTGAAATATGCTAAAGCTTCGGCATTAGAAAGTACCGGAGACACCTCAGGAGCCTATACTTTATTTGAAGAAATTGCGGATTCTCCTGAACAATATTTACATATAAAAGCCAATGCCTGCTTTAGAATGGCCCGATCGGCTCCGTTAGGAAAAAGACAGGAACTTTTAAAGAAATGTATAAATCTAAACCCTTCTCACCAAGGAGCTCAAGCAATGCTGAGCGAAGTTAAAGAATCATCAAATTTAACCCGTAATCCTGCAATGGATACAAATGAAAAATCAGCGGCATCTCAATTGACACGACCGGAGAACCCTGCCGTTAGCGTAATTGTTCCCAATTGGAACGGAATGCGTTTTGTTGGAATGTGCCTTGATTCCCTGGCCAAACTCCATTTTAAAAACTTTGAAGTCATAGTCGTTGATAATGGGTCGATGGATGGTTCCCGCGAAATGATTGAAGAAAAATACCCCTGGGTGAGACTGCTAAAAAATCCTCATAATATGGGATTCGCCATCGCCTGCAATCAAGGCATCAAGGCATCTAATGCCGAATATCTTGTTCTGCTCAACAACGATATTGAAGTCACTCCAGACTGGCTTACCGAACTCTATGAAGGCATGGAACGACATCCTGAATGTGGAATGGGAACAACCAAAATGATGTTCCTTGATAATCGCGATGTCTTCTACAACACCGGTGACCTTTTCCATTCCTGGTCTTCAGGTGGCGGACGCGGGCAGGGAGAAAAAGACAACGGCCAATACGATGAGGAAGATTATGTGTTCGGAGCATGTGCCGGAGCAGGAATTTATCGAAAAGAACTTTTCGACCAGATTGGATTGTTCGACGAAGACTTTTTCATTTTCGCTGAAGATGTTGACCTGAATATGCGTAGCCAGCTAAAAGGTTACAAAGCCGTTTATCTGCCAAAATCAAAGGTCTATCACATCGGCACCGCAACCGTCGGGTTGTACAGTGACCGCTATGTTTATTTATGCAAACGCAACGACATCTGGGTATTCATTAAAAACTACTCCCTGAAAATGTATTTCAAGTATCTCTATTCCATCTGGAAACACCAATTTACGGACATAAAGTATTTCACCTACCGAGGGCAAGGCCAGGTGTTGCTAAAAAGCAAATGGGATGCACTAAAACTACTCCCCAAAATGCTATTCCGGCGATTCAAGATCCAGCGCGCGCGAACCATGTCGGATCTGGAAATTGAAAAACATATCATCACGGATTAAAAGCCATCCCTCTTGATTAGCTGCAGAAAAAGCTAAAACTGGATTATAATCAGCAAGGCTTTAGAAACATGCCAGGCCATGAGATACATCCCAAATACTACGTTTAATATTTTAGCTAAAAATACCGTTAAGAGTAGAGTCTCTATTCCAATAGAAAGCCCATGAAAAACTCTATACTTTTATTCAATCCCAGACCCGATCCTTACTATAAACCGGTCGATCTCCCTCTTTCGCTTATCTGTGTCTCGCGCTTTCTTGACAAAGAAGGCTATCCCATAAATATCATCGCTGAAAACCTGTACCCCGATCCTTATCAGGAAATACGGGAATCGGCCAAAGGCAGCCTTGTTTTGGGAATATCTGCCATGACAGGCCTACAGATTCAAGGTGGACTCAAGGCAAGTCAAATTGCTAAAGAGGCCAATAAAGATATAAAAATAATTTGGGGAGGCTGGCATCCATCCGTACATCCCTATCAGGTATTGGAAAGCCCTTATATAGACATTGTCATAAAAGGCCAGGGAGCTCGGGCTCTTTATGAGGTGGTGAAAAGAATTGAAGCCGGTGAGAGTTACAAAGACATCCCAGGAGTCATTTGGAAGGAAAACGGAGAGGTGTTTTCTAATCCAGATAGAAGCCTGGAGTCGATTGATGACTGGCCACCTCTTCCCTACCATCTCGTCGATATTGAAAAATGTGTCATGGTCACCGAATTTGGCACCCGGACAATCAACTACGTTTCAAGTTATGGATGTCCTTACCGATGCTCATTCTGTAGTGAAGTCACCGTAAATAACAGGAGTTGGGTTGGGCTGAATCCCGAAGCCGTTCTGGATGATCTTGAAAAACTTCAAAACGATTACAACGTCAACGGCGTCAATTTGTACGACAGCCTGTTTTTTGTGAATGTCAAAAGAGCCAAAGCTATTCTGAAAGGCATCATCGACCGAGGTTTGACCCTAAGGCTCGGCAATCTCGATGGCCGGGCAAAACAACTGGCTGAAGCCGATGACGAGCTTTGGGAATTGTTAAGAGAGTCACGCACCTACAGCATTTTGTGTGGTGCTGAATCCGGTGATCAGGAATCTTTGGATGCCATCGATAAAGATATGGATGTCGAAGACAATTATAAGTTCGCTGAAAAATGCCAGCAATACGGTGTCAAAGTTATCTTTTCCACCCTGGTGGGAATACCCATGGCGAACCACACCCATCAGGAACTGACACAAAAAACCAATAACCAGATAGATGCTACGGTAGAAATGCTGGATAAGTTTCTCTCTTACGACAGCCGTAATCGTGGACAGATGTTTATTTATATGCCCTATCCTGGCACACCTTTATACGACACCGCCGTCAAACTTGGTTTCGAAGAACCCAAACAGCTCGATGGCTGGGCACATATGAAACTTTACGAAAAACAAACACCGTGGGTCACCCCCCAACAAGCACAATTGGTGTCGATGATATCGAGTTATATTTTCATGTTCCTCGATTCAGACACCATTGTTTGGGCCAAAGGAAGAATCGAAAATCCAATAAAAAAACTATTTTTCGTTTGGGCCTACAGTCTCTTCGCCGGAATCGCAAAATTCAGATGGAAATATAAATTGTTCGGCTTTCCTCTGGACTACCAGCTATTCCTATTCGCCAAGAGAAACAACAAAACCATTTAAGGGGAACCCCTAATGACACAAGTTGTCTTATTAAAACAGGAAGATAATTTTGAAGAAGTTTTCAGTGACCCCCATGACCCACGCCTTCTGGAATACAATCTTCATCTTCAATCAAGAATTAAAAGACACCTATATGAATCACAGTCGACCACCATTGACCTAGGAAAGGCCTCCAAAAGAGACAAACAGTGGGACGTCCTTCAAGTGCCCATCACCGACAACTGCAACTTGCTTTGCAAACATTGCCCGAGGGAAAGCAAATACCTGCGCAAAGATATCTCCCTGGAAAACTTTAAAACTTATCTCTCAAAATTTTCTCCGGAAAATTTCGACAGCCTTTTACTCAGCGATTTTGGTGAACCGCTAATCAGAGCTGATTTGATGGAAATTTTGCGCTACGTAAAAGCTCAAGGATTCAAGCATGTCCAAATCGTCACCACCGGCTCCCTATTAACCGAAGCCTGGTGCAAAGCAATCGTAGAGGAAAACCTGTTGCATCAAATATTAATTTCCATCGAAGCCTCATCCAAAGAGTTGTATGAATACATCCGTGGTTCCGATTTTGAGCTGATGAAAACAAACATCAAAAGATTGACCGACTACAAGAAAAAAACAGGGTCTCCCTATCCCGAATTATTTTTCAACGCTGTCTGCTTAAAAAAGAACATCGACGAATTACCAGGGATTATGGATTTGGGCCATGAATTAGGAATCAATTACGCATATTTTGTTCATTTAAATGCCGTTCCTTCGGATATTTATAAAGACCGTAAAGAAGAGTTGAGTGACAAATTGTATTTTCAAGACCAGCATTTAAACAACTGCGATAGAGCACACATTAAAAGCATATTTAGAGAAATTGATGAAAAGTCCAAAAAATACCAAATCCCTTTTTTACCCCCAGAAGAGTACTTCCTATCGCCTACCATAGAACCAGAAATCCAGGAAGATAAAGCGGAGGAGGAAAAGGGTTGCAATAAACCCTATGAATGGGCTCAGGTCGACCCGGAAGGAAATGTCTATCCTTGTTGCCAGATCTCTCGTCGCTATTCTGTTGGCAACTTGAATGATCTGACATTTGAAGAAATCTGGGACAGCGAAAAATTCACAGAGTTCAGGGAGGGACTCACCAACGGAAATCCCAATCGATGGTGCGCCGTGTGCAACGTTTACAACGGCAAACGTTTTTAATCCAACCCCAGGAATTCATCGCATCAAAATTTAATCATAAAATAATATTTAAATTTCATCGAACCAGGAAATGGTCACTATAATTATTGCAAATGAGAATACTCGGGAAGCTTTAAACCTTTGCCTTCTCTCCCTTCGGGAATACACCAAAACACCCTATCGGGTAATAGTGGTTGATAATTCTTCCACCGATGGTTCACTGCAATTATTAAAACGATTCCTCTGGGTAAAAACTATAAAAGTCTCAGGAATAAATTTGGGTGAAAGACATGGCAAGGCCTTAGATTTAGCAGTGAAAAAAGTGAGAACAAAATACTTTCTTACATTAGATTCCGATGTCGAGATTCTAGCCCCTAACTGGCTCGACGATATGGTGAAAAAAATCAAGGAAACAGATGCGGCATTTGTGGGGGAAGTTTCACCCAGGCTTAAAACAACCTATTGGGGAAGCTTTAAAGAACGCGCCCTACCCTATTGCCTGTTGGTCGACACTAATTTCTTCAAAAACAACAACTGCACTTTTGTCCCACAATACAGCTGGAAACACAAAGGCTATCAAAGCGATGTCGGGGCCGATATTTTATTAAAGGCAAAAAAGACAAATCAACCTTACGGCATTCTTGACGAGGATATTAAGAACAAACTTATTCATTACGGCAGCATGACGGCCGCTAATTTATTTGAAGCCAAAGAATGGAAGGAAGAATTCAAAGCGCATTTAAACAACGGGCTGAACGCATCACAAAAAAAGGAATTTAGAAATTATATCTCCGGGGTAATCAAGTCCAGCAAAAAAAAGATCGACTTAATCAATCATCGAATTGCCCTTCTTAAAAACCACACCAGAGATAAATCCCGCAGCTACTCAGATAAAAAAACCAAACTGATAAAAAACACACTAAATGACCTGGCTCAAAAACTCACTCACCTTGCAAAGAAACATTTAAGCGCAAAAAACTATAATGCAAGCATCATGAAGTTTAGAGAAGCCCAAAATTATGCTGACGCTGAATTCAATTTCGAAATTATGGCAAAAATGGCCTCCGCCCATATGGAAAACAAGATGACCAAGAAGACGGACCTCTTATTAAGGGAATTGGCAAATTTGAAACCCAAAAACGTTGTAACCCTTTACACCATTGCCTCCCTTTACAAAAAGAGGAACGATTTTAAAAACGCCGCTAAGTTTTTCAGTAAAGTTGTTATTGATAAAAAAACAGGACAAGAGGGAATTCGTAATAGAGCCTATTACCACCTCGGAGAAATCTCCCTCAACATGGGGAAAACTGCAAAGGCTGTTGATTACTTTGGATTATGCTTGAAGTCCAACCCAAAACATCACAAGGCGAATCAACACTTGACGAATATCTCAACCCATTCCATATAAGGATTACTTATGCCTATTGCTAGTAAAAACTTTTTATTAGCCTTTGACTTTGATCTTCCAACGGCACCCGACGCCCCAGGAGACATTCTTTTTATACATTCATCCCCGATGAAACAAAGCGCAATTTCTATTTGCCGATTGAGCCAGCTTTACGCAAACCATAATTTTCATATTATTAAAAAAGAAGGTGCTTCCTTTCCAGAAGAAAAAATTCTCAAAACTTATTCTTACAAAGAAAATCATCTTCCCGCAGATTTCAAAGTTCCTGGAGGAGACATAGCTTCGAATTTCGGCCTTGCTTTTTTTTGCATAAACATGGACATCGGACTCGTGCTAAAAAAGCAAAAGCCCGACGACGCGCCTGAAGACGTAGAGTATGAAATCATCGAAGACAAGCTAAAAGAACGCTACGGGAACATTCTGAGTTTTCTGGAAACTTCACATTTAAAAGAAGTCACCTATGTAATTGATAAAAATTTCAAAGTCTGGAAACTGACTCATTGCGACATAGAAGGTTGGTCGGCAAAATGGGAAGTGGGAGGGGAATCTCTTTTATTGCCAATGACCTTATTGAGCGCAAAAGAAAGAGAAGAACTGTTTGAGCTAGGGAATTCTGGCCCAGCCGAAGGTGCCATTGTTAATATTGGAAACTTTCTTGGAGGTTCATCGATTCTACTCGGCAAAGGCTCTAAAAAAGGAAACAGAGAAAAAGTCCATTCATTTGATCCCAAGTATTACTCATTAAAAGAAAATTATTTGAAAGAAAATCAAGTCGACGATTGGGTGATTTTTAATCGGCAAAATTCGGAGAATGGAGCTCAGAGTTGGCAAAAAAGAGACGATAAACGCATTCGGCTTTTGTTCATCGATGGAGACCATTCTTATGAGGCCTGTAAAAAAGATATAAGTATGTGGATTCCTTTTCTTGTGCCTGGAGGAGTCGTTGCCCTTCACGATTATTCCCGGGCTGACTATGGCGGCAATATATACGGGGTGACCAAAGCCGTTCATGACACCATCTTATGCACGGAAGAGTTTTTTGATTTTCGGCGCAAGGACTACATATTTTTAGCCACCAAAAAAAATGGAAGTTGAAAATCCACAAAACCCTAAACTCCCTGCCCAGGGAATTCCCTGTTCAGGGGAAACCAATGACTGACACAAAATTTAGCGAAATTTGGAATCGGGCGCAGCACATATCTTCCCCTTTCATGCCTGAAGAACATGCGCAGCTTCTCTATGATTTAGCTTTGGAAAATCCAGGAACGGTTGTCGAAATAGGTTCCTGGCATGGAAGAAGTTCTGTCGTTTTAGGAAGCGCGGTAAAAAGTTTAGGAGAGGGCCATTTATATTGTTTCGACCATTGGAATTTGATCGAAGGTGCGGAATGTATTATGGACCAGGACATATGGAAAATCTGGAACGACCATATCGCCGCATGGCAATTGCAGGAAGTGGTCACCCCGGGCAGAGCCTATTCCCAAAAAGCCGTGGAGCAATGGCCTGCAAACAAAACAATCGACCTGCTTTTTATTGACGGCTGGCATGAGTATTTGGAGTCGGGGCCCCTGATTATCCCTCCTGAAGATATTCGAGAATACGGTATTAAGGGGTGGCTTAAAAATGGGGAAATGATTCCCACCCACGAACACCAACCCAGCTTTGACCGGGGGGCCAAAATAGATTTTGATATTTGGGCTCCAAAAGTTCGAACCGGTGGAATATTGATCATCCACGATCTAAACTCCGATTTCCCAGGTGTCATGAAAGTTTGGCAGGAGGATGTAGAATCCTCCAAGGAATGGACGATCATACAAAGCGAAAACAATATCGGCGTAGCCCAGAAATCCTAGCTTTTTTATACTTTTATTGCCTTCAACAGGTCGATTGTAATGTCCTGGTTTTTATGATTAAATGCGGCCTGACTGGACAGGCTGACCGTTCTATTTCAGCCACCCTTCCGTATCACCAAAGGCTAATATGACCTCCCTTTTTCCAGTAAATTTCGAAGCCGCATTTAGAACCAAAGAAGAAGTGGGTGAAGACTTTTCACCTCCTTCCGGATTGTGTCTGACTTCTGAAGGAAATATTCTCTTAACAGACGATTTCAATCACCGCATTCAAATTTACGATTCACAATTCAAACTCATAAACAGTTTTGGTGAAAAGGGTAAAGAACCAGGTCAACTTCAATACCCAAAAGGCATAGCAGTAGATGGGGAAGGGAATATTTTTGTCGCAGACAGTTGGAATCATCGAATACAAAAATTCGACTCCCAAGGAAATCACCTGCAAGCTTTTGGTTCCTGTGGTGACGGCAAAGGCGAACTGAACGAGCCCTACGACATCATCATAGACCCATCTGGAATTCTGATCGTTGTAGAAAGATACAATCATCGCATACAGTTTTTCGATGGCGATGGGAAATCCCTGGGTTGGGTTGGGCAAAGAGGAACAACCCTTGAAGAAAACCTGGCAGACCTTTTTGAAACCCCAGCAAACTTGTTGGCTCGCCCGCTATTCGAATTCCCCACCTCGGTCGCCACAGACAGTTGTGGAAATTATTTTATTACCGACAGTGGCAACCATCGCATCAGAAAATTTAATAACCAATGGCAGGAGGTTTTAACTTTCGGAGAACAAGGGGAAGGTCCAGGACAATTTCAATATCCCCTTTGCGTTTCTATTGCTCCCAACGATTTACTTTATATCGCTGATCTAAACAATAATCGAATCCAGATATTCACATCCTTCGGACAATATTTGGACACGATCGATCATGCAGACGTTCCCCTTGAAGCGCCCTGTTTAGCCTTAGTAGACCCTACGGGAAACTTGTATATTGGCTCAACTTTTGACACAAAAATCCTAAGACATCAGATTTCCAGAGACACAGAAAACGCGCTTGCAGAAAAGTTGGCAACCAGCGAACCTCTTCAAGCAGAGCATGTTTATTTTTTTTCGAGGGTTCAGGAAAAATGCAATAACGCACCGAAAGCACTTGCGGCTCTGGAACAAGCCTTAAACCTTTCGGCTCGAAGCACTGACACCAAAGACCTCCAAGCTGTTATTCACCTCGGTCAATTAGCTTTTGCAGGAAAAGAAATTACCGAATCAAGCATTGATCTTGCCATTTCATTGATCGAAAACCAGCTCAACAAATGCAGGGAAGAAATGATTGAAACATTTCAGACTTGGCAAACACATGCTCAAAAATTTAACGAGGCACAAATAAAAGAAAACCAGCTAATCCAAAATGACCCACAAGGGTTAAGAGAATTTAACAGAGACCTATATACCTACGAACAAAACGAAAGAAATAGTTTTAGAGAAACCCGTACAGCCTTTTATTCCTTCCGGAAAATTACCCAGCAGTTTTACGATTTTATTTGTCATCTGGTTGAAAGCGATATCAAAGAAGCTCAATTGAAAAGTCTCGCAGACATTTTGGCGCGTCAATGGACAGCTTCTGTAGACTTTATTAATGACTACTTTAACCAGAAAGAAAAATGCGAAGAAGCTATGGTCCAAATCCTGGGGAGCAGCGAAAAAGATCAGCTCCCGCCTTTTCTTATAAAGTATTATCATAATTGCAGAACTATCGATCTTCTCATACATCTTCAATTCCCGCTAAGGGCTCATTGCCTGGTTTTGAAAGTTTTGGCTCGGCAGGCAGTCAGTAACGAAAAAATCCGAACCCTTCTGCGGGATCTAACCCAGGGGGTCTCTTTCTCAGAAAATGCTACGCGAATAATGCTCCGTTTCCATGAACATTGGAAAACCCTGGATGCACTGGAACTTAATTTCCTGGAAGCGCTGGATGCCGCCACGCCCTTCTGGGAAAATAAGAATACCCCTGTCATAGAAGCAAGTATCGAAGATTTCTCACCCGTTGCATTTGATTCTGAAAACCTGGATATGGAACAGATCAACAGAGTCCTTTTGTCTCAAGCTTCTGAAATTAAATTTGAAAATGATTTTTTGATATGGGGCGTTAGCAAATACAATCCCAGTTCACTTGCCAACCAGAAAAACGGATTGGCTGCACAATGCCAGGCCGTACTGAAAGCGCAATCTGTCTTTGAAGAAAAAACCGTAGAATTATTGAACCAGCTTGATGACATGGGCCGGCAAAGAAGGGATTTGGACGCTCAACTGAGGCAGGTCGGAACCGAAGACAAAGCCACCCCCATTGGCATAAACAACAATATAGCTGTTCTCGATTTCCAACTAAATCTCATACGAAGGATGATCAAGGGGATCGATATCAACGAAAATCTCAACTTACACCGCCTGATTGCGGGAGCGGCAATGGTCAGCATTTTAGATCAATCTCAAGAAAACTCTCAATTATTCGACGAGCTTGCATCCTATTCTCAAAAACTCGATGACAAAATTGTGAAAATTTCTCAAGAGAGAAAAACAAAAAACTTTGAACTGCTTGCCCACAGGGAACAACAAAATCAACTTGAGTCGACTCACGAAATTTCCGACATTGATGCTTCCATAAAAATTGAGACTGCCATTACAGAACTTCGAGCAAACCTGGATCGTCTGGAGTTGGAGTTCAGAAGAAATACAAAATCAAAAAACTTATTGGCTCTGATTTTTAATTTTATTAAAGTTAATCCACCCAATCCAGAGACACCCTTAAAACAAATACTCTCCATCAACAAGAGCGGCTTAGAATGCGGATCGCCACTAATCCCTCAAGGTCTTACCCACAACCACAACGGAGATCTTTTAGTAGCTGACTATGAGAACCACAACATCCATTGCTTTTCATCCGAAGGGAAATATAAGTTTCATTTTGGAACATATGGAAATACGCCCCAAGCTCTCAAATATCCAGTCAATTTAATCACCGACCCACAAGATAATATTTATGTCATCGACGAAGGAAACGGAGTGGTTAAAAAGTTTGATGCATTGGGTAATTTCCTCCTTCAATTTGAGGAAGGAATTTTAGGCCATGTCTTCTCTCTTTCGATCGACTCCAAAGATCAAATCCATATCGCCGATCCCGACAACAACCGCATCGTTGTCTTTGGCGCGGATGGTAAAGAAATCCCCAAATCTTATTCTACTGAGCAATCAAAAAATCTAACTGGGCCTTGTGGAATTTCTTGCTTCAAAGATGGAGGAACTATAATTGGGGATCGGTCAGAAGCCCTATTAAAACATTTTGATTCCGAAGGGAAGTTAATCAATCAGGTAAGCAAAGAGGGATTGGGGTTTGATGATATTTATTTTCTAGCTTGCGATCCGCAACATGGAATATTCGCTTCCGATTTTTGGCATGGACAGATCATTCACCTGAATAACGACCTGGAGGTATTAGACGTTTATCGCAAACAGGGAAACAGAACAGGAGAGCTTGGAAAAACAGCCGGACTTTCAATTCACAATGGGCAATTGGCAGCAGCCAACTACGATGCCAGAAAAGTACAGATTTTCAGCCTACCCAGTTAAGAACTAAAAACCGTTTTTTTCTTCAGTGAACATTTTTTATTGGATACCGCCGGGTCTTTGCGCTTGAGCGGTTTTCTTTTTCCACATCGTGAAGAAAACCCTTCTCAGAGAAATGATCGTCAAACCTTGCAATAGATTCTTCAATAAACTTGCCAGGCCGGTAAGCTTTAGCAACCTCTTTCATAGAAAACGGTTCGGGCATTCCACTAAAAATAGACGCTCTGTCCTTGATTTTTTCTTCGTTCCACCGCTCACCCCCATTTGCGATTAACACTGTCGCGACACGTTCCTCATCCTCAAAACAATAAATATTAGGGAACACCGACATAAACGTTTTTGTATCACGAGGCTTTAAAGTATTTCCCTTGCCATACAAGTTTGAACCAACAATTCCATCAGGTTTTAAAATGGCGCGAATCTCTTTGTAAAACTCATGAGTTTTTAAATGATATGGAATTGATCCGCTTTTAAAAGCATCGAGAATAACCCAGTCATAAAGTTCCTGGCCTTTTCGTTTCTGAATAAAAACTCTTCCATCTTCTTCAAAGACTCGATAGCGATTTGATTCCTGCAAATAAAAATACTTTTTCGAAACCTCAATAACTTTTGCATCAATTTCCACAACGTCAATTTTTAAATTTGGAAACCTTTCATTGAGAAAGTTTGTGACAGCTGCGCCACCTAATCCGACCATCAGCAGCCTTTGAGGTTTAGGGCAAAAAAGTAATGACGCCATCATCATATTTGAATAGACCAGAGCCAATTGTTTTTGTTTTTCGACATTCACCCGGCTTTGCAAGAAATAATCGCCATTGCCCTTGAACCAGAGTTCTCGGTTATCGCCATTTTGAATGACATAAATGTCATTGAACTGAGTACGCTCCCTTGCCAGCACCTTAACCACCGGCTCTTTTGCCTTTTTTTCAAGAAAGTTGAACATTCTGTTTCAAACCCGGATTAATGTCGTCATTTATCCCTAAAAACCTATTTCCATTTATCCTATTTATGCTAAAATGGGATATGGTTTATTAGAGACCCTATTCGGAAGGGGAGAAACTGTTCCCCAACAAGGGTTTACGGTCACTCACCGCTTCATAATAAAGGAATTTTGTCCATGCCGCAAAACGTTTTAAAGCACAAGGTGGGCTTAGAAACACACGGCCTCAAAAACTTACAAAAAATACATTGGAATTTATCCACTCCTGAGCTTTACGAACACATCATTGCCAATAAAGAAGGCCAATTATCACATCTTGGCCCAGTGTGTGTGACCACAGGTGAGCATACTGGAAGGGCTCCCAACGATAAGTTCATCGTCCAGGAACCCTCCAGTCAGGAAAATATCTGGTGGGGAAAAGTTAATCGTCCCTTCTCTGTAGAGCAATTTGAAGCACTTTATTCTCGTGTCCTTGCTTATCTGCAAGGCAAGGAAGTTTATGTTCAAGATTGTTGTGCCGGGTGCGACCCCAAACACCAGACTCATATTCGGGTTATTACAGAACATGCCTGGCACAGTCTGTTTGCCAGAAATATGTTTATTCAAATTCGCGACATGGCGAAACTGGAAAACCATGACCCTGCATTCACCATAATTCACGTTCCCGATTTCAAAGCCGTACCGGCCATAGATGGAACCAATTCAGAAGTATTTGTTATTGTCGATTTTGGCAAACAATTGGTTCTTATTGGAGGAACCAGTTACGCAGGAGAAATCAAAAAATCCGTCTTCTCCATTTTGAATTACTTGTTGCCGCAGAAACAAAACGTTTTATCTATGCATTGTTCTGCAAATATTGGAAAAAAGGGTGACACCTCAGTATTTTTTGGTCTCTCTGGAACCGGAAAAACCACCTTATCCGCCGATCCGCAAAGAAAACTCATTGGCGATGATGAACATGGGTGGAGTGATCGCGGTGTGTTTAATTTTGAAGGCGGTTGTTATGCAAAAGTAATCCGCCTTTCTCAAAAATCAGAACCGGAAATCTTTGAATGCACGCGCCGCTTTGGCACCCTGCTTGAAAACGTAGCTTTAAGTCCTGGGGCCAGAAGGCTTGATCTGGATGATTCGAGTCTGACCGAAAACACACGCGCCAGTTACCCCATCACCCATATCAATAATGCTGTGCTTGAAGGAATGGGCGGACACCCTGACAACGTCATCATGCTCACCTGTGATGCCTATGGAGTCATGCCTCCCGTATCGAAATTGACACCGGAACAGGCCATGTACCATTTTATATCCGGTTACACCGCAAAGGTTGCAGGTACTGAAAAGGGAATGAGCCGTGAACCAACTGCAATTTTCAGTACTTGTTTCGGGGCTCCCTTCATGTCATTACACCCTTCTGTCTATGCGGACATGCTAGGTGAAAAAATTGCCAAACATCAAGTCTCATGCTGGCTGGTTAACACCGGTTGGACGGGAGGCGCTTATGGCGTGGGAAAAAGGATCGAAATCAAATACACTCGAGCCATGATCAAAGCCATTCTAGAAGGTCAACTGGATAATGTTGAAACCGAAACCGATCCTGTATTCGGAATTCAAATTCCATTGGCTGTAAAGGGTGTGCCAAAAGAATGCCTGCTTCCAAGAAATACCTGGAAAAATCCGGAAGCCTATGATGAAAAAGCTAATGAGCTGGCGAACCAATTCATTGAGAATTTCAAAGAATATGAAAGCAACGTGGACAAGAAAATTCTCGATGCAAGCCCAAGGCCAACTGCAAAAAAATCGGGTTCTTCTGGAAAAATTCACGAACTTAGAAAATAGCTAATCCCGAAAAAATGTTTTCCCTCTTACCCGCTCTTGGAAACCAAGGGCGGGTAATTTTATTTAACCCAAAAGAATTTATTCTGACTTTTTAAACGAGCTATAAAAATGGAAGATTCGCCTATCCTTGCTCTAACCCTCGGAGACCCTGCCGGAATCGGTCCCGAAACTATTGTCAAAGCATTTCAGGATGAAGTTTTATCAATCAAAACTAAAATTATTGTAATTGGCGATGCCAACCTGCTTAAAAGGACAGCCAAACAGGTGGCTCCAGAAATTCTGGTTCATTCTGTTTCCTCGCCTAAAGAAGGTTGGTATCAACCCTGTACCATAGATGTCATCGACCTCAATAATGTTTCCGAGGAACTACCTCAGGGAAAACCTTCCGCAGAAGCTGGAAAGGCAAGTTATGAGGCTATCCAAAAAGCAGTCGAGTTAACCCTAAAAGATGAAGTCTCAGCAATAGTTACCTGCCCCATCAATAAAAAAAGTCTGCATTTAGCAGGGCACGCTTTCCCAGGACATACTGAACTTTTAGGCCATCTTACGAATTCCAAGAAACCCACTCTTATGATGGAAGGCAACTCTTTGCGAGTGGTGCTAGTAACAACTCATCTCCCTCTCGATCAAGTTAAATCACAAATTACGGAAGAAAAAGTATTACAATCCATTCGAGTGACGCATGACTGGTTACAAAAACATGTGACAGAAATTCCTCGCATTGCAGTTGTAGGACTCAATCCCCACTGCGGAGACGGAGGAATTTTTGGTCATGAAGAAACAGAATTCATTCTTCCAGCATTGAAAACGGCCCAAAAAGAAGGCATTCAAGCGAGCGGTCCTCATCCGGCAGATTCACTGTTTGCAAGAGCCGCATCTGAAAAATACGATGCCGTCATCTGCATGTACCACGATCAGGGAATGATTCCCGTAAAAATGAACGGCATGGGAGTAAATATTACTTTGGGCCTTCCAATTCTACGAACTTCGGTAGATCATGGAACAGCCTACGATATTGTAGGCCGCAATAAAGCCTCTGCAGAAAATCTTAAGTTAGCGCTAAAAACTGCAGCTGAGCTATCGCAATCCACCCTCTCCATGCGATGAGAAAAAGGCCTCTTGGGCAAAACTTTCTTGTCGATTCTGAAATCGCGCAAAATATTATCGCGTTAGCAAACATCCAACCTGAGGATGATGTTGTAGAAATTGGCCCAGGAAAAGGCGTTCTCACTCAACGACTTCTCCCTATCACACGATCCCTGACCGCTATTGAGCTAGACCCAAAGTTGTGCCGGGAATTGGAAACTCGGTTTCAAGGAAATTCGTCTTCATTTAGAATCATTGAAGGCGATGCCGCGAAATTCGATTACTCTTCCATCAAACCCGGGTTCAAGGTCGTATCCAATCTTCCCTATTATGCCGCTACTCATATAATGAAAAAATTAATTCACTTTGGCAGCCAGATTCAGTCTATGACTCTGATGATGCAAAAAGAGGTCGTTGACCGGCTGACAGCCAAACCTGGCAACAAAGAATACAGCTCGCTTTCAGTGTATGTACAGTACCACTGTGATGTAGAACGGTTGCTGGAGATACCCAACACGGCTTTTTCGCCGCGTCCAAAAATAGACTCTTCGCTTTTTTCGTTGAAACCTCTGCCTCAGCCCAAAGTTCAAGTTCAAGACCCGCAATTGTTTTTTAAAATAGTTAATGCGGCTTTTTACCATAAACGGAAAATGCTAAAAAATAATTTAAAGTCCTGGGAAAGTAATTTCACAGACAAACAAGGCCAATCTCAACTGGCAGGCATTGATCTTTCGCGACGAGGGGAGACCCTTTCCATGTCTGATTTTGCAAATATGGCCAATTACCTTTATTCCCCAAATGAATAACAACAAACCAGGAAAAATAATCCTCGTCGGTGCAGGGCCGGGTGACGTAGGCCTGTTAACTCTTCAGGGAAAACACTGGCTGCAAAAAGCTGAAGTTATTCTTTACGACCACCTGGTTAATGAAGACCTCTTGCGATTTACACAAAAGGAAACGGAAATCATCTATGTCGGGAAAAAGGAAGGCGTTGCAAGTCTTGAGCAAGAAACCATCAACGCGCTGCTTGTTGAAAAAGCAAAAGAGGGAAAGGTTGTTGTCAGACTCAAAGGCGGTGACCCTTTCATTTTTGGTCGCGGCGGTGAAGAAATACAAGCCGCCAACAAATCAAAAATTCCTTTTCTTGTAGTGCCAGGAGTCACATCGGTAACCGGCGTTGCAGCCTATGCCGGCATTCCATTGACTCACCGACACCTTTCTTCCACTCTTTCCATTATTACAGGCAGCAATGAAAAGAAGCAGGGCGACATCCATATCGACTGGGAAAAAATAGCTTCCCGATCTGGCACTCTTGTGTTCCTGATGGGTGCGCGCAAACTTCCATTAATTGTGGAAAAGCTCATGAAGTTCGGTAAAAGCCCGGAAACCCCTATTGCCGTGATCCAGTGGGGAACCACTGCGCGCCAAAAAACCTGGAAGGGAACCCTCTCAAGCATTGTAGAAATTGCGTCAAAGGAGAAAATCTCACCCCCAGCTCTGACAATCATTGGTGAAGTGGTCAATTTGAAACCGGAAATAGAATGGTATGAACATTTGCCCTTATTCGGAAAAACCGTTGTAGTAACCCGAAAGGGGGATCAAGCCGAAAGTATGATCGACCGGCTGCGGGAACTGGGGGCAGAACCTTTTTTCTTTCCAGTCATAGAAACCATCGCACCTGATGACTGGGCGCCGCTTGATAAAGCACTGAATCACCTTTCAGTTTATGACGGCCTCATCTTTACGAGTGCAAATGGTGTTCGATTTTTTTTCCAACGACTCAAAGACATCCAACAAGACCTTCGCAATTTAAAAGGTCTGCGCATCTATACCATTGGGCCTAAAACTGCCGAAGCGGTTCGTGGTCTGGGAATTTGTGTAGACGTTGTGCCAGATGATTTTGTCGCTGAGTCGCTACTGGAAAGCATCGGTAAGGAAAATATTAGTGGCAAACGTTTCCTTATTCCACGTGCCACCGTTGCTCGTGAAGTGCTGCCTGAAAAACTTCGTGAAATGGGAGCCGAAGTAGATGTCGCCCCAGCTTACAAGACCATTATGCCGGAATGTAAATCCGACGGCCTGGCAAAAAGGCTATTATCTGAAGACATCGACGTCTTGACATTCACCTCTTCATCCACCGTTAAAAACTTTCTGGAATTAACTGGTGAAACCCTTTTGCCTGCTATAAAGAAAACTCACATTGCCTGCATTGGCCCCATCACTGCAAAAACTGCGGAAGATGCCGGGCTAACCGTCGAAATCCTACCTAAAGAATATACCGTCTCATCCCTCTTGGATGCCATTGAGGACTACTATCAGTCTTAATTTTCTTCTTTTTAATCTCTGGTTCCCGTATAATTTGTATATAAATTACTTCACTATCCGGGCGAGGATGACAAGATGTCAATAAGATCTATTCGAGTCAGTCACATTGTTTTATCCACTGAAGAGCTTGCAAATGTCTTACTGGATCATCTAAAAGACGATGAATATAAAGACAAAGAGATGCTGTACAAAATGTTTGCAAAAATGGCAAAAAAATACAGTGCCTGCGGAACCCGAAATAAAGGTGGGGATTTAGGGCTTCTCGAATTCAATACTGCTGCACCGGAACTCGAAAAAGCGGCAATGGCTGCTCCCGTGGGCGAAGTTCGTGGTCCGATAAAAAGTAAATTTGGATACCATATTTTTATAGTCACCGAAGAAGAAAAGATGACAGATATGGGAATTGATGGTTTGACAACAACTGGTTTTGGTGCTGGAGACGGCACTCTCTAATTCATTCCTCCCCCCCCTGACTTCTCATGCAACTCAAAGGCATTCATCATATTGCTCTAAATGTAAAAGACCTGGATCGAGCAGAAAAGTTCTATACAGATATTTTAGGGTTTCAGGTAACACATCGATTTAATAAGGGATTGAATCATCTCATGCTTGAAACTGGGAACGCGGCCATAGCCCTTTTTGAATCACCCCAACTTGAAGTTAAAGATGCGATGAATCTGCTAAGTGAAGACGGTTACATGCATCTCGCCTTCGAAGCCAACCCTGCCGACTTCGAAAATATTGTGAAAGAACTTAAAACCAAAAACATCACCATCGATAGTGGCCCTGTTAAACGGGGTGATGGAGAGTCTATCTATTTTAATGACCCCGATGAAAACCATCTGGAAATTCATTGCGACAATCCCAAATGATCGAATCCATTCTTGAAAAAGCAGTTGCGAGGCAACGCATCGAACCCTCAGAAGCAATAGAACTATTCGCAACAAAGGACATTCTTTTGCTCGGCAACGTGGCTTCCCGGCTCACTCGAAAAAAGTTAAAAAAAGAAAAAACCATTACTTATATCGTTGATCGCAATATTAATTACACCAATGTTTGCGTTACAGATTGTTCCTTCTGTGCTTTCTATAGAAAAGAACCTGACGAGGATGCATACGTCCTGCCCTTCGAAAGCATTGCAAAAAAAATTGAAGAAACCCTGGCCGTGGGTGGGCGACAAATTTTGCTTCAGGGAGGACATAACAATAGTCTGAAAATAGATTATTTTGAAAACCTGTTCAAAGATATCAAAGCAAAATATGATATTCATTTGCACGCACTTTCCCCTTCAGAGATCCTGCACACCAGCCGGATTTCAAAAATATCTCTGAATGAAACTTTAAGAAGGATGAAAGAAGCCGGGCTCGATTCCATTCCCGGCGGGGGCGCAGAAATTCTTGTTGACCGAGTGCGGCAGGTTATCAGCCCTAAAAAATGCACCAGTGACGAGTGGCTCGATGTTATGGAAAAAGCGCATCAAATGGATATCCCCACAACCGCCACCATGATGTTTGGTCATGTAGAAACTTTGGAAGAACGGATCGAGCATCTAAATCGTCTTCGACAATTGCAGGATAAAACCGGCGGATTCACCGCTTTCATTGCATGGGGATTTCAGCCGGGGAACACCGAATTACAAGGACAGACAGGTATCAAAACATCAGTGAGTGGATTCGATTATTTAAAAACTCTCGCAATCAGTCGAATATTTCTCGATAATTTTGACAACTTACAATCTTCCTGGGTAACACAAGGACCCAAAATAGGACAGGTTTCTCTTTATTACGGTGCAAACGATATGGGAAGCACGATGATGGAAGAAAATGTTGTCGCAGCAGCAGGCACTGTCTATTCTCTTGATGAAGAAGAAATTAAAAGGCTCATCACCGACGGCGGCTTCACACCTCAACGCCGCAATATGCGATATCAGCTTATCGATTAAAACCTCATAAATTCGGCATAGCGCTAATTAAATTAATCCTTTAAAACCCATCCTTACCCTTTACATTCCCTATCGAAGTTACTAGCATGAAAAAATCAAACCTTATTTTCAGGACCCATGTTACTCATGCCGGATTTAACTTCCCAGGAAAAAACAGAAGCTTTGGAAAAGCTGGAAACCTCGTTAATCATATTGGCAGATACATTGACGGTTCCTTATGTTCGGGTTGCTTGTCTAAACCAAGGTTCCCTTGAAATAATCGGTACCAATCCTTCCCAGAAAAATATTCCCCTCAGCGAAGGATTGCTTCCCAGCAATAATTTATTTTGCAAACATGTCATCCAGACCGGGAAATTTCTAAAAGTTTCAAATGCTCCGAAAAATATAAAATGGAAAAACTCAACCGAAGTTAGGAAAGGCATTACCTCCTATTTTGGGATGCCTCTTTTTTCCCAAGATGGAAAAGTTTTGGGAACTTTTTGTATTTTTGATTCGAAAGAAAACGATTTTAGTAACGACCCATTAATTCTGCAATTCAAAACCTTGATTGAAATGCATCTGGTCCCTCTCTTAAAAGCGCTGGAAACCGAAGAAAACAAACAATTGGATTTAGTCAGCTTGAATCGCGCCTTGGAAAATAAAAGAAGGAAATTATCTACCCTAATAAGTAATTTACCTGGAATCGTATACCGCTGTGCCAATGACCCAAATTGGACCATGGAATATATTAACGGCGATTGTTTCAACCTGACCGGCTATCATCAGGGTGATATTGAAAATAACCGAAAACTTTCTTTTGCAGATTTGATTCACCCAGACGACCAAGGCCAAGTCTGGGAAAAGGTACAAAAAGCTATCAAAAATAAAAGCCCGTTCAAACTAATTTATAAAATAATTTGTAAAGACGGCACTGAAAAATGGTTGTGGGAACAAGGTCGAGGAGTTTTTTCCAAGGAAGGAAACCTTATCGCTCTGGAGGGTTTTATAACGGATATTACTGAGCAGAAAAAAAACGAAATGAAATTGGAAAAATACCGCCACCACTTGGAAAGTCGCGTTAAAGAGAGGACCACAGAGCTCGAAATTTCTACCGCTCAACTAAAACGCAGCAACGAAGCCTTGAATGAATTTGCATCCATTGCCTCGCACGACCTGAAAGAACCTCTTAGAAAAATTGTTACATTCAGCCTTCATATCCAATCTCATTCCGACCAGATGGATGAAAAATGTAATAATTATTTCGACCGCATAATCAAAGCTTCTGAAAGGATGGGACAATTTATCGACGACCTGTTGGAGTATTCTCAGGTAAGCAGTAAATCTCGTCCATTTCATATAGTCGATTTAAAAAGTATTATTCAGGATGCCCTTATTGATCTTGAGTCCCGCATTCATAAGACGAAGGCAATAATTCATATAAGTGACATACCTCCTTTGGAAGCAGATGGCATGCAAATGAAACAACTATTCCAAAATCTTTTATCCAATAGCTTGAAATTTTCCAGAAAAGACCGAACCCCTAAAATTGAAATTGAAGCATTGCAAAACAAGGAAGCTATGGTGGAAATTGTAATTAAGGACAATGGAATCGGCTTTGAGCAGAAATACAGCACACGAATTTTCAAGCCATTTGAAAGACTTCATGGAAAAAGCGAATACGAAGGCACAGGAATAGGTTTGGCCCTATGCAAAAAAATCGTTGAAAGGCATCTGGGAAATATTTCGATCAACAGCTCAGAGGGCCATGGAACTAGCATTCAAATCAAGCTCCCCGCCCTGCAAACTTGTCCACCCGAAGAATTTGAAAAGGCCCCAGGAAAAACTAATTTGGAGGTAGTCACTCAGTCCTTAGCCCAGCCAATAAAACGGGCATCCATCTATCAGATTAACTCTTAAAGGGCGCGTCTACCCAATAGGGTTTTTACAGAAGACTTATCATTTCCTTTGGCTAGCATGAAAGCCGTGAAAGACTGCCGTAATGAATGTGGAGTTGCTTCCTTTTCAACACCCGAAGATCGCAGGGCGGCCTTAAAAAATTTGGTCACACTTCGCGTTGTCAGGTTTCCGCCCCGCTCACTTGGGAAAAGATAATCATCGGGCCCTTTGTTACCTACCTGCCTTTGCAAAGCATCTGTAAGTCCCTGAGAAAAAATCGTTGTTCGAGCTCCAAACTTACCGATTCCCGGAACAAACATTTTCAGTTTCTCCAGATTTAAATGCTTAACTTTTACTGCAACCAATTCAGATACTCTTAGTCCCGCCGTGTAAGCCAACTCGATCATCAGTCGATGCTTCAAGTTTTCCGCAGAAGTAGCAATTCTTTTAACTTCACTGATCGTTAGAACCACCGGCTTTAATTTTTTCTTACCCGGCCTTTTGAATCCTTCCAAAACCAGATCCTGGTTATAAACCGCCTTATGAAAATAACTGAGCGCATTGTATGCCTGATCCACCGTCGACCGTGACTTTCCCTGTGTGATAAGGTCTGCAAGGTATTGACGAATTTCCACATCCGTTACCTCACGAGGATTCGTTAAATTCTTATTACGAACAAAGTTTCGTAATTGTCCCAAATAAGCTTTGATAGTCTGTGGACTGTAAGCTCGTTGCTCCAGGTTTCCCTGAATAGCACTAAATAATCGAGATATTGATAAGGGGTGGGTGGTGACATCATTCATGATAATTTCTCCTACGGTTGGCTTGAGATGAAGAATTGAAAATTCTAATGGGATAAGAAACGCGTTTGACTTATGCGGGATAACTAATTGATAATAAATCACTTTTAAAATTCAGAATACCGGAACACCGGATTCCGCTATCTAAAAGTCAATATAATCAATAAGTTACAAAACGTCAAGCGAAAAGACCTAAAAAATCAATAAGATAACGATTAGTTCGATTAGCCCCTAGTGGCTTGTGTGTTGCCGAGGTCAACGATAGAAAGGAGATTCCTTATATTGCAGGATACCGCGTGAAAAAAGAACGTTCAATACTGCTACAGAGGGAACACCGAGGATCATACCCACCAAGCCAAACAACTCACCTCCAAGAAGAACAGCGAAGATCACAGCAACCGGATGCAGGCCAATATTTTCGCCGACCACACGTGGCGTAATAACCATACCCTCCATCGCCTGAACAAATGCAAAAACGCCAGCGACACCTGCGACGGCCAACCAGTCCTGAGTGTGCATGAAGGTTAAAATTGCCGCCGGGGCAAACCCCAACACCAACCCTAGATAAGGAACAAGATTGACCAGGCCTGCCATAAGCCCTAATGAAAGGCTCATTGGAGTGTCACATAGAAATAACCCAACGGCATACATAATACCCATCAACCCTACCACCATCAATTGTCCGCGCACAAAACTTGACAAAACCTCATCAATTTCATGCACCATTTCCTTGGTTTTCTCCTGGAATCTGGGAGGGACCAAAGCCAAAAGCCTTTCGATTATGGAATCAAAATCTCTTAACAGATAAAACATCACCACAGGAATGATCACCAGATTTGCAACCATCAAAATAATGTTAAACAGATTGGATATAGACCCCCAAAGCAGTTTCCCTGAAAATTGCACCGCCTTCATAGGAAGTTCACCAAATCGGGATAAGCCTTCGTTAAGTATCTCTTCCACTTTTACCGGGTCGAGACCTCTCACCATTTCTATCAAAGGACGCATCCAATCCTGAAATATTCCGATATAAACTGGAATATTCTGCACCAGATTTTCTGTCTGCATACTCAGAATTGGAACAAGAAAAATGCCGGCGGAAACTACCAGCATAAAAAACCCCATCATTAAAAATAATACCGATGCTGTTCTTGAAGCACCCTTCGATGCCATCTTATCTACCAACGGGTCAAGAAGATAAGCTAGAGCAAAGGCAATTAAAAAGGGAGCAATCACCCGGCGGGAATAATAAAGAAAGAGACAAACCAGAAAAATAAGGACTAATGAAATCAGAAGGGAATTTTTATTTCTTTCTTGATCCATAGTTTACATATCCGCCATAGGCATTGGGGGTGCGTTGGGGGCTTTTTTAACAGGGGCTTGAACGCCTCCCTCCCAATAACGGTGAAAAGTAGGCAACAAAAAGTCCGCAAGTTTCTTACTAGTCACATCAAAGGCTTCCAGTTCTGCCGACAATTCAAATTCATTTTTTACGGTAGCAAAATCACTTTTCGCGGCAATCAAAGAGGAATCTATAGCTGAAACGGCTTTGACACTGATATTTACTTGAACCATTTTTGTGCCTTTTTCTTTAGTCCTTTTCGGTTTAGAAAAGGCCGTCCCCACGATAACGATATCCGCCCCAGCTTTCAAGCCGATATTCCTTGCATCCTCTACATTTCCCTTGATGGCGCTTAAAACAATGGACTCTCGAATCGTATCACGAATCAGGTTTCGATCAATCACCCCTACCCCTGATTCAATAAAGTTTTTTGTAAGCTGCATTTCAGAAATTGGAACGACATCCCAAAAAGATGAAAGAGGTGCCGAAGTAAAACTACTTTCCTTGATTAGAACAACAACCTTGTGCTCGCTGACAGGCCCAGCAATAACCCCTATACCTGCTAGCGCCTGATTCACCGCGCCGGGGAAAAACCGAACCTCCAAAACAACTTCGCTGACTTTCCCTTCCAAGTCATCTATCGCCTGAAGGTATCTATAACTTTTAACGTATCGGCTTGCGCGTCGAATTATTTTATTGAGGTCTCTCTGGTTTACTGCAAACTCTTCTTCACCTATCAAATCTTTAAACGCCAGCTCCATCGCATTTTTCATGGCAAAAAAGACCGCCTTCTTGCGGGCTACCACATAATTTTCATTTTTCGCAGGAACCCGGGCAATACCTTCATAAGAATCCTTCAAAATAGGTTGGGCCAACAAAGATTGGATTTCGAATTGTAACAACAAAAAAACAAGAAGACCTGCGGCCAACAAATATTTATTTGAAAAACACTTCTTCATCTTTTTTTCTTTGTTGGTCGGGCGGGGGTGGGTTCCTCGATCACAAGTTTTTTAAGAGACTTTACTTCTTTCATACTTAAGAACCGACACGCACCCAGAGGAAGCCCTGTCAAATTCAATCCACCAAAGTGGGTGCGTTGCAATTTAATTACCGGATGCCCAATATGCTCACAGACTTTTTTAATATGTCTGTTTTTACCTTCAACGAGGGTCATTATAAGAAAGCAGTTTTTCCCACTGGTCTTTTGAATTTTTGCAGAAATCGGTTTAAATTTTTCACCATCGATATGAACACCGCGCGCCAATCTCTTGAGTGTTTTCTCGTTTGGCATTCCCGAAACTTTAACCTTATAAGTACGTTCTACCTTATACTTTGGCAACAAAAGTTTCTTGGCCAATACTCCATCATTGGTAAATAGCAGCACCCCTTGAGTATTAAAATCAAGACGCCCTACCGGGAAAACCCGTACCTTAGTGATTTTCACATATTCCATTACGGTAGTTCTTCCACGCTTATCTTCTGCCATGGTTGTGAGACAACCCGTGGGCTTATTTAAAACCACATAAGCCTCATCCTGCTTTTGAGGAACAACTTTCCCAGAAACTTTTATTTGATCGGTACTTGGGTCTGCCAGCGAACCCAATTGAGTAACAACCTTGCCATTGACCTTCACAATGCCCTCTTCAATCCATCTTTCTGCTTCCCTTCGGGAGGCGAGGCCAGCATCTGCTATAATTTTTTGTAAACGAATTTTCATAATGTAAGCGAAAGGATGGTTAAACCAATGGGAGATTTTTTCTCCGATGGGGCTCTCTATACGGGTGAGGTGTCTTCCTCGTCTTCAACCACTTCAGTTTCTGCAAGGCCAGCATCTGCATTTGCGAATTCTATTTGCGACTGCAGAGGAGGGTCATCCCCTTCAATATCTTCTTTCAAATCTTCTAAAGTGGGCAAATCACTCAAGTCTTTCAAACCAAAATATTCCAGGAACTTTTGAGTGGTGCGATACATGATCGGTCGCCCGGGTACTTTCTTTCGGCCCGCGGGCCCTATCACTTTTTTTTCCAACAGGGTTTTGATGACCCCGCTTGAATCGACGCCACGAATATCATCCACTTCCTGACGCGTGAGAGGCTGTTTGTACGCAATAATCGAGAGAGTATCCAGACTGGGTTGCGACAATCGAGAAGATCTGTCCAGCTTCAGGAACTTACGAATCCAGTCATTGAATTCGTGTCGGGTGCAAAGCTGATACCCATCGGCCACTTCTAAAATTTGAAGGTTTCGAGATTGATACTCTTCCCTTAACTCTTCAAGTATGGATTGTAAAACATTTTTATCTGCCGTATTGAGAAATATTTTTTCAAGCTCATCAACATGTACCGGCTGGTCAGCAGCCAACAAAACATTCTCAATAATAGATTTTAATTCGTCTCGTTCCATATTTTTCTCAATTTTATATTACCCACTATGTGGAGAGATATCGGCAAACTTACAGTAAAAACCTTGACGGTATCTATTTTTCTATGGGCATCGACCCATTGCCTCTCACGTTAGTGAGCTAGGGGGATTCAAAATACTTGCTCAAGGCCAATCCTTGAGAGTGATAATTCGATTTCAGATCGATTCCATAAACCTTGTCAGGTCTTTCTACCACTCTTTCAAATTTTAGCCGACAAAAGGTTTGTCCATGTTCTACCATGAAAGGCACATCGTGAGGGCGAACTTCCATCACGGCCCGCGTCCCTTGGTCTACCACGTTATCTGTGCCGTTCCAACCGAAACCCGAATCAAAAAACCCAGCATAATGGGTGCGTAACTCACCGCTATTGGGTTCGTAGGCAATCATTTCTGCAAGCCAGTCCGGCCAGATGCAGATTTTCTCTTTCGACATCATAATATAAAAGCTTTCCGGTTCCAGGATCAATCGGTCCTTTGGAGGCCGGTAAATAGGTTCCCAAAACTCTTCTGCCTTGTAATAGCGAATTTTAGAGAGGTCGATGACATTGGAGTTGGTCTTGGCCTTGTAAGCCACAATGGAATCAGGCAAATCGCCTGCCACATCGACACCGACATAGACTCCTTCCTCTAGCTTCACATCATCAATAGGAATGATCATTCCATTTCTGTGAAACAAGATAGGGTTTTTCTTATACTTAATCTCCAACTTTTTTTTGTCCAGAGATTTCGAGGTGCGGTGAGCAACTCTTAACTGGTTCAACGACAGCCCGGCTTTTACTTTTACCGGAAAAGATCGCGGGATCACTTCCAGATAGAGCTTGCCTCGATACCCCGATGGAATTTCATCGAATCGATGGCCTTCATCCACGATCACGCGGGTGAACATATCCAACCTGCCAGTAGAACTTTTTGGGTTGGCAAGCCCATAAAAATCAGAAGGAAAATTCAACTCTTCCATCAGTGGAATCAGGTAAATGGCGTTCTTTTCCAAAATCCCGCCATTTGATATATCAAATTCATAGAGTGTTACTTCTTTAAGCTTGGTTTCTACCGGATCGTTCTCAGGCAAAAAACTGCATTGGATTCGGTAGGCTTTTTGCCCCAATCGCAAATCCAGACTCACCGGCTGAATCTGCGTAGATTCAATAGGTAGCGGGGAGCTAATCATCCCCTCCTTCAAAGCCATTTCTATATACTGGCAGGGCAGATAGCCCGACTTACCCTTTAAAGAGGTCGCCAGGTCCGAATTTTTGATTTCTTTTGTGGATTCCATATAAATATATGTCGGCTTTTGCCAGGTAAAATAACCTGTTTTCTCAAGTGGTTTGCATTAAAAGAGAGCGGAAAAATCCTATTGGAAAGAAGTAATCACTCTTCCAAACTAAGCTGCCTAGTTGACAGGCCGTTTGCGGCTATGATTTAATCGTATTACTCGAAAAAATTCAACCTGATTATTCCTATTATTAGTTAAAAACTCTTTGAGTGCATTAAATTAACTGAATCAAATCATGGATTAGTTTAAGGATTCGGGAAACAGGGAATAAATACAAGACAGCAGCGATCTTTAGCAAACGGGTTATTAACAATGTTTATAGGATTATAGAAACCGCTCATGGATTCAAAACACAAAAAAACAGAATCAACAAATTTAATTAAAAATTCAATCATTACGGTTGCAGGGCTAGCCGTCGTCGGGGCTGGGCTTTGGGCTCTAATGCACTATTCGACTCCCCCCAGTAACCTCGAATCCTATGCAAACTATCAGGAATCCCAAAAAAAACCTGAAATAAAAACCAACAACCCGGCAGAACCCAAAGATCTATCAAAACCTCAGGAAATAGCATCGCCTGCTGAAACGGATCTGGGAAACCTGGTAAAAACCGCAACATCCACTCCTTCTCCTCGATCGACCCTGCCTCGAAAAACATTGGAACATATCCAAAAAGGCATGGAGTTCACTGAAAAGGGAGAATACAACGCCGGCAATATGGAATTTGAAAAAGCATCCGTGTTAAGTCCTGACTCCTCCGACCTCTATTCTATTTGGGGTGCGGCGCTTAGAATGGCAAAAAAATACAAAGGCGCCAACAAAAGATTCGCACGGGCACACGAACTGGCTCCCAATGACAGCGAAATAACATTCAACTGGGGCATGACTCAGTTGGAAGGTGATATACCAGACGATGCAATTCGGCTTTTCCAAAAAACCATCGACCTCGACCCCAATAATCTGATGGCCTACAACCTGCTGGGAAAATCTTATGGCCGAAAAAAAATGTACGATCAGGAGGTGGCAGCCTATAAAAAAGCCATTGAAATTGAACCGAATTTCGCTTTAATTCATTTTAATCTCGGGATTGTTCTGGGCATTCAGAAAAAATTCGAAACAGCAGCACCGCATTTTCTGAAAGCAATCGAACTGGACAAACAATATGAGAAACCGTTTGTAATTCAGATGCTGACGGCATTAGGCAAATACAATCCATCCGCCGGGAAACCCATCAATCAACCGAAACCCGTGAAAAAAGAAGAAAAACCGGAGCCGGTTGTTAAAGAGGCTAAAGCCACAGAAGTAGCCCCTAAAGAAGAGAAGAAAGAAGAGGGTTCTGCGTCCGACCACAAAATGGAAGGCTCCAAAAAAGTCAACGAAACCACTCACGTTAAAGGAAAGATTCTCATAAACGGAAAAACCCCTACACCCAATACGCTGGTCTTCCTCGAAACCAAAACAAAAATGCGCGTGAAGGGACAGGAAAAAGGCCAACCCATTACCATCCACCAAAATGGATTAAATTTTCAGCCGCGTCATTCCATTGTTCAAGTGGGCACCAGTGTGACTTTCTCGAATCATGATAAGGAAGTCCACAACATATATTCAAAATCACAAGGAAACCAGTTCAATCTGGGAGCCATGGCATCAGGTTCTTTCAAGTCCATTGATTTCAGCACTCCGGGACCCATCGTATTACGCTGCAATATGCACAAAGATATGATCGGGACTATTTTCGTTGTTCCCAACGGTTATTTCGCCCAGCCAAACGAAAAAGGCGAGTACGAGTTTAAGGATGTTAAGAGTGAAGGCTACATCATGCAGGTCTGGGCACCTATGCTTAGCCCCGACGAGGTGGCAAATAATATCCGCTCGGCGGACTTAACAGGAGTAGACCAGACTTTTGACTTCGATATCAAGTCCGCTTCGGTTCCCGGTGAAATTCATGACATGACCGACCCCACCGACTACAACGCTATCGTCGACAATATAGAAAAGGAAATGTATCAGGCCATTGAAGACTGGAAGAACGGCAAAAAATTCATCTCTCGAAAACGCATGTTGATGGCCATCACCAAACATTTTGACGGTGAAGGTCTGAAAGGTGCGATTGCAAAAAGTTTCAGTTCCAAACGCAGTATTCTTCTGGAACGAAAACTGGATAAAATCCGTAAGGAAATTTCAGGATACGGGAAATCAGAAGAACCCATCACAGAAGCCTCGCTGAAAAGCCAGGCCAAGTTCGCAGTCGACGCATTGCGCAACAACGTAAAAGAACTCGAAGCCCGCATCCAACCCACCACCGTAGGCCACTAGGCGTGGGCCCAACTAGACCCGACGACCCAGAATTATTGGGCGCCCCCTTTACACCCTCTCCCTTGAGGGGAGAGGGCTGGGGTGAGGGTGATTCAACAAACTACTCTATCTCCACTCCAAACCCACACCATGAAGGTTAAGAGCCTTGCTGTTGAAGGTTTCTACTTTCCATTGCATATCCGTTCCAGAAGGCTGTGAAGAAATATCCACTGTACCGGTAAGCAGATTACCTTTCTCAAACTCACCCGCATCGGACAATGTCACCTGAGAAAACGTGGTCCCGTCATCACGGCTCACATAAGCTTTGACATCGGTATTGAGAGTGATATCCGCCGCAGGGTCTTCCGCGAATAAAATGAGATGCGCTCCATCCGATTGAGATTTCGCTGTCTGTGAGTTTGGAATTAAGGTCATATTCGATGGAGTTCCAGGCTCATAAAATTCAAGCTCAGCAACCGTAGGCTCAAAGTTTCCCTTGGAATTTGTGATCTCGACACGATGATAGCGGTAGGCTGTTAAGGTATCGAACCCATTTAAATTAACTTTGTTGATATTCGATGAATTATCGAGAAACCCTAAAGCAACATCACCCAAAAACACGTTTGATGATGAAAAATTATCGGTGGAACCATAGAGCTTCACGCTAACTTCCCCAATAGCAATACCGTTTCCATTCGTAGTGTCCCAAACCATACCAACAACAGAAGCGTTCGCTCCCCAAATTTTGATACCAGAAATTTTTTTCGTGACTCCAGACCCCCAATCCTTCCCAATAGTACCCGTAATAACTACGGGACCTCGCCCAGCAGATGCTGTATGGGCTTGGATGGTGGTTCCATCAAACGCCGCACTCAGTCCTCCTCGATATGTGAGGTTCCCTATCGCCGTACCTGTTGATTGGGAAATCAGAGTCCCTGTTCCGGTATTGCCGTAAAAATTTCCACCTGAATTATAAATTTCATTTGAACTCGAAGTTACATCGATTCCACTTTCATCTTCAAAAGCATCCACACCACCATCGACCATTTTTAATATGGGACGACTGCCATTCTCCGCAGTGCGAAAAGCATTGAGTAAAACATTGGAGTTAAAAAGTTGGTCGCCTTCCGGTGGGTTCGCCCATATCAGGTTATCACTGCTATCTGAAGTTAAATATTGGCCACTATCACCAACGCCCAAGCGCGATTCTTTGCTCCCGTCATGGGTAAGCACATCGCCTTTTGTGGTTAATACGGGTTTTCTTCCAATGATGATTACGCGATTGGTGGTACCCGACTCGGTAAGCTCTATATCCGTTCCAGCTTGAAATTTATTCATCAAAAAATCAGGCGTGCTGTCCCCTGATGAAACCTTGGCTTTTTCATCCTGCGCCCAGGCAGAAGAAACTAATAAAATACTCCACACCGATAACAGCAAAATAAGTTTTCTCATGTTTTGATCCTCCTAAGAGTTATAGAAACTCCCCGATGGCAAAGCAATTTTACACCTATAAAAATAGCCATAATAAGCAATTTAATAGCAAGGTCTAAGTAGGCATATTTTAATAGCGATTTTTCAACGGATTTGGAAGCAAATTATTTTCCAAGAAGACTCGTCTTAAATCCCCACCCCTGTTAAAAAAACACGGATCACTAAAACCTTTATCCAGAAGCCCTAATGCCCTGGTATCGAAATAAAGGAATAGACCTATTGCCAGCGGCGGCCCGCCGCTGTTATATTGACCTGATGAGCTTAAAAATATTCAACACCATGAGCGGCAAGAAGGAAGACTTCGTTCCGCAAAAAGAAAACCATGTCGGCATGTATGTCTGCGGGGTCACGGTTTACGACTACTGCCACGTCGGTCATGCCCGCGCTGCCATTGTCTTCGACACGCTTTACCGCTATCTCCAGTATCTTGGCAACGATGTCAACTTCATCCGCAACTTCACCGACATCGACGACAAGATCATCAACCGCGCCAATGAAGAAGGTGTGGAGTGGCAGGAGATAAATCGAAAATACATCGAAGCCTTCCATCTGGACATGGGCAAACTGAATATCGCCTCGCCCAGCGAAGAGCCGAAAGCCACCGACCACATCCCTGAAATGCTGGAGATGATTCAATCCCTTGTCGATCAGAACAAGGCTTATGAATCGGACGGTGATGTTTTTTATTCCATAAAATCCTTCAAGGAATACGGCTGCCTCTCTGGAAAAAACATAGATGATCTGCAATCAGGAGCGCGGGTCGAAGTCAACGATACTAAAAATGATCCGCTCGATTTTGCCTTATGGAAAAAGAGCAAACCGGGTGAACCCTCGTGGGACAGCCCCTGGGGTCCGGGTCGACCGGGTTGGCATATCGAATGCTCTGCAATGAGCAAAAAATATCTCGGGGATACTTTCGACATTCATGGCGGCGGCAAAGACCTGGTGTTTCCCCACCACGAAAATGAAATCGCGCAATCTTGCGGTTGCACTGGCAAACAGCCGGTTCGTTATTGGGTGCATAATGGCTTCGTCAACATCGACAAGGAAAAAATGTCGAAATCTCTCGGCAATTTTTTCACGCTTCGCGATGTTTATAAAAAATATCATCCTGAAGTATTGCGGCTGTTTTTAATCAGCAGCCAGTACCGCAGCCCCATCGACTTTTCTGAAAAGAACCTGGAAGACGCGACCAAAGTGATGAGCCGGTTTTATGAAGGGCTCGCTGGAGCAAAAGAAAAACTCAAAGACCTGGACACAAACACAATTCCCGACTTCGAGGAAAAGGTTAAAGAACATCCGCTAACAAAAAGTTTTGAGACCGCGATGAACGACGACTTGAACACCGCTGTGGTCATGGCTCATCTCAACGAAGGCTTGCGACACCTCAACTCGGCAACAAAAGATGATGATTTTGCGATAATTACACATGCATGGATCAACGCCGGAAAAGTTCTCGGTTTATTTTCCAGCACTCCTGAAGAGTTTCAAAAGGAACTCTTTGAAATCAAGAACCAAGACAAAAAACTCGATGTTGAGAAGATTGAGCAATTGATCGCAGACCGCAATGCCGCACGAAAATCAAAAAGCTGGTCTGAGGCAGACCGCTGCCGCGACGAATTAACATCAATGGGAGTGCTGATTGAAGATACCGCCAGTGGCACCGAATGGAAGATAAAATGATTGCGCAGGAAACATTTTCTGACGCCTATCTGAAATTTACCCGCGTATTCAACCAGCTTGAAGTTCGTGAAGAAGACCACACCCTACGCGTTCCCGAAAAAGTAATTCGTTGCATCTGGAACGACCAGTTATTTTGCACACCTGCCCTCAAAACCAAAGACAACCAAGACCTGGAAATCATCTACCCCGGTTACTGGAATTTTGGTAAGGGTCCCGACTTCACCAGCGCCACCATCAAAGTGAACGGTAAGGTTTATGAAGGTGATGTGGAACTGCATGTCTATGCCAGCGATTGGGAAAATCATGGACATTCTGGCAACCCGGACTTCGACAATGTGATTCTTCACGTTTATATGTGGCAGGGACGTGGGCGAAAACCAAAAATTCCTAAAAAAAATGCGGCTTTCGATTTTGAGATAAAAGATTTTTTGACCAAAGGTATTATCGATCTCAACAATGAGTTGGACTTTGAAAATTATCCGGTTCTCAATCAATGCAATGTGGGGCTTTGCCACGAACCTCTGTCGCAACTGCCTGAAGAAAAATTAACCCACCTGCTCAACGCCGCAGGCGAAGCCAGAGTATTGCGAAAACTGGAGCGTTTTCACGATCCCATTATCATTGACGGTTACGAACAGGTTTTTTACCGTGGCGTTGCAGAGGCTCTGGGTTATCCCAACAACAAACAACCTTTTCAAATTCTTGCCGACACCCTACCCCTTACAACTTTAAGCGAATGGGTTCCTGCAAAAATCAAGGGTGAAGAAAGGGTTTTTCATTATCAGGCATTGCTTTTGGGAACTTCGGGTTTGATGGGTGACTGGCAAGAAACTCCAGCTCTACGAAAATGGGTCAAGATATGGGAGAGCTACAGGGATTCTCTACCTGAATCTTCGTTAACAAAAAAGGATTGGAGTTTCCGTTCGATCCGCCCAGCCAACTATCCCTATCGGCGAATTGCGGGGTTGGCCTATCTGGTTGCCCTTAATGAAAAAAAAGGTCTGTTCGCCAATTTTATTCAAGCCCTCTCAAAATTAAAAACTGAAAATATTCCTCCAAAGCAGATGAATGAGTTTCTAAATTTTTTCTGCGTGGACTCGAACGACTACTGGTCTCAGCATTACACCCCTGGCGGCAAAAAACTTACGGCTTCTCAACAACTCATCGGTTCGGCCCGTTCGCGGGAAATCATCATCAATATAGGAATCCCCATCGGATTAATTTTTGCCCGCGCCGGGAAACTTAAAGATATCGAGGAGCGGCTCAACCATTTATTTAAAATCAGCAAAGGTGCCAGCGACAATAAGTTGATCCGGTTTATGAAGCATTATATTTTTGGCGACAAAAAGGATATGGTTGAAGTCCTCACCTCGGAAAAGCAGGTGCAGGGATTGATGCAGGTTTATCAGGATTTTTGCACCCAAAGCCAAAACAACTGCCTGCGCTGCCCTTTTCCCGGTGTGGTGAACAAATATTTTTCCTAAAAAACCCTAAAATTGCAGCATTCCCATTGCGCAATCCCCAAATTTCCCGTAAAATTGCCATCCCCCTTGATTCTATTGAAAAATCAGGATAAAGTGGACTTTCCCGCAATAAATAACCCCATCGCAAGCTAATTGGGGTTAACACCCACATATGGGTTTAAATTTAAGGAATTACTGTATTAAATGGATCATTTAGACGAGCTTGAAAATCAAAGTATTTTTATTCTCCGCGAAGCCTACAAAAACTTCAAAAACCTTGCCATGCTGTGGTCCATTGGTAAGGATTCTACGATATTGGTTTGGCTTGCGCGTAAAGCCTTTTTTGGGCACTGTCCCATCCCTTTGGTTCACATTGATACCACTTATAAGATTCCGGCGATGATCGAATACCGGGATCATTATGCGAAAAAGTGGGGATTGAATCTCGTAGTAGGAAAAAATCAGAAAGCCCTTGATGAAGGCATGAACCACGAAAAAGGACGGATCGTATGTTGCGAGGCACTGAAAACTCAGGGTCTGCACTGTATCATGGAGGAACATGGTTACACCGGACTGATTCTTGGCATCCGCCGCGATGAAGAAGGCACACGCGCGAAAGAGCGATATTTTTCTCCACGTGATAAAAACTTCGAGTGGAACTTCAAAGATCAGCCACCGGAGTTATGGGATCAATATAAAACTACATTTGCAGACGATACTCACATTCGCATACATCCCATTCTTCATTGGACAGAGTTAAACGTATGGGAATATATTTTGCGGGAGAAAATTCCAATCATTGATCTCTACTTCGCAACACCCGAAGGAAAACGTTACCGGTCTTTAGGCTGTGCGCCTTGCACAGGCACTATAGATTCCAAAGCAGTGAACGTAGAACAAATCGTTGAAGAGTTGAAACACGCCACCACATCAGAGCGCTCCGGCAGGGCACAGGATCAGGAAAACACCTACGCCATGCAGAAACTACGAGCCCGAGGGTATATGTAAATGGGCAATAACGGAAACGCACTAGATCTTGCCAGCCGCTTGATGCGGTTGGTCATCGTCGGTCATGTGGATCACGGCAAATCTACCTTGGTAGGTCGTCTGCTCTCAGACACAGGAAGTTTGCCTGAAGGCAAGCTCCAATTCGTAAAGGATATCTGCGACCAACAGGGAAAAACTTTCGAGTTTGCCTTCCTGTTAGACGCGTTGCAAGAAGAACAGGAGCAGGGTATCACCATCGATACCTCGCAAATCTTCTTTGATACCCCAAAAAGAAAATACGTCATCATCGATGCGCCCGGCCATAAAGAATTTTTGAAAAATATGGTAACCGGTGCCGCTGACGCAGAGGCAGCCCTCCTCCTCATTGATGCTAAAGAAGGCGTTCAGGAACAATCTCGCCGCCACGGTTACATTCTTAAACTATTGGGCCTGACTCAGGTGGCGGTGGTCATCAACAAAATGGATCTCGTAGGATACGATAAAAATGTTTACTCCAAAATTAAAACGGAATACACAAACTTTCTGGAATCGTTAGGAGTTGAAGCGCGAGAGTTCATTCCGGTTTCTGCAAAGCTGGGAACCAATATTGCCGAACTAAAAGACGAAATGCCCTGGTACAAGGGACCGACAGTTTTAAACATGCTGGATCAATTCGAGAAAAAACCACGGCCCGACCATCTTCCCTTCCGTTTTCCAGTGCAAGACGTTTATAAGTTTGACGAACGTAGAATCATCGCCGGCCGCGTGGAATCAGGAAAACTCAAAGTAGGTGATCGTGTTATTTTTTCTCCCTCGAACAAAAAAGCCATAGTTAAATCTATCGAAGCTTGGAGTGTTCCCGAACAACCCACCGTAGCAACCTCTTCGGATTCCATTGGGTTCACATTGGACGAACAAATTTTTGTCGAGCGTGGAGATGTTTGCACCCTGATGGATGAGTTACCCATCGTCTCCACAACTTTCGATGCAAATGTGTTTTGGATGGGAAAACGAAAACTGGAAAAGGGACGAAAATTTACTATTAAATTAAACACGCAGGAAGTGGAATGCGAAGTCCATGAATTTAAAAAGGCCATTGATGCCTCCACTCTGGAAACGCTCAGCAAGCAAGACTACATCGCAAAAAATGATGTTGCGGAATTGACACTGAAAACCCGGTCCCCGGTGGCTTTCGATCTTTTCGGGTCTATTGCGACTACAGGACGATTCGTCTTGGTGGATGAATACGATGTCTGCGGTGGCGGAATCATCACCACCTATACACCGACCACCAAAGAAGACAAGCTGAGAGACGAGGTCCGTACCCGTGATTTCAATTGGATCAAAAGCGATATCAAACCCGAAGAGCGCGCCTATCGCAACGGACATCGTGCCGCATTGATTCTTATTACAGGAGATCCGGGTTCAGGCAAAGGTCCATTAGCAAGAACACTGGAGCACAATCTTTTTCAAAACAATTTCCAAAGTTATCTACTGGATCGAAGAAATGTAAATTTGGGAGTCTCCGCAGATTTGAATCAACCTGAAGGAATAGTCGAAGAAGAATCAGCCAGACGGCTGGGAGAAGTAGCCAAATTGTTTCTCGATGCCGGGCATGTGGTGATTTCAACTTCAAACGCTTTTCACAGGGAAGACCAACAAGACCTAAAACTTCTTGCGAATCCTTATCAGGTAATAGAAATTCAAGTCAGTTCAAAACCCGCAGGCGAACCGGATATTTTACTTTCTTTGGATGAAGCCCAAAATGTAAAAGAGGCATCGACTAAAATCCAGAACTACCTGAAAGAAAAGAAGATTTTGATGGGGCACAATTACTCTATCTAATTGTTCCCAAAGGCCTAACAGCACCAAATAGATTGGGATTGACATTGCCCGGTGATTCGGGCATTAATAACGCTCTCTAGAAACAATTAAGTAAAGGGTTTAACATGCCAAAGATTAAAGTCATCAACACCGAAACCGATGAAACATACGAGTTTAAGGCGGGTTATGGTGCCAATTTGCGGCAGGCAGCTCTTTATAACGATGCAGAGGTTTACAAAGGCCTCAACAAATTCCTCAATTGCCGAGGCACTGGGTTGTGCGCCAAATGCGTGGTGGAAGTTGAACCCATGGAAAACGTGAACGGTCGCACCTTCTTCGAAAAAATCCACAAACTCGAAGACCATCAGAAACTCGGCTGTCGCATAAAAGTTTACGGCGACATCACCGTCAAAGCCGCCATCGCCGACTAGCCAATAGGCTGACCGGTTCCCCCCTCTTTCCATTCAGAACCCTTAGGTATTTTTTAAGATCCCTCAGCACGTGGCAACGCAAAAGCTACCATTGCATTAATTCCCATTTTTATCTCTCCTTTTTCCTGTCAAATGGGCTAGACACAACACAGGCTAGAAGAAAAACTTATTATGCCCCTCATCCTAACCTTCTCCCTCCAGGGGAGAAGGAACTTTTTGCTGCCTCTCCCCCACGAGGGAGAGGATTGAGGTGAGGGGGATTTAATAACCCTTTCAACAATTGTCAGGAATGGGAGCTAAATCTGAATAACGATGAGGAGAGGTAAAAGTGTTAATCCAATAACAGCGATCAGGGCGTGCGCCAGAACATCCCAGCGTTTGCTGAAGGGAACGAATGCGACAACGTAGGCAACCACGGCATAGTCCATCCATGTATTTTCATGGTGGGTCTGGTTCATGATCAGGAAATAAATCAGAGAAAACGCGATGGCATAAAACATCCATTTATGAATCTTCAGGTTCTGGACGGTTTTTTTCCGGAAAGCGACATACAGGCCTAAAAATATATTGACCAAATAAAACCCCATCGCCGCCAAAACCCAGACCAGGGATGGAGAAGCTAAAATTTTCGGAAAAAACCCCATAAATCGTTAACCTTTCCTACAAAAATTTCTATTTGCCATGGGCAGAGTGTTTGAAATTCCACCTCTCCCTGGCACCGTTTTGGGCTCCTCATGACCACCCGCTGTGAGACGGGGATTATAACTTATCCTTCAATTACTTGCCTTTACAAAGGTCTCCTTGACAAGAGAATGTGGGAGGTTTAAGGTTATATCTGTACTAGCAATATGAAAAGTCTCGATTTTTATGAAACCGAAAGGGGGATTTTGTGAGTGAATCCGATGGAGCTGACCGCAGTTTTGAAAAACTATCCAAGGCCATTACAGAAGCGGTAATGATGTCACCTAAGGTTAAAAAAATCGTTGCAGAAATTCAAAAGAACGATGAAATCTGCCCCAAAAGTTTTATGGTTCTAGTCCTTAAAATGGAAGTGTTGACCGATTCACTGGAATTGGAAGTTGAGGAAGAACTCACGGAGGAACGCCCCGCTCCCAAAAAGCGCGCTAGCAAAAAATCCCCTAAAAAAGCGCAGTTCATCGACGGACAAAAGCTTTCTAAAAAGGAAATCGAGTTCGAGGAATTTTCAAACAAAAAGTTCAACACCGAAGACTGGCTTAAGAAAAACGGACTTATTTTTTAGAGTCCATCTTCCGGTAACAACTTTTATAAACTGGTTGCCGTCCTTTGACCTTGTTTCCTCTTTCGACCTAAATCCTGCAAGAAAGAAGAGGGTCTGATTTTATCTGAAGACAAAAATCCTAAGCGTTCTCCTGCTGTAGCAGGTAAATTCTATCCCAAACAACCCAGCGAGCTGGAAAAGAAAATAGCATTCCATTTGGGCGATCTTACCAAGGCTAAGCAAAAAGCCATTGGTGTGGTATCACCCCACGCGGGTTTCATGTATTCCGGTGATGTGGCAGGTGCGGTGTATTCCAGAATCGAAATACCAGAAACGATAATAATATTAGGACCCAACCATACCGGTCACGGCGAAAATGTTTCGGTGATGACAGAAGGCATATGGTCAATGCCCATGGGCGATATAGCCATTGACACAGAACTGGCGAAAGCATTGTGTGAAGAAACTTCATTGGCCAGGCCCAACACTGCAGCACATCAATTCGAGCACTCGATTGAAACCCAGCTTCCGTTTCTGCAATATCTCCGAGCAACCTTTCGCATCGTTCCCATCTGCCTGAAAAAAGTAGACTTCTCCACATGCCAAAAATTAAGCGAAGGAATTGTCAGAGCCTTGAAGCGAACTAATAAATCGGCTTTAATTATCGCAAGCTCAGACATGAATCATTTTGAATCACATAATGCTGCCAAGGAAAAAGATAAAAAAGCCATTGCCAAAATTGAAGACCGGGATGCTCTGGGTCTTTTTAATACCGTTCGGCAAGAACAAATTTCCATGTGCGGGGTGAATCCCACAACCGTCATGTTGCTTTGCTCTGAAAAACTGGGGGCCAAGCAAGCGGAACTGATCGAATATAAAACTTCAGGCGAAGTAAACGGAGATAAAAATCGAGTGGTGGGTTACGCTGGGGTTATTGTCAGCTAATTTTTGTACTGCATCAATTCTATTTCATATTTATCTGGATCTTCAGTAAAAATAAACTTCGTTCCGTTTGAAGACTCCAAGGGACCTTCTGTAATAGGAATACCCGCTGCATTGAGTTTATCCATACATTCCTGCAGATCATCCACTTGAAAAGCGAGATGAACCAAGTCTTCGGGAACATGGACCGACCCCGAATCAGGAAAAGAACATAATTCCAATTCACAATCCATTTCAGGAAACTTAAAAAATACGAGTTTCGAACCACGCGGTGAAGTTTTCTGTTCAATCACTTCCATTCCCAGAATGTCCTGATAAAAAGAAATTGATTTATCCATATCTGAAACCCTGAATCGGGTATGCAGGTATCTCTTAATCATGGCTGGTAATCAAACTTAACGATGGGCTGATATTTGTCCATTTGTTCTTTTATGACAACCACCAGCTCTTTCAATCTTTCTTCGGTGACAGCCTCAAGTCTAAGAACCAGAACAGGCTGCGTGTTTGAAGCACGGATCAAAGCCCACCCACCCTCAAAGTTGACGCGCACGCCATCGATATCTATCACATCATATTGCTTTCGAAAAGTTTCTGTTAACTCACTGACAATTTCAAATTTCCGCTCATCGGGGCAGTCAATTCGAATCTCAGGGGTATAAGCCGTCTCAGGAAGGTCAGCCAGCATTTCAGAAACTTTTTGCTTCGAGGTCGCGACAATTTGCAGCACTCGGCATGCAGCGAAAATAGCATCATCAAAACCATAATAATTGTCGGCGAAACAAATATGCCCGCTCATTTCTCCAGCCAGCAAGGCTCCCGTCTCGCGCATTTTATTTTTTATCAAAGAGTGCCCCGCTGCAGCCATAACCGGAACGCCTCCGTGTTTTTCAATATCCTGATAAAGGTTTTGCGAACACTTGACCTCACCTACAATGGTCGCTCCCGGATTCCGCGAAAGAATATCGCGAGCAAAAATGGTAAGCAATTGGTCACCCCACAAAATATTTCCTTTTTCATCAACCACCCCTATTCGGTCAGCATCGCCATCGAAACCAATACCCAACTCCGCATTTTCCGAACGAACTTTTTCAATCAAGTCCGTCAGGTGTTCAGCAACGGTAGGGTCGGGGTGATGATTTGGAAAGGTTCCATCAGGCTCACTAAAAATTTCGATGGGGTTCTGCCCCAATTTTCTTAACAAATCTGGCCCCACTATTCCGAAACAACCATTACCGCCATCAACCACCACTTTAATATCTCGTGGGATTTCTAATATGGAACAAATTTTCTCCATATAGGCATCCAGCACAGGCTGCTGATTTGTACTCCCTGTTCCTGTTTCAAAATCATTGGATTCGATCAGGCCTTTCAACGCCTGCACCTTTTCCCCATAGAGACTATGGAGACCCTGACTGATTTTAAAACCGTTAAACTCTGGCGGATTGTGACTGCCAGTAATCATGACACCACCATCAGCATTGAAATGATGAAGAGCAAAGTAGGTCACGGGTGTTGGAACCATTCCTATATCAATAACATCACATCCGGTCGAATTTAAAGCTTTGGAAAGAATATCTCGAAACTCAACGGAGCTGGAGCGCACATCCCTTCCCAGAACCATGGTTTTCCCGCCGCCTCGTCTTATATAAGTCCCAATGGCTTTCCCTATACTGGTTACGGAGTCTGGAGTGAGGTCTGATCCCACAATACCGCGGATATCATATTCGCGGAAAATTTGTGGATTGATAGAAGAGGTCATATTTATTTTACCCGTTAAAATTTTTGATCATATATCTTGCCCTATTAGAGGACTCGTTTTTATTTTATCAGGATGTTGGATCGTCTTCTGGAAAATTTTCCTCTGTCGTATCGGTTTCTTTTGGTTTTTTAATAAGGGTGCTGGTGACTTCAAATGTTTTACCTTCACGAAACACTGTCAAATTGATCTTTTGCCCAGGCACTAAAGCTAATAGCTTGCGCCGAAAAACAACGAAGTTGTCTACTGGTTTATGGTTGAATTCGACAATGATATCTTTTCCTTTAAGCCCTGAGGTTTCTGCGGGACTTTTTTTCTCAACACCCTTTATCAGTAAACCACCCGTACCGACAAAACCCAGTTCCGCAGCTTCTCCATTAGAAATAGGTGTTGCGCTGGCCCCAAACCATCCTCGCTCCGTTTCACCAATTATCAGCAAACCCATCACCTCTTTAACCGTATTTATGGGAATCGCAAAGCCGATCAATTGGGCCGTCTGAATAATTGCAGTATTTATACCAACCACTTCACCATGAAGATTTATTAAGGGTCCGCCACTACTCCCTGGGTTGATTGCAGAATCGGTTTGCAAATAATTTACGAATCGATCTTTGGGGTGCGGAGAAATCCTCTCTTTTGCACTGATCAATCCTGATGTTACTGAATGTTGAAACCCTAACGGATTCCCCATTGCCAGAACAACTTCTCCCATTCGAATCGCATCCGAATCACCAAATGGAAGAACACTGGGAGTGAAATCCGGATCGATTTTTATCAGCGCAGTGTCAGACAACCGATCAATTCCAATAATTCTTGCTTGGTACTCTTTTTGTTCTTCTGACAGAACAACACGAATATCAACCGCATTAGAAATCACATGGGCATTTGTCAGAATATAACCTTGTTCATTAATAAGAAACCCTGACCCCAAACTGAGGCCTTCCGAATTAAACGGGACGGGGACTTGAAATGGAACAAAATCCAGGATACTGGATACGATAGGAATGTTGAACGGCAGCAAGCTATTTGGATCGATTCCAATATTAGCGTCTTTTTCTTCCAGCCTTACAGTGTAGATATTGACCACCGCCGATTTGACGGATTCCGAAATACGGGCAAAGGTCTGGTTATCTATGGAAACGGGATCCCTGTCTCGGCTTTCTTCGACATCTTCCAACCGAGTCCAAAAATTTTCCAGGTTGATATCTTCAATCGAAATATCCTGGAAGCGTTTATCGAATATGGGTGCGTCTTTATTCACCAGCACCTTATTAGCTTGCGTGGCAGTTTGCGAAACCGAACAGGCCTGGCCTGCGAAACACAAACCCAACAAAAATAAAATATTTAACCCGTAAGTAGTTATTAAATGTTTTGGGGTAATCTGGTTGGATTGCATTAGAAGGGGTTCCGGGTCAACCCACCGTCAACAGCGAAGTTCGTTGCGGTGATCCATGAAGATTGCTCAGAGGCGAGGAACAAAACCAGTCCTGTTATATCTTCTGGCACCCCCATTCGTTTTAGGGGAACATTTCCACCTGTCTGTTCCATAATACTTTTTTTTGCATCCTCAAAAGATTGCCCGTTTTTTTGAGCTTCCGCCTCCTTCTCCCACGACCGACTCCACACCGGACCCGGCGAAACGGAGTTGACGCAAATTCCATTTTCGGCAAGGGTTTGCGCCAATGAAACCGTTAGGTTGGATAAGCCTGCCTTCATCGCATTGTAATGCGGAAATATTTCTTGAGGATGAGAAGCGGCGATTGACGATATGTTAATGATTCGTGGACAAGAAGATTTTCTTAGCTCAGGAATGCTCATTCGACATAGACGAACTGCTGACATCAGGTTAATTTGAAATGAGTTTTCCCAATCTTCATCTGAAACTTCAAAAAAGTTACCGAGCTTCAATACGGCGCCAACATTATTTACCAGGATATCTAAACCACCGAAGGTTTCATGCGTCTTATCAAAAAATGCGCGAACATCTTCAGCTTTAGAAAGATCGGCGGAAAATAACACATGACCCGAACCCTCAATTTCATTCGCGAGGGAATCCAGCCTCTCTTTTCCGCGCGAACACCCCGCCACCTGCGCGCCTTCTTTGGCAAATGCAAGGGCAAGGGCTCTGCCAATTCCATCGGCCACGCCGGTGACAATTACTTTTCGGTTTTTCAATGAGGACAATTTAAGCCTTCAGACCGTTAGTATAGTGGGACAGAAGAGTCTATCTTTTCTGACCATTCATTGATGCCGCCGCGCATGCTTTTCAGGTTTTTAAATCCCATTTCCTGAAGTGCTTTGGCAGCCTTCATGGAACGTACCCCGGCTTTACAATGTAGAACAATTTCTTCATCGGGATTCAGGCCATTGAGCTTTGACGGATCTTTCGCTTCAATATCTCCCAGTGGAATCAAAATCGCCCCACCAATTTTACAGATATCGTACTCCGAGGGTTCTCGCACATCAACCAATCTGAACGCATGTTTATTGTCCATCATTTGCTTGACCTGCTCGACTCCGATTTCCATTGCATCATCTTCTGGCGATTCCTCAATGGGAACGATGCCGCAGAACTCTTCGTAGTCAATTAACTCTTTGATAGTAGGGTTGTCCCCACAAATGGGACAGTTCTTATCCTTTTTGAGTTTCATTTCCCGGAATTTCATACCAAGAGCATCGAACAACAACAATCGACCGACTAATGTTTCACCTTTTCCTAAAATTATCTTGACCGCTTCATTTGCTTGAATGAGGCCTACGATTCCAGGCAGAATTCCCAGCACGCCACCTTCCGCACAACTGGGAACCAGACCGGGTGGCGGCGGTTCTGGATACAAACACCGGTAGCAAGGCCCGATCTGCGAGTCAAATACTGAAGCCTGACCTTCAAATCTTAAAATACATCCATAGATATAAGGTTTCTTTAATAGCACACAGGCATCACTCGCCAGATAGCGTGTGGGGAAATTATCAGTGCCATCAATGATAATGTCGTAGTCCTTAAAAATGTCCATTACATTTTCAGACGACAACCTTACATTATATGTTTTCACATCAATGCTGGAGTTCAGGTCGGCGATTCGCTCTTTTGCGGAATCCACCTTAAGCTTTCCAACTGTTGACTCGCCATGCGCTATCTGCCTTTGCAAATTGCTGAAGTCCACCACATCAAAATCAATCAATCCTAAAGTCCCGACTCCTGCCGCGGCTAAATAAAGTGCCAAGGGTGAACCCAAGCCACCGGTGCCAATTAAAAGAACTTTTGCGTTACAAATTTTTTCCTGCCCTTCAACGCCCACTTCCGGCAATAACAAATGCCGACTGTATCGGTTGATTTGATCTGTAGTTAAAGCCATAACAAATTTCCTGTTAAAAACGATTAAATTTCATCTATATAGATAAGATTCTATTTTATCAAAAAAGATTCGTCTGTACCATGAAGGAAAACAAACTAAAACTCCACCATTATTGACAAGCTTTAAAGGCCGATTCAAAGCCTGAGATAGAACCCTCCAGCACCGAATCAGGCAGACAATAAGAAATGCGAATATAACCTGGGCAACCAAATCCGCGACCAGGAACTATAAGCACCTTTTTTTCTGCAAGCATTTTTGCAAATTCCACTTCATCCTCAATGGGCGACTTTGGAAAAAAATAAAAGGCCCCTTGAGGCTTCACCACTTCGTAACCTATCCGAGTTAGCTCACCATATAAAAAATCCCGCTTTTTCTGGTACTGCTCCACATCCACCGTCACTCCTTGCACATTTTTTACGACGCGCTGGATCAAAGCAGGAGCATTCACAAAACCCAAAACTCGATTAGAAAAAATCAAACCCGCCATCAGGTTTCCAGCATCATTGCATTGGGGGTGCACCGCCACAAACCCAATCCGCTCTCCCGGCAACGCAATGTCTTTCGAATGCGAGGTAATATAAATACTGTCTTCATAAAACTCTAAAATGTTCGCAGCTTCGACCCCATCAAATGTGATTTTTTTATAAGGATCATCGGAAATCAAGTACACGGGCTTGCCGGATTGATCTGAATGCGCCTTCAAAACCTCCGCTAACTGCGCAAGCTCTTCTCGCGAATAAACCACTCCAGTAGGATTGTTAGGCGAATTGATTATCACTGCCTTGGTTTTTTCATTGAGCGCATTTTTTAAGTTATCGAAATCGAGAGTAAAATCATCATGCGTTTCCACAGAAACTGCCTTGCCGCCGTGATTATCAGCATAAAACAGGTATTCAACAAAGTAGGGAGCAAATATTATGACTTCATCGCCAGCATCCAATAGAGTTTTGAGGGTGATATTCAGCCCTCCTGCAGCACCACAAACCATCACCAGATCATTAGCCGAAAGAGACACCTTACTTTCTGCAGAAAGTGTCTTGGCAACGGCTTCCCTCACATCCTGGAATCCCGCATTGGGCATATAACGGTGTAGCCCCGGCGATATATCTTTTGCCGCTTGCACCAGAGCCTCCTGCACTTCTGCTGGAGGTTCAATGACCGGATTTCCCAAGGAAAGATCAAATACATTTTCCTCGCCAAACTCTTGTTTCAGGCGAATTCCTTCTTCAAACATCTTCCTGATCCAGGAAGATTTTTCCATAAACCCGCTCACTTTATTTGATATAGCCATTCCTAAATACCTAATTAATTGAACCAGTAATAAATTTTTATAATAAACTTCCCATCCTTATCACAATCTGCGGTAAGGTTCAACGACACGCTAATTTATTATTAAGTAGTCTTCGTTCCTTTCGAGATATGGCTATTATAAAGTTTATTGATGTTTACAAGTCCTACCAAAATGGAGGAACTTCGGTCAATGCATTGCAGGGGGTGAACCTCAGTTTCGATGCAGGCGATTTTGTCACTATAATGGGCCCCAGTGGTGGTGGCAAAACCACCTTACTGAACTTACTTGCAGGGTTGGATCTACCCGATCGAGGGCAAATATTTTTACAGGAACGAAAAGTTTCTGATCTTTCCGACCACGACCTGACATTATTACGCAGAAAAGAAATTGGTTTTGTTTTCCAGTTCTTTAATCTGATGCCCACCCTGACGATCCTGGAAAATATAGAACTGCCGCTTCTTCTAGCTCATTCATCAAAAACACAAGGCTCCCGTGTGCAAACACTTCTGGAATATGTTGGGCTTTGGGATCGTGCCCAATCTTTTCCCGCAGAATTATCAGGTGGTGAGATGCAACGTGTAGCTATCGCCCGGGCATTAGTTCATCAACCTGTAATTTTATTGGCAGATGAGCCCACAGGAAACCTCGACTCGGAAAACGGACAAAAGATTATCGAATTGATGAAACGCGCAGCAGTTGACTTTAATACGACAGTGATTCTCGTCACCCACAATCCCCAAATAGCCGCCTGCGGTAACAAGCATTTCGAAATCCGCGATGGAAAACTAACCTCTATTTAACCGTGAGCTTTCTTTACTATTTTAAAGACCTCTTCACAGCCCTCATTCTGCGTCCGTTAATTCGTGACCCATTTCGCACCGCTATCACCATTTTTGGTGTCGCTGTTGGGGTGGCTGTTTTTTTAAGCATCCGACTTGCCAATGAGCAAACCATGATGTCTTTCACCGAAAGCGTTGATCTGGTACTCGGTCGTGCTGATGCTGTCATTCGCTCTGAAGGTAGGGCCTTCGATGAAAACCATTTTGAAAAACTCCACGCCTTAAGAAAAGAAATTAAAGCTTATCCCGTTATCGAGGGCTATGGAATAGAATCTACCAGTGGTGAAGTTGTAGAAATCATCGGCACCGATCTTTTACAAGACAGCGGTATTCGAGACTTTTCTCTCAAGACCATTGAAAAAGATTTGAAAGGCCTGCTGCCCCTCATAATGGACCCTGCAGGTGTGATTCTTCCTGAAAAATTTATCCCCGATGTCGCATTTGAGCCAGGCAGTTCCTTACAGTTTCTTATCAAAGGTAAAGAAAAACAACTCAAGGTAAACGCGGTACTAGAAAACAAAGGTATAGGCAAAGCTCTAAATGGCAATTTTGCCTTGATGGATATCGCTGCGGCACAAAATGTTTTCGAAAAATTAGGTCGCCTCGACCGCATTGACATACAGTTTTTGAAACCCACGAAATTCGATGTCATGCAAAAAAAGATTTCAGCTTTATTACCGGCACACCTTCAAGTTGAAAGACCACAGCGAAAAAACCAACAAGTAGAAAAAATGCTACGAGCCTTCCAATACAACCTTACCGCCTTGAGTTTCGTTGCGCTGCTTGTTGCGCTCTATCTTATTTACAATATGATTGCGCTTTCAGTTGTGCGTCGACGAGTTGAAATAGGCACCTTGCGCGCCCTGGGAGCCACACCAACACTAATCGCTCTAATATTTTTTCTTGAAGCCGGGATCATCGGCGCTATAGGTTCTGTTTTGGGAATCGGCCTCGGATATTATTTTGCTCAATTTTCTCTGGATGCCATTTCTCTAACCGTCAACAACCTTTATGCACCCAGCTATGTCACCGAAATTGATTTTCAATGGCAAGAAATGGGACCTTATTTTTTACTGGGAGTTGTATTGTCATTCATCTCAGCACTCATCCCTGCCTGGGATGCAGCTACAACACCGCCCACCTCGGTTATGCGACGTGGCAGTTATGATCTTAAGATTTTTCGCGGGAATCGAAAATTAAATATTTCCGCAGGAATTATTTTTATACTGGCCGGATTATGCACACAACTTCCAGCTATCCAGCAATTCCCCTATTTCGGTTTCTTTTCAGTTTTCCTGATCATACTTGGCTTGTCCATGCTATCTCCTGCAGCCTTATTATGGACCCGAGACCATTTTCACAACTTCTTCAAAAATAAAATGGGAGGAGAGGGTTTATTGGCCTGCATGAACCTTTCGCAAAATGTTGGGAGGAATGCCCTGGCCGTGTCTTCTCTGGCAATTGCATTTATGATGGTCATCAGCATGACCATCATGGTTCATAGCTTCAGGCAAACAGTAATCGTATGGATCGATCAGACTTTGAAAGCGGATTTATTTGTGCGTGTGGCAGGGGGGCGCGACATTGATTACCAGCACACTTTGCCTTCCGATCCTGTTGAAAAACTAAAGTCGATTTCCGGAATTGCTGATATCGATCAGTTTCGCGCTATGGATATTTCATATAACAATCTCCCCGTCGTACTTGCCACCGGTGATTTTTCTGTATTGTCTGAATTCGGAAATTTGGTGATCAAGGCAGGAGCCCCGGCCGGAGAATTGGATAAGCACATGGTTAACAGTGATAGAGCCATTGTTTCAGAAGCCTTTTCTCTCAAACACAAAGTTAGTGTAGGCGACCTATTAAATTTAAAAACTCCAAACGGCCCGGCAAATTTTAAAATTACTTCTATATATTTTGACTACTCCCGGGAACGTGGATACATCATCCTCGACCGTACCACCTTCTTAAAATATTATCGGGACAGCCAAATCAACAGTTTTGTAATTTATCTGAATGATAAATCCAGATTGAATGAAGTTCGAAAAGAAGTATTAAACACACTCAACCAACATCGACTCATCATTCGTTCAAATACCGAACTAAAAAAGCAGGTTCTGGAAGTGTTCGATAAAACTTTTGCTATTACCTACTCATTGGAAATCATCGCCATTCTAGTAGCCTTACTCGGACTGTTCAATACTCTCGTCTCTTTGATTCTGGAAAGGAAAAGGGAAATAGGAATATTAAGGTTCATAGGTGCCTTTACCAACCAGATTAAACGTATGGTACTAATTGAGGCTGGCATTTTAGGGTTGATCGGTTCTGCAATGGGCTTGATGGCGGGAGTGGTTGTTTCTTATATATTAATATTTGTTATCAATAAACAGTCCTTTGGTTGGACAATACAGATTCACTTCCCTTATTTTTTCATTATCCTATTAGTCGCTTTTTCCTGGGGAGTTTCTGTTCTAGCAGGCCTCTACCCTGCCCGTCTGGCGCAACAACTGAATCCCAAGGAAGCGGTAAGGGTTGAATGACCGGCTAGCCGCCGGTGGCAATGGGTCGAAACTTCTTGGGCGCCAATTATTTTTGCGCTTCTAGAATCAGGGAAAGCACAAGCGGTAAGGGTTGAATGACCGGCGAGCCGCCGGTGGCAATGGGTCGAAACATTTTGGGCGCCAATTATTCTTGCGCTTCTAGAATCAGGGAAAGCACAAAATGAAATTCACACCCCTCTTATATCCAGCAATCTCAACTCGAGTTTTTCACGCCCGTTCCAGGAATTGAGGTGAAGCTCGTAGGCAATATCAAATTGCTCGGGAGCCGTATCAAGCGACTCAAAAATACTGGCAAAGTTAAAGGCAACCACCTCAATTTGCCCTCTTCCCTGAACAGCTCGAAAGCGAACATGATTTTTTTCCTTCCCAATATATTTCACTTCCTTAATTTTTATATTCTGGGATTGGAAAGAAGGAACTGGGTTTTCAGCACCAAAAGGTTCCAGCATAGAAATATTTTTATATAAAGTAAAATTGATTTGAGAAATATCTAACGTAGTATCAATTTTCACTTCAGGGATTAAATCTTCTTCTGACAAATGCCGATGCCCTACCGCATTCATAGCATCGCTGAAAGCTGCAACATTTTCTTCTTGGATACTTAGCCCCGCCGCATAAGCATGACCGCCAAATTGTATGAGATGAGAAGAACAATCGGTAAAAGCTTTGAACAGATTAAATTTTGGAATGCTACGACCCGACCCTTTTCCAATTCCATCCTCTAATGCAATTAATACTGTGGGGCGATGATATTTATCCACAAATTTTGAAGCTGCAATGCCGATAACTCCAGGGTGAAAAATTTCTGATGCCAGTACAATCACCCTTTGGCTATCAACATCTATTTCATTTCGCATTAACGATTCCGCTTCCAGGAATGTTTCTTCCTGAATCTCTTTTCTCTCTTGATTGGTCTGCTCCAGTTCCTGCGCCAGAGCCTTGGCAACAGAAAGATCCGTAGTCGTGAGCAAATGCAATCCACTATCAGCTTTGCCCAACCTGCCCGCCGCATTGAGCCTTGGGCCCAGGCCGAACCCCACCGAACGCGCGTCTACATTTCCCACAATGCCTGCTACTTCTTTTAACGCTACCAATCCCGGTTTTGCAGAAGTCGATAACACGCCTAATCCATGCCGGGTTAAGATGTGGTTCTCGCCCGTCAAGGGTGCGACATCGGCAATGGTGCCCAAAGCAAATAAATCCAGATGTCGTTTCAAATTTGGAAGGTCTTCTTTTTTTCTTCCCACCGAATGCAAACCATTGCGAACTCCGATAGCCAACTTAAAAGCCAGACCCACCCCACTTAAAAATCGAAACGGATAATCACATTCCTTCCGGTGTGGATTCAATACTGCAATTGCCTGCGGCAAACCTTCTTCACCTACCTGATGATGGTCTGTGACAATAACATCGAGCCCCAACTCATTTGCAAGAGCGACTTCTTTAACACCTGTGATACCACAGTCTGCGGTGATCATCAGGCTTGCACCTTGATCGCGAATTTTCCGCACCGCCTCTGAATTGAGACCATACCCCTCTGCCTGCCGTTCTGGAAGATAAGCGCTGACCTGGCAATTCAGATCGCGAAAAAAATGTGTCAGGAAAGCTGCGGAAGTCACACCATCGACATCGTAATCACAAAAAACAGTAATGGATTCTTTATTCTCAATGGCCCGGATCACGCGCTCTACTGCCCGATCCATTCCTGCCATCAAAAAAGGGTCATGCAATTGCGTCAGGTCCGACGCCAGGAATTGGTCGGCCTGTTCTTTAGTTGAAACCCCACGGTTGACCAACAACACCGTTACCTCAATGGGTAAACTCAACTGCCGCGCCAAATCTGCAGCGCCTTCCAGGGAAACTTCTGCCAAGCACCATTTCTTCTTTAAGAAAGAAAGCATTTAATAATTACCGATTAATATATTCTGCAACACCCTTAAAGGTAATGCGATGAATTGGGCAGGGGCCATGCTCTTGAATAAGGGTCCGGTGTAGCTTTGTCCCATAGCCTTTGTGACGATTAAATTCGTATTGTGGGTAGAGTTTATGATAATCATCCATAATTTTGTCGCGCGTTACTTTTGCGAGAATAGAAGCCGCTGCAATGGACATACTTTTTGAATCGCCTTTGACTATCGCCCACTGATCCAGTTTTGAATCAATTTTTTGATTGCCATCAATGAGTAAAAGATCAGGCCCTGGGTTTAACTTGTCCACCGCCTGTTTCATAGCCAAACGTGCCGCCTGCAGAATGTTGATATCATCAATCACCGCACGATCCACAACTGCCACGCCATAAGCGACGGCATTCTCCTGGATTTTGGGGAACAATTCTTCGCGTTTTTTGGAAGAAAGTTTTTTCGAGTCGTCCAAACCAACAATATCGATATTGGCCGAAAAGATGACAGCGGCAGCTACAACAGGGCCAGCGAGAGGTCCTCGTCCTGCTTCATCCACCCCGGCAATTTTTCCATAGCCCTGACCGCCGGCTTTATTCTCATACTCTAAAAGATCCATTGCCGAAGCATAATGTATCCCAATCCCGCAAGCAAGCAAGCCTTTAAAGAGTGGGTTGTAATAGGTTGAAGAGGCTTTTATAATTAAGTTATGCAAAAATATTTTCTTTTTATAATTTTGACTGTCCTGGTAATAACGGCCTGCGCCACCACCCCCGTTTCCAATCGCTCTGCCTTTATCTTGATTCCCGAATCGCAGGAAATTTCTTTGGGCAAGCAGTCTTACAATCAGATATTAAAGAAGGAAAAAGAATCTGAGGACGCGCAATTGAATCAGGTTGTCCGCCGGGTGGCTCAACGAATAATTGCCGTGAGCGATATGCCGAAGCTGGATTGGGAAGTCAAACTCATTGAATCTGATCAAAAAAATGCTTTCGCCTTACCGGGTGGAAAAATTGCTATTTATACTGGAATTCTTTCAGTTGCAAAAAACGAAGCGGGGCTAGCTACCGTTATGAGTCATGAAATTGCCCATGTCATTGCCCGGCATGGCGCGCAACGTATGTCACAGCAAATGATATTGCAGCTAGGAATGATTGGCGCTGGACTGAGCATGAAAAACAATACCCAAAGAAATATAGTGCTTTCTGCATTGGGGGTGGGAGTTCTTTATGGATTTACTCTACCCTTCAGCCGCTCACATGAAAGCGAAGCAGACCAAATCGGTTTGATCTATATGGCAAAGGCCGGCTACGATCCGAATGAAGCCTTAAATTTCTGGCAAAGATTCAGTCAGGTGAAAGGAGGCAAAGGCCCTCCAGAGTGGGCATCAACCCATCCGGCCGATGCAACGCGAATGCAGGGTCTTAGAAGTTATCTTTCCCGCGCAAAATACAATTACCAAAATGGAAAGGTAAAATACGGACTCGGGCAGACATTTAATTTACCGCAACAAAACAAAACTCCCGATAAGCCAAAGGCTATACCGGGAGTTTCTGTAGAAACGTTAAACCCTTAAAATTAAGAAGAGGCTTTAGCAGCTTTAGCAGCCTTGGCTTTTTTGCCTCGCTTGGGAGTTTTCTTGGCTTTTGTAGTAGGCCGAACTGGCTTGAGCTCTTTCAATCTAGCGGCTTTACCACGCAATTCTCTCAGGTAATACAGTTTGGCCTGACGGATTTTTGCACGTTTGACGACTTCGATTTTTTCCACTCTGGGGGAATGAAATGGAAATATTCGCTCGACACCAATGCCAAATGAAATTTTCCTTACTGTCAGAGTCTTCCGCGCTCCACCACCACGCATCTTGATGACCACACCTTCGATAACCTGGATACGTTCTTTTTCGCCCTCAACAATGCGCATATGCACCTTGACGGTGTCGCCGATGTGAACATCGGTAACGTCTTTTTTCATTTCTTTAGCTTCAACTTGATCTACTAAATTCATTTACCTCTCTCCTAGGGTTGTGCACAATAATCTATATTTAAAAACTTTTCATTAATCAACCGGTGATTCCCGATGACCCAACAAACGATCAAGAATAATCGCAATGGCCCCACGAACCGGTAGATGATTGAATCCGTTACTGCCCTCAATGGGCAACAGGGCATGATCTGCATTTTGAACCAGATTTTTTTCTAATCCCCACCCCGTGCCAAAAACCAAAAGGGTTGGGTCTCCCTGTTTTAATTCATTTTTCAACGCCGTATAACCAATACTCTGCGGCGCCTGTTTGGCTCCCGTAACAACAATGCGGGGTTTCTTCCCACTTTGTTCGGAAATTTCTTTTACTGCACCCTCCAGGTTGTTTTTCACAACCGTTTTCAGCAATGCTTCTTTGCGGGTCGGATTATACTCAGCGCCATACCCTTTCAGCCAATGACCAATCAGCCGTTCCACCAACTCCTGTTGGGTTTTTAGTGGAGTGACCACATAAAATGTTCCCAACCCAAAGGTCCTGCAGGCACGCGATATATCGTGAACATCCAAAGTCGTTACAGATGACACAATCACCTCCCCGGCCTTGTTATAAACGGGAAAATGAACCAACGCCAGATGAACGTTCGAATTCGATACTTCGTCGACCTTTTTCAGAATTCTATTTCCTAATTCGACCGCTTAATTTTTTCATATAGATCAGGACGAACACTTGCCGTTTTTTTCAATGCTTCTTCTTTTTGCCAGGCACGGATTTTTTTAGGATCACCAGACACCAGAACTTCTGGAACCTTGAATCCTTGAAAATCTCTGGGCCGCGTGTATTGCGGATATTCCAGCATTCCATCTGAGAAAGACTCTTCAACAATAGATTCAGAGTCTCCCAAAACCCCCGGTATCAATCTGGACACCGCTTCAACCAGAACCATCGCAGGAATTTCTCCGCCCGTTAAAATATAATCGCCAATGGAAATTTCTTCATCGGCAAAATGCAACCGGACACGCTCATCAACACCTTCGTAGCGACCACAAATCAGGATCAAGCTTTCCTGGTGAGAAAGCTCACCGGCTTTTTCCTGGTTAAAAGGTTTGCCACCCGGAGAAAGCAATATCGTTCTTGCTTTCGGCACTTCTTTCTTAATTGCTTCCAGAGCCCGGGCAATTGGCTCCACATTCATTACCATACCTACGCCGCCGCCGAAGGGGTTATCATCCACCTTCTTATGTTTGTTCAGCGTATAATCTCGCAGGTCGTGAATTCGTAAATCGAGCAAACCCTGTTCGCAGGCGCGCTCAATAATGCTATCACCGAAAGGAGACTCAAACATCCCCGGGAAAATACTAACGATGTCAAACCGGAGTGTCCTCAAACAATCCCTCAACACAATGAAAAATAAGTTTACCTTGCTCCAGATCAATGGATTGCACCACCGAATCGATCATAGGAACCAGCCATTCTTTGCCTTCGCCTCGCACCGCATAAACATCGTTGCTTCCGGTGGCAATAATCTCTTCAATAACACCGTAATATTTTCCGGTATCATCAAATACTTTAAGCCCTTCGATTTCGAAGCGGTAATATTCGCCCTCTGGCAACGCTTCAAAATCTTCTTTCGCAACTTGAACTTCCTGACCCGCTAAACTGTTTGCGGCGTCGATGCTGTCTATCCCGTCGAACTTAAGAATAAATGGAGATTTAACACCTCGCACCGACCTAATCTTGAATTTTTTTTCACCCAAAAGAATCCGCTGACCACTTTGAACGGTGACATCATCTTGGTCTGAAGGATAAAACTTTAACTCCCCCTGCAAGCCATGAGTACGCGTTACCCTTCCAACAGGAATCCAGTCCATATTATTCAATAATTTCAAGCACGGCACGTTGTTTCAATTTGGTTGCAGTCGCATTCAAAATAGTTCGGATGGCATGAGCCGTTTTGCCCTGCTTACCAATCACCTTACCCAAATCGTCCTTAGCGACTTTCAACTCCAGGACTGTTGTCTTATCCCCTTTTATTTCTGCCACTTCCACTTCATCGGGTTTATCTACAAGCGACTGCGCTATCATTAATATGAGCTCTTTCATGTCACTCTCCTTTGCTCGCTAAAAGCACCTCGCTTACGCTAAGTGTCCTACGAATCAAAACTAATTATCCGCTTCTGCGAATTGTGGTTTTGTGCAACAAGAGAAATAGAACTTTCCCCTACCTTTATTAGTCCCGAGAACCGAGCAAAGGTAAAGAAAGAACTAGCAAAACAACATGAATTCAAACCTATGAATTAGCTTTTATTACAGTTTAATCTGACGAAGTGATATTCACACTATGCGCCAACCCCGGCCTTCTTGAAAAGAGAACCAACGGTTTTACTGGGCTTTGCACCTTTTTTTATCCATGCTACAGCCTTGTCAGCATCAATCTTGCAACCATTTTCTTCCAGCATGGGGTCATAGGTTCCCAGGATTTCGAGAAATCGACCATCTCTCGGCATTCTGGAATCTGCTGCCACAATTCGGTAGAACGGTTTCTTTTTTGCTCCGCGTCGAGTCAATCTAATTACTACTGCCAATGTTTTCTCCTTCTTAGAAATCGGTCTTCCCTGAGTTGGGAAAGACTCATAAAAATTACATTCAATCCATAACTAATTCTTTATTAGCGGCCCATGAACCCGCCGCCGCCCATAAGGCTGCCGAAGTTGAGTCCGCCGCCTCGTGAAACTTTTTTCATCATCTTTTGCATCTGCGCAAACTGTTTCAATAATTTATTAATATCATTCACCCGCGTTCCACTCCCCTGGGCGATTCTACGCTTACGGCTTGCGTTAATGATATTGTGCTTGGCTCTTTCCTTTGGCGTCATCGAATTGATGATAGCCTCAATCTGAACAAAAGCTTTGTTGTCGACCTTAAGTCCTTTTAACTTTCCGGCCCCAGGAATCATACCCAACAATTGTTCCATGGAACCCATCTTTTGAATTTGTTTCAACTGGTCGCGAAAATCTTCCAAGGTAAAAGCGTTGGCCTTGAATTTTTGCTGTAACTCTTCCTGCTCTTCCTTTTCAAAATTCTCTTCCGCCTTTTCGACCAGCGACATAACATCGCCCATACCGAGGATGCGGGAAACAATCCGATCGGGATGAAAAGGCTCAAGAGCGTCCAGCTTTTCTCCCATACCCACAAAGCGAATGGGTTTTCCTGTAATGGACTTTATAGAAAGCGCTGCACCGCCTCGGGCATCACCATCCATCTTAGTCAGAACTACACCATCGATGCCAACAGCATCATGGAATGTCTTAGCGATTTCTGCAGCTTGCTGGCCCATCATCGCATCAGCTACGAACAACACTTCATGAGGTTGTACCGTCTCTTTGATGCGCTTTAGTTCATCCATCAGACCTTCATCAACCTGCTGACGACCTGCAGTATCGATGATGACCACCTGGCTCATTTTTTCCGTTGCGTCATCCAGAGCTTTTTTGCAGATGGCTATCGGGTCTTTTTCATCGCCGCCTTCATAGACCGTGACACCAATATCACGACCCAGCACATGCAACTGTTCGATAGCTGCCGGACGGTAAACATCCGCAGGAACCAGAAGACAGCTTTTACCTTTTTCTTTAAACCTTTTTGCCAGCTTGCCCACCGTAGTGGTTTTACCCGATCCCTGCAATCCGGCCATTAAAATTACGGTCGGTGGTTTCGAAGCAAACTGAACATCCTTAAACTCATCACCAATCAGCAACGTCAATTCGTCATTGACGATTTTCACCATCTGGTGACCCGGCGTCAGGCTTTTTAATACCTCCTGACCCACGGCTTTTTCACGCACCGGAGCAAGAAAATCTTTGATTACCGGAAGGCTGACATCCGCTTCAATCAGCGCAACACGAATTTCGCGCAACGCTTCATCGACATCGGCCTCTTTTAATATCCCTCGGCCTTTTAATTTTTTGTAGATTCGCTCAAGGCGATCCGATAAATTTTCAAACATGAAAAATCTGTATAAACCCTTAAAAATTCAGGGGGAATGTTTGGTCTTATTGTAAATAAGTTAGTATATAATAACCCCCCGAGACTGGCAATCTTTAATATACATTTACCCTGCAGTGGCCCTTAACCTATGAAAAACAAAGCAGTAGTACTACTAAGTGGCGGATTGGACTCCACCACAACCCTGGCTATAGCCCAAAAACAAGGTTTCGAGGTCTATGCTCTCAGTTTCGATTATGGGCAACGACACAAAATCGAACTGGACAGAGCCCGGGAAATTGCCAAAAATTTCGAAGTTGCCGACCACCAAATCATGACCATTAACCTCAGACAATTTGGCGGATCCGCGTTAACCGATTCTATTGAAGTTCCAACCCATCGTGACGAAAACGAAATGAACGAAGAAATTCCCGTCACTTATGTTCCTGCCCGCAACACCATTTTTCTATCCTTCTGTCTGGCCTATGCAGAAGTAAAAAAGGCGCAGAACATTTTTTTAGGCGTCAATGCAGTGGACTACAGCGGTTATCCCGATTGTCGCCCCGAGTTCATCGCCGCTTTTGAGACACTTGCCAACCTCGCCACCAAAGCCGGGGTGGAAGGAAAAGAAAAACTAAAAATACACACCCCGTTGATCCAACTTACGAAAGCCGAAATTATTCTAAAAGGACTTGAACTGGGTGTGGATTATTCACTGACCCACAGTTGTTATAATCCCGATGAGGGGGGTAGATCCTGCGGCAGTTGCGACAGTTGCGTCTTGCGCTTGAAAGGATTCCACGAAGCAGGCTTCGAAGACCCGATTGGATACAATGAATGACGACCTTTATTTTTTGTCTGGATTGCCACGCTCTCTTCCCTCGCTCACAATGACAACAAAAGGACAATAAAAAACCCTCTCCAAATTTAGGAGAGGGTTTTTAAATTTCTTTGTCAGCACTTCTAGAAGCTTATAGATTCAGGTTTGTGATTAAACGCCCTGACCTATTGGCCTCACGCCGCCCACTAGCGTGGGTGGCAAAATTAGCAGACTGATAGTAAAAAGTTTGACGATCTCTTTTAGCTTTTTGGGAATAGACCTATTGGCTCCACGTCGAGTGGCTACATTTTGCTTCCTTCGTCCATGCGTTTGTGTTCCATCTCTTTCATTTTCATGGCTTCGTCTTTCATTCCACTGCCTTCTTCCTTCATACTATGGCCTTCATCTTTCATATGGTCTTTTTTGTGTTCGTATTTGCCATATTTCTTTTCATAGTATTCTTTGGAATGTTCCCCACCATGGTCGCCGCCCATACCGCCATGCTCATCTTTATATTCGTGCGCCATCGCACGGGATTTACGATCCATTTCCATTGCTGATCCGCTACTGCCTTCTTCATACATTCCGTGACCGCTCTTTTCTTCGTCATGGGCACCGTCATGAGCCAGAGCCGTAGAAGCAATCAACATTCCCATCAGAATCAATGGAATCGTAATAAACATTTTTTTCATTATTATCTCCTGTCAGTTTTATTTTTCCTGAAAAACTTGTTAGATAAGAGTACCAGTTTTTAATTTATGGAAGCAAAAAAAACGGCAACCCCCTTAATCCCCCTTATCAGGGGGAATTTTTAAAACCCAAACTCTAGAAGCGCAATAACACATGATAATACAAACCGGTTTGACCTATTGGCCCCACGCCCAGTGGCCGCCGTCGACGAACAGAGTATCGCCATTAACGAATTGATTTTCCATTAAGTAATCGAGAGCCTGCAGGAGATTTTCAATTTTCCCATGCGTGCGGGTAGGAACTTTTTTAGCGGCTTTCTCAAGATAATCGGGCGCACCCCCTTGAGGAGGCAGAATGAGTCCTGGTGCGATTCCATTAACGCGAACCGTTTGCCCCCATTCCACTGCTGCCAGTTCGGTTAAATGTTTTAGCCCCACCTTACTCACTGAATAAGCACCGAAGGTAGAAATATGTTTGCGCACCCTCTCATCAAGAATATTAACGATCATCCCTTTATTGACACTGCGTTTGTAGTCACGCATTAGCAGGTAGGGAGACATCAGATTTAAATTCATTGTACCTATCAGGGTTTGCTTTTGAGTTTCTTCCAGGTTTTCCTGAATAAAATTTGCCGCAGAGTTTATGAGCAATTCTATATCATCGAAATCGCCTAGCACCTTGGCGAAAAATTGTTCTGTTTCTTCGAGGTTGGAAAAATCGCAAGAATAACTCTGGCATTGAACACCCTGCGATTTTATTTCTTCAATCACTGCAGTGGGTTCTGACTTATTATAATGCAGGGCAATGTTGAATCCTTTTCCTGCAAGATGCAGCGCCATTGCCCTGCCAATGCGAATTGCGGCCCCTGTTACGATTGCTGTTGGCATTTTTGTTCCCTGTTTGGCTTATGCTATACTTGGTTCAAGAAAACATTTAACTTCAAATTTCTAATTAAATCCACCTAAAATCAGGACAAAATACGAACAGATTTTACAGGTATTTTTTTGTGAACAGGAGATCTGGAAAACATTATGAGTGAAAAAAAGTGTGTAAACATTGCGGTACTAACGGTATCTGACACGAGAACCGAAGCGGATGATAAATCGGGCCAGGTTCTGGTCGATCGGATTAAAGACGCCGGGCATCATTTGGCAGAAAAAAAAATAATCAAAGATGAAATAGATTTGATTCAAGAGCAATTGAAAAAATGGATCGCCAGTCCAGAAGTCGATGTTGTTATCGCTACAGGTGGAACTGGGGTCACCGGGCGAGACATCACCCCTGAGGCTTTTGAAGAATTGTATGATAAAGCCATTCCCGGTTTTGGAGAATTGTTTCGTATGCTCAGCTATCAGAACATCAAAACCTCTACGCTACAGTCACGTTGCACAGGTGGCGTCACCAACGGCACTTTTTTGTTTGCTTTACCGGGCTCGACAGGGGCTTGCAAAGATGGATGGGACCAGATTCTTGTGCACCAGCTAGACAGCACGCATAAGCCCTGCAACCTGGTTGAGCTGATGCCTCGCCTTTTGGAAAAATAACGGGTCACGCACCCCGTCGTAACAGGTCAAAACTTTTCAGAGCAAACTATTCTTGTTGGGTTTTAAATTTAGGTTTCTCTAATTTGCTTCCCCTTCTATAGGGGGTCATAGAACACCATGCAATGTTATGAATTTGAGGTAGACGAAGCTTCGAGTAAAAAACGTCTCGATGTTTTTCTGTCTGAAAATCTGCCTGAGATCAGCCGTTCGCGGTTAAAAAAGTTGATTGATGAAAATAGAGTTGTAGTCAATTCGAAATTCCGCCCGGCAGGTTATAAAGTTCGCGTTAAAGAAAAAATAGAGTTCCAGGTTCCCCCTCTAGAAAAGCCAGAAGCCACATCTGAAAACATCCCTTTAGACATTATTTTTGAAGATGAACATTTGCTGGCAATAAACAAGCCTGCAGGCATGGTGGTGCACCCGGGACCCGGGCATTCTACGGGGACCCTGGTCAACGCCCTACTTTATCATTGCAACGACCTCTCTGGAATTGGCGGAGTGGAGCGCCCCGGAATTGTTCATCGACTGGATAAAGAAACATCGGGGTTGGTATTGGTCGCGAAAACGGAAGCTGCGCATAAAGTTCTCGCAGACAAATTCAAGAATCGCGAAATTAAAAAAGAGTATCTGGCTTTTGTGAAGGGTAATGTGAAAAATGATAATGGATCTATCAACTCACCCATTGGCAGGCACAAAACTCAGCGTAAAAAAATGGACACCCGAGGCGACCACGAACGCCAGGCCTGCACCCAATACGAGGTATTGCAGCGCTGCAAAAACTGGACTTACTTGAAACTACGTCCAGAAACCGGCAGAACCCATCAAATCCGGGTACATTTAGCATCCCTGCACCATCCGGTCATTGGCGATAAACTTTATGGAGGGAAAAACCCGAATTCCGGAGTGCTAAAATTGTCAAGGCATGCCCTGCACGCTCATCATCTTGGTCTGAATCATCCTATATCAGGAACACCTCTATCCCTATCTTCCAATCTTCCTATTGATATGGAAAATTTTCTTCAATCTCATAAAGAAATTACCTGAGCACACTTTCCGCATATTATTTTTTTTCCAGCGATTTAAATAACGGGCAAACTTACAAGCTCTAAGACGATTTTTGGCTGTGAATAACTTGTGAGAAAAACACATTCATATCAGTTGTCAGAAAAACCTTTATTGAGAATAATAAAAAACAGTCATATCAAAAAACCAATAACTAGCGATTTATCAATGATTTTTTAAAATTGACTCTTGCTGAAATTTATTTATTGACAGTCTCTCCAACTCAAAACTGTTTTTCACACTTTTTAAAATGAAGGTGGCCCCTCTAACGCTACTGAAAACTAAAGGGAGGAATCGGCATCAAATTGTTGGCAGCCAGAAGCCCAATATTGTCGGTGTCAAAAGGCATTTATTATCTTATCCTCGAAAATTTTCCTGATGGGCGCATATAAACAGGTTATAAGCCCTATCGGAATTTTGACGCATGTTGTTCCCTTGTGTTTAAAAAGGGAAATATAGTTTTTGCTGTAAATGTGACGGATTCGCACGGTATTCATGCTTTTCTTTATTCAGCCAGCTTTTCAAGCTTTGCAATAAGGCTGTGCGAGCTTGTGAATGCCGATTGTCTTGCCAGTAAAGGCATTCAGAGCGGGGACAGGAGACCCTGCTCTTTTCCACAACAACTGTTAACAACCTGTGGAAAAGTTTGGGAATAAACTCGCCAAAGCGGCTAAATAAGGACTATTGGGTGTGCCGATTAGAAAGTATGCAAAACTTAATACCATTGATTAATAAAGGCTTTAAACAACACCCTTATTAAATCCTATTCCTACCCTAACTCAACTTTTTTTCAAAAAAATTCGGGACCCGTTTTACTAACTTTTATTTTTTTCACTTTCAATTTTTCTGGACTGAAGGGGGCATACAGGAAGGGGGATATTTCAAATGCAGCATTTTTTGTATTTTTTTCCACTTCCGCAGGGACAGGGATCATTACGACCGACTTTGGCTTCATCGCGAACAAAGGTCTTTGGCTTTTTTTGAGCTGAAACCGGTACTGGGGGAAGCGTGGAGTCTTTTCTACTATAGACCCAACGCCCATTGACCTTATAAAACCGTGAAGACTCACGTAAGGTCTGTGGGATACCCTCCTTAACATAGTGTGCCACAAAGTCGACCTGGCCTTCGCTATCCTGCCTGCCTCCTTCACGGGACCCTACAATTTCAAGCTTTTTCCAATCGGCGTCCTGATCCACCAAAGCCGATTCCAATCGAGCCATTTCTTTTTTTTCTTCTGGGTGACTGGTCAATACCAGATACTCCCAGTTATTTTCTGCAAAAGCGGTGTAGCGGGAACGCATCAAATCTTCCGCCGTATCGGCAAAAGCCGTACCACGAATTAAAGGCCCACAACAATCTGTGTAAGGGAAATCTGAACCGCATGGACAGTCTTTCATTTAATTTATTCCTGAAAAAATATTGAGACCCTTTTATGTTAATTCAATGCCATCGCGATGTAAGGTCTGATTTAGAATATAGACAAATAATAAAAAACCAATAAGATTTTAATATGGAAAAAAACTTTTTAAGAAATTTATTTTATCCTCAAAAAACAGCCGGGGGGAAAGTCGACTCAACTTTACCAGTGCTTTACACTGCGCCCGAATTCAGAGGCTTGGAAAATTGGATCAACACCGCACCCATTGTTTCAATGAGGCAATTGATTGGCAAAGTAGTGCTGATTGATTTTTGGACTTACTCGTGCATCAACTGCCTGAACGCATTGCCTTATGTAAAAACCTGGCATAAAAAATATAAAAAGCGCGGCCTTGTAGTTCTTGGAATTCATGCGCCAGAATTCGGTTTTGAAAAGAAATACCAAAATGTTTTACAAGCGGTTCGAAAACATCAAATCAAATTCCCGGTAGCTCAAGATAATGGGTTTCGTTTATGGCGGGCCTATAAAAATCGTTACTGGCCGGCCCTGTATTTGATCGACCGACAAGGGAGAGTCCGCTATATGCATTTCGGAGAAGGACGCTATCAGGCAACTGAATTGGCGATACGCCAATTATTGAAAAATGTTTAAAGGCTTCTTCTTTTGAAAGGAAAAGCAGGGCGCTGGCCCTTACGCTCTGCCAGGCGGGCATTTTGTTTTTTCTGGTCTTCTATTTTTTCTTTTTCGTTTTTTTCGGATTTCTCATCCGACTTTTTTTCCTGATCCTTTTCTTCCATAAACCACCTCCTTAATCCAAGATAGCTCAAATCTCAACCAATCTCAACGTTTGTCGAAAAACACCCTCGGATAAAACAACAGACTATTTTTCAAATAGTTGTGGTAAAATTTTGATCATGATTGACCGTCGCATAGTATCAAACTTCAATTGGCTGTACTTTATCGCCATCCTTATTGTATCAGTGATAGGTGTAATCACTATATATAGTGCCAACCACGCGAGGCCCGAAGAATTTTTTCGCGGACTCTATATCAAACAAATTTATTGGATCATCTACGGTCTCATTGCCATGCTGTTCGCATTGGCATTGGATTATCGCTGGTTCAGCCGCTATGCCTATCTGATTTACACCCTGACCCTCATTGGGCTTGGTTATGTTTTGGTAAACGGTGTTGTGGCATCGGGATCAAAACGTTGGATATACATTGGTTCAATCAGTATTCAGGTTTCAGAGTTTGCCAAGGTAGCCATTGTCATAGCTCTAGCAAAATATTTTGAGTCGGGAAAAATTTCAGGCCAATACACCCTGCGAGACCTTATTATCCCTGCCATGCTAACCGCTACCTTGGGAGGATTCATCGTTGTACAACCCGACCTGGGCACGACAATGATGATTCTGTTTATCTTTCTTGCCTTTATTATGGCCATCGAAATTAATCGAATGACATTGATCAAACTATTTGTTGGCGGGGTGGCTTTAGCCCCGGCACTATGGTTTTTTCTTAAAGACTACCAAAAAGCCAGGTTGAGGACCTTGTTCAACCCCGAATTGGACCCTCTCGGTGCGGGCTATCATTCTATCCAATCTAAAATAGCTATTGGGTCGGGAGGTTTTTGGGGGAAAGGGCTTTTCGCAGGAACCCAGAGCCGACTTAACTTTCTTCCAGAAAAACATACGGACTTTATTTTTTCCGTTTTCGCCGAGGAAACCGGTTTCATTGGTGTGATCCTTCTTATTACGTTGTTCACTTATATTATTTTAAAGGGACTAAACATTGCCTTTCGGGCGGCAGATCGATTTGGTTTTTTTCTTTCTCTGGGCCTTATAGTTTCTATTTCTTTTTATATGATTTTTAATATTGGAATGACCATAGGCATTTTCCCCATAACGGGCATACCCCTTCCTTTTGTGAGTTATGGAGGTTCATCTCTCATCACAAACTTTTTCGCAGTAGGTTTACTCTTAAACGTAGAAATGCGCCGCACCCTTCATTAGCGGCGAAGCGGCGCTGGAAACAGGCCAACCCCCAAACAGCAGGCAGGTACCATTGCCTTTTCTCTAGTCCGTCAACATTTCGCCCCCTGTAAGGGGCTTCTACTTTACGATCAGATTTAACAAGGGATACGTGCTATAATCTGCCCATCTCCATTGACAGGAAAATTTTATGTCTTCTGAAGTTTTTATCAATTCAAATCAGCGGGAAATCCGGGTTGCCTTAATGGAAAACAACCTGCTGGTGGAATTGTTTATTGAGCACAATGCCCATAAGGGAATTGTCGGGAATATTTATAAAGGCAAAGTGACCAAAATTCTTCCGGGAATGCAGGTCGCCTTTGTAGACATTGGACTGGAAAAAGCCGGATTCCTTTATGTCGGCGATATCGATGTGATAGACATGCTCGGCCTTGAAGATTCTATGGAACCGCCGGCTATCACAGAAGATGATACAGAAGATGATAAAGATCATCCTTTCGAAGGTAAACCGGGACGCCCCAATCATGATGTGAAAATCCAGGACATTCTTCAGGAAGGCCAGGAGATATTGGTACAGGTTGCAAAAAATCCCCTGGGTACAAAAGGAGCTCGCATCACCAATTACATCACCCTTCCGGGTCGGCATCTGGTTTATATGCCAACCATAAATCATATTAGTGTTTCCCGAAGAATAGAAGATGAAGCCGAAAAAGAACGTTTAAAACAGCTTGTCAGTGAAATTGGCAACGAAGGGGAAGGTTACATTGTTCGTACCGCCGGGCAAAATGCATTTAAATCCGATTTTGAATCGGACGTCAGCTTTCTTCATCACCTGTGGGAAAACCTGAAAAAAAAATCTGAAGAAGTAAGTGCCCCCCATCTAGTATACGAAGACCTCAACCTAATTTTTAGATCCATCCGCGATTTATTTACCAGTGACACTGAGCGATTGGTAATAGATTCAAAATCAGACTTCAATAAATGCGTGGAGTTTTGCACAACTTATCTGCCACATTTAGCGGACAAGATTGAATTATACAAAGACCCCATGCCCATCTTCGACCATTATGGGGTCGAGTTGGATATCAACCGTGCATTAGGGCGCACTATCTGGCTGAAGTCCGGTGGCTACATAATAATAGATCAAACTGAAGCTCTGGTTGCCATTGATGTCAATACCGGAAAATATGTAGGGCACAGCGACCCAGAAGACACGATTCTTAAAACAAATATGGAAGCCTTAAAAGAAGTCGTCTACCAACTGCGCCTAAGGAATATTGGTGGCATCATCATTGTGGACTTCATTGATATGGCAAATGAAGAAAGCAAAGAAATTGTGACGAATGCCCTGAAACAAGCCTTGAAAAGCGATCGTTCTCGTACTCGAATCCTAAAAATTTCTGAGTTGGGTCTGGTTGAAATGACTCGTAAACGCGTCCGCGAAAGTCTAGTACAAACCTTATGCGATCCATGCGATTATTGCGAAGGAAAAGGCTACATCAAAAGCCCTTCAACCGTCTGCTATGAAATCATCCGCGAAATTCAACGCAGAGGCACTGACAATATAACCAATAAAAAGTTGAAAATCGACGTGCATCCCATCATTTACGATATGCTGTTCGAAGAAGAAAGTGGACTTCTTGAAGAAATGGAAAAACAAAACAGTCTTGAGATCACTTTTAACGTCAGCCCGAAACTGCATCGGGAAAAATATTATATAGAATCCCAATGAAATCATACGGACATCACAATACCGTTAATCTTTTTAGAATCGGATTTTTGGCAATGGCTCTTGCGATGTCTGCCTGTGGTACTGTCGGAAAAAATTTCGACGAAGCGCTTTATGTCAACATTGTAAAAGGAACAACGAACCAAAAAGAAATTCAAGCCATGTTTGGTGCTCCGTTTAAAAAAGGCATACAAAACGGGCTCCCGGTATGGACCTACGAGTACAACTACGTCAACTCCTTTGGTACAGACATCGTCAAGGATATGATCATCGTCTTCGAAAAAAATGGCGTCGTCAAATCTCACCAATTGATGACCAATACTCCTGAGTAACCCCCCTCACAACAGATGTTAGGCTTCACAGAAACACAGACCCGCACCCTGCATTTGACATGGATCGCATTTTTCCTGACGTTTGTTGCGTGGTTCAACATGGCTCCGTTTAACACAACGATCATGCATCAGTTGGGGTTGACCGAAGCAGAAATTAATATTTTAATGATATGCAATGTGGTCCTCGCCATTCCTGCACGCATTGTAATAGGATCTTTAACAGACCAATATGGCCCACAAAAAGTTTTTAGCGGACTTCTGCTTTTTTCAGGAGGGGTTTGCATCGCCTTTTCACTTTCCCAAAGTTTTCAAAGTCTGCTGATCACCCGCCTGTTAATGGGCATTGTAGGAGGCGGCTTTGTGGTTGGCATTAAAATGATCGCTGAGTGGTTTCCCCACAATAAAATGGGTACCGTTCAGGGAATTTATGCCGGCTGGGGTAACTTTGGCGCAGCCGCTGCTGCATTTTCTCTGCCCCTCGTTGCAATACTTTTCGCTGAAGATATAGGCTGGAGAGTTGCCACAGCATTTTCAGGCATCCTTTGCATTATCTGGTCTTTTGTATATTTTCGATTTTGCCAGGACATCCCAGAAAGAAGCCAAGACTTTCAAATAGGCATACACGGAGCCATAGAAGTTCAAACCAAAAAGGATTTGATTCTACAATCCATATTTCTGCTTCCGATTTATGCAACCTTAATGCTTTTTGTCTGGAAACTTTCCGGCCATCCTTTTATGTTAATTTCACCTTCTTTATCCTGGATATTGATTGCGGGACTGTCAGGCATTTTTGTTTACAATCTTGTCCAATGTTGGAAGTTAAATTTACCTCACATTGAAAAACCAGTAGCTGAAGAAAAAAAATATTCGTTTAGCCAAATTGCTATTTTAAGTATGGTCTATTCTCTTACATTTGGTTCAGAGTTAGCTGTTGTTTCGATTTTTCCGCAGTTCCTGGAAACAACCTTCTCTCTCTCAATGGGATTGGCAGGAGTATTGGGAGCCAGTTACGCTTTTATGAACCTGATAGCTCGCCCCGGGGGTGGCTGGGTTTCTGATCGGTTTGGACGCAAGAGAACTCTTATCATTCTCATCCTCGGAGGCATGATTAGCCACTGGTTTATTGGAGAGATGAATTCCAATTGGCAACTATCCAGCGCTATAGCCCTTGCTGTAATTGGGTCCGTCTTCTTTAAAGCAGGTAATGGCGCCTGCTTTGCAGCGGTCCCTTTAATCCAAAGAAACCTTACAGGGAAAATGGCCGGGTTAGTGGGAGCGTATGGAAGTGTCGGTGCGGTTTGTTTTCTCACCCTTTACAGTTTTGTTACACCACAAGAGTTTTTTAAAATTATCGCTGCCTACGCTTTTCTGGTATTCTTGTCGCTGTTTTTTTTGAAACCATTTAAAACAACATCTACCCAACCTTAAAAAGAAGGAAAAAAGTTTTATGGGATTTACCTGTGGCCTTGTGGGCCTCCCCAATGCTGGAAAGTCAACACTCTTCGGCGCTCTTACTCGTACTAAAGCTCAATCGGGAAATTACGCATTCACCACTATCGAACCCAATAGTGGCATCGTCCCGGTTCCTGATAAACGTTTGGATATAATCACCTCCTACGTCCAAACGAAAAAAATTGTCCCCACAACGATGGAATTTGTCGATATCGCGGGACTCATTAAAGGAGCATCAAAAGGGGAAGGCTTGGGAAATAAATTTCTTGGACATATCCGCGAAGTTGATGCAATCGCGCATGTGGTGCGTTGTTTTGAAGATGGCAATGTCCCCCATGTCAGTGACGCGATTGACCCTGCATCGGATATTGATACCATCAATACGGAACTTATGATTTCAGACATGGAAGCTTTGGAACGACGGAAAACAAAAATAGAAAAACTGGCAAAATCAGGTGACAAGGATGCCCGCCTGCAAATGGAAGTAATCAAAAAACTAATACAAAGCATTGATGAAGGAAAGCCTGCCAGAGCTTGCACTGAATTTACAGATGATGAAAAAATGTTTGTCAAAAGCCTGACTCTATTAAGCGCAAAACCAGTTCTCTATATTTGTAATGTGATGGATCCTGGAGACACTGAAAGCGATTTGGTGCAAAAAGTAAAAGAGATCGCCAGCCAAGATGGTTCTGCAGTGGTTGCACTTGCGGGAAAAATCGAAGGCGAAATCATGGAAATGGAAGATCCGGAAGAGCAACAAATGTTTATGGAGGAGATGGGGCTCACCGAAACCGGACTTGATCGCATGATTTCCACAGGCTATGGCCTGCTAGAGCTTTCCACCTACTTCACAGCAGGAGAAAAAGAAACCCGCGCCTGGACGATTCCAAAAAACTCGAAAGCTCCTCAAGCAGCAGGGGCTATCCACTCTGACTTTGAAAAAGGTTTTATTCGCGCCGAGGTTTATAGTCTGGAAGATTTGGAAAAATTTAAAACTGAAGCAGGTATTAAAGAGGCGGGCAAAATGCGTGTCGAAGGGAAGGACTATGTCGTCCAAGATGGTGACATCATGCATTTTCGGTTTAATGTGTAGAGACAAGCTTGTGAATTGAGGTTTTTCAAGGAAAAATCAGGCTCAAGCAAGTAACACCACCATCCGCTTTTTCGAACTCGCTCATCTCCAACTCAACAGTTTCAAAACCATTTTGACGAATTTTTTCTCGAATTGTTGAAAACCCCGAGGGCATGATGACCTGGTTTCTCAACACCAAACAATTTGCTACGTAAGAATCTTTTTCCTCTACCTCAATCCATTGAAAATTTCTAAATTCGTCAGCCCCTATCCTTTCAGGATTAATTAACAAGGTATTATTTCCCAGATAGCTGACAGCACTTTTAAGATGCAGCCCCTTTTTAACCGGCACGGGAACAATATTTTTATCGATTTTTTCGGATAAGTTTTTAATGGCCCTCTCATCCGTGCGTTTTGAGAGTCCAATAAAAATAGATTCAGGTGTATTTAAAATATCCCCGCCATCCAGATAGGGCTCCAGAGTTACGATTTTTCTATACTCCATGAGGACCTTCGCTACCGACCCCACCTCTTTTCTGCGGGTTTCTTCTTTTTGGGAACACAAAAAAGCCGTCTCACCAAAAATAAAAGCGGTGTCTTCGACAAAGGTGGAATCGGGAAGAGTGTCTTCAGGGGACAGGGAAAGAATTTTAGCACCTGCTCGTTTCAGTGCCTGCACATAGCCCTGATGCTGAATCAGGGCTATGGAAAGGTTAATTTCCTTTTGCTGTGGATGGTTGGAAATGGCCTGGGGAAAACTAGTTCCCGGCGGCCTCACCAATGCCGTGAACGGTTGCATGTTTTATTTGAAAGACTTCAATCAATGGTAGGTGTATTCATCAACCGTGAGAAATAAAGCATCGGAAATAATTTTTTAGTCTTTCTAAATATCTTCATCATAGCTTTATTAGGTTTTAGTCCCTTGGCGATTTTGTCGGGTCTAGCGATGTAAACAATTCCGCTAATCATCAGGAAATCATGGCGATTGAACCGCATGACTTTCCGCTGATATTCATTAGGATGATCAAAAATCTCATCTAATTTCGGCAGAAACTTTTCATCCATCTCATAGAGTTCGCCGTGCATCATCCCCGCAGTATCGGCAGTAGGTTCGATATTGGCATGCCCCAGACCTTCCTGCCCTTCGTTGTCTTTAGGGATTTTGTTAAATACTCGTTTCCAACCCGACAGGCTGACAGAAGACTTCGAAAGATATTCCAAGCCATGCTCTTTAAAAACTTCCTCATTGATCAATTGATCGTAACCAAAAAAATGGACTGCATCTACCATTGAATTAGGACTCCAAGCCTTTGTAATTTGATTAAATTAGACCCCTCCTACCAGAAAAAGGTTAAAGCCTTGCTGGTATTTGGGGATTATGATAATATCAGAAAACATCCTCCATTTGTATTTTGTATAAAAAAATTTTCTGGGATGGCAATTCTTGCACCGCAATTAGTTCAATTGATCATATAAAAATCCCTGCGGATAAAATTAAGAGTTTTATTTCATTTATTTATATTAAGGAGTTACCTATGTCAGCCGGTAAAGTGGTTATTGTTTCTGATGGCGAATTTGATCAAACAGTTCTTAAGTCTGATATACCTGTCATGCTTGATTTCTGGGCCGAATGGTGTCAACCCTGTAAAATGCTCGCCCCCACTGTTGAAGAACTCGCCGGAGAATTTGAAGGTAAGATATTGGTTGGCAAGCTGAATGTAGACGACAACCCAAACACGGCCACCAACTATGGCATCCGTGGAATTCCAACTCTCTTGTTCATCAAGGATGGGAAAGTTGTACAGCAGTTGGTAGGCGTTAAATCTAAAACTGAAATCAAAAAAGTAATCGAAGAAAGTTTAGCATAAGACGGTTTTATACCTAAAAGCCCCTTTCCCTCGATCAGGGAAAGGGGCTTTTATTTTTTAATGCTTGATACGAATTCTCAATCTAAATCAGACTAGTTTTTGCTGGTTGATGCTTGAGTTGAACTGGCAACTGGGCGAAGGCCTAAGCTTTCGATCATTTCTATGTCTCTTTTGGGGTCTTGGCCTTTTGTTGTCAGGTAGTTGCCACCCAAAATTCCATTGGCCCCAGCCGTAAAAAGTTGCTCCTGTTGGTTCGTCATTACCTCTTCCCTGCCGCCGCATACAAACAAATCTATTTTGGGAAGTACCAGACGGAGCAAAGCAATTGTTTTAAGTGCATCATAGTATTCTATGGTTTCTAAATGATCCAATCCGGTTCCATCTATCGGCTTTAGAAAGTTGACAGGAAGAGATTGAGTGCCTAATTCGCGAATTGAAAATGCAAGCTCCACCCTTTGCGAAAAAGTTTCTCCCATTCCAAAAATTCCACCCACACAAACCTGCAACCCGGCTTCTTTAGCATTTTGCACGGCTTTAATTTCATCCTCATAGGTATGAGTGGTTACAATTTTATCGAAAAAGCTGGCGGCGGTTTCCAGGTTGTGGTGACATCGGTCCAGTCCGGCAGCCTTCAGTTCTTTTAGATGTTCGAGTTCCATCAACCCTAAAGAACAGCAAGTTTCAAGGTTGGTCTCAGCTTTTATCCGGCGCACCGCTTCGATGACCCGGTCCAATTCCTTCCGGTCATCCATTTTAGTTCCTGAGGCTACAATGGAAAACTCATTGGCACCAAATGCCTCTGCTTCTTTAGCAGCTGCCACCATTTCTTCGACGCTCATCAGCTCAGTTTCAGGAGCATCCGTTTTAAATGAGCTCGACTGCCCACAAAAGGAACAGTCTTCCACGCAACGTCCAGACTTGGCGTTGACAATGGAACATATTTTTACATCATCGCCCTTGAACCGGTCGCGAATACGATCAGTTCCTATAAATAGATAATCCAGCTCTTCATGGGTAAAGGATTCCAATTGCAAAGCCTGATCATTAGAAATCGATTCGCCTCTAAGACCTGTTTCGACCATGCTGTCTATCAGTTCTTTTCGCATTTCAGTTAAATTTCTCCCAGCGGTAATATTGATCGCCCTATAATAGAGTTTATTCATTCATAACTCAATAATTTCACCAATTCCTCAGAAGTTTGGACGGGCGGTAGGCAAGTACCCTGACGACAGACGTACGCAGTAGCTTTCCCCTGATATAGACTCCGACCTTCCAGCAAAGGAATTATTTTAGCGTTTTTCTCCACTTCATCTTCATAAGAAAATGCAAAAACCGAATTCGGATAAAAACCTTTACGAATAGCAGTCAGCAAACTCTGAGTTGCAGCATCATTCTTTTTGCCCACAATAGCAACTTCCTTTAATCCCCCCAAGTATAAATGTAATGCTTGCAACATATAGGCTGAATTAATCCCATATTCCATCAATTCATCATTAAAGCTCAAGAAAATATTTTCTGCTTTTTTGGTCAATTCAGAATCACCTAAATATGCAGATAGCTTTAAGAAAGCCAGCGCGGAACTGCTGTTGCCTGAGGGTTCCACCCCATCAGAACCACTTATTTGTCGAACTAATAATTCTTCTGCATCATTGGCAGTTTCATAGAAGGCACCCCCATCGCTGGAAAATTTTTCAACGACTCGTTGCATCAACTCTTTCGCAATTTGAATATATCGCGTGTCATAAGTGGCTTCATATATATCCAGGCAAGCCACTGCTGTTGCGCTATGGTCGAACAAATAACCATCGTACCGAGCCTCTCCTTCACGGTATCGGCGTAGCATCTTGCCATCGGAAGTTCTAAGTTGAGCGAGCAGAAATTCCATCGCCTTTGTTGATTTTTCGATTCGATCTGTATCTTCCAACACACGCCCGGTCTTGGCCATGGCACTGATCATCAAGGAATTCCAGGATGTGAGAATTTTATCATCAAGCAAGGGGCGAATGCGCCGACTGCGAACTGCAAGCAATTTTTGGCGTGCTATTTCCAATTCCTTACAAAAGTCATCATGGTTCATGCCAATTTCATCAGCAACAGTTTCAGAACTGCGCGTTAAATGAAGAATATTCTTCCCTTCAAAGTTTCCACGTTCGGTAACATTGTAATAAGGAATTGCAACACTGGCTGTTTTTCTACCAAGGATTTGTTCGACCTCCTCCTTTGACCAGACGTAGAACTTACCCTCAACACCTTCACTGTCCGCATCTTCGGCACTAAAAAAAGCCCCTTCATCAGATGTCATGTCACGATCAATATAGTGAAAGAGATCATTTGCAAAATCGGCGAATTCCTTTTTTCCGGTAACTTGATAGGCTTCGATCAGAGCGGTTGCAAACAAAGCGTTGTCGTACAACATTTTTTCAAAATGAGGCACCAACCATTTATAATCCGTGCTGTATCGGGAAAGTCCGCCACCGATCTGGTCATAAATCCCACCAAATTTCATTGCCTTGAGCGTGTTTTCAGTCATCACCAGACTATTAGCATTGCCCGTTCGGTGGTGCTGTCTTAATAGGAGAGAAAGACCCATGGAAGGCGGAAATTTGTTTTGCGATTGAAATTGAAATCCATGATTCAGTTTGTCGTAATGATTTTGAAACAGTTCTAATGCCTTATCTTCTCCCTCAAAGCCAAGGTCATCGAGGTCGGCAGTTGATTTTTCTCGCGTAGAAGATTGACGAATGTAATCCACCAGAGCTTCGGTTTGTTTAGTAACTTTTTCCTGCTCATTTTCCCAAGTGTTGATTAGGAATTCCAATACATTGAGAAAAGAAGGTAAATTGTGACGTCTTTCTGGGGGGAAATAGGTTCCTCCATAAAACGGAATACCCTCAGGTGTTAAAAACACGTTGAGTGGCCAGCCACCCTGTTGCCCTAAAGCTTGTACTGCCTGCATATAGATACTGTCCACATCGGGGCGCTCTTCTCTATCTACCTTGATGCAAACAAAACTTTCGTTGAGAACAGCGGCAAGAACTGCATCCTCAAAGGATTCACGTTCCATCACATGGCACCAATGACAAGTGGCATACCCAATGCTAATCAGGACCGGAATATTTTTTTCTTTTGCAATGCGAAAGGGCTCATCACCCCAAGGATACCAGTTGACTGGATTATGGGCGTGTTGCAAAAGATAGGGACTTTTTTCTTTTATAAGTTCGTTGGTGTATTTATTTTCTGCCATAAAATATTTTTATCAGGCTAAAGTGGATTAATATTTATCAAAAGCCCAGTCTAAACATTACCCTTCCGAGAAGTGAAAAATTGTACTCCCCTCCCACCTGAATTTCCAAGCATTAAACACCATCTGATTTTTCAAAGGTGATATACTGCCGCCTAAAAACAAACTACTTAATGGAGAGCATGGAACAACAAAAGGAATCACAAAAATTTTCCGACCTGGGAGAAAAGGAGCGAGAGAGATACAATCAAGGGTTTGATAGAGTGGCGTATGGCAACTTCTTTGACCATTGCCGGTATTTTTATATCCGCCGAAGGCAGCAGTTGATCACAGAGAATATGGAGTATGCCCAGGGGAAAAAGGTTCTGGAAATTGGTTCCACAGCTTGGAAGGGATGGCTGGAGCCCCAATCAATCATACCCTCCAGCTTAACGTGCATCAACATATCCGAAGCCGAACTCGAACGCGGAATTAATTCTGCCATCGACAAAAAAGTTAGTCCAGAGTTCCTTCTTATGGATGCGCACAATTTGCAGTTTGAAGATGAAACCTTTGACATGGTTTATGGGGATGCAATTTTGCATCACCTAAACCTGACCTCAGCTTTAGATGAAATTTATCGCGTACTAAAACCTAATGGGAAAATTTGCTTCGTTGAGCCTTTAGACATGAATCCAGTCGGAAAAATTGTGCGGGCTTTAACAAAAGGGGCAAGGACAGAAGACGAACAACCATTGAGGTTGTGCGATATTGCTGCCATCAAAAAACGTTTTAACACTCAGTTTTTCTATGAAGAGTTTCTGTCTGTTCCCTGTGGAGTATTATCCCGAATGATTTTTAAGAACCCTGACAATAGCCTGATGCGCTTTGCTTTCACGGCAGACCAGTTCCTGGATCGTAATTTCGCATTGCTAAGAAACTGGTTTCGCCATACTTTGATTTCTGGAACACGCGATTAAACTCATCTTATCTAACTTTGCTTCAACCAAACTGACACGGATTTCCTCACCAAAACTCAATGGACCCTCGATTAGCCAATCTTGACAAAGTCATATCATTCAGCCTGATGGGCTTTGTTTGCTTCTCTTTTTTCTCCATCAGCTTGACACAAATTTCCTGTGGGATTGGTGGATTGGCGTGGATGGCAAAGTGCTACCTATCGAAATCATGGGGGAAACAAACCTTACCCATAAAAATCCCATTTCTACTTTTTGCTCTGGCCTGTCTTGTGGCAGTGGCCGATGCGGTGGATATCCAAGATAGCTATAAATCCCTCAAGCGCCTATTGGAAATTCTTATTTTTTTCTGGGCCGTCAACTGCATTGAAAATGAGGAGATGAGAGAGCGCTTAACATTACTTTTAATCGCTTCAGCTACTCTTTCCACCTTTGTAGCTTTTTATGGTGTTTGGAGAGCCGACCCCTATTCCCTCATTGACGCGAGGGCTGAAGGCACCATGAGTGTCTATATGACCTATGCCGGCCTTCTTATGTTTGCTCTTTTGATTGCATCTGGAAAGCTAATTTATGCTCCTAAACAAAACAAGTGGATCGGATTTGCTAGTATTTTGATACTTGGTTGTCTCTTGTTGACATTTACAAGGCAAGCTTGGCTGGGAGCTTTAGCAGGACTGTTTTTTCTGATCTGGGTTCGAAAAAGGAGCTTACTTTTATTCATGCCAGTAATATTAGTGGTTATTTATTTTGTTTCGCCAAGCCCAATCAAACAGAGAATGGACTCACTGATAAATTTCAATGATCGCAACCTCCAAATTCGCTTGGACCTTTGGCAAGGAGGCTGGCTGGTTTTCAAAGACCACCCTTTGACAGGCTGTGGATTCAAATGCATCGATGCCGTGCATCAGGATTACCCGGACCCCACAGGAAATATTAAAAAATTACGAGGTCTGCACAACAATTTTGTACAGTTGGCAGTCGACACAGGTTTATTCGGCTTGATTTCCTGGATTTCTATTTGGGTGGTTTATTTTATGACCTTATTTAAACGGTTAACTTCCATGCAAGTCGACAATGCCTATAAAAGAGACACTATTGGGAGTGCCGCCGCTGTTTTTGGTTTTTTGGTCGCAGGTTTTTTTGAAACTAATTTCTATGATGCCGAGGTGAGCATGTTGCTGTATTTTTTAATGGCACTACCTTTTACGACCACTCGGTCCTCTAGCAAGGAAGTCAGCTAATCGCCCACGGTGATTGGTCGAAAAAATCCGGAAAAGATTTTTCCACGCATTTAGGATTTTTAATTTTCACCCCTGGTATTTTTAGCCCGGCAATAGCAAAACTCATTGCCATTCTATGGTCATTGTAAGTTTCGATTTCGGCTCCCTGATACTCTCCAGGCCGTATAATAAGAAAATCTTCTCCCGCTTCGACTTCTGCCCCCAGTCTTCCGAGTTCATTTGCCAAAGCTTCGATGCGATTGGTTTCTTTTATTCTAAGATTACCGATATCCTCTATTACGGTTTCACCTTTGGCAAACAACGCAATCACAGCAAGAGTTTGCACAGCATCTGGCATATTATTCATATTGATGGTGATACCCTTTAAGCCGTTACCTTTAAGTTGAAGCGAATCAGCAGATTTACTAACCTCGCATCCCATCTTTTCTAAAACACCGGGGAATTGTGCATCCCCTTGAACGCTGGACGGATTCACTCCAGAAAGTTTAATTTCACCCCCTGTTACTGCAGCCGCAGCAAGAAAATAAGAGGCACTCGACCAATCGCCTTCAACTTGGTAATCTTGCGCTTTATATATTTGATCCGCTTTAACAGAAAACCTCTGATAATTATCATTCTCTACTTTGACACCAAAATTCCGCATGATGTCTATGGTAATGTCCGCATAAGATTTTGACGTCAAGTCACCTTCAATAAGAATGCTTGTATCATTTTGAAAATAAGGGGAAGACAATAAAAGGGATGTAAGGTATTGGCTGCTTTTATCGCCAGCAAGCCTCACATTCCCTCCAGGGACACCTTCGCCATCAATATCAATAGGGGGACAACCATTATGATACTCGGGAATGGCTTTGACTCCCATTTGCGCCAGGCACTCCAGCAAATCGGCAAGCGGTCTCTCTCGCATACGCTCATCGCCATCCAAACGAACCTTGCCCTTTACCAAAGCGGAAAATGTTGTTAGAAACCGCATTGTGGTCCCAGCATTTCCAACAAAAATATCTTCAGTTGGGACGGCCAGTTTTCCACCCTTTCCCGAAACGATAAAGGCATTAGGTTCTTCCTCAACCTGAATGCCAAAACCTTTTAGGGCCTGGATCATAAACTTGGTGTCATCGCTCACCAGAGGTCTCTCCAGTCGGCTCACACCCTCTGCCAAAGCAGCAATCAATAAAGCACGATTGGTATAACTTTTGGAGCCGGGTATCTCAAAGGTGCCACATACTTTCTCTACAGGCTTGATTTCTATCACAATTCCATCATTCCTAAAGGGTTCAAAATTAGAAATATACCACACCCCCTAGCGTGGGTGGCAATATTGGCAGACGGTAAAAAAAAGTGGGATAACATTTATTCGCATAATTAGTAAAAACCTGCTGTCTTCGGCGGCTCGCCGGTCGAGTTTTCCCCCACCGGGCGTGGCTCGGTTGTTTCGATTTTATGATTCTGCTATGATCGGGTTTCTGACAAAAATTTTGAAATGGTTTATTTATATGTATTTAAAGGCACTTTCTGAAAATTATTATGGGCGAGGATAAGAAAGAAGGCTTATGGTATAAACTGTGGGATCACCGCTCGCAAAAAGAAAAAAAGCGTCTGCGGTCACTTGTCCCTTGGATTTTGTATGGATTTGCTGTTTTTTATGGAATCATTTATTTATCGATTCTTAATACGGTAAACCGGGAAAGAACTGGGACAACTGTAAAAACCTGGTTTGGCGGTGATCGGGACGAAGTCATCCAAGCTAGAGAACGTGAAGAAAAAGAAATAAAAAAAAGCTTCAAGGCATTACGAAAACGAGTTTCGGGTGGCCGCTAACCCACTTGCGTGGGAAGCAATAGGTCAGAGCATTATAAGCGAACGATGACCTTCAGGCTTCTGGAAATAGGAACTGGTTTAATAACCCGCTGTACTAGCAAACAAATATGAAACGTCTAGTATTCATTTCAAACTGGCTATACTTAATTTTCCCTCAGTCTTTGGGTGGCGGGCATGTTTCTACTCGGCATTTTGGTGGAAATCATGGTGCGTATTAACTTGAAGGATCAAAAGTTGGTAGCCAGTACTATCATGAACAAGATCATGGATGTTTTTAATATCAATATCATATACACCTGTGTAACGATTATGGTGCTGGCCGAGGTTATAAAATTTCTAATCTCTAAGTATAGTTCGGTGGGTTACGAACCTCATGTGGTTACCAAACGTCGTTACACACGGGAAGTTTTTCTGGCCGTGATGGTGGTTCTTGCTATTTATGTGGGCAGCGTATTGCGACCAGAAATGCATGCGATGGACCAATTAAAAAAAGCCAATCCTGCTGACCAGAAATTGCAGATTCAATTCGACCGTTACCACAGCCAGCTAACATGGCTGTATACAATCAATATGGTTTTGGGCCTGTCATTATTTTATATTCACGGTAAAGAAATGGCCCGCTTCTCGACACAGGTTAAAGAGAACCATTAATTTGCTGGACTCTATTAAAGCCCTTGTTTATTTCCACATCATTCAGCCGAAACCTTTCCACTTTTTGTTTTTTACTCCTGTTATTTAACAACGGGTTATTTGTGTCTAAAGCAAACGCCCAGGACGCTGAAAATAAGATATCTGAAGCTGTACAGTTTAAGGACATGGCTTGGGTCAAAGGAGGAAAGTTTGTTCGCGGATCCAATTTCAAAGAAAACCAAGCCACATTAAAGATGTGCCGCAAATACGACAGGGCTTGCCAACTCTGGTGGTTTTCAGACGAATATCCCTTAAGTCTGATTACCTTAAAAAGTTATTGGATCGATATCTATGAAACAACCAATGCTCAATATCTCGAATTTGTAAAAGCCACAGGTCATCGACCCGCTTTAGATGATACTTGCGAAACAGATTCCTGTTGGCAGGGCAACTTGTGGAAAGGCGAGTCGTTTTCCTCGCTGATACGAAATCAACCCGTAACACAAGTTAGCTGGTATGATGCTGTGGCTTACTGTAAGTGGAAAGGCAAACGGTTGCCAACAGAAGGAGAATGGGAAAAGGCCGCAAGAGGTCCCAGCGGTAACATCTTTCCCTGGGGAAATGGTTCCCCAAAAGGTCGCGCAAATTATAATAAAAAATGGCAAGGAATTGCTACGATGACCCGTGTTGGAAGTTTTCCAAGAGGTGTTTCTATTTATGGGCTCCATGATATGGCTGGCAATGTCTGGGAGTGGGTAGACGACTGGTACAAGCGAACCTACTACAGTGTTTCCACCAATAAAAATCCTAAAGGTCCCAAAGAAGGCAAATTTAAAACCTTGCGAGGTGGCTCCTGGGTCAACTTTCCTGACTCACTTAGAAGTTCGTTTCGCAGATGGAGCCAGCCCGATGTGCGTTTCAATGATACGGGTTTCCGTTGCGCCCAAGATTCCATACAAGAAACTCCAAATTAATCTATGACAGACAAACCCAAACGTTCCGACGAACTCACCGATCATGAGAAAGGCCTGTTAAAGCCTTATCTCTCTGATGTGGATGCTAACGTGTTCACCCTTGAAAACTTAAACCCAGAAGTGATCGGTGGTGCTCTTGCCCGTTACAGCCGCGCCCCGACTGGATTCAAAGAAACTGTAGTACGCGAGTTTTTAAATCCTGACGGAACTCCAAACGATGTTAAAGGCTCGCAAATGATCGACCGTGTGGTCAACAAGTTTGGCGACGAATCGGTTGCAGAGCTGGCGGTAGCCCCTTTATGCATTGAAGAAATCTCCAACTTGATGACAAAGGTAATAGAGGACTGCCGCATTGGGGGATCTCCCATTGAAGAGTCCACTCGCTATGTCCTTTATGATGTCAAAAAAAATGGTCAATGGAGGTACATTTGTCCGGATAATATTCGCGAATCCGAGTTGGGTGAGAAATTCATCAACAATATGGATTTTCTTTTTGAGACCTATGCTGAATTGGTCGAACCCATGCAGGAACTTTTCCGCAAACGTTTAACCAAAGAAGCCTTTGAAATAGAAGTAGAACGAAACGGCCAAATTCAAAAAGCCGGTTTATCGAAACTTCAAGACGAAAATGAAATTAAAGCGCATCGAATTGCCTACAGTTTTACCATTCGTAGTGCAGCGTGTGATGTGATTCGTTGCATCCTTCCTGCCTGTACCCAGGCCAACCTGGGCTTGGTAGGAAATGGAAGGTTTTATTCGGGCTTGATTAGTAAATTGATGACCCATGAATTGTCCGAAGCCAATCATCTCGCCGAATCGATTCGCAAAGCCCTGAATACACAAATTCCTACTTTCATCAAACGCGCCGATCGGAATGCCTATTCAGCAGGAAACCACACTGCTATGCGTGGCCTGTGCAAAGAACTTTTCGGCTCGTTGCCCATTGAAACTGTTTCAGAAGTGGTGCTGCTGGAAGATGCTATGGAAGACCAGCATATCAATTTGTTGGCAAACATGGTTTTTCCCTATGTTCGGCATTCCACACAGCAAATTAGAAACGTCATTCGGCAATTACCCGAGGAAAAGAAAAAACAGATTTTTGAGGCCTATATTGGTCCGAGAAAAAACAAACGCGACCGACCTGGCCGTGCATTGGAATACGGTTATCCTATTCAATACGATATATTGGCCGGTTTTGCCGAGTACCGCGATTTGCAGAGGCATCGAATGCTCACCCAACAAAGACAGGATTTGGGGATTGAGCTGGGTTACTCCGTGCCCGAGGAAATTGAAGAAGTTGGCATGTCAGAAAAAGTCAAAGAATGCTTTGAACGTACTGAATCTTTGCACCGTGACCTGAAACGTGCCGGTTTTCATCAAGAAGCTCAATATGCCACCTTGTTCAATCATTTTATCCGCTGGAATATGGGGATGAATCTGCGCGAGTTGGGCCATTTTGCCGAGTTGCGCACCCAAAAAGCCGGTCACCCAAAATACCGGCGCACCACACAAATGATGGCCAAACTTTATCTGGAGCGCCATCCTGAAATGGAGCCTGTCCTGAAATTCGTAGACTACAATGATTACGATGGCGGCATCACCCGCGCCGACCAGGAAGCGCGCACTGCCCGCAAAAGCCTTGCCAAAGGCATCTTCGACGACCAAGACGCCCTCTAGCGAGGGAAGGCAATCCCTCTAGCGAGGGAGGCAATAGGTCCATTCTTTTCTACTGTAATACAAATACCCTCAAGCTTCTAGAAGTGGTGAACCGCCGCCTTCTGATACTAACGAACTATATAGTCGTCCCTGAAAAATTCGATAGAGCCCATATATAAAGGGTGAAGATGGGTTTTGAGTGTTGTAAAATTGCCGGAAGTTGTTGAATATCTTTCAAAAC
>Ga0233439_10000252_pt1 | contig 89062 bp, 74 predicted proteins | sample SI_123_September_6_FD_182713 | JGI IMG/M metagenome (GOLD analysis project Ga0233439, IMG submission 182713) | Seawater microbial communities from Saanich Inlet, British Columbia, Canada - SI_123_September2016_100_MG | ecosystem: Environmental > Aquatic > Marine > Inlet | place: Canada: British...
TTATTTCTTTTTTCGTGGTTGTTCAAAAACCATTTTCGACCGATTGCTGAATAAAAACACGGACCTTCTTTACCATTTTTCTCTGGAAATAGGGTTTTTCAGGGACGACTAAGTATGTCAAATTTGCCAGCACCGATCCCCAGCACCAAGATAAAGTAAGAAGACTTCTCGAAGATGGTACTGATCAGGACTTTTTCATTCATGAAGAAGACCTCTTCAAGTATTACAAATATGCCACTGCTTCATTAAAGGCGATGGTGTCAAACCCAGATATCCCGTTAAAAGAGAAAACCGAAAAAATTTACGAAGTATCCAAAGGTGTTATGAAAGAATTTTTTGAGAATAATACCTCAGAAAAAATTCTGGAAGCATCTGAAGAAGTGATGGATATGATGGAAGACTGTATGACCACTGCTGAAGCAGGTTTTCATGGAATCGCAGCGATCACCAGTAAAGATTATTACACCTATACCCATAGCGTTAATGTTGGTCTTTATTGCATGACATTTGGTGTTAAAAGTGGAATGAGCAAAGGCGATACCCGTCAGCTTTCTTTGGGAGGGATGTTGCACGATGTGGGTAAAGCAAAAGTGGACCATGCCTTGATAAATAAAAGCGGGAAGCTCAATGACGAAGAATTCGAATTAATGAAAATCCACGCTGCTGCGGGTAGTGAAATCCTGACAGGAATGAAATGTTATACCAATAACGTAGTGAGGATGGCTGCAGAACATCATGAGAAATTCAAAGGCGGGGGTTACCCTGATGGAAAAGAAGGTGAGGAGATTCATCGTTATGCTCGTATTTGCAAGATCATGGATGTATACGATGCGTTAACAACTAGACGATCTTATAAAAAAGCATTGAGTGCTTTTGATACACTTGTCATTATGAAAAAACAAATGATCAATGATTTTGACCCCAAGCTCCTCAATAGCTTTATTGGTTTGATGGGGCCAGACCTCTAACCCTCCCTTTTTAAAAAGCTGACAGCAAGCAGTGCATATTTTTTAAGTTCAGGTTCCCACTCAGATAAATCATTAGCTGTTATTTTCAGGGATTTTAACAAAATTTCCTTGCTCGGTTCATTGTGAGGATGAGTGCAACTGGGGTAATCCCATTCACTGGCAAGTAGCTTTGCCAGTGCCACCACCGTCATCTGTTTAGAAACCTGGGGTGGCATGCTTTCCAGGCTGTCTGAATACGAATCTAAAAGAGAATCAGGAAAATTCCATGCGGTCATCAGTTCATTGTTTACTTCCGAGCTGTTAAACCCAAAAACTTTTTTTTCGGCATCAAGCAAGCTTATCTTTTCTTTTTTGGAAATTTCAAAGGCTTCCGCCAGTTCTTGTGGATAAAAAGCAGATAATGCAATTGCCCCGGCATCGTGAATCAAACCTGCGGTAAAGCACACATCTGATTCAAGATTTCCAATCAAACGCCCGAGCCCACCAGACAATGATGCTGTAATCCCACAATGTAACCATAGGGCGCTAAAATCTATAGGAGGAACATTTTTCTGGTCTGTCAAATATCTTTCAAGAATAGGAGTGCGCAGAATGATATTTTTAATCGCACCTGGACCTAATAGACCGGCTGCTTGTTGTAGGGAAGAAATTTTTTTAGAGTAACCATAAACCGGACTGTTAGCGACTTTTAAAACGCTAAGTGCCATTGAAGGATCGTATTGAATAATTTCCACAATATTATAATCCATCGATGAAGTAGAGCCTGTGGCCACAAGCACACTGTTAATCTGCTCAGGAAGGGAAGGCAGATTTTTTATTGATCGGAACCAATGAAGTGATTTTTTCATGAGGATCCTATGACCGTGCGGTTTCTGCCTTCATGTTTGGCTTTGTACAAGGCTTGATCGGCAACCTTGATAATATCAGCAGGGCTCTTAATGAGGTTCGAATCGAACTCGGCAATTCCACAGCTGACCGTTACATTGAAATCTTTTCCTTTATGATTAAAAGTCTGGTTTGCCATTTCTTCTCTAATTCTCTCAGCAATATAAAAAGCACCCTTAACTTTTGTTTCAGGCAGTACCAGAATGAACTCTTCACCGCCATATCTTGCGGCGACGTCATTGGACCGACAAAACTTTTTCATAGTCGTTGCAAAATCGAGAAGAATGTCGTCACCCTTCTGATGACCATATGTGTCGTTCACATTTTTAAAATGGTCAATATCCATCATAATAATGGATAGGGAAGAGGCATACCTTTGGCAACGAATTACTTCGTTTTTCAAAAGAGACTGCATATGCTGGTGATTATCGAGGCCCGTCAAGCCATCAGTAACCGAAAGTTTTTCCACAGTTTCGAATAGTAAAGCGTTACTAATTGAAAGTGCAACAAACTCAGAAACACTCAAAGCAAAATCCAAATCTCCAACATTATAAAATCCTTTTTCGTTATCATTCAGATTCAAGACCCCAATAATTTCGTTTTCAATCATTAAAGGAATAGAAACAAAAAACTCACTTTGAAACAATTTATTCCTTCGTCCACGAAAATATCTTGAGCTTGCGAAATCTTGCTCAAAAAGATATCTGCCAGATGTCATGGCTTCTTTCATAATTGGGGAATCGTTCTGATAAATGGATAGGTCATTTTGCAGTTCGGGGTGGTTGTGGCTCATGAGGCGTAATTTTTTTCGATCTTTATCAAACAAGAAAAAAGAAAAATACTTTACAGATAAAATGTATGGCAACTTTTCTGCCATGACCCTGCTGATTTCCTCAGAGCTAAGAAGGTTGATGCTTTTCTGCAAATAGATCAGATGATCCAGTGCTTCCAGAGAGTCCCCCAGCAGGTTATTTTGTTTTTTCAACAAATTCCGAACGGCTTCAGACTCTTGCCATTTCAATGGTTCGGGTACGCTCATACTTTACTCCGAGGTGGGTAACCTTTATAGATTAACTAAAAAAAACGGATTAAAGTCAAATTTCTGACTCCTATTGCATCATGTTTCCAATGAAAATGTCGAAAATAGTGATAGACCGCTTTATACTATATTTACGGTTAAAACGTTTAGAAATTTAGGTTTCCGCGATTTAAAGATGCTTAGACGCCTGGAAATGGGTAAATGGTATCAAATTTGCTTTATTTAATGAAAAAAGCTCAAAATTAGAGAATATGTTGATAAAATCCAAATTCAGACTGGCATTAATCTTTGCATTGTTATTTACGCAATCATTTTCAGTGTCAGATATTTCGGCTCAGGAAGAGGCTTTCAGGAGTGGTCCGATCCTTAAAACCGTTAAAATCGGTCCTCATCCCGTTTATACGAGAATATTAATCGATTTGACGGAACCGGTTCTCTATAAGGTAGATGCCAATTTTTCAGAAAAGCGCATAGTTTTGACCCTGCCAGAGACCCAGAGCGGCCCAAGGGTCAGAGGCAAAGCCTTTAATGACAAAAACCTTGAGCAGTTTACGGTTAGTTCCCGAGCGGGAAAAATAAAAGTTTCTTTTATTTTAAAGCAATCCAATACTCGGTTTTTCCACTCCATGAACCCCGAAAAACCTCAAATCATTATTGATCTAAAGGGAGAGACCAAGCCGATATTAAAAGCCAAAATTGGAGGCTTGCCATCTTCGGCTTCAGGAGGGAAAGCCCAAAAAGATATTAATAAAAAGAAAGGAAGAGATAACTCTATTCCAAGTAAAAGGGTACGGCTGGCAGGTTTCACCCCAAATAAAATCCGTGATCTTGTTAGTAATGATGAACAGGAAAAAGTAGAAAACGGATGGGAGGATTATCAAAAAGCACTAAAAGAATTTCAAGGTCAAAATTATCCTTCCGCAGCAAAAGTTCTACAGGAGTTTGCAGATAAATTTCCACAAAGCAAATATCTAGGGCAGATTCTGTATTTAAAGGCTGAATCTGAATACCGCAAAACCTTTAAGGAGCTAAATCCTAATTACGACAAGGCTCTCGCAGCTTATCAGGTAGCTATGAGAAAAGCTCCCAAGTCAAAATTTTATGACCATGCTCTGCTAAAAGTGGCGACGATTTACGATGACATAGGCTATAGGCTTGAGGCCAGAACTCTTTACGGCCAGGGTATCAAGTCAGAAAAGAAAAGTTTATATAATCAAACGCGGGAGAATAGCCTGGCTGCCATGCTGATGAAAGAGGAAAGGTTTAAAGAAGCTTTTGATGCGTTTCAATTGATTCTCAAGAAAGACCCCAAAAATATAGATGCTAAAGCAGGCATTTTTGAGATCGCCAATCGATTTTTCGAGAAAAACGATTATAAACAGGCTCTTGGAATTTATGAGACAGGTGCCAAACGCTGGCCAGGTGAACTCAATGAAAAACCCGAAATAAATTTTAAAATGGCGGAAATTTATTTTTCCCAGGAAAAATATGATAAAGCCCGAAAGCATTATTTCAACCTTTTGAATTTGGATCCAACTTCAGAGAAAGCACATAAAGCATTAAATAAAATTGGTGATACTTACTTGCTTCAGGGGAGCTATCAAAATGCTTTAGCAGTTTTTGATGAATCCAGCAAAAAACGGGTCGACAAACTGGATGGAGAAGGAAAACCGGTGCTTGATAAAGAGGAGAATGTAATTAAGGAAGACAGTGCCGACACCCAGTATGGGAGAATCCGTATGGCTGACATCGGAATTCGCAGTCCGCGCTTAAAAGTAAACGATATTGTTTTCGATGTTTCCTATTACTACAAACCGTTTCCTACCTACGAAAAAATTTCTCAGGAAGCAAAAAGCGTAGAGATACTGGCCGAGGTAACTTTGAGTCGTGGCATTGCGTATTTGCTGGAACAGAATTACTTGAAAGCTATTGATGAGTTTAAAAAACTTTTCCCGCTAGGACCCGAATCCCGCTATTCGCAAGAGGCCGAACGGTTTGTTAAGCAGGCTCTCATTGCGCTGGTAGATAAATATTCCAAACAAAAAGGAATGTTGCCCATACTTTATTCTTACAGTGATTTTGTTAGTTTGCCTATCAAGAATATTAAAAATGCCAAAACTTTGTTACAGGTGGGAGAAGCCTATCAAGCTATTGGAATGTTTCCTGAAGCAGTCAAATTTTATGAAAAAGTTAAGGTGCTCGACTCCGAGAAAACATATCGAGACAGAATTTTCCTGAATCTGGGCCAAATACACCTTGAAGAAAAAAGTTTTGATGAAGCCATAATGGTGGGTCGTTCCTTCGTTAAAAACTTTCCTCGTAGTAAAAGGTTGAATGAGGCGAAAAAACTTCTTGCTCAGGCTCATGAAGGAAACGGGAACCTCTTTGGCGCGTTAACAATGTATGAAGAATTACTCGGATTGTCGAAAAATAAAGCGGAGATCCACTATTTAATAGCAGAAGTCAAAACAGAAATGAAAAAGTATGCAGAAGCGGCTCAGTCTTATCAAAATGCAATTGCCGAATATGATAGGAAAGAGAGAGTTATTCCCGATTATATCCAGAAATCATATTATCACCTCGGCACCTCACTGTTTAAGATCAATCGGTTTAAGGCTGCGGTTGCTGCATTTCAGTCTGCAAAAGAGCTTTTTCCGGAAAACCCGCTTAAAGAATGGGCGGACTATCTATTGATTGAAAGCTATGAACAGCAGGGGGATATAGAAAAATCCAAGGATGGAATAAACAAACTGGTCGAGGCCCAAAATGCAGATCCTATTCTCAAACGCGCTGCCCAATCTAGTGCTAATATCCAGGAATGGGAAAAACAATTAAAAGAAGGATGATTTTTAATTTATAATAAGTATAGATTGGAAACCCACAGCAATCCTTCCTATGACAAACCCTGGCGGCAACAAAAGTAAAGAAATCCAAACACTCATTCAGAATATGGAGGCTTTTAACGAAGTCACCGCCCAGTTGCAAAATTCCTATGATGAGCTTCAAGGAAGAGTCAAGCAACTAGACCTCGAACTGTCCGATAAAAACGATGAGCTTGAAAAAAACCTGGCAGAAAAGGAGCGGGTAAAAAATTACCTGAACGATATATTAGAAAGCCAGACCAACGGCGTTATCGTCGTAGATCGCGCAGGAATTATTACCACATATAATAAAACCGCTGGGATTTTAACCGGCATAAAACCGCAAAGTTGTTTGGGGAAAACTTTAAATGAAGTGTTTCCATTATTTGAACCTGTAGTTGCAAGGTTGGGAAAAAACCGTGGCGAAACTATAAGCCAGGACAAGGATATTCCCAGCGCAAATGGAGGGACCCTGCACGTTCGTGTCTCTGCATCCCCCGTTTGGGATAATCACGGTGGCCAGATCGGCACCATATTAATTTTGCAGGATATGACTGAGTTTCGCAAAATGGAAGAGCTTGCACAACGTAATCAAAGACTGCGGGAAATGGGAGAAATGGCCGCAGGCATCGCCCATGAAATAAGAAATCCTTTAGGAAGTATCGAGCTGTTTGCGTCACTGCTCAAAAAAGATTTGGAAGGAGATACTGAAAAAGAAAATCTGGTGCAGCATATCCGGGCGGGTGTGCAGAATATGGATCGCATCATTTCGACTTTGTTATTGTTTGCAAAATCCGCGCAACCCTCTCGCCAGCAATGCGATATTAACCATTTGTTGACCGAATGCCTGGAGGGAATCAATAATGTTCGTGTTCCAGAAAATATTAAAGTGATTCGCAAATCAGGGCAGGGCACCTTATTAGCGAATGGGGATAGAGAACTATTGCGCCAGGTATTTCCAAATCTTATCAATAACGCAATCCAGGCGATGCCAGATGGAGGGGAGTTGAGTCTCATCACTCAAAAATCATCTGTTCCCAACCAAAGCCCCGAAAATGGTTCTGTAGCTCGTCAATATATTTCTGTTACCGTTGCGGATAATGGAGTAGGAATGTCTGCGGACAATCTTGCGAAAATATTCAACCCCTTTTTCACTACAAAAGATAAAGGCACCGGGCTCGGCCTGGCCATTTCCCATAATATTATTAAAGCGCATCAGGGGACAATCGATGCAGTTAGTGAAGAGGGAAAGGGAACTTCTTTTACCGTTAAAATTCCAAGTTGGGATGAGAATTTCGATGAAAAATAATGCATCCAAAAAAATTCTAATCGTTGATGACGAGTCCGAAATGCGGGTGGCTTTAGAGACCACGCTGAAAAGAGAAAAATTCCAACTCACTTTGGCTGAAGACGGGCAGCAGGCATTAGAAAAAATGGAAGATGAAGATTTCGATTTAGTATTAACCGATGTTCGTATGCCAAAATTGAGTGGCTTGGAATTGCTACGTGCGGTAAAAGAGAAATCCTCAAAAACCCAGGTAGTAGTTATGACAGCATATGGAACAATAGATAACGCTGTTGAAGCTATGAAAGAAGGGGCGTTCGATTATTTAATTAAAGGTTCCGGATTTTCTGCGGACGTATTGGTTTCAACCGTTAAGCGAGCGTTTCTTGACCCCGGTAGCTTTATTCCTGCAACACCTCGCCCTTCTACACAAACAGAATCATTGGGGGAGATGAAAAGAATCGTTACCCAAAATGAGGAGATGAAAAAGCTACTGCAATTTGCCGAAAACGTAGCGTATAGCAAATCCACTGTTCTCATTATGGGAGAAACTGGAACGGGGAAAGAATTATTTGCACGATATATCCATCAATGCAGTCCACGGTCCGAGAAACCTTTTATGGCTGTAAACTGCGCAGCTTTGCCCGAGGGGTTGCTCGAGTCAGAATTGTTTGGGCACGAAAAAGGGTCGTTTACAGGAGCTACAGAAAACAAAGAAGGAAAGTTTGAACTGGCCAACAACAGTTCATTATTGCTGGATGAAGTGACAGAGATGTCTATGTCCCTGCAGGCTAAGCTTCTTCGCGTTTTACAAGAGCATGAGGTCGATAAAATTGGTGGAAGGGCGCCTATCCCAGTGGATGTGCGGGTGATCGCTACCAGCAATCGCGATATTCGAAAGCGCATCCATGATCAGGAATTTCGTGAAGATTTGTATTACCGATTGAATGTAGTACCTCTTAATCTTATTCCATTGCGGGAGAGAATCGATGATATTCCAGTTCTCGTGGGAAATTTTGCCAAGCAGTTTTGCGAGGAGAATGGCAAATCACCCATAAAGATAGATTCTGCAACGCTGAGTCTTCTCAAAAAATACCGTTGGCCGGGAAACATACGTGAGTTGGGGAATATTGTAGAGCGTTCCTGCCTGATGTGTCAGGGCGACACAATGTTACCATCACATTTATTCTTTGATGAAGAATTGCAGTCGAAAGATAAATCTACTCTGCGATTGTCGGGAACCATTTATGAAATGGAAAAAGAGCTCATCATGCAGACCTTGGAAGAAGTCAATGGCAATAAAACAAAAGCTGCCGATTCCTTGGGCATCAGCATCCGCACCCTTCGCAACAAACTCAACGAATACGGCGAAACCCGTCCCCCAGCCTAACTCTAAATGCGGTTATTTCATCTGTTTTATTATGGTAGATTTGGGAGGGTCACCGGTTGAAAACTGCCTTCTAAAGATTTTAAAAAAAGAATTAAATCTGCCTTTTCCTGGCGTTGCAAATCGAGGGGTTGCTGTCATGTTGAAAAACAAATGCAACTGGCCATCAACAGAAAACTTATCGAACGTATTAGGAAAGAGACCCGAATTTATTTCAGCAGAGGCTTTAGCTAACCGGGAGACTGACGGCTGCGAAAAAAAATAAAGAGACAGCAATGAAAATTTATGTAGGCTTTATTCATGGCGAAGGTTATCAGTCAAACTTATCAATGGAACCATCACGAACTCCTAATTCGTAAGTCTTGGTCTCGCGAAAGAGAACTCCACTCAAAAGAACCAAACCAATAAGATTTGGAACCACCATCAAGGCGTTCATGGCGTCAGAAAAATTCCAGACCACTTCCAACTTTACTATGGCCCCAATAAATACAAAAAGTACCCAGAGATATCGGTAGAGATGAACCCATTTATCTCCAAAAAGGTATTCGAAACATTTTTCACCATAATACTCCCAAGCCAATATGGATGAAAAAGCAAAAGTGATCGCGCTCAGAGTTACAATAAAGTTGCCCCAGTTTCCCGGCAGGCCGGCGGAAAAAGCCTGCATGGTCAATGCGACTCCTGTTTCTCCGGAAACCCAGACCCCCGTGGAGGCTAATGCCACTGCGGTTAGGGAACATACAACCAACGTATCTAGAAATGTCCCGCTCATGGAAACCAGTGCTTGTTTCGACGGTTGATTGGTTTTTGCCGCCGCCGCCGCAATGGGGGCACTTCCCATCCCCGACTCATTTGAAAAAAGACCTCGCGCCACGCCATAGCGGATAGTTTGAGCCAAACTGGCACCAATAAAACCCCCTGTAGCCGCCGTTCCGGTGAAGGCATGTTCAAAGATTAATTTTATTCCCACTCCCAATTGCCCCAGGTGGGAAAGAATAACTACCAATGCACCTGTAAAGTATATGGCCACCATTATGGGAACAAAATAGGAGGCAACCTCTGAAATGCGTTTGATACCTCCTATAATCACCATCGCAGTCAAAAAAGACAAAATGATTCCTACAGAAAACTTACTAGAACCCAGGACCTCAGCTACCGCCGTTGCAGCGGTATTGGCTTGAATCATATTGCCGATACCAAAGGCCGCGAGAGACCCGAAAATGGCAAAACTCACCCCCAACCATTTTTGGCCCAGTCCATATTCCAGATAATACATTGGACCGCCAGAAAATTCGCCATGCTCGTTGACCTGCCGGTATTTAACAGCTAAAAAGCTTTCTGAATACTTGGTGGCCATGCCGACCAATCCTGTCATCCACATCCAGAAGATGGCACCGGGTCCCCCAAGGGCAACGGCAGTGCTCACGCCCGCGATGTTGCCCATTCCCACTGTAGCCGCCATGGCTGTCATCAATGCACCAAAATGGGAAATATCGCCTTCACCTTTTCGCTCTTTAGAGAATGCTAAACGAAGTGCATAAAACAGGTTGCGAAACTGGATACCGCCCAACCGGAACGTTAACCAAAGGCCTGTACCCAACAATAGAATAAGAAGCCAGGGCCCCCACATTAAACTGGCAAAATTAGCAAAAAATAAATTCATATAACCATTAGTTTGGGTAGGTAGGAATTAGTTCGGTTCGCAATTGGTACTCTTAGCTTTCTGGTGCCGATTTTATAATAATTGTAAAGGTTTTGCCATGGATTGATGAAAGGCCTTGAGGTTAAAAGAGTTTTTTAAGCCCGTTAAAAACCTAATCAAACCCACTTCTTATAGTAGCCATAAATTTGACTCATTTCCGGCCAAACCTCTTGTGACAGGTGAGGTAGAGATTTTTGCCAAGTGAACTGGGGATTTACATTAAGAGGGGATAAAGTCCTCCCAAAAGCCAAAAATATGACGGGGTCTTGTGTCTGCGAGACCTCATGTTGAAGTCCCTCCTTCCCTTTAAACTTATATAAATAAAAGGATTTTCGTTGGTTCTTGCTCTGCTCTCCAGAAATCTGAGCAATGGTATGGAACTTGCTAACTTACTATCAAAACCTCCTCAAATTGCGGGTTTTATTACTAATCGAAGTTAAGTTTTCAAAGGAAGGGCGGGATCATGGATTTTCTTACCAACATGAAAATCAGTTCATCGGGATTAAACGTTCAAAGAAAACGCATGGAAGCGATTTCCAGCAACCTTGCGAATCTCGAAACCACCCGAACTCCTGAAGGAGGCCCCTATCGCAAAAAAGATATTTTAGTGACTGCGGTTCCTATGGAAAGTGAATTTGGAAGTATTTTTAAAAATAAATTGGGAGATCGACTTACTAAACCACAAATTACTGAAGTTGTGGAAGATCAGTCGGAACCTCGTTTGGTTTATAACCCTAAACATCCAGACGCAAATGATGAAGGATATGTGGCCATGCCCAATATCGACCCTATGACAGAGGTCGTCAATATGGTGACCACACAAAGATCATTTGAAGCCAATGTGACAGCACTAAACGCGTCCAAGGCGATGGCTATTAGAGCCATTGACCTGGGTCGATAATTTAATATACGAAAATATTATTAACTATAAAAAATAAATTCTCATGGATAACTTTCAGGATTTTCTAGGACAACTCGGCGAACGGTTTAACGAACTGTCTCAAGGTAAAAAAGTTGCTGCACTTTCTTTAGTTGCATTAGCTCTTGCATCGCTTTTGGTCATGTCTTTATGGCTGAAAACACCAGATTTTCAACTATTGTATGCGAATCTTTCGGAGCAGGATGCCGGTGCGATTGTAGAAAAATTGAAAACCCAGAAAGTTCCTTACGAAGTAACGAATGGGGGTCGTACCATTCGTGTGGCTTCAGATGTGATCCACGAAATTCGATTGCAGCTCGCTAGTGAAGGTTTGCCAGAAGGCTCTGATGTGGGACTGGAAATTTTTGAGGACACTCCTCTGGGAATGACAGATTTCATTCAGAAACTTAATTTCCAACGTGCCCTGCAAGGGGAGTTGACACGTACGATTAAAACGCTAGATGCAGTTGCGCAAGTGCGAGTTCATCTGGTGATTCCCAAAGACAACCTTTTTCGAAAGGAAAAACCAAAGGGAAAAGCTTCTGTAACTTTGAAAATAAAATCTGGAAAATCTCTCACCGAAGGACAAATCCAAGGGATCGTGCATTTAGTTTCATCCAGTGTAGGCAGTATTCAGGCCTCTGATGTTGTCATTGTTGACTTGAAGGGAAATCTTTTGTCAGGCGGCAAAGAACCTTCTAGGGAGGCCATGATGTCTGCTTCCAATTTCAAACATAAATTGCGGGTTGAAAAAGAGCTGCAGGCAAAAATTATTAAAATGCTGGAAGATGCATTGGGACCGGGTAACGTGATCGCGAAGGTTGCTACAGATTTGGATTTTGAGCAGGTAGAGCGAACGGAAGAAATTTTTGATCCGGATTCGCAAGTGGTACGAAGTGAGAATCAAATATCAGAGAACTCTACCGGTGCGATTCCTCCGGGAGGTATTCCGGGTGTTCAAGCGCTTGTTCCATCGGGTGAAGACGCTTCGGGTGTAGTTGGTCAGGCGGCGCAGAGAAATAAATCCAATGCGGTATTCAATTATGAAATTAACAAAGTTGTTCGACGGGTTTCCAAACCGGTTGGCGAAATTGCCAAGCTGAGCGTTGCTGTGATGATTGATGGAACGGTGACAGGAGATCCCGCAGAATATCAACCCCGCACTCAGGAAGAGATGGCTAAATATTTACAAATCGTCCAGTCGGCTGTTGGTTTTGATCAAGAACGGGGCGATGTCATACAAGTCGAGAATATCCAATTTGATCGCACGCAGTTGGATAAAGAAAAAGAAGCCATTGCCAGAGCAGAGCAGATTGATATGGCAATGGAGATCGGTAAGCTAGTTGTGGGTTTGATTTTTCTCATCATGTTCTTTACCCGAGTCATCCGACCAATAATTACCTGGATGACGACATCGGTGGAAGTGGTTCCTGAAATAGATCAATTGGGAGCGGCAGACATTGACGCGGTGGATGAAGAAAAACGACGGCTCAATGAAATGGCTTCAGAAGCAGCCCATATTAGGGAATCAGTCGCTGAGTTTGTCAGCAATGATCCAAAATATACGGCTGGCGTAATTCGTAAATGGATGCGGGAAAAAAACCCTGCTGCTAAATAAAAATAAAGGCTTGGAGAATTATGAGTAGAAAAATTTTAGGTCCTGAAAAAGCCGCTATACTATTGATGAACTTGGGAGAGGAAAAAGCCGCCCAGGTTCTTGCAAATATGGATGAGCGGGAGATTCAAACTATAGGAAACTATATGTCCTCACTTGGTAATTTGGATATGCAGGTCATGGACTCGGTCAATAAAGATTTTTACGGTCTCCTGGAATCAGGTGCTTCAGGGTTAGGAAGAGCTGGGACGGACTTTCTAAAATCTGCTCTGCATCAGGCTATGGACCCTAATAAGGCAACTGAGATATTAAACAATATTACTTCGCCAGGCGATGAAATTGGAAGCGGCTTGGAAACAATTCGACTTTTGGAACCGGGAGTAATCGCCGGTTTTATTGAAAATGAGCATCCACAAACTGCGGCCATCATTTTGGCTCATCTAGAACCGGATGTGGCTAGCCAAACAGTAAAAGAAATTCCTGAAAATAAACGCATGGAAATTGTTCACCGACTTGCTACTCTGGAGAGAGTTTCTCCGCAAGTGCTGAAAGAATTAGATGATGCTCTGCAAACGGAATTTCAATATTCTGGGACTATCTCTGGAAACAAGCTAGGTGGTAAAAGGGTTGCTGCAAGGTTAATGGGGTCTATGGACAGGGAAACAGAAACAATGATACTGACTTCTATGGAAGAGATTGATCCAGATATGGCGAATGAAATTCGGGAACTGAGATTTACATTTGAAGATATTCAGAAAATTGAAGATGAAGGCATCCGGCTCATTTTAAGAGACGTCACTACTGAAGATTTGCTGGTGGCTCTTAAAACAGCATCCGATGAATTAAAATTAAAAATATTTACCAATATGTCTGATCGTGCTGCAAATATGTTGGCAGAGGACTTGGAACTGCTTGGCCCAACAAAGCTAAGTGAGGTCGAAAGGGCGCAACAGAAAATTGTTTCGATTTTCAAGCACCTCGAAGAATCGGGTGCTATTGTGATGGGTAGAGGTGAAGCCCTTGTCTGATTTAAAAGGAAAATTTCAAAGCAGTAATCTGCAAATGAATGGTGTTGAAGAAGCCAAGGACACAGAACGGTCTTTTCAGTTTGATGAATTAACAATTCAAAATCCATCGATTCGGCGGGGCTTTACATACGACTCGGATAAAGCCCGTAACTTCGACCAGTCAAATGTCGACAAAGCAAAACAAGGAGTAATGGAACTGCTTAAAGATGCCATGGATAAGGCAAAAAGGCAGGTTGGCGATTTAAAATCTAATGCAAGAAAAGAGGGATACGATACCGGGTTCGAAGGAGGTTTCAGGAAAGGAAAAGAATCGGCAAAAGAAGAATTCAGTCCTTTTCTGGAAACCACTCAGCAGTTGATCGGAGAACTGTCAGGATTCCGAAAAGACATGTATGACAAAGTTGAAAGAGAAATGGTTGAAATGGTCATAAGTCTGGCCAAGAAAGTCATTCACTTTGAATTTTCCACACGCGAAGATGCTGTCCAAGATATGATTCGGCTGGCGGTTCAATCTGTTTTGGACCGGGAATCTATGGTAATTAAAATCCATCCTACAGACAAAGAATATGCGGAAAGTTTCCGTCCTGAACTACACCATATGTTCAGTGAAATAAAAAATATTACTTTTGAAGCTCACTCGGGTATCGCCCGTGGAGGTTGTGTGGTTGAAACCAATTTTGGTGTGATCGATGCGCGAATAGAAAAGCTGGAAGAACAAATTGATCGTATTCTTAACCTTTCTCCTGCGCCCCCTGAAAAATTGATTGCAGCTTCTGAATCTCCTGAGATAGAAGAAACACCCGATGAACCACAAACTCCTGAAAAGCAAATGGATGAAGGCGAATCAGATTCCATTGATACAGATTCTGAAGGGAGCAAGGACTAGAAAAAATGGAAGCAACAATTGATTTAAAAAAATACAGCAGCTTTATTGAAAAAACCGACTTTGTTAAAAAAACCGGACGGGTTAATCGCATCATTGGCTTGATGCTGGAAGGGGACGGCCCCGCTGTTTCTGTGGGGAGTATCTGCACTATTTATCCAAACAACAGGCCTCCCATTCAGGCTCAGGTTGTGGGCTTTCGAGATAAAAATACTTTGTTAATGCCGTTGGGCGATATCATTGGTATTGAACCTGGCAGTGTAATCGAATCGATGGAAGAGTACCCAACCTATAAAGTTGGGGATGCTCTTGTTGGAAGAATTATTGATGGAAATGGTCTGCCTATTGATGGCAAAGGGCCCATTCCCACTACAACAGAATATCCATTAATGGGTAGCCCAATCAATCCATTAGAAAGAAGGCGTTTGAATGAACCTTTGGATGTTGGTATTCGATCTATCAACGGCCTCCTTTCTTTTGCTAAAGGGCAAAGGGTAGGAATACTGGCGGGTACCGGCGTGGGCAAATCTGTTTTAATGGGTATGATTGCAAGAAATACAAACGCCGATATAAATGTGATTGCACTGATCGGTGAAAGGGGAAGAGAAGTAAAAGAATTTATCGACGAAAACCTGGGTGAGGAAGGATTGAAACGCTCGATAGTAATAGCAGCGGCTTCCGACGAACCTCCTCTGGTAAGATTGCGTGGAGCTTTTATCGCCACCACCATTGCAGAATATTTCAGGGATCAGGGAAAAGATGTGATGCTGATGATGGACTCTGTTACTCGCTTTGCTTTGGCGCAAAGGGAAATTGGTCTTTCTGTAGGCGAGCCTCCCACCACACGTGGTTTCACGCCTTCAGTGTTTTCTATGTTGCCAAAACTTTTAGAACGTGCTGGAACCTCGTCTAGCGAAGGATCCATAACGGGTCTTTATACCGTTCTTGTTGAGGGTGATGATATTAGTGAGCCCATTTCCGATGCGGTCCGTGCAATTTTAGATGGTCATATTGTATTGAGTCGTGAGTTGGCGGCCCACAATCATTATCCGGCAATTGATATCCTAAATAGCGTGAGTCGTTTGATGATTGATGTGGTGACCAAAGAACACCAGGAATTTTCCATGAAGTTCAAAGATATTCTGGCGACCCACAAATCTGCTGAAGATTTGATTAATATTGGGGCGTACGTTAAAGGTAGCAATCCAAAAATTGATATGGCCATCCAAAAATATGATTTAATGATTCCATATCTCAGGCAAGGGATGTTTGAGAATAATGACTGGCGAGCCAGTCTGGATGAGCTGAAAAAAATTATGGAGGTTTAACAGTTGAGCTTTCGATTTGAAACCATTCTCCGGCTGAATAAGAATAAGGAGGATCTGCTACAAAAAGATTTGGGGCAAATTAATGCCCTGATCCAAAAGCAGCAGGACAGTCAGAACTTCATGAAAGATATCATGGAGAGCAAAAAGGAAGAGTTAAATCAGAAAAAGAGACAAGCTGTTGACGTCCAAACAATGATTCTTTATGACAACTTTTTTCGCGGAACAGAAGTCCACAGGCAACGCCAAGACGCCATCATTTCTGAGGTCACCGTTAAGTTGGAGGAAAAGCGTGAGGAAGTTGTTGAGGCTATGCGCAAACGAAGAACCCTGGAAATTTTAAAAGACCGCGATATGTTGAAAGAAAAAAAGCTCAGAGATAAAAAGGAACTTGCCATTCAAGATGAAAATGCTGCAAATTTGTGGGGAAGGGAATTTTAAGGAAATTGATATGAAAAATAAAATAATTTTTATTTTTATGATGACAGCCGTTTCTTTTCTCTTTGGGAAACATTTGTGGAATGAAGATCGAAACCCTCAAATGGGTGTGGCCTATGCGCAGGTCAAAATGCTTGATGGAAAAACTGAGGAAAAACGAAGTACTACCGATAAGCCTATCCTGGAAGGTGTAGAGGGCGGCGAAGAATCTAAAGATAAAAAAGTGGCACTGCCCACCGAGATGCCTGCGGTGAATCCAGAAACTTTTCGAATGATTGAAACCATCGAAAAGAAAAACCGCGAATTAAAACGACGAGAAGAAGAATTGCGTATAAAAGAACTTAAAATAAAAGCCATTGAGGCAAAGGTGAGTAAAGACCTGGAAAAAATTGAAAAAGGGATTTCCGAGTCCAAACAACAACTTGAAATCCAAGATGAAAAAACCAAAGAAAATGTAGAGGCCTTGATTAAAGTTTATTCCAGCATGAAACCTGAAGAGGCCGCCAACCTTATTGAAGCAATTGATGATGACCTGGCTCTCAGGATCGTATCAGGGATGAAAGCCAAGATCGCTGGCAAGGTGTTAAGCCAGTTGGATGTGAAGGTTGCCAAACGAATTAGTGAGACTCTTGCGGGAAAAAAAATGAAAGATAAAAAAATGATGGACGAAGGAAAAAAATAAAGAAAACTAGTCTTTAGTTGTCGCTGGTTCCTCACCGGCAGTTGGGTGTGTCATCCCAAAAGAAATAATCATTTTCAAGCCTTCCTCAACAGACATTTTAAGAGGTTGCGTGTCTTTTTCGGGCAGCATAAAAAGAAATCCTGTTGTCGGGTTGGGAGAAGTAGGGACAAAAATATTCAGCATTTTTTCACCATCTGTGATGCCTTCTGGGGTGTCACAACAAACAATTCCTAAAGTTTTCAAAGGTTCTCTTGGATAGGTAACGAGAACCATCTTCTGGAAAGTTGGTGTTTCTGTCAAAGAAACCGTATCTACCACCTTTTTGATACTAGTATAAATTACGCGGACGACTGGGATGTTGTGGAGAATTTTCTCACCCATCGCAACAACTTTTTTTCCGATAAAATTGGTTCCCACCAAACCTACTGCAACAATGAAAATGGCTAGAAATAAAAATCCCATTCCGGGTACATGCCATTCCTCCATTAACTCAATACCTTGAGGTCCTAGAACTCCTGTGATCACGGGTTTCATCGCCTTATCAACACGCGTGATGACAAAGGATAAAATCATATAGGTTAAAGCTACGGGGATGGTGACAAGCAGTCCCGCGATCAAATTTTTCTTTAGTGCTTTTTTAAACATGATTGTCCGATGGAAAAATTTCTAATGGTTGCCCTATTTTATCTCAAAGTTTTGATATGTTTTTCAACTTTTCGGACTAGAGCCGGATGGCTGGTTATACCTAGTTTTGAAAATTTCTGATAAAAATGTATGGCCGATTCCATGTTCCCGGTTTCTTCATGAAGGACCGCTAAATTATAATGGGTTCCTGCATGGTTTTCCCCCAACTTCAATGCTTGATTTAAAACGGATTTGGCTTTTTCCAATTGCCCCATTTTTTTGTACGCCACAGACAAGTTATTCAAGGCCTCAAGATTTTTAGGATCAATCGAGATGGCTTTTTTGTAATTCTGAATAGCCGTTAGATAGTCTTCTTTCGCAAAGTATACCACACCAATATTATTGTAAGGCTTGGCATAATCTGGTTTCAAATAAACAGCCCTTAAAAATTCTTCAATAGCACGGTTATATTGCCGTAATTCCTTATGAATGACCCCCATATTGTTGTAAATGTCGGGGTTGTCTGGGCTATGTTTTGCGGCTTTGGCATAGTTTGACAGGGCATTTTCCCAATCTCTCGACTGCTGGAAAAAAATGGCACGGTTAAAATAGTAGTCGCCATTTTTAAATATATCGGGCTCTGGCAAGTTGGGGAAAGTTATTTCCTTTTGCTGGGGAACCAGAGCTGCAACTTGATTTCTATTTCTTTCTGGTTTTTTTGTTTCAACAGGCCTTGTTTCGACGGGTGCTTCTTCCTCAAAAGGGGGTGGAGAGGGCTGTTTTGGTTTTGCAGCTGCCAGTACTTTTTTCTTAGTGGGTGGTTTGCGCTTAAACTTTATTGTAGCAGGTGGATAATCCGGAGGCTCTTTTAGTTCTACTCGGGCTATAGGCTTTTCCATTTTGACCACGGGCTGTTTTGCTACTCGATCAAGCTCTTCTATTGATACCTCTTTCATCCCGGGTTCAATCATCGGCAAATTATCGGGAGCTTTCCTCGGAACCGGTTTTGTGGCAACAGGACGAACTGGCTTTGTGGCAACCGGAGGAGCAGGTGGTGGAGGTGGTTTTATGGCCTCTTGTTTAACAGGTGCTGGTGCTGGTGCCGGTGGTGGTATTTGAGCGACTACCGGTGGTTTTATTAGTACTTTATTTTTTGGAGCGAAGGGATTGGCAACAAGTAAAAAAACCAGAATCGAAGCAGGAGCAACGATCAACAGCAGGAATCGTTTAACTTCCTTAGAATCGAAACGCTGAGGCTTAGATTTCTGCCCCAGGTTTTTAAGGAGATTGATTCCCGGGCTTACTTTAAAGGTCTTTTCTTTGAGTGCCTTTTTCAGGCTGTCTGCGATCAGGCTCACGTGCCGCCCTCTCTCAACTTGTCGTAGTGACGGAAAGCAGAATGGGCTCCCGGCCGGAAAACTTTAAAGCCTTCAAGTTAACTTTGGCAGAATTGATGTTCGTGAATGGGCCCACATATACAATGTACCAATCTTGTCCGGCAGAGACTGCTCTTTTCAGGAAGGCATCAAACCCGCCCTGAATTAGTTCTTCTTTGTGTTGCTCTGCTTCTGCTCTATCCCTTAAAGAATATACCTGAATTCTATAATTGCCCGATTTTACACTACTTGCGACAACGGGTTGCGCGACTGGTTCGGGAGTACTTTCTTCAAAAATAGCCGGAGTTTCAGGCGTTTCTATTGCAGAAGCTTCCACCGCAGGGGGTTCAGGTTCTTCAAAGTTCGCAGACGTTTTATCCAGGTCTTCAATAAATTTTTGAACAGGCGTCGCAGCGGGTTCTGGAACGGGTACCGAAGGCACTATTTCTTTTTCAAGTATTGGCGGAACCGTTGCTGGCTTAGGTTGTTCTGGAATAATATTGCTGGTTGGGGTGGAAGCAATATTCATTTGTTCGGGTTCCATTTTTGAAAGAATAAAAAATGCTAACCCAGCAATAAAGAATAAGACGGATGCAACCAGAGGCAGCCGATTCTTGATGAACCGAGATAAAAAATAGTCTTTATTTTCTTCTCCTAAAAGACTGCGAATCGCTTCCCGAACATGATGGCGATCAATCGTCTCTACCTGTTGGTTGTATCCGGCAAGCAATGCCCGGTCACAAGCTAAGTTGATTAATCGAGGGTAGCCTTTGGAGTAACTATAAACTTCTTTCAACGCTGCGCGCGTAAAATTGACGTGAGAAGATGCGCCTGCAACAAGGATCCTGTGGTCGATATAATTCCTGGTTCCATCGAGATCCAACGGTGAAATTTCATAGCGAATGGATATTCGTTGGTTCAGTTGTTTTAGAGTGGGCAGTTTCAATTTTTCGTTTAGTTCTAGTTGCCCAACAAAAATTATTTGCAGTAGTTTGTCTTTTTCCGTTTCAATATTAGAAAGGATACGTACTTGTTCCATTACATCAAGAGACAAGTTCTGTGCTTCATCGACAATCAGGACTGTGGTGCGGCCTTGTTCATGCCGGTTTAGAAGAAAAACATTTAAAGCATCAATGAGTTCTTTTTTAGATGCATTATTGATCCATGTGTGGTCCTGGCGATGAAAACCTTCCGAAGGAATAATTTCAGGGGATAATTCGATTTCAATGCTGTCCCCGGTAGAACCGTCTTGTATGACTCCTGCGGGCTGTTGTTGTTGTGCCTGTACGGGATCGATTTGCAGATCATGTACAATGTTTCTTAGCAGGTCCATGTCTGATAGCATGGGATTTAGGATAAGCGCAACTTCCACATCCTCGTCAAGTCGGTCGAGCAGGCATCGGCAAAGGGTTGTCTTGCCTGTGCCAACATCTCCAGCGATGACCATGAATCCTTCTCTCTGCTTTATCCCATAGAGCATATGGTCTAAAGCACCCTGATATTGTTTGCTCAGGTATAGGAACTTTGGATCAGGTGTCAGGCTGAACGGTTTTTCTTTAAACTGGTAATAATTTTCGTACATGTAATACGCCTACCTTCTAAAGGACGGGTTGGCAATAGTATCTGAATATACATCATAACCGGTATTTCTCAACCGATCTCTCTCTTTCTTAAACCGATCATCCACTGATCTTCCAGCCATGATCTCAGGAGTGAGCATTATCACCAGTTCAGACTTTAAAGTATTTTCCTGATCCCAATGGAATAGCCGACCTACTAATGGAAGGGAACCAAAAAGTGGAACGGAATTGTCATCTACTTCTTTCCTGGTTTTCATCAACCCACCAATGATAATTGTTTGGCCGTGCTGCGCTATAACCACATTGTTTGCTTCGCGAACATCAAGAATGGGGACAATGTTAATGCCATCGGGAGAGGTTCTTTCTCCAGACTTCTCAGTGATGCTGGTATTGATGCTCATCATGATTTCCCCGTTAGGATTGATCTGCGGAACCACATCGAGGACGATACCAATTGTAATGGTTGAAGGAATATACTCGGTAACAGCCGCCGATGTCGTAGTGGCCGGAGTGACTTCTGGAATAAAAAAGATATCTTCGGTACCTACTTTGATGACCGCCCTCTGATTATTCAGGGTGGCAATCTTAGGACTGGACAGAACGCTCACCTGGCCTTGCTGTGATAATGCATCTACCACAATACTAAAAGCCGTCGATGAAGGTCCATAAACAAAACCTGCGGCTCCGGTAAGTGTGGTTCTATCAAGTAAAGAGCCGGCTGTTTTAGCAATGGTAAATGGGCTTACTTGTGACCAGTCTATTCCCAGTTTGTAATCGTCATTAAGAGTAACCTCAACAATTTTTGCCTGAATAAAAACCTGTCGTTGAACCGAGCCTTCGACCGCCTCAATGAATTCGGCAACTTGCAATAATACATCAGGAAAATCTTTTACAACGATGAGCCCTGCTTGTCGATTGACACTCAGATAAGCTCTTTCTTCATCTTCTTGCAACGTGACTGAAGTTCCAGAGCCTGTTGACTCACCGGAAGTGGTATCACCCGACCCTGATGAGGTGTCGCCACCCCCCAATAAACTTGAAACCAAGTCGGACGAGTCGCCCTCCGTGGAGGAAACTGCGGAATCCGTACTGGTTGAATCAGAGCTTCCAGAAGAGTCTGCGCTGTCTGTTGACGCAGAGGGTGTGACAATATTATTAAGCCCGGTTACTATTTCTGTCCAGATATCTGTTTCTTCAGAGGACTGAATGGAGCTGGTTGATCCGGCTTCCGAGGAACCCAGGCTGGCACTCGTCGAGGCCGTTGTTGTTGAAGAACTCGAGCTACCGCCAGAAGACCCTGAACCCCCACTACTGGAAGACAGGTTGCTGCTTCCCACTCTTCTCGAGATTACATAATTAAGGGTAAATGTACGCGTCTGCATTTTTTCTTTGCGAACGCGAATGAAGGTGTCGTCAAATTCGTATTCGAGATGTAGAGGGGTAAGCAAATTTTCTAAAGCTTGCTCCAAGGTAACACCTTTCAAGTCGACCGTTGCAACTGCATTAACATTGGGATCGATGATAATATTTTGTTCAACTTCCTGAGAGAGTGCGAACAAGACATTTCGTATGTCTACCCCCTCTTGCGGACATGGTAAAGCGAAAGCCTTTTTGCTCCTGCTCTTTCAAATCGAGATTGGGTTGAATTTGGGTGATCGAGTCAGGAAGATTATTCTTTTCGGGTTTCGGTTTTGCAAGAGGGATATTGATTGCCCTCCGCTCTGGTATTTTGGCTGTAAGTTCTGTTGGCGGTTCTTTTTTAGAGTTCCCGAGTGCAGTACAGGAAACCAAAATAAAGCCAGAAACCAGAATTCCCAAGGCTCGATAAATCAATGTTTTTTGAAATGGCATAATTATTATAAATTTAAACAAATTACATCGAATCATAATACAACGAGAAAACGTATAAGTCTAATGAAATCTGAGTGTTTTTGTGGTTTCGGAGTGTCGATTTTGCTCTAGTTTTTTACTTCAAAATTCCAGGAAATGAGAGGTCTTTTGAACGTGTTTGTTTAACTCAAAATGGGTACTCTTTTTTTGAATATTCGCGGGGAACTGAACCCATGATTTTTTCAATATGATCAAACAGTGGACCTTCCTGCCAAGTTATTCGGAGGCACAAAAGCCGAAGTTTGTTTTTCAGGCAAGTTTCTATAGTCCCTTATAAAGACCATTGCAAAAGTCGTTATTTGGGGAGAAAAAGTACTTTTGCCGTCATTGCGAAGAGCCTAAGGCGATGTGGTCGTAATATTCTATCTAGATGTTCGTGCCCCGAAGGGGTAAATCCAAATAAAAAAATGTTGAGAGTGAAAATCTTTACAAGGTCCTAAGATAATGAGGGGTGACTGGGTTTATTGACTGTTTTAATATTTCTTGAAGCCACAATCCCCCGGCTGGATCGCCGCTCTCCCACTGGTCGTTCGCGATGACGCGCAAAAAGGTTATTTCTATTACGCTTGGGGGTTAGTTGAGACGGAGGCCGGGTTGTTTTGTTGAGGTCTTCTTAGATGCCCTTTTAGTTTTTTTAGGGGTAGATTTCTTTTTGAGTTTGATTTTTTTATTGAAGGAGTGCTTGATCACCTCATCCATCGTGGTGACAGGAAAGAACTGAATGCCTTTTCTTATATTCTCTGGGATATCTGGAATGTCTTTTTCGTTTTCGATGGGTATGATCAGGTTTTGAATGCCGTGCCTATGTGCGGCGAGGACTTTTTCTTTTAATCCGCCAATGGGTAAAACTCTTCCCGTTAAAGTCAGCTCCCCTGTCATAGCAAGGTCGTGTCGCAACGCGGTTTTTGTGAGGGCCGAAACAAGCGCCACTGCCATAGTGATGCCAGCCGAAGGACCATCTTTTGGAACCGCGCCTTCTGGAATGTGAATATGGAAATCATTTTTCTGGTAAAAACTTTTTGGCAATCCAAGTTCATGCGCCCGGGAGCGAACGTAAGTCATCGCTGCTTGTGCAGATTCTTTCATGACATCGCCCAATTGTCCGGTGGGAACAAGTTTCCCCGTCCCTGAAAGCACTGTAACTTCAATCGATAAAATTTCTCCACCCAATTCAGTCCACGCCAGGCCAATTGCAGAGCCAATATCAAGGGGCCCTTCTTGATCTGATCGTTTGAATTTTGGAATGCCCAGATATTTTTCCAGACTGGCTGGAGTGATTTTGACATTTGTCTTTTTGCCTTTTTCTACGACAATTTTTACAACTTTTCGGCAGAGCGTCGCAATTTCACGTTCCAGATTTCTTACCCCGGCTTCACGGGTGAAGTCTTGAATAATTCGAGTGAGTGCTTTATCTGAAATTTCAATATTCTTTTTAGTCAAACCATGCTCAGCCACTTTCTTCGGCACTAAAAACCTTTGAGCGATACCGAGTTTTTCCTGATCGGTATAGCCGGGTAAGTGCAGCACTTCCATCCTGTCTAATAAGGGCCGCGGAATCGAATGCAGAACATTTGCGGTACAGATAAAGAGAACATTTGAAAGGTCGTAGTCGATTTCCAAATAATGATCGTTGAAATTTGCATTTTGTTCCGGATCGAGCACTTCAAGCAATGCTGAGGCAGGGTCTCCTCGGAAGTCGGCATTCATCTTGTCGATTTCATCAAGCATGAAAACGGGATTATGCACTTCTGCTTTTTTCATTCCCTGAATTATTTTTCCGGGCAAGGCGCCTATATAAGTTCGCCGATGGCCGCGTATTTCGGCCTCATCTCGAACGCCGCCCAAGGAAATGCGGACAAACTCTCTGCCCATGGCTTTTCCAATGGATTTGCCGAGCGAAGTTTTTCCCACACCGGGTGGTCCTACAAGGCAAAGGATGGGGCCTTTTATTTTTTTCACCAGTTTTAGAACTGCAAGATGTTCGGTAATGCGTTCTTTGACTTTTTCCAGCCCATAATGATCGGTGTCGAGAACTTTCTGGGCTTCGGGAATTTTTATTTTGTCGGTGCCGGCAGCTTTTTCCCATGGTAAGTCTGCAAGCCACTCTATATAGGTTCGGGCTACTGTTGCTTCGGCCGACATGGGTTGCATGAGTTCTAGCCGTTTCAATTCCTTTTTGGCTTTCTCGTTAACTTCCTTCGGCATTTTTGCTTTTTTAATTTTTTGTTTTAACTCATCGAAGTCACTTTTGAATTCATCGCGTTTGCCAAGTTCTTTTTGTATCGCCTTCATTTGTTCATTCAGGTAGAACTCTTTTTGGCTACGTTCCATTTGCTTTCGCACGCGCCCATGAACCCGTTTTTCGATTTTAAGAACTTCCATCTCTGATTTCAGGATACCCAATAGCTTATTGAGCCGGTCTGCCGGGTTCAATGTTTCGAGGAGTTCCTGTTTTTCCTGTGTCTGGAAAACCATATAGGAAGCGATGGTATCTGCGTAGCGGTGCGGTTCAAGAATGTTAGCGCTTGCGGCAACCGCTTCCAGAGGGATTTTCTGATTGAGTTTGACGTATTGCTCAAACACATTGCCGACACTTCGCATCATGGCTTTTACATCGGGAGTGAGCTGATCGTTTTCGTGGATTCGATTGATTTCCACTTCAAAGTAGTCGGGGTTTTTTTTGAAACTTTCGATGCGGCCCCTTTGAAGCCCTTCTACCAACACTTTCATGGTGCCATCAGTCAGTTTTAAAATTTGCAGGATATTGGCGATTGTTCCTACCTCGAAAATATCTGCGGACTGCGGGTCGTTGTTGTTTGGGTTGCGCTGAGCTGAGAGAAAGATGCTTTTCTGCTCTGCCATGGATTTTTCCAAGGCAAGGACGGACTTGTCTCTGCCCACAAACAGGGGCAAAACCATGAAGGGGAATACTATGATATCCCGCAAGGGGAGAAGCGGTAGAACAATTTTATCTGAACCCATAAGTTTAACTGGCCTGTTTCTTTTTCGCGTAAACCATCATGGGTTTTTCACCTTTGGCAACGACTTCTTCGTTAATGACAACTTCTTCAACTTCTTTTTGTGATGGGAGGTCGAACATAATGTCGAGCATGGTTTCTTCCATCACCGCTCGCAAACCTCTTGCTCCAGTTTTGCGCTCAACTGCTTTTTCAGCGATAGCTTTAACAGCGCCGTCAGTAAACTTAAGTTTGATGTCTTCAAACTCAAACAGTTTTTTGTATTGTTTGACCAGAGCATTTTTCGGCTCGGTCATAACTTTGATCAATGCTTCAATGTTTAACTCTTTAAGAGTGGCTACAGCTGAGAACCGCCCGACAAACTCAGGGATCAATCCATACTTGAGCAGGTCTTCGGGTTGAATTTTTTCAAGAAAATCTTCTTCATCCAGCTCAACCTTGGAGACGATTTTTTGCCCAAACCCAAGAGTTTTTTTGCCGACCCGATTGCGAACTATTTCGCTCAGACCCACAAATGCGCCGCCACATACAAATAATATATTGGTGGTATCCACTTGCAGGAATTCCTGATGTGGATGTTTGCGCCCACCTTGTGGAGGAACGCTTGCCGTGGTTCCTTCAATTATTTTTAACAGGGCCTGTTGAACACCCTCTCCAGAAACATCTCGGGTAATGGAAGGATTCTCTGATTTCCGTGAGATCTTGTCGACTTCATCGATATAAATAATCCCTCGCTCTGCTTTTTCGACATCGTAATCCGCACTCTGCAAAAGCTTGAGGATGATGTTTTCTACGTCTTCTCCGACATAGCCTGCTTCCGTCAGTGTGGTAGCATCTACAATGGTGAACGGAACATCGAGTATCCGCGCCAGTGTTTGCGCCATAAGGGTTTTCCCGGAACCTGTTGGGCCGACCAGAAGTACATTACTTTTTTGTAGTTCTACATCATCCATTTCGAGGTTGGAGTCGACCCGTTTGAAATGATTATGAACGGCAACGGAAAGAATTTTTTTGCAGCGCTCCTGATCAATAATGTATTGATCAAGATGACTGTAAATTTCTTTGGGCTTGAGTAAATGCTGGAAGTCTTCTCCTTTTTCCTGAGCCCATTCTTCCACCATGATTTCGTTGCATAACTCGATGCATTCATCACAGATGTAGACGCTGGGTCCAGCAATCAGTTTTTTGACTTCTTCCTGACTCTTTCCGCAAAAAGAACAGCGGTAGTTTCCGGTGGTAGTGCTTTTTTTGGCCATAAAGCCCTCATTTTAAGTTGGCTCTGATTTCAACAGATGTAAATCCGTTTTATTTTTTGCCTTTATCGTCTTTCTTAACTTCATCGCGATTACTGATAACGCTATCAATCAAACCATATGTTTTTGCTTCTTCTCCTGTCATATAGTGATCGCGTTCGGTGTCTTTATTGACCTGGGCTACGTCTTTCCCGGAGTGCTTCGCCATGATGCCATCCAGAATAGAGCGGATGCGAGAAATCTCTTTTGCCTGGATTTCAATATCGGTATGCTGCCCCTGAAATCCGCCACTGGGCTGGTGGATCATAATCCGCGCATGTGGAAGAGCAAAACGTTTGTTTGGAGCTCCAGCGGTTAAAAGCAGCGCGCCCATGCTGGCAGCCTGACCAATACAAATGGTCTGAACATCGGGTTTGATGTATTGCATGGTGTCATAAATTGCCATCCCCGAACTGACTTGTCCACCCGGGCTGTTTATATAAAGGTAAATATCTTGATCTGGCTCATCCGACTCCAGGAATAATAACTGCGCAATAATAAGATTCGCCATATGGTCTTCAATGGCAGAACCGATAAAAATAATACGGTCTTTTAACAGACGCGAATAAATATCATAAGATCGCTCTCCGCGACTGGTTTGTTCTACAACAATGGGTACTAACTGGTTGTGAATGGAATTCATTTTTCTCTCTTGATTAGGACTAAGGTGAGATGAACCGCCTTCTGGCTCGAATTTGGACCGGAAAGGATTGTCGGCTTGTAAGTCATTTAGAAATAGTTAGATAACTAAAGACAGATTGACTATTTATTATCTGCAATTAAATCTTTTCTGTCAACCATTACTTCTTTTAAGGTCACCTTTTCAAGGGCGGAATTTAGGGTTTTGTCTCGCTTCATGCGGCTATGCAATCGCGCCAGCACACCGTTTTTTTCCCATTCCCTTTTCATCTGCGCCAGGCTACCTCCCCCTCCTAACATTTTGGCCATATTTTGGAGTTCCTGATCCAACTCTTCCGGGGTGACTTCCAGATCGAGGTCGCGCGACAGTTGATCGAGAATCAACTCTTCACTCAGGGCTTTCACTGCGGGTTCCTTATATTGAGCAATGAGCTCAGGTGTGACGGTTTCTTCATGCGCGTGATCGTGGTCATGGTCGTGGCCGTGATCATGATCGTGCTGGGTTTCTTTTCCTTGTTTCTTATTGGCTTGGTCGGACATGAACTTGACCTGTTCTTTGATCAGCCCTTCTGGTAGCTCGATAAGGTTTTGCTCTGTGAGCTTTTCGGCGAACTCTTTTTTGGTTGCCTTGAGAGCTTCGTTTCGCTCATAGTCTTCCAGCTCTGCCCGGACTTTGGTCTTCATATCTTCCAGGCTTTCATATTTTTTTTCAGGGTCCAAATCCTTTGCAAACTCGTCATTCAGTTCAGGCAATTCCTGCACTTGAATGCCTTTCAAGATAATATTGAAATTGACGTCTTTCCCGGCGATTTCTTTATTTTGATAATCTTCCGGCACTTGGACTTTTATGTCTCGGTTATCCCCAATTTCCATGCCGATCATGCCCTTATCAAGGCCTTCAATCAACTGTCCTCCCCCAACCTGAATGACCTGGTCCTGGGCCGCGCCGCCTTCAAAAGGTTTGTCGCCCAACATGCTGGTGAAATCGATTTTTATCAGGTCTTTTTCCTGCACCGGGCGATCCGTGACCTCAACGGTTTTGGCCTTTCTTTGGCGGAAAGCTTCAATGGTTTGATCTACTTCTTCATCCGTAATTCGAGGAATTTTCATTTCCATCTCGATGCCGGAATATTCCTGAATGTCCACAGTCGGAAGTACTTCCACAGAGGCCGATACGGATATATCGGTGCCCTCTTCAGCATTGACTTCCAAAAGATGCGGTTGCCCAATGGCACGTAACTCTTTTTCGGCGATGGCATTGTTAAGCTCATTGCTGATGAGATTGCTCAATACCTCTTTTTTAACATCCTGTCCGAATTGTTTTTCCAGAATGGAGGCAGGAACCTTTCCCTTACGGAAACCAGGGACCTTAACTTCTCTTCCAAGCTTCTGGTAGTATTTATCTATTTCCTTTTTGTAGTTCTGCTGAGGAATCACAAATTTAATTTTTTTATTACATGAATCTACATCTTCAATTTCTATGTCCATAATCTTTCCAAATTTTCTAAAGTTTTAACAAACCATTAGGCGTTGGGCCTATTGATCTATTTATTATTGTTTCTCCCGCCAGGGAGTGCCGGTGGAGGGACTCGAACCCCCACGCCCGAAAGCACTAGTTCCTAAAACTAGCGTGTATACCAATTTCACCACACCGGCTTATTTCCAAAATTGCTCGCAGAATATACCACTTTATATGGAATTAAGTAGAAAGAAAAGCCCCCGAATGGATATAGATAAAATAAGGAAGGAATTTGCCGTTTTTCGGCTTAAATTATTGGGAAGGGCTATTCGTCTCCCAATTCAGACTGAAGTGCTGAAATATCATCCTGAAGGAGGGTGTAATCAATTTCCAGTTTGTCGCAGAATTTTCTTAGGAAAGAGTGCATGATAAGAACACAATGCCATTCATCAAAAAGTTCGTCACTTTTTCCACAAAATTTTTCATACTCCGAAAAACCTTTTTCTATAGTTTCCAGTAGTTTTCCAAACCCTGCCAGCTCATCGAGCTCTGAATAGGTCGCATCCAGATCGTGATCCCAGAAACTTTCATCAGATTGTTCGGGGTTGATAGACGCCAGATACTGATCATCAATTTCCTTAAAGTCTAAATCAATCTGCTTGCAATAACTGCGTAAATTATTGAAGGCGATGAAAAGACATTCGTAGCCGCCGACTTCGTTTTCCTCCTCAGCATTTAATTCAGAAATATCTTCATCGACCCAGTCAAACATTTCAAAAAATGCATCAAGGTTGGATTTTTCTTCTGGAGAGGAGTCGTTGGAATTCATAGAATTATTTCTCAATAATGCGAGGTTTTCGATCTTTTGAGGTAAGAACAGTGTTGGGGGGATAATACCCTTTGGGAACCATCAAATTGGGATAAACCCAGGTGCTTTTACCTATCAATGTTCCCGGGCATAGAACTGCATTGCATCCCAATTCAGCATGGTCTCCGACAATGGCCCCCAGCTTTTCCATGCCCGTTTTAAAATCTTCAGATTCGAGTGGAATTTGAATGGGATGGATAAAACCTTTTTCTTTTTCTTCTTTGCTTCGAAACTGCAAATTAGCAAGTTTGGATCCGGCGCCCATATTGACATGGCGACCCACGATGCTGTCACCAATGTAATTAAAATGTCCCGCTTCACTGTGGTCCATCATGATACTGTTTTTAATTTCTGTTGCATGACCTATGACGCAGCCTTTTCCCGCAAAAACATTTCCACGAACATATGCGCCTTGGCGGATATCGCAATTTTTTCCGATCACTGCCGGGCCCTTAATGATCGCTGAGGGTTCTAACCGGGTGCCCACATCGATAAAAATATCTAATTCCTTTAAGTGGACTGCCTGATCGAGCTTCATCCATTTTTGGATGAACAATCCCTTCTCATTACTGTCTACACAAACTCCCTCGGAAAAGTGAGTGCCAGTTTTATCTTGAAGTAATGAATGTAATAGGGAGTTGAGGCTTTTTAAAGGGTCCCAAACACGATCTGCGCCCGAAAATAGGGTCTTATACGGTTCGCTGTTCAAGTCTGAAAAAAACAGAGAGAAGTCTTTCATAATCAATTTCCCAAGTACCATTTCCCAAGCGAGGTCAATTGGAAACCTTTGAGGCTCATTTCAATGATTCCCTGTTTTTGCATTTCAGCCACCAGTCTGGTTTTGGAGCGTTTTTCGATTTTTAAATCTTTTTCATTTATAGTTTGTGAGGCGATTTGACTCAGAGCATGTAATTCTAACTTATAAAAATGATGATCGCAGTCTTTCAGATGGGTGAATAGTATTTTTATAGCTTCCCTGCCCATTTGAGCCAGTTTAGATGCGTCTGATTTACTTCCTCGAAGATTGATGCTTATTTTATTTTCAGTGCCAGAGTTTCTCACAAAGATTCCCGCTTTCCCTTTTGCAAGTGAAATATATAACATATCGGGGTCTTCTGGGAAATTACGAGTGGCAACATCATAGTTTCTCTTTTTTGCCTCACGTAAAATGCTCTGCTTTACCTTTTTCCAGACCCATGAATCCTTGAAAAATAATTCCTGATGAATGTAGTAAACGTATAGTGTGCCCTTAAAACCTGGGTTAAAAGGCCGACTCACTTTAGTGTAATATTTTTTTGGCGAAAGGGATAGGTGGTTAGTTGCAGCAAGGGTGTTCAGCGCACTTTTGAGACCATTGCCAGAATAAATCGATATGGCTTCCCTGTCAGGCAGAGTGAGTTTTGCTTCTGTAATATTATGCCCGGTTTCTTCACTGCCAACGGCTAAAACAGGTTTTAAATTTTTGTCCTCTTTGTTTTCGCTTAAAACTTCTTCCAGTCGTTTAAGAGATTCAATACTGGTAATGCCTGTCTTTTTCAGTTTTTGTGTTTCACGAATAAAGGCGTTACGTATTTTTGTAGAACAACTAGGATCTTTTGCTTTTTGTTCCAGCTCCCTTAAACGGATTTTTAGAAGAATCCATTTGTCCCCGACAGCGGTCAATTCAGGTTTTAATCCCATTTTTTCGGCTGCCATTGCAGCGTTGAGATCGCTTTCAACGGTATTAATGTACAAAGAGTTTTTATACTTTTTGGGGAAGTGGGTTGAGAGGTGTTGCGCCTGTAAAATAGCGGTTTCATCGCCGCTCAATATCCAAAGTGCATCCTGAAAAGGATCGTATTCCAGCATGAAAAAACGATCTGCATCGGCATCAAAGATAGTCCCGACAACACGCATTTCACCTTTGGTAAGAGAGGGTTTGTTTTTTCGGCCGATTTCAAATAGTTTTTTAATTGCTTTGTGGCGGCGAAAAAAACCTGCGGGAACTTTTATTTCCTCAGGGGTGATCCGATCTCTGCCTTCGAGGTCGGCGACACCGGAAAATACATTTACGTCGCCGTTTAATTTATTGTTCACCTCAATTACTTTTTCAAACCCTGCTTGAACAAAAACCTTTTTAGCAATTCCTGTGAGCGATCCGTTTGCAGGATCAACAACCAGAATAATGTTTTTTAAATTTATGGAGTGGTCTATCCAGGAGTTTTCTGGTGCCAGGGAAAAATGACTGAAAAGTTCCAGAGCTTTTTCTCGGTAATCTTTACGCTTGCCCTTTAGTGATATTTTTTTTATCGATGAGTATTTTTGCTGCAAAACACATTGCGTTAATTGCAAATCATCTGACGGCAGAGGTTTCATGCCGTGAAAAGGAGAAAATAGTTTTATTCCATTTTGATCATTAGGGTTGTGTGATGCGGTGATCATGATGCCGCAATCGGCCTTTTGGTGCAGCATGAATAGGGGCACTAGCGGAGTGGGCACCACTCCCAGAATCAAGGCGTCGGCTCCCGCCTTGCGAACTCCTTTTATGACGGCATCGATAAAAACTCCTGAAGGATCTCTGGGGTCCCACCCTACGACAACCTTTTTGGCGGATTTGGGTTTTGATAAATTTTTAATATGTGAATAGGCATAGAGTTCCATGAACTGCTCGGTGATCCAGCTTTTCTCCAAAAAAACTTGCTGTGGCGTGAGGCCCTTGCAATCTGGGATGTTCGATCGTTTTGTTTCCCGGCGTATGCCATCGGTGCCTTGGAGTCTTTGTTTGCCAGAGTTCATAGTTTTGTGGATTTAGAAATTGAAAATAATTCCAAGTGAAGAATACCACATACCGAGCCTATAATATTTGGAAAGGCTCTCTTGTCAGGCAGAGGGAAAAGGGGTAAGCTGTTCGCTCACAAAAATATTCCATATCGGGCAGGAACTTTTTCTGGATTAAAAAGAGGAGGGAACTATGGCCTATAACGCTTTTGTTAAAAAAGATACTGTCGATGCCATTATTCGGACATCAGGGGAAAAGATAAAGGGGAAAATTTTCAAGCTTCCTAGTAATCGATTATTGGATATGTTGAATGAGGGGAGTGAAAGTTTTATTCCTGTGATCGATGCCAAAGTCTATTGCCTGGTCACTGGAAATATTTTGTTTCAGTCAGAATTTCTTGCCGTTAATAAACAACATATAATTCTGATTGCTGATCACCTGGTTCCCACATAAAAATCCCGTTTGTGGGCCAGAATCCGGGGAGGTAAAAGTAAAAACTTTAAAACCTGATTTTGGATTGTTTAAGCCACTGCTCCTCATCAAATTCCTTGCAAAGATATTCTTCAAAGAGCGTTTCATTTTCTGACAAAAGTTTTCCGTCCACCTGTGGGATGGTCTTTAAAGCGGCCGAATCATCATTGTTGGGATTCTCTTTAATTTCTTCGTTAAAGGAAAAATCCAGTTCACCTGATTCTTCCACATCAGTAAAATTTCTTTTTAGTTTTGACAGTTCTTCCAAGGTTATATCATCGGTCTCATTTACAATTTTTTCGATTAACCGATCCACTTCCAGAACTAAATTGTATTCACTGACATAATCTAAAAGCCCCAGGGCTTGTAATTGTTTTATAGAGAGTTTCACTTCAGGTGAAGTCAGAATGGCTTTATTGATTTCTGTCCACAGGTACTCAACGAATTTCTTTTTCTTGTCTTTTTCAAAGGGCATGACTTTTCCTTTCAGTTTTGAATGACAATGAAAAGTATAGTCCTCACGCATTACATAATTGTTAAGCGAATGTAACGAATTGGTTAAACGTTGAACAGGCAGGAGATCTGAGGAGGGCGGCGGGTTGTCATGTTTTAAAGGTTGGGATCGTGAAACCTCTCTTTGAGTACATCAACAGGACTTTTATATTTATCGCAGGCAATCACTGCATTTAATTGATTTGGATCGTGGATTTCAATTTCTAAAGTTTCAGCCAATACAGGGTTGGCACCACAATCAGATCTTTCGTGAGAGCAAAAATCGCACATGTTCAAAATAATCATAGAATTATCGTTTGCCAAATTTTCCCCTTTGATTGATCGTTTATCGACACTCTGAGATTGCGAAATTGTTTGCAGGTTGGTTTCAATCTTAGAGGGTCTCCCCCCTTTTGTAAATGTTTTTACCCTTTCCGTGGTTTGCAAGATTTTCCCATTTAAAGCCTTGGTTTCGCTATCTTTATCAAAAAATTGACGGGTGTTGGAAAATATTTCCAAATTCGCTCCCAATTGGCAGATTCAGCCTTCCTCTCATACTGCTTAAGTCATTTATTTATAAGGTATTAGCTGGTTATTGCGGATGAAGGCTATTTGGCATAGTCCTTGCTCTTAATAATAGCGAGTTCGTGTGCCTGAAATACTTGTAACTAAAGGGTTAATCTCAAATGCAGTTTTTATTAAGAAATATCCACCTGCTAACGGATTTTTTTCACAGGCAGGGTTTGACTGGTTTTGGTTTGAAAACCTATGAAAATGGGCGAGTAATTTCGATTTGCGCCGCAAGTTTGAGACCGAAATTTTCAACGCTCAAGCCCTTTATTTACGGTAATTCCGAGGTTTTCAAGAGGATATTTTTGGCCTCAACTTTGGCTCTTTTTTTTCCGCTAAGTTGAATAAGGTGGTGGATTTGGTTACAGCTAATTTCAAAAATAAAATTTGTTTAGCAGGGGCTATTAGTCTCATTTTCTGGAATTGTTTTGTTTTGCCCTGTTTTGCTCAAATTTCTCCGCAGGGACGAGATCAGACTTATAAGCAGGCCTCCCCCCTCCGATTCGAAGAACGCTTCAAGAAGCAACCGAAACCGAAAGCGCAAAAGATACCCGTTCGAGAGGACAACCTCAAGCCTATGTTTCCGGCAGAGTTGCGTAAGGTCAAATTTGTTCTTCAAAAAATGGTTATCAAAGGTTCGACCCTTTACAGCAAACGCAGGTTTTCCAAATTATTCAAAAAATACATGCGCAAGAAAATTTCTTTAGGGCATGTGTATGACATAGCTCAAACCATTACGAATATGTACAGGAATGACGGTTATATTTTGAGCAAGGCGGTTGTCCCTCCTCAACAGATTGACAGAGGGATTATCCGTATCGATGTCATTGAAGGTTTCGTGGATAAAGTCAACGTTCAAGGTGAGGTGACCGGGCCGAGGAAACTGCTGAATTGGTATCGCAAGAAACTTTTAAAGTCTAAACCGCTGCTTGCCAAAGATCTCGAACGTTATTTACTTCTGGTAGATGATTTGCCGGGGTTATCAGTAAAGTCGGTTTTAACGCCTTCAGAGCTGCAGCCCGGTGCCACCGATCTGACCTTAATCCTTGAAAACAAAAAATATAATGTGGGGGTGGGTTTTGACAATCGAGGTTCGAAGTTCAATGGCCCCATCCAATTTTCTGGCAACGGAAACACAAACTCTCTTTTGGGACTTTATGAACGTATAGGATTTCAAGGGGCGATTACGAAAAACCCTGACCAGCTTATGTTCTTGAGTGGATTTTATGAAATGCCGGTTTCTTCTGAAGGAACCAAGATTTACTTTTCTGGTGCGGTCAGCAAGTCTGAACCCGGGGATGATCTTGAGATTTTTGATGTCAAGGGCGATAGCACGACTTTCACGTTTAGGGCGACTCACCCCTTCATCCGTTCACGAGCCGAAAATTTAAATGCCTTTATTGGTTTTACCAGCAGGAACTCCACCACGGAGTTTTTGGGGGACACAGATTCAAAAGATAAATTACGCATCGCAAATTTGGGATTGTCCTACGATTTTGTTGACAGTTATCGAGGCGTCAACCTGCTAAGCATTAACTGGAGCCAGGGGCTCGACTTGTTGGATGCCAGTGAACAAGGGGCATCCAAGCTTTCTCGCCCTGAGGGCACAAGTGCTTTTACAAAATTTTCTGGAGAAGCGCTTCGGTTGCAACAACTGGCTCCTTCCTGGATGTTGTTGGGCGCGATTTCCTGGCAATACTCGTTGGAAAAACTATTAGCCTCTGAAGAATTTGGAGTAGGTGGATCCCAGTTTGGGAGAGGTTTTGATTCTTCAGAAATAACCGGTGACCATGGGGTTGCTTTTAAGCTGGAATTGCAAAAAGCATTTCAAATTAAAAAACCGTATATGCAGGATATCCAAGCGTACACTTTTTTTGATTATGGGACGGTATGGAATCGCATTCAAACTTCCACCGGCTCAAGCAAGCAAGACCTAAGCTCTATCGGCTTGGGTTTTAGATTTAATGTGACAGACCATCTTTCCGGGTACTTGGAATTTGACAAACCTCTAAATCGAGAAGTCGCGGCAGAGGGAAATAAAGATCTACGAACATTTTTTAGTTTGTCAGCACATTTTTAGGGAAACAAATGAACGTTTTTAAGATGAACCAGATTGCATTTGGCCGGGAAACCCCCGGGGGAAAAGCTTCAATGCCTTTCTCTGGTGAGCAACCCACCGTTCGCCCGGGAAAAGTGTTTTCGACTTTGCGGAAGCCGGGCAATGCTGCGATCTTTCTGGTTTCGTTTTTGACCTATCTGATGGGTATCTTTCCTTCTATGGTTTTTGCGCTTCCAACAGACCCTATCGTTCAGTCTGGCTCGGTGACGATTGACACGGTCTCGCCCGAGAAAATGAATATTTATCAAAGTACTAACAAGGCCATTATCGATTGGAATAGTTTTAATATTGATACTACGGAGCATGTTGATTTTCAGTTGTCGCAGGGAGGGGTGACACTAAATCGGATAACGGGAAATGATCCTTCACAAATTTTAGGAAAGATGACTTCAAATGGGGATTTGTGGGTGGTCAATCCTAATGGAATTTTCTTTGGTAACAATGCGCAAGTGGATGTGCGTGGTCTTGTAGCCACTACCAGTAATATTACCAATTCAAATTTTTTGAGCGGGAATTATAATTTTGATATTCCTTCCAGTTTCTCAAACTCCATAGTCAATCAGGGAACGATAACTGCGGCTGAAGGTGGTTTGGTGGCGCTGGTGGCTCCCGGGGTGCAGAATATGGGCGTGATCAATGCCCGCCTTGGCAAAGTAAGCCTGGCTTCGGGTAAAACATTTACTTTGGATCTTTATGGCGATCAATTGATCAATCTGGGAATCGATAGCAAAGTGGTGGATCAGGTGACGGGAATGAATGGTGAGGCATTGTCTTCTCTTGTCACCAATAGTGGAAGCATATTTGCCGATGGTGGCGTAGTTCGGCTCGATGTCAATGCCGCACAGGATATCGTGGATCATGTAATAAATATGGATGGTGTGATTCAAGCCAGATCGGTGATGGAGAAGAATGGAAAAATTATTTTGATGGGTGGTGATGAAGGGGATGTGCATGTTTCTGGAACACTTGATGCTTCCGGCTATAACTCTGGAGAAACAGGGGGTGAGGTCAATGTTCTGGGTCATCTCGTTGGATTATACGGAACGGGTTTTATTGATGTGTCTGGTGACTCGGGAGGCGGCACGTTGTTGTTTGGCGGCGACTACCAGGGCAATGGCACGGTTCCCAATGCATTGGACACCTATATTGGACCGGACACACAGGTATTTGCTGATGCAGTAAATTATGGTGACGGCGGAAGAATTATTTTCTGGGCAGATCGTAGGATGCATTTTTTAGGCATCGTAAAGGGACGTGGTGGAAAATATTTTGGCGATGGCGGCTTCGTAGAAGTTTCCGGGAAAGAAGAACTGTATTTTGATGGTTCGGTTGATACCACCGCTGCAAACGGAAAAACGGGAACCCTTCTTCTTGATCCTGACACGATCACGATTGCAGATGGGTCTGGAACGACCTCAGCCAGTGGTGCTAATACCTTCGTTACCATACATGAAGCTACTCTCGAAGCTGTAGGCGCTACCACTAACATTATTCTTCAGGCCGACAATGAAATCATTATTTCAAATTTGTCCGATAATTTTCTTAGCTTGCAGCAGGGCACTGGAAATACCGTTACATTCAAAACTATAAAAAATTCTATCAGTAGAGACAATAACGGAAATATCACTTCGGCTGTTGGCGCAATTCGATTTCTGGGGGCTGATGACACTATCGTAACTCAGGGAGGCGATATAATCATCGAGGCGAGAGGTGATCTGGTAATAGCCGGTTTGACTTCGAATGGGGGAGACATTTCAGTAACGGGGAGAACTCTGAGTCTGGTTGGAAATGTTAATAGTGGCACAGGCAATGTGACTATTGGCTCTGAAACAAAAATTAATTTAGGCGGTAGCGCGTTATCAGGTTGTGGTGTTGGCTTTGCAAACTTGTGCGATATGTCCATCGAGCAATCTGAACTGGATCGTATTAGTGGTAATAAGCTCACCATTGGCGGAACCTTCAATGGCGATATCTTTGTTAATGGAGTCACTCTTACTTCTTTCAATGAAGGTGTGGTGTTGGATGTGAATACCCATGTCTCTGGTTCCGATGGGGCGATCGTATTTCAAGCAGACTCTTCGTTTTCTTCACTGGAAGCAAAAGCCGTAAATGGAATTACTCTTGATGCCAATGTCGATATCACTACCACTACCGGGGCTCTTAGTCTGAATGGAGATGCAGATAGTGGAGTGGATTCAATTGACCCAAAAGATAATATCACCTTCGCCAGTGGCGCTACTCTAACCAGCGCAACCTCTATAAGCTTAAGCGCTATAACAGGGGGCATGTCTGCGGCAGGCGGATTGACCTTGGTTGCCCCTACCAGCATCACCATGACAGGAAATTTAACAGCTGCTGGAACCGTTTCCCTGACAGCAAGTTCGGGAATTAATTTAAATGGCGGAATTACCACATCGTCAGGCAACTTGAGCATCAACGCAAACTCTTCAACACTAACGTTGGGAAGTGGAATCACCTTAAGCTCGGCGGGTGCCCTAACGCTTAGTGCGAGCAATACTTCGTCTTCGGGAACTCTGATTCTAACTTCGACCGGTTCAACAATAAATGTGGATAACGCCTTGGTCTCCGCTGGGGCTGTGACTATGACGGCCAATAGTGGTCTAACCCTCGGCAACAGTACTTTAACGGCATCTGGAAACATTAATTTGCAGGGTGGAACCTCTCTCTCTTTAGCGAGTGGGATGAATATCTCTGGAGGAAACATAACTTTAGGTGGAACTGCGATCACAGTTAACAATGGTGCTTTGACCCTTAGTTCAACGGGCAGTATCACGGCAAGTAATTTGCTGACTTCATTGACCACGGCCAGTTTAACTGCAAGCTCTGGCATTTCTATGGTGGGGCTTTCAGCAAATGGAACCGTGAGTCTCAACTCCGGTACAGGCACCACAACCATTACTGGCGCATTATCTACAACTAATAATGCTATTTCTATCACCGCAAGTGATTTGAGTTTGACGGGATCAATCAATGCAGGTACGAGCGCAACAACTATCAGCGTGTCAAATAGTGGAGCTCTTGGTTTGGGATTTACTTCTGGGTTTTCGGGGATGAATCTTAGCAATGCTGAGCTAGCCTTGATTACCGGCGACCTCAATTTGGTAAATAATAGCATTACCGTTCAAACGGGAACATCGGTGAACCTCACAGGCAAACTGGTTGTGGGTCAAAGTGGTGGAAGTATTACCGGACTGGGTGCAATGACTTTGGCGGCGTCTAATGGTCTGGCCATTGACAGTAGCATCACAGCGGTAGGCAATCTGGCTTTGGATGGGGATTCAAATAACTCGAGCGAAACAGGTGATGGAATAACTCTAGCTTCAGGTGTATCACTCACTTCATCAGGTGGGACCATTACATTGGATGCAACCAATGGCGGTATCACGGCGCCCGGTGCAATAACACTGGACGCTGCTGGTGTAATAAACCTCAATGATGATTTCACAGCGGCAGGAGCCATTGTAATTAAATCGAATGGGCTGACGATTGGCGGAACAACATTAAGCAGTGGTACCGCTTCAACAACGATTCAAACTGCCGTGGCAGGAACTACCATTGGTTTATGTGGTGCGGTCTGTGCGGGAAGTTTTGGTTTCAGTTTGACTTCTACAGAATTTGCGAAAATTACCGCAGGTAGCCTCATTATTGGTGATAGTACTAATGGAAATATCACCGTCGAAGGGGTGACCACAACCATTTTCGATGTAACTTTAAACGCTACCAATTCAGCAGGCCGCTCCGTTACTTTTAATACGGGCACTTCTAATTTTCAAGGTTTAACCGTGAATGCCAGTAACGGAATCCTGTTATCGGCGGGAGTGACGACTCAAGGTATCACCAGTTTTAATTCGGATACAGATGCTGAAACAAATATCGGCGGCGATTTTACGCTTGCTGCAAGCCAGGTGTTGAATACTACAAATAACACTTTATCTATTACCGCAAATGATTTGGCTTTAGGTGGGGGAAGTTCGATCTCATCGGGAACGGCAGGCACGACACTTCTTGCTGCTAAATCGGGTAGAACTATTGGATTAGAATCGGGGGCTGGGGATTTTGCAATTTCAAATATTGAGCTTGGTTTGATAACCGCCGCAAGCCTGACGATAGGTAACAGTTCTAACGGAACTATTACAGTAGGGGGTGTGACCTCCTTGACTACTCCTCTAACATTAAACGCAACCAGCACAGGAAGTGCGGTTAATTTTGCGACTGCAGCTTCAACAGGTCTGGGCAGTTTAACCATCAACGCTGGAACAGGAGGTGTTGATTTTGGTGTTGATGTCGCTACGACAGGATCTCTGACCGTAAACTCAGACGCAGCAATTGCAGGTGCTGGTATTTTAGCGGTCACAGGTACGGCGAGCTTCAATACAACGGGAACCAGCAACGCAACAGTAGTCAGTAACAGCGCACTTACATTGGGAACTTCCACCGTAGGCGGTGACCTCAGTGTGACGGTAGGGGGAACAAGCTCACTCAATGTCAATGGAGCCATTCAAGTTGGCGGCAACACAACCCTTCGAGCTAATGACGATATTATTTTTGCTGCCGCGGGAGACATCACCACCACCACTTCAGGAAACATTATTGTGACGGCTGATAATGATTCAGATAATAACGGATCAGGCGGTGCGATCACCATGGATGCAGGGACGATTTTTAATGCAGGAACTGGGACTCTGGCTTTATCGGCAGATGAAGATATAACTCTGGGTTTGCTCACAACTTCTAGCTCATCAAATGCGGATGTTACTTTGACTTCTACAAGCGGCGGTGTCCGTGATGGAGACACTTCCTCTTTGGATATCAGCATCGGTGGGCGACTGGTGGCAGATGTTGTAACAGGCTTTGGAACCCCGGATAATGCGATTGAAACGAACCTTACATCTGTTGACATTGATAACACCACATCAGGAGGTGTAAATATTTTTGAATTGGATGCAATCGACATATTCAAAATTGACAATGCCGGGACAGGTGATATTCAGGTTTCTTTTGTTGGATCTGCCACCAACCAACAAAATGCGGTCGCATTTTCAGGGTCGGTATCATTCATCCGGCGTGATACTGGGAACCTGCCAATAGGAGATACTGGTAAAACATTAAAGGAGCTAACAGATGAAAGGACGCTACAGTTCTTTACCATTTTTGAAAATATTGAACCTGCATTTTTACCTATTGACCGTGCACGCGATAATAACCCGGAGCTACCTCCTTTAGATATGTTCAGTGAGGCAAAAGTGCTGCTGGAGATCGATGAAGAAACCGCAGTGTATTTTGATGGATTAGAAAATCTTGAAAATGTTTGGGAGGGAACAGGCGTTGAGAATGCACAAATTGCGAAAAGAAAAAAATCGTCAAGACGAGTTCTTTCCAGACGACCCAAAACAACTTTCGAAAAAGAACAGGTCGCTGATATTTCTTTTAAAAAATCACCGAAGAATTCATCCGACTATTTTGAGGGTATTTCGGGGAGGAAGAAGGCTTCTTATCAATCTTCGTCTAAAAAATCCAAGGCACCGAAACCTTTATTTAGCCTGAGTAAGGCTGACTTTTTCAGTTTCCTTCCCTGATTATTTTTTCGAGAAGGTTTCGTGATTGTTCAGGTAATCAGCATCAACGACTGAGACTTTTCCATGTTTTGGGGTTTCCAGTTTATTTTGATAGAGGCTTTCATATTGTTTTCCCGTTTCTGGAAAGCTGGTTAATTCCAGGAGCCGGGTTTCCACCGGATCACGTCTTAAAAGTTTTAACGTTGCTTCTTCGGGTTTCAATTCAGGTTTAAGATTTTCTAGTGCAGCCAAAGGTTCTTCACCTTCTGCCATCCGTTGTTTGATCGCTTCTTCAATGGCTTCTTTTCTTTCCATATGCCGGTCGTGCGGAAAATCGGCTTGCGAAAAAATCATGAAATCGAGATTCAACCAATAGTTGTTAATGAAATCATCAAAATCAACCTCCACTCCATTACTCAGATGAATGTCTCTCGACTGGTCAGGCTTTTCACGAATAAGGCTGTTATAAACTTGAATAATATTGTGAACTGAATCGTATAAAACCGCCCAATGATAGCTGTTAGCCGTTTCATGAGTTCGAAACGAATCCATTGCTTTAACCAGAGTTACCAATGTGTAATGCAAGTCCTCCATTTTTAAAAATGCGGATGACCATGGAAACCTCTGGCGGTACCATTGGTCGACATCGGATGGATATTCCTGACGATTGCTATCTGCTGGTGGTCGATAATCGTTGTCGACGAAGTTTAGTATGTCGTCGACTTCTTTGTAAGCTAAGTCCAAGCCCGCCCTTATAACTGTGTATGGAAACAATTTTCTTTGATATTCCATATACACTTTTAGATTTGGAAGCTTGTCTTCCAACTCGTGGATGTGGTCTCTCTGACCAATGTCTTTAGAGAAAATTAACACTAATCGCCTCGTTAATGAAGGGTGGAATTTTTTACTTTGTGGGATCAAAACGTTGGGAAAACATTTTCATAATATTCTGTTTTTCCTCATCGCTCATGGATTCAATGGATTTTCGAATTTCCTGCATTTGCTCTGGGGTCATTTTCCCCATAGCTTCCTGGGCGGCTTCCTGAAATCCTTTCATATTGCCCGCGGCTCCTTTTACCCAGGAGAAATCATCTTTTGAAGAAGGGTCAGCGCTGGGTGGCTTGAAATCAATTTTCTCTCGAGATCGAAACTCAACGTGGTTGCCAATAATTTTCCCGAAAATTTGTTGCTCCTGCAAATTGTCCAATACATCGGACAGATTCGTCCCATGCGTTTTGCAGGCGTCATAAACAGGTTTAAACGGAAGCCGAACGATTTTCTCCGGGAATCCATTTTTTTTGATCGAATGTTTGATACTCTCTTCTGCTTGATTGGGTTCAGTCATTTTTTAATAAATCTGGGAAGTAATTTTTAATAACAATATTATCTGTCTCAGGTAATCGGGAATTATATCTATTGTAGTATAATCCTGAAAGCAAAATGCACTATTAATTTTTCAGATAGTGCATCCGAAAAACAAGTCAGAATATAACCAGAACAATGCTGAAAAAACCAAAACTTAGGAAAGAGACAGGAACTGTCTTGCGAATTGCCCTGGCTCAGATAAATCTGATTGTAGGCGATTTTGATTACAATGCCGACAAGATAAAAAAGCAATTAAAGCAAGCTAAGAAAATGGGTGCCGATGTTGTTCTTTTTCCTGAATTAGCGGTTACGGGCTATCCTCCAGAAGATTTGCTGCTCAAAGAAAGTTTCCTGGATCAAAGTCGTAAGGCTTTGGAGAAAATTGTACCGCATTCAAAAGGCCTGACAGTCATTGTGGGGTACGCAGAAAAAAAGGGTGGAAGGATTTATAATTCCGCCGCCTTACTTTGCGATGGCAAGCATGTAGGAACTTGTCGAAAAATGCTTCTTCCTAATTATGGAGTGTTCGATGAAAAAAGATATTTCCAGGAAGGAGATTCTCCTGTTCGATTTACATTAAAAGGCGCAACTCTGGGTATTACCATTTGCGAAGATATCTGGGAAGAGTCAGGTCCCGGAAAAAATCTGTGTGGCAAGGGGGGGGTGGATTTGCTTTTAAATATTTCCTCTTCTCCCTTTCATAAAGGAAAGGGAAACACTCGAAGGAAGATGATTCAGCAACGCGCGCGTAGTTATCGTTCGCATATCGCCTATGTCAATCTTGTGGGGGGACAAGATGAGTTGGTGTTCGATGGGCAAAGTCTATTGGTAAAACCCGATGGGAAAATCGTTGCTCAAGGGAATTCTTTTGCAGAAGAACTTATTATTTCTGACATTGTTTTAACCCCCAAACCGCAGAAAAAATTATCTTCTAAATCCAATATCCGTTCTTATCGCTTACCGGCGACCCTATTAAAAAATAAAAAATACCCTGCAATATCCGCTGCTGTTTACACCGAAAAACCTGAGGTGGAAGAGATTTGCTCGGCGTTGGTTTTAGGTACCCGTGACTATGTTTTAAAAAACGGATTTTCCAAAGTCGTGTTGGGTTTGAGCGGTGGCATCGATTCGGCGTTGACCGCAGTCATTGCTGCCAGGGCTTTAGGACCTCAAAACGTGGTGGGAGTTTTGATGCCATCCCCTTATTCTTCCGAAGGTAGTGTTCAGGACTCACTGGTTTTGGCGAAAAATCTGGGCATTGAGACTGTGACATTTCCAATCGAAAAAGTCATGAAAGCCTACGATCAGACTCTCGTTAAAGTATTTAAGGGAACAGAATACGGCTTAGCAGAAGAAAACCTTCAAGCCAGAATTAGAGGCAACCTTCTCATGGCGCTTTCCAATAAATTGGGGTGGATGGTTCTGGCAACGGGTAATAAAAGTGAGTACAGTGTTGGCTATTGCACTCTTTATGGCGATATGGCGGGTGGGTTTGCTGTTATTAAAGACGTGCCTAAAATCTGGGTTTATAAAGTTTCTCGTTGGGTCAATGATAAAGAAGAAATCATTCCTGAATCAATTATTACAAAAGCGCCTTCTGCGGAATTGCGACCCGATCAAAAAGATACCGACTCTTTACCTCCCTACGATTTGCTCGATCCAATTTTGTTGCAATACATTGAAGAAGATAAATCCGTGGAAGAGATCAAAGTTCCTGGTTTGTCGGCGGCCGATGTTAAGAGAGTGGCAAAACTAGTAGATGCCAGCGAATACAAACGTCGGCAGGGTCCGCCGGGAGTAAAAATTACTCCAAAAGCCTTCGGCAAGGATAGACGTTTGCCTATAACTACTGGCCGCAAAAACAAATAAAAACCTGCAATGAGAGCGAAGGGGGATTCATGCTGAGCTTGTAATATTTCACCGTAGTTTTTACCCGTGTCGGGCATGAAGATTTTGGTTGTGGGGCCTACCCCGCCTATCTGCTTCCCCCGCTAGGGGGTTTGCCTCCTCTGGCAGGGGGTGGTAGAATCGGCTGGAAAAATCAAATAAAAATCAATCCCATAATTGGGTTCTTAGATTCAAAGGGGAAATAGCTATGAAAAAAATTGGTGTTGTTCTTTCAGGGTGTGGCGTTTATGACGGGGCGGAAATTCACGAATCGGTTATAACTCTTTTAGCCATTGATCGGGCAGGCGCCAAAGCAGTATGCATGGCCCCCGATATCGATCAGTTTGATGTGATCAACCATCACAATGGGCAAGAAATGGTGGGAGAAAAGCGCAACGTGCTGGTGGAATCCGCTCGCATTGCCCGAGGAGAGATAAGGGATATTAATGCGGTCACTGCAAATGATATTGATGCATTGGTATTCCCCGGTGGATTTGGTGCGGCCAAGAATCTTTCAAGTTTTGCAGAAAAAGGCGATGAATGCGATGTGAACCCTGATGTAATGCGATTGGTCAAAGAGTTTGCCGCAAAACAAAAACCGCAAGCAGTTTTATGTATTGCCCCGGCGATGATGGCAAAAATTTATGAAAGTCAGGAATCCAAACCCACTTTGACAATTGGCAATGATAAAGAGGGTATTAGTATGATTGAAGCGATGGGGAGTCAGCATCAGGAATGTACGGCATCCGACTTTGTTATGGACGAAAAGAATAAGATTGTATCCACTCCTGCCTATATGGTTGGAAAAAGCATTTCCGAAGTGGCTGAAGGAATCGAAAAAACCATCAATAAACTTGTCAGCATGATTTAAGATTTCCCTTTCCTATGTGAAATCTGCAAATTTTGCGAATGGGGCAGTTTTTTGCCCCTATTCCAACCCTTTCCACAGCCTCTTTCTTCTTATAATTAAAGGATTTTCCCGATTTTCCCGTAAAGAAAGATTGGACCCTTGATATAATGGTGGCGAGTCGCCACTGACAATGAGCCCCTATGAAGATGGACTGAAATTATCCATAGATAAGGGTTCCAACTTGGGAAGAAAATGAGCGAATTTAAGAAAAAATTACTGATCACTGGCGGCGCAGGTTTTATCGGCAGTAATTTCATAAATTATATTCACCGCTGTTATCCCGATTATAAAATCCTGCTTCTCGATGCATTAACGTATGCGGGGAATCTGGATAATATTTCTTCTGCCTTAAAATCAAACTGCCATTTCGAATTTTTCCACGGCAACATCACCCATCCAGATATTGTCGGGAAACTGGTTGCTGAGGCAGACATTGTTGTTCACTTTGCTGCCGAGTCTCATGTCACCCGTTCGATTTATGACAATGCAATATTTTTTGAGACAGATGTTATTGGCACCCAAGTGGTTGCCAATGCTGCGGTAAATAATCCGGTAGAACTATTTGTCCATATTTCATCCTCTGAAGTTTATGGGACAGCTATATCTGATCCAATGGATGAAGAACACCCATTGAATCCGATGAGTCCTTACGCGGCAGCAAAGGCGGGGGCAGACAGATTGATTTATTCCTATATAAAAACTTACGATTTGCCAGCGGTGATCGTTCGGCCTTTTAATAACTACGGTCCCTGTCAACATCTGGAAAAAGCCATTCCCAACTTTATTGTCAGCGCGTTGCAGGATAAACCTCTAACTATTCATGGCGATGGCAATAGTTCTCGCGACTGGATGTTTGTCGAAGATACTTGCAGGGCGCTGGATAAAATTTTGCATGTGGATAGGGAAAAGGTAATGGGCCAGGTCATAAACCTTGGAACGGGTAACGATACCCGGGTTATTGATATCGGCCGCAAAGTTTTAGAAAAGCTAGGTAAACCGGAGAGTCTGCTCAATTACATCGAAGATCGTCCAGGCCAGGTTTCGCGGCATATTTCTTCAACAAAAATTTCCCATGACTTGCTCGATTGGAAAGCACAGGTAGACTTGGATGAAGGATTGGAGAAAACGGTTGAGTTTTATAAAAACAACCGCCAATGGTGGGAACGGTTTATTTGGATGAAAGAACTTTGGGGCTCGTGATTCAACCAACAGGAATTGAAACTATGCGCGTGACCATTCTTCAGCCCTCTTATTTGCCCTGGCTGGGATTTTTCGACCAAATGGATCGCTCGGACCAATTCGTTTTATATGATGATGTGCAATTTACCCGACGTGATTGGAGAAATAGAAATAAAGTTCGAATTCGTGAAGGTTCGGTTTGGTTGACGGTTCCCGTCATTCAAAAAAATAAATTCGAACAAAGTCTCCTTGAAACAAAAATCGATAATTCGACATCGTGGAAACGCAAGCATTTGGAAACAATTCGATGTCATTACTCTAAAGCACCTTTTTTTGATTTGTATTTCCCCTGGTGTGAGAAAATATTTAACAGTGAATGGGAGTTTTTATTAGACCTTTCTCTGGAGACCATAGAGTATTTAAGAGAACAATTAAAAATCGACACTCCTCTTCTCCGTTCGTCCGAGTTGGGTGGGGTGGGAAATAAAACACAAAGGCTGATTTCAATTTGCAAACAACTTGGGGCTACTCAATATTTAAGCGGAGAAGCTGCTAAAGACTACATTTCGGAAAAAGAGTTCGCCGACGAGGGCATCGAATTGGGATATCAGGAATACCAGCACCCCGAATATCAACAACGCTATGCCGGATTCATTCCATTCATGTCGACTTTGGATTTATTGTTTAACTGCGGAGAAAAAAGCTTGGGCATATTGAAACAAACTGAATCCAGCTGTACTTAAAAAACTCGTGATTATGGATTTTAAATTTATACAAAAAATTTTGCCGCGCCTGTATTCTTTTCTGCCGTTTTATCTGATGCCAAGGAACTCGCTACCCCCCATCCAGGCATTTTTTGAGGTGACCTATCGTTGCAACCTTCGTTGTGACATGTGCCACTATCTCGAAATCATTGACGACACCGAAACGAATAAGACTTATAAGAATGAACTTTCTGCGGATGAAGTTAAAAAAGCCATTTCGAAACTTCCAAGATTTTCATTGATCACTTTTACCGGCGGCGAAGCGTTTATGAAAAGCGACTTCATGGAGATTCTGGAATTTGCGGTAAAACGTCATAAAGTGCATATCATCACAAATGGAACAACATTGAGTGAGAAAGTGGTGGATGACTTAATGTGTTTGCGGCTCAAGTCAGTTTGGGGTTGTGGATTATTTTATATGGGGGTCTCGATTGAAGGTAACGAAGAACTTCATGATGTTATCACTACGATTCCTGGGTCTTTTAAAAAAACAACGCAAGGATTGGAAAGACTGGTTGCTCGGAAGCAGGAGTTGAATTCTAAATTTCCATTAATCCATATAACTTGTGTGATCAATCAGGGAAATGTGATGGATCTTGCGACTCTATATGAGTACGCAAATAATCTTGATGTGGATGTTTGTAATTTTGTGGTCAGCAGTCCGGCGACCTACTGGCATGGAAAGGATTATGATCAAGATCACCATTTAGATAAACCAACGGCGCCAGTTGATGAAATTGATTCAGATATATTGCATAGCCAATTAACACGAATTGAAAAAATGAGTGAAGGTTTTAAGGCGAAGCTGAGATTTTCGCCGAACTATATTACGGTTGAGGAAATTGTTCGTTACTATTCCAATAAAAGTTCCTATAAAGATTATCGTTGCTATATTCCGTGGGCAAAGGTGGCTTTTTCTGCATATGGCGATGTGTTCAGTTGCCCTCACTATAGAGTGGGGAATTTGAATAATGGAAGTGGGCCGATTTCCTGGCATTCGGATCGGATTAAAGAATTCCGCAATAAGTTGAAGGCGGAGGGAATTTTCCCAGGTTGTTTGGGTTGTTGTCAGTCGGAATATATAGGTCACTCTCAGAAAGAATCTAACTAGCCGGAAATTATGGACGATATAGATAAACAAATAGAAATTTCGATCGTCATCCCCGTTTTTAACGAGGTGTCTCTTGTTGAAGAATTGTATTCCAGGCTTAAGGTTGTTTGCGATGGGTTAAATCAAACTTATGAAATAGTGTTTGTTGATGACGGCAGTTCTGATGGGTCGTATGAAAAATTAAAACAACTTCAGGCAAATGATACGGTGTTGCGGGTTGTAAAATTTACCAGAAACTTTGGGCAACAGGCAGCAGTGCTTGCCGGATTCAGAATGAGCAAAGGAAATGTCATTGTTCAATTGGATTCTGATTTACAGAACCCTCCTGAAGAAATTCCAAAACTTCTTCATGCCATGTCGGATGATATAGACATTGTTACCACCGTCCACCGCAAAAGGAGAGACGGTGCGCTTAGAGTTTTTGGTTCGCGTGCCCTGCTGAAAATCGGGCAAATGCTTTTTGGGGATTCTGTGAAATTGAATTTAAGCTCTTTCCGTGCGATTCGCCGTAGTGTTGTGGGGAAGATTGAAAACTGTAAAGATCGATCGCGATATATGGCAGTTTTAATGAGCTGGATGGGCTTGCCCACTGTTGAACTTGAAGTGGAGCATCATGAAAGAAAAAAAGGAAACACCAAATACAGCATTTTAAACTTATTGAAACTATCCTGGGATCTGGTCACAGGCTACTCCAGCTTTCCGTTACGCATGGTAACGTATATGGGATTGTTTGGTGCATTGCTGGGATTTTTAATGATGGCATTTTTGCTTTTTCAAAGAATCGTAAATGGGATTTTAATTGAAGGTTTTGTGGTTTTGACGGCTGTTTTTGCATTTTTTGCCGGCGTCCAATTATTGTCGATTGGTTTTTTGGGAGAATATCTGGGAAGGGTGCATCATCAAATTCAAGCACGCCCGGACTACATTGTTGAGAAGGTAATCGAATAATGCGTGTTAAGCCTCTTACATCACTGATCATCGAACCGACTAATACCTGCAATTTGCGTTGCACTTTTTGTTTTGTGACAGAAGGGATGACTCGAAATGAAGGTTTTATGGATTTAGGTTTGTTTAAGAAAGTCATAGATGACACTCCCGAACTTGAGCATCTATGTATGCATAATTGGGGTGAGCCCCTATTGCACAAGGAAATTTTTGAGATGTTTGATTATGCGCATCAGGCAGGGGTCAAATATATTGTAATGAATACAAATGGAACTTTGTTAACGGATAAAATAATCAATAAAATTATTGAAAGTCCTCTAAACATCATTCGGTTCTCTATTGATGGCTCGGCTGAGACTTTTAAAAAGGTCCGTGGTGTGGAGCTTGATAAGATTGAGGCGAATATTCTTCGGCTAAAAGAAGCCAAAGATGCCAGGCGTCCTGAATTAAGTATGGGAGTTGTCTTTACGGTCGAAGAAGAAACTCAACAAGATGTCGATGAGTATATTGAGCATTGGGAATCCATTGTCGATCATGTTCGAACCCAGCCCAAACTCATTCAAAGTCCACGCAAAGAACCCTGCCCAGAGCCTTTTGGGAAAGATTATGGCAAGCTGGTTGTTCTTTGGGATGGTACCGTTATCCCTTGTTGTGTTGACTATAACGCGACCCTCAAATTAGGGGATGCAAACAATGATTGTGTCAGCGATCTGTGGAAGAACTCTGAGGTTCAAGCATTGCGAGACCAACATGAAAAAGGAAGTTACCCGGCGGTATGCACAAATTGCAATGAATGTGAAACTTCGAAAACCGATAAACGTTTCTTTTTTGACGAATTTCAAGAAGTGATCTGAATTCATAAAAAATGACATCGACCCTCCTTAAGGAAAAAGTATTAGAAGAGAACCGGCGCGTTCATGCTCTTGAGAACCAGCTGTATCTTTCCCGTCACCCGGAACAAACTAATTTTTTTCAAAACTATATTGTTGAGAGAACTTTAGATCAAATCTGTCTTGGTCTGGATCGGGATGCAAAAATTCTTGACCTTGGTTGTGGCACGGGATATCTCTTTTTAAGATTTTTGCGAAGAGGATTCGATGTGACGGGTCTGGACCTTTCCGCAGAGATGATTGAGGTTTTAAAAAAATCTATAGCTGAAAAAGAAAAAAATCGCGCGCATCTCTCAGTGGGTGATGTGGAAGAGTTTTTTGAGGAAAGCCAGAAAGAATTTGATCTGGTAGTATTTTCCGCAGTATTGCATCATCTTTTCGACTATCAGGCGGTATTAAAAAATTCCTGTGCAAAACTTAAGTCAGGAACTAAAATTTTGATATTTTTTGAGCCCTTGAAACAACAGGTCACCTCTTCACTGCGCTATGCTTTTCATCGAAGTCTTTCGTGGTTGGACGAGAAGTTGTATCACCTGGAAATGGGGATTCGAAACATTCCTTTGCTCGAAGACGAATATCATCATTCAGATTATCAGCGGCAATTCGGTGGAATAGACCCTACTGATATTGAAAAAATTCTGAGAGATGAAAAATTTTCAATTGTAAAAGTGGATAAGTACTGCGCCCGCAGATATGGAATCAATGCGTGGTTGGCAAATAGAATTTTAGATACTCAGAATACGTTTAATATTCTGGCAATTAAAAACTAATCAGGTTTTTTTTGATTGATCTGGTCTAGCGGAATCCCCAGGTTTTGCGCCAGCGTTTTTGCGAATTCACTTTCCCCTGAGCCGTCTATCTCTAAAAAAGACACCCCAATATCGAAATGCGATTCGAATTTTTCCACTCTTGCTACCTGGGCTTTTACTGTGATCGGTTGCTTTTGATCTTTAATCGAAAGTAAGATTTGGACATGTTCTCCAATTTTTAAATCGATTGGGCTTTCAAATAGAATTCCAGACGAACTTATATTAACAGCAGGGACATCAATTTCTTCGGATTTTGAACTCTGAGTTACAGATTTGACTTGGACTTCGCCGGCAAAGTCGATTCGGAGATAATGCCGTTTTTCAAAATCGTGTATGAAGATTCTATTTCGGCCACTTTCTTTTGCCTGATAAAGAGCTACATCTGCCGCATGAATAAGTTCTTGGACTTCTTTCCCATCTGCAGGATAAGAAGCAATTCCGCCACTTAACGTAACGCCGAAAGTGGTACCTTCAAATTCAAGCACCTGTTCTTCAATTTTTTTTCGGATTCTTTCGGCAATTACCAATGCATTTATTTTCTCCGTTTCGGGAAGGATAAGGACCAATTCTTCCCCGCCATATCGACAGGCGGTGTCTTCTGTGCGCTTCATGCTTTGAAGAATATCAGCGACAACTTTCAAGGTTAAATCGCCCGCTTGATGGCCGTATGTATCGTTTAGTTTTTTGAAATGGTCGAGGTCAATAAAAAATACAGAAAACGAACTGTTGTATCTTTGTGCCCGGTTCATTTCTCCCTGCATTGCTTCATCAAAATAGCGCCGATTGAAAAGCCCGGTTAACCCATCTGAATGCGATTGCTTTTTAGTTTCTTCTAGAATTTTTAATTCTATGATGGCGGGAGTGGTTATATTTTTTTCCACATCACTGAAATAATAACAAACAGCGGTCATCAAACTTATCGAATGACCCAGCTTGCCTTCCAATTGGTTTTTGTGCTCAACGATGCGCTGCCAGTTTTTCTTTGCGTCTGCAGGGCTGAAGTCCAGTTGGGTTAAAAGGTTGAGAAGAGTATCGTAAACATGTTCCCCTTCTTCCTTTGCCAGCGAAGTAATTGAAGTCAAAAAATCAGAATTTCCATCTACGTTGGAACTTAAAGAATCTATTACCTTTTGCCTTAAATCACTCATGTTTATTCACAGAAAAAATAGCCCCTAAATTTCCAGGGTAGTTGATCATATCATCCACAAACAGAAAATCAATAGAGGGAAGGTGTCGTCTTATCTGTTGATATTTACTATCGATGTTGATCTTTGGTGGTGGGATACCAAAGGATTTACTTGTTAAACAATTTCAAGAACTTTCATTCCGGTCAACGCAGTGGATTTTTGTAGTGCATCGTCACCCCGGGGTGTGAGCTTATTTCCTGCTACGTTCAAGAACTGTAGGCCGGAAAGGTTTTGTGAATTAGCAAGGCACATTGCACCCTCATCACCAATAGCGTTCAGGGCAAGGACCAATTTTTTTAGACTGCTGAGGTTCTTTGATTCAGAAATAGCCTTGGCACCTGCTGCATGGATCCAATTTTCATTTTCAATGGAAAGGGTTTCTAACTTCAATAAGGTGGTGGAACTTGCCAGTGCTTGTGCGCCTTTGTCAGAAATATTATTATTGTTCAACCTTAAGAATTTCAGTGAAGAACAGTTTTTTGAATTTGCAAGTGCCGCAGTCCCTTCTGGGCCTAATTTATTTTCTCCCAAATCCAGATTTTCTAACGCTCTCATATTTGTGGAGTCCGCCAGAGCCTGTGCACCTTCTGCACGCAGGTCATTGTTGTTCAGGTCAAGAGTGTGAAATTTTGTAATGGTTTTTGATTTTGAAAGGGAAATCGCGCTGTCTGTTGTTAATCCATTATTGTGCATCACCAGCTTTGTAAGATTAGAAAATAAAGGTGACTCCGACATAGCATAAACGCCTTCATCTCCTACATGGTTGTTAGTTAATATTAATGTTTCCAGATTAGGAAATACCGCAGAGTGACACAGGGCTTCCATACCAATCTCCGTCAACCCATTGTCAGATAAATTTAATGTTATCAGTGATTCGAGAGGCGGGGCCTTTGCCATAAACTTCAAGCCTTCATCGCCGATGCCAGTATCTCGAAGATTTAATTCGGTGCATTGACGAAATAAAGCCGAGTCGACAAGTGATTTGAGGCCTAATCCTTCGATGCGATTGTAGGATAAGTCGAGTCGTTTTAAACTTGGCAGGCCCGCCGCCAAGGAAAGGACTTTTGCGCCAAGGGAACCCAACTCATTGCTTGAAAGGTTGAGGCTATCAATTTGGGTCAATGACGAGCATTTTGTAAGAAAAAAAATAGCTTCATCATCCAGATTGTTATTTGCTAGAGAAAGAGTTTTGAGATTAGTGAATGAGTCAGAAGCGGAAAGAGGTTGCAAACCCGCCGAGTTAAGCCCTGTCTGATCCAGGCTAAGGTGTTTCAGGTTTTTAATGGGGGTAAAACCAGAGATGGCATTAAAATCTTCTACCTTGAGTTTAAAGCCATTGAGCTCTAGGCTTTTTTTGTCGGCACTTAATTTTTCTTGAATCAAAGTTCCCAAATCTGGGTTCTCCGTATATTTTTCAAAATACCGAAGAAAATCCAGACTGTCATCAATGTCTTTTGCTTCTGCCATAGAATGTCCTTTTTAAGAAGCCCTAATTATATCATTATTGAACAACGCTTCTTTGAAAAGAGTGAACAATCTCTGGTGTGGATTGTTTGGAGGGGGGGGTTAATTAAAGTGAACGGAAACTGCTTTGGAGACCCCTTTTTCTTCCATGGTAATTCCATAGAGGGCGTTGGCGAAGGTCATGGTCTTTTGGTTGTGGGTGATGATAATGAATTGAGTGTTAACCGCCATCTCTTTCAGCATTTCCTGGAAGCGGACCACATTAGCCTCATCGAGTGGAGCATCAACCTCATCTAGCAAGCAGAAGGGGCTGGGGCGAACCTTAAATACGGCAAACATCAGGGCGATGGCCGTCATTGACTTCTCGCCACCGGAGAGAAGGGATAAGGTTTGCAGGCTTTTACCAATTGGGTTAGCGGTGATTTCTATTCCGGAATCCAAGGGGTTGGCTTCATCGATTAATGACAACTCGGCTTTGCCGCCTTGAAACAGGCGAGCAAATACCTCTTTGAAATTTTCGTTTACCTGGGCGAACGTATCCAGAAACCTTTGCTGAGTTGTGCAATTGATTTTTTCAATCGTTGAGTGCAGCAACTCGATAGACTCTGCAAGATCGTCCTGTTGTTCTTTGAGGAACGTGTAGCGCTCGTTGGTTTTTTCGAATTCAGAGAGCGCGGCCAAATTGACTTCGCCTAGTCGCGATAATTTTTCTTTGAGATCTTTGACAGCCTCTTCGACTTCGTGCTCGTCAATACTTTCGTCATCAGCCGCCAACAATTCGTCACGTGTAGCGTTAAAATCTTCGTAAGCTCGTTCTTCAATGTGAACACTTTGCAACTTGATTTCAGACCGTTTGATTTCTATTTGAGACAAAGTTTCAGTGATTTCCTGAAGTTTTCTGGATAATTCGCGAATGTCTTGATCCATTTGTTTCTGTGCATCTTCATTTTGCCTCAGGCTTTCTTCTTCCTGAACCGCATTTTCACTGAGAATATCTTTTTCTCTGGACTGCTTCAAAACATTCTCTTCAAGAACAGAGACATCATTGTCTATTTCGACAATTCGGTTCTGGTTTGAGACTCTATCCGATTCGCGCTTTTCAATTTGTTGCTGTAAATTTTGTTGCTGCAATTCTAACCGCTTGATCTCTATGAGAGTGTTTTCTCGTCGACCGATTAAGGAAGTGATCAAGACCTTCAATCCGCTGATTTCCACAGACTTTTCTTCCAAAGCGTTTCTACTTTGTTCCAGCTTGGCTCGTTCTTGAGCTAACAGTTCTTCTTCAGCACGGCTCTTTTGTTCCATTTCGTGCAACTGTTCGTTCAGAGTGTGTTTCTCTCCTTCCAGTTGTTGAAGCTGCTCGGACAAAGACGTTGATTCGGCATTCAAAGCTGAAGCGTGGCTCTCCAACCTTTGCACATCTTGGCGTAATTGATCGAGGTCGCGAAGGCTATTATTGTTGGTCAGCTCTTTTTGATGAACTTCTTCGTTTTTATCTTTGAGACCAGACTCAAGTTCCACCAAAGCCCTTTTCCCAGATTCTATTTTTGTTTGCGACTCTTCCAGTTCTTCCTTTAGTTGCGTCACGTTTTCGGAGAGGTTTTCTATTTCCCTGTTTCTCGCCAGAAGACGTGAAGACTCGCTTTTTGCAGAGCCGCCTGTGATAAATCCGTTTGCATCGATCATTTCGCCGTTCAAGGTAACAACCGTTCCCTGAAACTCGGGGTTTTGATGAAGATGCATGGCCACATCCATATCCTCGACAATGACAACGTTTCTTAGTAATAACTCAATGACCGGTCGATAATCTTCACCGCAGTTGATGAAATTGAGTGCCTTGCCGACAATGCCTTGCGTTCCATTCAAATGCAGAGGAGCACTTGGCGTGGATTTTGGATTCAAAGGAACAAAAAGTCCTCTTCCAGACTCATTGCTTTTTAGATAACCAATGGCTTCCATCGAGTCAGAGTAGGTGTTGACGATGACACTTTGCAGCTTGTCCCCCAAAGCCGTTTCTATTGCAGTTTCATACTCGGCAGGGGTTTGCAAAACATCAACAAGTACTTCGCGAATCCCAGGAATTCTTTCGCCATTTTGTTGGCTCATGAGAGATTTGATGCCTTCATTAAAACCTTCAAACTGTGTTCGTAGTTTTTCCAGTGAACCCAGCAATGAGGACTTATTGAAATAAGCTTCTTTTCTTTCGCTGTGTGCATCGACCTGAGCATGGGCCATATTTGAGGTTTCGAGTACTCTTTGCGACAGCTTTCCTTGTTGCTCTTTGAGTTGTTGCAATTCCTCCAAGCGAACTTGATGCTCTCCGTCCCGTTCTTGCAATAAGGATAGGTTGCTTTGAATTTGATTTTGAGTTTCTTCTTTCTCCTGGGCCAGGTTTTGTTTGCGTGACTCTAGAGCCTGACTTTTTGTTTCGAGTACGGTGAGTTTATTTTTTGACCCTGCGGATTGCTGGAAAAGTTCAAAGACTTTTCTTTCTCCTGATTGAACCTGGTCTTGAATTGCCTGCAGGGAGCTGCGCTTTTGGTCGCTCTCTTCTTTTAATTTTTCCAGAGCAATTTCCTGGTCATTGATTTCTTGTGATGTCTCGCTGAGTTTTTGCCGCTGCTCTTCTGTTTGATGCGACAAGCCTTCAACCTCTTCGCTCATCCGTGTGATCTCGCCGGCAGCAGACTCAATATCCTCCCGGGCTTCAGCTTGCTGTTCTTTTTTAAAGGTGATGGTTTGCTCGTTGTTGCTTATTTGCCCGGTGAGCTTATGGATGTCTTCACGGAGCTCATTCAACCGGTTTAGAGATTCTTCGATTTCAATATTCAACTGAGCGATCTGGTTTTCGAATGTGGAATGTCGCGCACTCCATTCTGTTTTCTTTTGTGTTTGCTCTTCCAGTTCTTTTTCTATCGTTTCTAGTTGAGCTTTGAATCGCCGGAGTTTTACCGCAAAAAGTTTTAAAGAGAGCTCTTTGATTTCAGATTTGAAATTTTTATATTTTTCTGCTTTTGCAGCCTGGCGTTTTAAAGATTCTACCTGCCTATGCAGTTCCTGAACAATGTCAGCGACTCGCTCCAGATTTTGCCGGGAGCTATCGAGTTTTCTTACGGCATCATTTTTTCGGCTTTTGAATTTAAGGATGCCCGCAGCTTCTTCAATCAGAATGCGTCTTTCTTCTGGTTTTGAAGTGATGATATCCTGGATATGCCCTTGCTCAATAATCGTAAGGACCTTCGGGCTGATTCCGGCGTCCATAAGGAAATCTGTGATATCTTTCAGGCGGCAAGGAATTTGGTTGATATAAAATTCACTTTCACCTGAGCGGTGATAACATCTAGTGACTTTGACTTCTTCAGCTATATTGGGAACCCCGGCAATTCGGATTCCCGCTGGAACATTCGATAATGTTATAGAAATTTCGGCACGGTTCACCGGTTTGCGGCTACCACTGCCATTAAAAATCAGATCGGTAATGCGAGTGCTACGCAGGGTTTTTGATCTTTGCTCTCCAATAGCCCATCGAATGGCGTCAGAGACATTGCTTTTTCCGCAGCCGTTGGGTCCAACAATTGCGGTAAACCCATTTTTGAATTCCAGATTGGTGGAATCCGCAAATGATTTGAAACCCTCTAATTCTAGATTTTTCAGGTACATTTGGCGCTAAAACCCTGTAAATATTATGATTTATAAAGTCTTGGTAACTGGGCAAAGATTATCCCAATCCTCAGGTATTGTAAAGGGAAATTATACAATGTTTGGTATACTAAGATTTTTAAGGCACAATATGTTGTGGTTTTTAGTACTTTTTCATAAATCATTGATTTTTCAATGATAAGCCATATATAGGCGGGTCTGGGGCATAATTCGTCGCCTTATTTTAAAGCTGAGACATGAAGGAGATTAGATTAATGAAGTTATATTCTTATAATAAATGTGGAACCTGCAGGAATGCCATAAAAGATTTGGAGGCGAAAAAGATTAGCTTTGAAGTGATTGATATTACTGAAAAGACGCCCAGCAAAAAAGTCCTCAAAGCTGCGATCAAGGAAAAAGGGCTGCAAAAAGTATTTAATACCAGTGGTGTTCAGTATCGTGAGTTGAAGATAAAAGATAAACTTAAATCTATGACTGAAACTGAGGCCATTGACCTTCTTGCATCAAACGGGCGATTAATAAAAAGGCCAATTGCGGTGGATAAGGATAAAATAACCGTGGGTTTTAATGTTGATGAGTATAAAAAAGTTTGGGGAAAATAATCGCCGGTGGATCTATTTTTAATCACAACCAAATTGAAGAACGAGTTTCCACTTGTTAAACAGCCCATCGATCCGCATCCGCAAAAAGCTGCGGTTTTGGTAATACTTTATCCCAGGCATAATAAAACCCATGTGTTGATGACCAAAAGAGCCTTGCACTTGAACTCGCATGCAGGGGAAATTAGTTTTCCGGGAGGGGTTTTTGAGGAGGAAGAAGATCAAAATCTTTTGGCAACCGCGCTCAGAGAAACACACGAGGAAATTGGCGTTCAGGTTGAGGCTTCAGAGGTGATCGCACAGCTTCCCATAGTAAATACCCGATTGGGATTTGAGATAACACCCTTTGTTTCTGTTTTGTCGGAAACTATGGAATTTGATCCCGAAGAAGATGAGGTGGACGAAATTTTAGAAATCCCCTTCACATCCTTATTGTCTACGCAACAGCGGGATGTGGGTTTTAGTCCAGAGCAGGATATGGTTATGTATTGGTTCAAGCACCACAGGATTTGGGGAGCCTCTGCAAAAATTTTGCGGAAAATTGTGCATTTGAGTGTTTATTAAATTTTAAGAAAAAAACTGTTTAGGGTCATGGAATGGAGACATTGAAAATACTTTTTTTGGCTGCGAACTGGAGAGTTTCACTTGTCCGGGCATTTCAAAACGCCAAGGCAGGTTGCGATACTCCATTTCAGCTGATTGCAGTAGACAGCGATGCGCTCGCCCCTGCTTTACAGGCCGCCGATCGATCTCATTCCCTACCTTTATTTTCAGACAGCAGTTGTTTGGAGTCCCTTCTGGTAATTTGCAGAACGCAGGCCGTCGATGCCATTATTCCACTGACCAATAAAGCCATAGATTTTTTAAACACGCACCGAGAAGAATTGAGCGGAAGCAATCGTCGGCTGGTCATTCAGGAAAGTTCGACAATAGAAATTTGTCATGACAAATGGAACTTAAGTAAATTTATGGAGCTTGAGGGGTTTAACAGCCCTAAAACTTTTTTGCTTGCAGAGTCCGATCCCCCAGACATTTTTCCACTTATCGCTAAAGAAAGAACAGGGGAAGGTGGAAAAAACCAGAGCCTTATTGAAGACCAGCAGGACCTGGACTATTGCATGGAAAAATATCCGAACCATATTTTTCAGGAATTGATTCGGGGTAGAGAGTTCAGTGTGGATTTATTCGCGGATATTAAGGGGAATCCTCAACTGATTGTCCCCAGGGAAAGACTGTCGGTGCGCGGGGGTGAGGTTATGACAAGTAAAATAGACATGAACGAATCAATTATTGATTTGGTCGAGGCTTTAAGTCGCAGGTTGGCGTTGACTGGCCCTTGTACGATTCAGGGTATTCTTGACGATAGCGGCACATTTTTCTTTACCGATCTGAACCTGCGTTTTGGTAGCGGGACAGTTCATACGATTGCTGCGGGTGGAAATATTCCTCTTATGATTTATCAGGAAATGGCGGGCCAGGAATTTTATAAGCCTTCTATTAAAGATCAGTCTATTATGGCGCGTTATCCGGAAAGCATTTTTCATCATCCATAATAGGGCTGCTATACTGACTTAGATATTTATTAATAATCCCAATTCATTAAATTCGTTTGACCACTTCTCTAAATTCCAAGAATCGATTGATATTCGCTCTCGATGTGCCCGATAAAAAGGAGGCTCAACGTTTTGTAAAACTGCTGCAGAATTCTGTCGGCTGTTTTAAAGTAGGGCTGGAGCTGTTTGTTCGAGAAGGTCCTGATATTTTAAAATTAATAAAAGATAATTCGTCAGCAGATATTTTTCTGGACTTGAAGCTTCATGATATCCCGGCAACAGTTCGTGGTGCTTTGAGGTCTGCCGCAAATTTGGGTGTGAAATACATCACCATCCATTCTACGGAAGGGGAAGCGATACTCGAAACGTCGAAAGAAGTAAAAGACTTGGGGCTCGAAGTGTTGGCTGTCACCCTGCTGACAAGTATGGGGGAGGGGCAACTGCACGACTTGGGTGTTGACCCTAAGATGAAAATTCGTGACGTGGTTTTGAATAGAGCTTTGAGAGCCGAACAGTCGGGATGTGCTGGGATTGTTTGCTCAGGGGAAGAAATTACTCTTGTTCGACAAAAATGCGGAGAAGATTTTAAAGTGGTAGTGCCAGGAATTCGACCCGAATGGAGCCAGATTTCTTCAGATGACCAAAACCGGATTGCTACCCCCGGAAAAGCAATAGCAGCAGGAGCAGATTTAATAGTTGTGGGTCGTCCCATCCGTGATGCGGAGAATGCTGAAGTAGCGGCTCGGAAAATAGTTTCAGAAATCGACGCCAGTATCAATCCCTAGCGAAATTTATTAATAGAGGAATAGGAAATTGGTTTCCACAACATTTAATTTTATCTACTTATTAAGTCTGGTTTGTTGGATTGGCAGCATCATTTTCTTTTCCTTTTTTGTGGCCCCTGTGGTTTTCAAAACATTAGACCGTGAAAAGGCCGGGGAGGTGGTGGGAATTGTCTTCCCCCGTTATTACAAATTGGGTTATGTTTGTGGTGCTTTGATCTTGCTGTGCTTTTTGATTTCCGGGAATGCGGGTCTGAAGTGGTGTGCCTGGGGAATCATGGTTCTAGCATCAGGGCTGGCAGGCCTGGTGGTTAACCCGAAAGCCAAAAAACTAAAAGAAGAAATAAAAACATCATCCGAAGATGAAAAACCGGCGCTTGAAGCAAAATTCAAATCTATGCACTCTTTGTCTGTAAAATTAAATGCTGTTGTTCTTTTTTCCGGTTTATGGTTGCTCGGATTAACAGCTTCAAATTTTCAGCTTTAGTATCCATCTCCTATGAATATTCTTGGCCTTTCCGCTTTTTACCATGACTCAGCAGCCTGCCTGGTTAAGGACGGTGAAATTATTGCTGCAGCTCAGGAAGAAAGATTCACCCGCAAAAAACACGATGCATCGTTTCCCAAAAATGCAGTCGAGTTTTGCCTGAAAAAAGGTGGAATCCAAGTATCCGATCTGGATTATGTGGGTTTTTATGACAAGCCCTTTATAAAGTTTGAAAGAATCCTCGAAACTTATTTGGCTATTGCGCCAAAAGGCCTCAGGCAATATCTATCTGCCATTCCAATTTGGTTGAAAGATAAATTATGGACCCGGGCCAACATCAGAAAAAATCTTGGTTATAGCGGGACCGTTTTTTTCTCCGAGCATCATGAGTCGCATGCTTCCAGTGCATTTTTCCCTTCGCCGTTTCAGGAGGCCGCAATTCTTACTATGGATGGTGTGGGAGAGTGGGCCACCAGTAGTCTTGCATCTGGAAAAGATAATAAAATCGAATTACTTCAAGAATTGCACTTTCCCCATTCACTGGGTCTCCTTTATTCCGCCTTCACCTACTACCTGGGATTCAAAGTAAACAGTGGTGAATATAAAGTAATGGGGTTAGCCCCCTACGGAAAACCCATATATTGCGATTTGATTCGGGAGCATTTGATTGACCTCAAAGACGATGGTTCCTTTCGTATGAACATGGATTATTTCGACTATCTGGGCGGATTGACTATGACCAATGAAAAATTCGCTGCTGTGTTTGATCACCCAACTCGAAAATCAGAATCTCAATTAACTCAAAAAGAAATGGATATCGCAGCTTCCTTGCAGGAAGTGACGGAAGAGATCATGTTGAAAATGGCTCGCCACATCCGCCAGAAGACTGGGATGAAAAACCTTTGCCTCGCGGGAGGCGTTGCTTTGAATTGCGTTGGTAATGGAAAAATTCTGAAAGAAAAAATTTTTGACAACATATGGATTCAGCCTGCCGCCGGTGATGCGGGGGGTGCGTTAGGTGTTGCGCTTTGTATTTGGCATCAGATGCTGGGTAATGAAAGGGTGACCCATGGCAAAGATTCTATGAAAGGTTCTTACCTCGGTCCTCACTATAAAGAGAGCGAGGTAAAAACCTATCTTGATAGTCAAGAAATTCCCTATCGGCAATTAGACGAAACCAAGTTGTCTGAAACCGTTGCGGCCGATTTGAAAGCGGGCAAGGTGGTTGGCTGGTTTCAAGGGCCCATGGAGTTTGGCCCTCGGGCACTAGGTGGACGAAGCATCATTGGCGATCCGCGCAATCCCAAAATGCAATCCACAATGAACCTGAAAATTAAATATCGAGAATCGTTTCGTCCCTTTGCCCCTTCGGTGTTGGCCGAGAAAGTAAGTGAATGGTTCGAAATGGAAGCGGAAAGCCCTTATATGTTAATGGTCGCCGGTGTGAGAGAAGATAAAAGAATTCCCATATCCGAGGAGCAAAATAAACTTTTTGGAATTGATTTATTAAACGTTCCCCGATCACAAATTCCCGCTATTACCCATGTTGACTACTCCGCTCGAATTCAAACCGTTCATAAAGATACCAATGAGCGGTATTACAATTTGATTCGTGAATTTGAAAAAGAAACCCAATGCGCGGTTTTGATTAACACTTCTTTTAATGTTCGTGGCGAACCTATTGTGTGTACGCCGGAACAAGCCTACCGTTGTTTTATGCGTACGGAAATGGATACTCTTGTGCTGGAAAATTTTGTCCTGGATAAAAAAGATCAGAAGCCTCTGGAAAACGACGATGGCTGGAAAGAAGAGTTTGAACTCGACTAACGGCGAACCGCCGCTCGTGTTAGGTCTGACCCCTTTAAAATGAATCCTAATGGCTGGGTTTCTGGATAGGGTTTTTGAATTTCCTGCGTGGTTTGCATGCCACGTTGATGGGTTGTCTTTACCACTAAAGATTGCCCGCTGAAACATCGATAAAAATGAAGAATCGCGACAGAAATTCCCCCCACGAAGTAAGGCCTGTTTACGCCAGAACAAAATTTGTTTTCATCGCTTTAGCGGTTCTGGCTGTTTACAGTTATGGTTGGAAGGTGACAGAGATTAACCTGGGTGACCTGTTTCGTGATTTTCATTTAGTAAAACCCCTTGTTAAAGAACTTGCGCAGCCCGACCTGTTTTCGCGTCAAAAACAAAGTCAGACGACAGAAGCAGAATTTTTTCTCGCTGAAGAATCAATCAACGGCACAGCCACCACCACGCATGGCGCAGAAACCCAACTGACTTTGTCTCAAAACTCAGGTGAAATTGGAGACCGTTTGGCCGTTACCGGTCTTCGTTTAAAACCAAATTCTGAAGGCACATTATTTTGGGTCAATGAGATCGAACAGGAATTTCCCTTGGGGAAATTTAAAACCGACGAGACTGGGAATTTTCAAAAGGACATCACCGTGCCACCGAGTGCCAGAGGCAATCGGCAAACAGTGAGGGCGGTCGTAAGTTGGCCGGAAGGACCGTTGCAGGTAAGCGAAACCTTACGGCTCACATTTGAAAAAATGGTAGAGACCTTATTTCTCGCTTTGATGGCAACCACCTTGGCCATATTGGTTGCGGTTCCTTTAAGTCTGTTGGCATCGAGAAACCTAATGACAGGCAGTCTATTTGGAACGGTTGTTTACTATACTGTTCGAACAACTCTGAACTTGCTTCGGTCTGTCGAGCCGTTAATCATGGCGATTCTTTTTGTGGTTTGGGTGGGTATAGGGCCTTTTGCCGGAGTCCTAGCTCTTGGGGTTCATTCGATAGCAGCATTAGGGAAACTTTTCTCTGAGCAAATTGAGAGCATCGATACCGGCCCGGTTGAAGCTATTACTGCAGTTGGGGCAAGGCCTTTTCAGGTTGTGTTATTTGGAGTTTTACCTCAGGTGGTTCTGCCGTTTCTTGCCCTGAGTTTTTATCGCTGGGATATTAATGTTCGGATGTCGACCATCATTGGATTTGTGGGCGGTGGTGGGATTGGTTTTCTTCTTCAACAATGGATTAATCTCTTAAAATATAATGAAGCGGGTACAGCATTACTTGCAATTGCGGTGGTTGTTATTACGCTGGATACACTGAGCGCGAAAATCCGCGAAAAAATTCACTAAGCGTGGAACTGATGGGGGCAATACTCCATCTCCAGATAAAACTCACTTATTCGCCAGCGCCGTCCCCCTCTTACTCCTGTGTGAGGGAATGTCACCAAACTTACTGTAAAAGGCTTGACTGTGTTTATTTGTTCTACGGGTTTTGACCTTTTGGCTTCACGCCGAGTGGGGGAGCGAGTTGATTGAAGATTCTTATGAATTGTTTTCCCGATTCAGGAATTTTTCTAACTTGTTTCGTCAATAGAATTTCTTCGGCGGTATAGGGATGTCCATAATACGCAAGGTTGGCGTCTAGATCTGTAGTAATGATGGTGCCTTTAAGAGATATCCCACCAAAAATTCCTTTGCTTCTGGAATAGGAATAAATTTCCCCTTGCATGAAAACATCAGCAGAAGCTTCGGCGTGTCGTCCCACCGGTCCGGCGGATAGGGCTATATCTCCCCCAAGGGTAAATTGTTCGCTCAATAATCCTTCAAGTCCTCTTTGTGACATTACTAGAAGGATCAGGTCAACAGCTTGTGCGCCAAATTGGAACCCGAAACTCCCGCCCGTGGTGTATAAGAATGCGGGTGGTCCCCATTCTCCTGTTTCTGCGGTGCGAACGGATGCGATGCCTTTGCCATAGCGGGCCCCTACAAAAAAACCTGCTTTAAGCATAGTCGGGAAAACGATGATCGCTTTGGCTTTGGATATCAGATTCATGGGAATCTGTTGGTCTGGAGACTTCTGAATTTCATCCAGAATCATTTGCGAAGTGCGAAGTACCTTTCGCTGCTTGCTGCCATCTTCTTCGGCCCAAGCCCCACTCGAAATGAACAATATGAAAATTATGCCGAAAGAAAATACTTTCATTTGACCTCCTGATTAGTTGCCTGAATCTACTATAAGGAATTCATGATTCCAATTCAACCTTTGGAAAATCCTGACAGATTAAAATAAGTTTTGCTCTTTTCAGGTTCCGGCTTTACCATGCCCGATGATGATCAAAGATAATGTTGAAAAAATCCTGGGTTCAAGTGGAGCGCTTTCTGAAAAATTGGAAGGCTTTGAGCATCGCCCTCAGCAAATGGAAATGGCGAAAGCAGTAGAAACGGCTTTCAGCGAAGCACAGCATCTTATTGTTGAGGCCGGGACAGGAACAGGAAAGAGTCTTGCCTACCTTATTCCAGCAATTCTTTGGGCTGTAGAAAATAATAAGAAAGTCGTAATTTCTACTTATACAAAGACCCTGCAACAACAAATACTCAATCACGATATTCCCTTTATTAGAGAAAAACTGGGAATCCCATTTCGTTATGCCCTTTGTATGGGAAATGAAAATTATCTTTCTTTGCGCAGGCTTAAGCGTTCAGCTCAGGCTGGATTGTTCAATAAAGCGGAGGAAGAGGCGCAATGGAATGGCGTATTTGATTGGGCTGTGAAGACGGAAACAGGTTATCGAAATGATCTGCCTTTTGAAGTAATGCCACAAGTATGGGAGGAAGTAGGCCGACAAAAAGATCTTTGTTTGGGGAAAAATTGCGAAACTCATTCCTCTTGTTTCTATTTTAAAGCACGAAAAAAATGGTTCGGCGCGCATTTGTTGATTGTGAATCATCACCTGTTTTTTGCCAATGTTGCAAACTCGGGTGCCGTGTTACCGGCGTTTGACGCTGTTGTGTTTGACGAAGCACAAAACCTGGAAGAAGCCGCCACTCAATTTCTCGGGCTGGAAATTTCCAATTCAAACCTTTTTTATTTTCTCGACCGACTGCATAATCCGCGAACTAAAAAAGGTTTGTTGACACGATTGGACCATGCTTTGGTGCCGCATGTGAGGAAATTGGCAATGACCGTTCGCCAGGCCATTGAGGCATTTTTCACTCATTTCCTGGAAGAGTATGGCAGAGATAATCGCGTGCTTCGTTTCTACAAACCCCCTGTGTTGGATAATGGAATTTATGTTCCCATGGAAGCACTGCGGGAAGGTTTAAAATCTCTGGAAGCGGGATTGCATTCAGAAGAAGATCGGGTCGATGCGGCTGCTGCAGCCGAAAGGTGTTTTGAGTATAACAACGCCGTATCAGCAATTCTAAACCAGAATTTGAATGGGTATGTTTATTGGATTGAAATTGTAAAACGAAAACGGTTTTCACGAGTTGTCTTAAAGGGTGTTCCTATTCATGTGGCAGAAGAACTCCACGCTCAGGTTTTTGGGAAATTAGATCGCATAATAATGACCTCTGCAACATTGACCACCAGTAAAAAATTTGAATTTATTAAGGAGCGTTTGGGGTATCAGCCAAATGAGGAATTACTTCTGGATGCCCCATTCGATTACCCCAATCAAGCCTTGCTATATGTGCCGCGTGATCTTCCTGAACCGGGGAGTGAACCTGGGCCTTATTTGGAGGCACTTTCGAGTCGCTGCCGAGAACTCGTATTAGCTTCAGGTGGGAAAACCTTTATCCTTTTCACGAGCTATGCATTGCTAAACCAGGTTTATGAAAAACTGGAAGAGAGGGGACTCCCTTACCCTCTCATCAGGCAAGGTGATATCCCTACAAACTTGATGATTGAAAAATTCAAAGAAAAACCTTCGGTGATTTTTGGAACAAATTCTTTTTGGCAGGGCGTAGACATTCCCGGCGAAGCATTGCAAAGTGTTATTATTACAAAATTACCCTTCGACGTTCCAAAAGAACCTCTGACAGAAGCCCGAATTGAAGAGCTTAAGCGCCAACAAATAGATCCTTTTTCGCATTATCAAATTCCACGCGCCATCATTCAATTAAAGCAGGGATTTGGAAGGCTGATTAGGAAGAAAACAGATGTGGGGGTGGTTTCGCTTCTCGACTCTCGAATTAGCCGAAGGGGTTATGGAAAACAATTCATCGCATCACTTCCATCTTGTCCTGTGGTCACTCAAATGGATGAGGTGGAAAAATTTTTCGTGGAGAAAAATTAGCCTGAGCGGGTTTGGAATTTTTGGAAAAGAAGATAAACGGATAAAAAGTTTGAACCAAGGGCCGTAAGAAAAATAAAAACGTCCAATCTTCCAAATAATGCAAGTGCGAAAAGAAGGTAAATGAAATCGCGGTTTGCTAATTGGTCTGTAAAGTTTTTTTTGCTCGGTTTCGATAAAGGTTTTTTTGAAGCTTCGGATTTTTCCCATAATATTGTTTTGCTTAGGAAAATAAAAGAAACAAAACTCCCCAAAACGGCCGCTATCCCCAAATATTTATAAACAGGTTCTCCTGTTAAAGAAAATAGCCCCATCCCAATTGAAAAAAATACACAGCAATGAACAATGTTGTCGGCAACAATATCTAGCTTTCCTCCCCATTCTGACACCATGAACTTCAAGCGCGCGACTTCCCCATCCGCGCAATCGATCCACGCAGACACCAGTAGTAAGGCTGATCCTGCAATTCCCATTTCGTAGCTGCCTAGATAAAAGCAAAATGCAGCAACTAGCCCAACCAGCATGCTCAATATTGTGATTTGGTTAGGGGTGAGAGAGGTTTTAATAAAAAAACCTGTGAGTTTCCGGGAAATAGAACGTGTTAACAGGCGATCCATAAAACTATCGTTATTGAGCCCACATGACTTTAATAACCTGTCTTCCGCTTCCTTGAAGTCTTTTATAGTTTGTAATCTTTCCGGTTGCTCCGAATCAGTCGACTGCAGAAAATACACTAGATTTTGATTGGTAAATTCTTTTAGTCCTTCAGATGGTGATAAGGAATTATTTTCATTTCCCTCAACTATTTTGCTTTTAGTTGCATCTTGATCAATAAGGGTGGAACCATCGAATATTAAGAAGGAAGATGCCTCAGTAGAAAAAGTTTTTTCGCTGGCCCAATTCAATTCCAGTTCTGCATCCCATTTAATCTTCTCTAGGAATGCCTTTAGGTGGGTGGCTATCGGCTCTTCAGCCCAGATGACTAGTTTTTTGATTCCAAGTTTTTTTAGGATGAAAAGGTTTCGAAGGAAAAAGGGAAGGCCTGCAATTTTTTTTAAGTACCATTCAGGCTCTGGTGGCGTGGGCAAGTGCAATATTGATGTGTGGTTTTGAAACTCCATGGTTTTATTGTCTATCGCGGTGCGGGTTCAAAGTTTGGAGTGTAAACAAAATTGGCAAGGATAGTTATTTTTTCGCGTTGGATATTTTTAGGGAATGGATAAAAAGGCGCAGCTTCTTTAACGGCCTTAAGAGCTGCAACATCAAGAATTTCATATCCTGATTGATCTATAATTCGTACTCCCATCAAATTACCATCCTTGGAGATACGAAATTTTAGGGAGAGGTCACCGCTGATGCCTCTTTGTGCTGCATCGGAAGGATAAATCCAGACCCGTTCTATTTGATGTTTAATGCGGGCAAAATAAGAAGCGTATTTTACCTCAGTGGTATCTAGCGAAACGGGTTCGTCGTCATCGGAATCGTCCACTGAATCCGTATCCAATGAAGCGAATTTATCCGCATCGAAGCCGTCTAAAAGAGCCAGGGTGCTTCCAGCCCCAGATTTTTTCGCAGATGAAGGTTTGGTTTTTTGCATTTTTTCTGGGGTAATGGACTTAAAAGTTCCTATGTCTGACTCGGGTAAGGTTTTTTTTCTAGGTTTTAAATGGGATTGTTTTCTGAATTTTTTTTCCGGGGCAATTTTTTTTGTTTGAGTTTGGTTTGATCCCGTTTTGCTTAACGTACCTTTAGATTTTGGTACGACCGTTTTTTTTCTTTTATAAACTTTTTTGGGCGTTATATTTTTATTGGAATGAGACCGGCTATCAAATTTTGCCAGGAGCTCTTCAGTTTTTGGTTTTTCTGGTTTTGCGGGTGGCTTTGGCGTATCAACAATTTTTCCTGGTTTTGAGTCTAGAGGCTTTTTTGTTTCAAAATACTTTACCTGAATGGGAGGAGGGCCTTCCTTCACTTTCTCTTGTACCGGGATCAACATATGGGTAATTACAAAGGTGATGTGAACACCCAGGGAAAGTAAAAGGAACCCGGAAAGGCGAGTTCTGTTTAACAGACTATTTTCGAACCAGTTGGTTTTTCTTTTGCGCAAGGTTAAACCCTGTAAAAAGACAGCATATTGATTTTAGATTCTTTACTATTATAGCGCAGTTTTGCGACCGTTCGTAGGCTAAGAGTAGGGTGACTAAGGGGTTGCGCGGGGTGCAAGATTATTCAGGCTCGATGTCTTACATTTTTTCTGATACCAGAGAAAAGCTTCCTCCACTTCGGGAGCGTTGGAGTTTGGTGAAACATAATTGCCATCAGAATCAAAGGGCTCGTAGCCCATTTCCAATGCCTGATATATATGGTTCAGGTAGGCGGGAAAATTGTGGTACATGGGGATTTCTTTTTTCAGTTCTGGCATGTCTTTCTCGCGAAATTTCAATAGTTCTTCCCCAAAGGGATGGATAAGTTCCAATCCTCTTCCTTTTCCTAGATTGCTGGCGAAATGAGTCAGGGATTCAAAATCTTCCCAATCTTCTAAGGCATCCACATCTGAAACAAAGGATGGGTCATCATGCAAAATGGTGGTGATTGGAATATTCAGTAGATGGGAAATGCTTCTATGAAAATTCTTTTTGGACATTCCAAACTGAAATTTGTCGCCAGGGCGTATTCCTTGAATTTTTGAGTTGAAACTCAAAGCATGGCCCATTAAGTAGGGTAGAGCTTTAAATAGTCGAATTGGATTTTTTAAAGCCATTTTTATTCCAGCTTCAATAATTTGCCCATCCTTTCTTGAGGAATGAAGATAATCGATGATCTCAGAGTCCATTCTTTCGAAATTTATTGGGTATAAATTAGGCTCCTTGAGATCGTGTAGATCTTTTTCCTGGTCATTGAGAATCCGGTAATGATAATTTCTTTTGACAAACTCATGGCTTGATTTTTCATTAAATTCTGGAAACATTTTTTGCCGGGAGTTCAGCCAAAGAACAATATTGTGATTTTGGTTCCCCTCGAATCTCAAAACCTTTTCAAGGTCGTAAAGGAAGGGTAGATCTCCCGGTTGGAATAAAACCAATTCGTTATTGTCTGGAGAAAGTTTGTTTCTCCCCAATTGCAGGGTATGAACCAGGTTTAGGTTTTGATCATCTTCTTTAACAAACTGAATCGTTTTTCCGCAGGTGCCCACGGTATTTAGAAATCGATCCATAACTCGCTGCACCTCATCCGACCCAACAACAACAATTTCTTTAAGGCTTGAACATAGTAAATTCCCCAATGCGTAACACATGATCGGAATGCCATGAATCAGAAATAAGAACTTCAATCGGTCGATTTCGTCATTCCGCGAGCGCAGAATGAGATGGCTGATCCCATTTTTTCCTGCTGCTATCTCATTTTTTGCTTTTTTGATGCTAAAGGTGTCGGCAGATATTCGCGAATCATATTTGTTGTGGCTGAAGCTGACAATGCATTTTCCGATCGATATTTTGTTTTTTGCTGAATTCATAGAAGTAAACTGCTTTTCATATCTGTTTTTAATGAAGTAGGGCATAAATGCTTGCCAAAAACCGTCACGGGTTTTCCTTGGAAATTACGGAAAGGCGATGCGGTTTCCACTTAAACCCCCATCCTATAATAATGTCCTGAATAACTCTAATAAACCTTTGAGAAAATTGACTTGATTTATATTTTTTAATAGTCATACAATTGAAGGAACCTGTAGAAATCTACCTTGGCTATGAGCGAACCTTTATGGAATAAAGGGCTGGCGAATTGCGGCTTTCAGTTTTTTTCGTTTTTTTGAGTACGCCAAAGGTTCCAATTTAAAATAAAGGATTTAAGAATGGGCGATAAGACCCACATTGTTGAATTAATCGATCAGATGCTGGATGAAACTGCAGACCATCCCCAATTACAGGAGAAAGTCCTGGATTTGCGTGATGCCCTGTTTCAAGCTCAGCAAATGGCAGAGCAGTATTCTTTGAAAATAAAAACTCTTGAAGAGGCGATTGAAAAACTAAAATCGCCGGCTCATCGAATTGGCACCGTCTTAGGCTTGGGAGAAGATGAACTCATTCGTATTGTCTCCGGAGGTACCGAATATCAAGCGGCAGTCCTTCCCGATCTGATGGAAGAGGAGGGATTGAAAACGGGAGATCAGGTGGCTCTTAATGAAGGGTTTGTGGTAATTGCTAAATTGCCTCTTCCCGCTCAAGGGCCCATGGCCAAAATCTCTGGAAAACTTCAAGGTGGACAATGGCTGCTGCAAGCGGCCACGGGAAATACCGAAACGATTGCTATTTCTCATGCAGATATTGACTCATCTTCCCTGAAAGAAGGTGAGGAAGTTTTTCTGGATTCCAGTCAAAGAGTTATTCTTGGCAAACTGCCAAAACGCGAATCTCAAACCTTAATCGAAGACGATTTCGAAAAGGTTGAGTGGTCGCAGGTTGGCGGGCAGGAAAAAGTCAAAGAAGAGATTCGTAAGGTTCTGGAGTATCCCCTGTTGCATGAGGAGATTTTGCAACAAATGGAATATCAGGTGCCAAAAGGTTTTCTTTTTTATGGTCCTCCCGGTTGTGGGAAAACTCTTGTTGGTAAAGCGATTTTAACTGAAGTGATCAACAAGCTTTCTGAGCAGGGGAATTCAGATTTGCAAGGCCGTTTCATTCATGTAAAGGGCCCTGAAATTTTGAACATGTGGCTTGGCGAATCTGAAAGAAAAATCCGTGAGATTTTTAAAAAGGCCAGAGACTATAAAGAAAAGGGTCAGGTGCCTTTTATATTCATTGACGAAGCAGAATCTATTTTGGGAACTCGCCAGGCTTGGAGAGGCTCAAACATCAGCAACACAGTTGTTCCTATGTTTTGTGCGGAAATGGATGGCATTCAATCTCTTCGTGACACCGTTGTAATACTCGCAACCAATCGACCTGACTTGATTGACCCCGCCATTGTAAGGCCCGGTAGAATTGACAGGAAAATAAAAGTGCGTCGACCCAATAGGGAAGAATGTAAACAAATTCTGCGCGTTTATCTCAAAGATGGATTGCCGCGGGAGCATGAAGATTTTAACCTGATGGCAGAACCTTTTCTGGATAGTCTTTTTACTAAAAACCCGGCACATGAGGTTTTAGTCCTGACATTGCGGAGTGGAAGTAATAGGAAAATGTATTGGAGCGATTTTATTTCTGGGGCTGCGATTGAAGGAATAATGAAGCGTGCCAAGGAATGTGCCATCGAAAGAGCTATTGAAGGTGGAAAATTATGCATAACGGTAGACGATCTGACAGTATCCTTGGAGACAGAATTTAAAGAAGGAAGCCTCTTGCCTGCGGAGTCAAATTTAGAAGACTGGCTTCAGTTGTTAGATATGGAATCAAAAAATGTGGTTCGGGTTCGAAAGCCTAATGAATCTGATTCCGCCGCACAAAATACGATTCGCCGGTCTGTTATATGAGTGAGTTTGTCCCGCTACTTGGTATGGAAACTGAATACGGCATCATCCGTGAAGATTTGGAAGATTCAGATCCCGTAGAAGAATCCATGAAGCTCTTAAAGAGTTGTGCTAAGAAAAGCGTTTTTGGCAAGTGGGCCTATTCGCAGGAAAATTCGCATCAGGATATGCGCGGTTTCAAGGTGCATTCGTTGGCGCAAGATGAAGAGGAGGACGCGTTTTGTGCCCAAGACAGAAAACGACCCTATTCCTATTTGGAAATGAAATGCGACAGGGTGTTGGCAAATGGTGCGCGTTATTACAACGACCACACTCATCCTGAATATAGCACCCCGGAGTGCAATTCTCTTTTTTCCCTGGTGGCGCATGACGTGGCGGGAGAGAGGATTGTTGCCGAAAGCGCTAAAATTCGAAATCAGGAGCTTGGTGAAAAAGCGGTTCAGGTTTTCAAAAATAATACAGACTATAGCGGGCACAGTTATGGCACGCATGATAATTACCTTGTTCCAAGGGATATTCCTTTCGACCTTCTGGTAAAAGGGCTGGTGCCCTTTATGGTTACAAGGCAATTGTATGCTGGAGCAGGGAAGGTGGGGTCGGAGAACCCAGGTGCGAAAAGTTACAAGGGTTTGCAGCTTGCACAACGTTCCGATTTTATTGAGAATGTTTTGAGCATTGAAACCATGACCAAGCGGCCCATCATCAATACTCGTGATGAGCCTCATGCAAGCCGTAATCGCTATCGACGACTGCATTTGATCATGGGCGACGCCAATATGTCTGCTTATGCGACGGCTTTGAAAGTGGGTAGTACCATGCTCGTGCTCAACTTGATTGCAAGCGGAGCAAAGTTGCCAGACATTGAATTGGAAAATCCCGTTGAGGATTCTCTAAAGGTTTCACATGAGAAAAATCGGAATGCAATTCTGAAAAAAAAATCTGGCGATTCGATCACTGCTCAGGAAATTCAGGAAGCTTATTTGGAGGCTGTTGAGAAAAATCTTCCAGGGAATGACAAAGAGTCGAACTGGGTCATTCAAGAATGGAAAAGAACTCTTAATGAATTAAAGCACAGCCCGGGAAAATTATCTGACCGAATCGATTGGGCAATTAAGGAAAAGCTTTTCTCGGAGTTCATGGAGTCTGAAAACTTGGGATGGGATGACCCTATGCTTCAAAGTCTCGACTTGGAATATCATAACCTTGATCCTGACCGTGGTTTGTATCGCGGATTGGAACAGGCAAATGAAGTTTATTCTCTGGTAACTGAAAAAGAAATTTCTCAAGCTATTGATTTCCCTCCGGAGGGAACCCGAGCAAAAATTCGTGGTGAAGCCGTTAGCAGAGAAGGTGAAAAAATTAAAAGTATCCATTGGACCGGAGTAGAATTCGAAAATGGTGATGTTGTCGATTTAACGAGTGTTATCAGTCAAGAAGACGTAGAAAAAGCTCTTGTGACAGGTTAAAGGTTTTTTCTTTTAGACAGGTAAATTCCATGACGGAAAATATTGAAGATACTAAGGCAGGCGGCGACTTTTTTGAACTGCTTGACAGGACCGGTTATAACCTCCAGGATTTTCTGGATAAACTGCCGGTCAATGGGAAGTCTACGGTCCCTCAGGGAACCACTGTTTTGGCTTTTCATTATGAAGACGGAATCATCGTTGCTGGAGACCGCCGGATAATGGCGGGTAGCAACATGATGTTTGAGCGATGCGAAAAAATAATTCCCATCGATCATTGTTCGCTCATGGCTGTGGCAGGTGTTCCGGCTATTGCATTTGAAATTTCTAGAATTCTTTCTCAATATTTTGAGTATTATCGAAGGACTCAGGTTCGCCCCATGAGTCTGGAAGGAAAAATAAGGACGTTTTCAAAATTGCTTAAGGAAAACCTGACAGCTTCAACAAGTGGGCTTACGCGTGTCAGTCCTATATTTGCGACTTATGATATTGAATCTGGTAAACCCTCTATCTATTATTACGATATGTTGGGAGCTGAATTTCAGGTTCTTTCTTTTACTGCTACCGGGGCAGGTGCCGGACATATTCGTGATGTTCTGGAACGGGAAAATCAGTGGGGGCCAAAGCCTCTCGCCCAAAGATGTGAAAAAGATGCTGCCATCATTGCCATGAAACTTTTGCATGTTGCAGCGCAGTTGGATAACGAGGAAAAAAAATCGCTTGCAGATGTGCAAATTTATCCCATCCTGGCTTCGGTTACGGAAAATGGATACAAATTCTGGAGTGAAGATCAATTGACCCGGCTGGAAGCCATGTCGAGGGAAGGGAATTAGAAATGTCCAAAAGATTTATTTTTTGTTTTGAAGATGCATTGACCTGGATGAAGTTTTTGACCCGAGGAGATATGAAATATGTTTGAAGAGCCCTATCGATGGATGGAGGCGGTATCAACCCGTCATAATTATGTCCAGGAAAAGCTGAAAATGGGGCAGCCTGTTTTGGCGGTTCCTTATAATGAAGGTTTATTGATTTTTGGTTTTGCCCCACAGCCGGGGAAAATTTACGAAATCTATGATCGAATTGCGCTGGGCGGCGTTGGACACCCTGCGGACGTAGAAAGGCTGCGAATGAATCTGCTCGACATGGCGCATCTGGAAGGATTCAACCGGTCTGCAGAAGATGTGACCTCGACCCGGTTGCTGCAATTTGGAATTGCGCCCGCACTCAAACAGAATTTTGAGGAAATTCAACGCGCTCCTTATATAGTTCGTCTCCTGCTTGTTGAGTTGAATATGCAGGGGAAACCTAATTTTTTTCGCATGAACTATGATGGACATTGGGAAACTTTTAAAAATGGGACTGCCATTGCGGGGGATGAAAAGGTGATGGACTGGTTGCAACGTGAAATTCAAAAACAACCCTTTGCAACCTATTCTCTCGATCAGGCTTTGCAGGAAGCTTCTAAGCTATGGAATGAAAGTAGGAAACTAGATTCTGACAATGATGATGACGAAAAGGAAAATGATGTCCCCGAAACTTTACAAGAAGCATTTGACCAATGGTATCTTGAGGGTGCTGTGCTAGCAGAAAAATCATCGAGCAAAGCAATCTATCGTCCTTTGAGTGAAGATGAAATAAACAGATTGAAGTCTTCTACTATCTGATCATTCTATATATAATGAACAAATAATGTTTAAAAGGAGTCAATGAAATGGAGATGAACGATCCATTAAGGAAAGAAGAAAAAAAGGAGTCCAGTCCAGATAGAGACAAGTCTGGCCCTGGCAGCCCGGATTCTTCGCGGCCAGGACGAGACAACCTGCTTAAGCGTATGAAAAAAGTTGACCCCAAACAGTCTGAAAAATACAAGCAACGAACCGGACAATGAAATTTCAATCTGAGGCCAATACATCAGCAGGTGAATTTTTTGAGTTGCTGGAGAAATCTGGCTATCGCTGGCACGCAAAAATGGAAGGTGTCACAAATCAAAATAGTTTCACAGTCCCACAAGGGACAACGGTTCTCGCATTCCATTTTAAGGGAGGCGTTATCGTTGCGGGTGACCGAAGAGCAACTGCTGGTAACAGCATTATGTATGAGTTGTGTGACAAGGTCATTCCAATTGACAAATATACTCTAATGGCAATTGCAGGGGTGCCTGCAACCGCTTTCGAAATGGCGCGTGTCCTTTCCCATAACTTTGAATATTATCGACGGTCTCAATTGCAGTCGATGAGTGTTGAGGGTAAAATTCGCGCCCTATCCAAACTTCTGAAAGAAAATGTGGGAATGGCCGTGCAAGGTCTGGGAGTTGTCAGCCCTATCTTCGCAACCTACGATCCCATTGGGGAAAAATCTAAAATTCATTTTTACGATATGCTGGGAGCGGACTTTCAGATTCGAACACACACAGCAACCGGATCTGGATCACAAATCATTCGCGGCATTCTCGAACACGAGGATTTATGGGGAGAAAAACCTCTTGTTGAAAGGACCCGCGAGCAAGCCATGACTTTGGCTATTCGTCTTCTTCAAACCGCAGCGTTATTCGACTCGGCTACCGGCCAAGCTCGACCTGAAGATGATATCTATCCCACCCTCGCAACCCTCACCAGTGAAGGATATCAATTCCTGGGGGACGACGAAACAGCGGAAATTTATAAAACCTCCATGCAGCGTGGTTAAAGTAATCCATGAGTAAAAGAATTTTTGGAATCGAAACGGAATATGGGCTGCTTGTCAAAGACAACAATGGCGGTGACTTTCGTCTCGACCCCATGGAGATTGCTAATAAAATAAAAAACCATATCTTCTCTAAAAACCTTGGAGTTCTAGATCTGCATTACCGCGCTAACGATGAACCGCCGGGTAATGGAGGGTTTCTGCTCAATGGAGGCAGGCTTTATCTCGATATGGGACATCTGGAGTACGCATCACCAGAATGTTCAAATCTGGTCGACCTTGTTACTTTTGATCGCGCCGGCGATACGTTAGTTCAGGAAGCGGTGGAAGAGTTGGGTTGGGCCGACAATATTTCTCTGATAAAAAACAATGTTGACCTCGAGACCAATGCAACATTTGGTTGCCATGAAAATTATCTGGTAGGGAGGGGTTTCCCCTTCGATGAGCGTGACAACCTGAAACTTCTGTCCTCATTTCTGACGACACGACAAATATATTGTGGCGCAGGGCGCATTGGCTCCTGCGACCCGCACCCGTTTCGAGATTGGGATGGGGTCTCCCCGCAGGAAGTGGTTGGTGAACAGGTTGATTTTCAAATTTCACAACGAGCAGATCATATCCCCAACGAATTTTATCGATGGGTGCAATACAACCGTGCCATTGTTAACACGCGCGATGAACCCTTGTCCGATCCTAGTAAATACCGTCGCATACATCTTCTGGTAGGCGATTCTACAATGAGTGAGTTTGCCACCGCCATGAAAATGGGAACGACCACTTTGATGCTGGAGATCATGCAACTGGGTGTTGCAAAAAGAGATTGGATTCTTGCCGATTCAGTTCAGGCCATGCGTTCCATTTCTCGCGATCAGGAATTTAAGTGGGAAGTGACACTGGCTTCAGGGGCTCCCTCCACAGCATTGGAGTTGCAACAAGACATACTCGACACTTGCAAAAAACATCTTGCAGGTAAAAATCAGGAGACAGACTGGATACTGGAAAGCTGGGAATCCATTTTGACAGACTTGCCAAAAGGCCCCGAGGCGGTTCTGGGTCGTGTCGATTGGGCCAGCAAATATTGGATGCTTAGCGAATTTAAAAATGAAGAAAATCTGGACTGGCATGACCCCTGGCTCAAAAGCCTGGATCTGGAATATCACAATTTAAATAAAGAGAGCGGTTTGTTTTGGGGATTAGAAGCCAGCGGCGACGGTTACCGTAAGACAACGGACCCCGCAGTGGATCATGCGAAAAAGAATCCTCCAAGAGGAACACGCGCATATGGCCGTGGCGAACTCATTAAACGCCTGATTGGCCAGCACTCGCATATGGGCTACCTGATAGATTGGATCGGATTCCGTCTCAGTAAAACGGATGATCCTTTTCTAATGCTGGATCCTTTTATTTCTTATAAAGAAGATGTGATTGAGCATCTTAAACAATTTGAGACCGGTTATTTGTCTCCAGATGAATTCGAGAGCAGAGGAAATCCCTTGCCGAATTCTCGAAAGAAAAAATCTTATGAGTAGTGATTGCCTGTTCTGCAAAATTGGTGATGGATCTATTCCTTCCGAAAAAATTTATGAATCTGATACGTTGTTTGCTATCAACGATATCAACCCTCAAGCTCCAACCCATATTCTAATTATCCCGCGCGTTCATCAGACTTCCCTGCTTGATGTGGAAGAATCTGACCATGAAATGATGGGTTCCATCATCACGGTTGCCAATCAATTGGCAAAAGAACGCGGACTTGATAAATCAGGCTATCGCCTTGTGGTAAACTGTGGGGAAGGTGCGGGACAATCCGTGCTTCACATTCATTATCATATTTTGGGCGGTCGCCCTTTGAAATGGCCGCCAGGCTAAATTTTTCATTCCTTCGAAAAGCATTGCACTTATAAAATAAATAAATCCGTAGCGATTTAAATTTTTTTAATAATGCTCGAGTTAAAAACATGGTTACGGCAGATCAACTCTACGAAAAACTAAAAGACATCCATGTTGGTAACCCTGTTTGCCAGTTCACAAAAGAAAACTGTGAACTGCTGCTCCCGACTATTGAACGCATAGAAAAACTCAAGCGCGAAAAAAACGCTATCATTCTGGTTCATAATTATGTCGCGCCGCAGATTTTTTACAGCGTAGCCGACTACACTGGCGACTCTTATGGCTTGTCAAAAAATGCTAAAGAGTCTGATGCCGATGTTATCGTTTTTTCGGCCGTGCGGTTTATGGCGGAAACCGCCAAGATACTCAACCCGCAAAAAGTAGTGCTCGACCCAAACCCGGATGGAGGTTGTTCTCTTGCAGACGGCATCACCGGGTCGGATGTTATTAAATTGCGCAAACAATTTCCCGATCATACCTTTGTTTGCTACATCAATACGACGGCTGCTGTGAAAGCTCAATGTGATGTCTGCGTTACTTCTTCCAACGTTTATAAAATTATTGAGAAAATTCCGAACGATAAAATTTATTTCCTGCCTGACAAACTCATGGGAGAAAACGTAATCCAGCACCTGACTGCAAAAGGTATCCATAAAGACATTCAGTTGTGGGATGGAACCTGCTACGTTCACGAAGAATACCAGCCGGAAAGTATCGACCAGGTGCGAAGAAATTTTGAAGGTGTGGAAATACTGGTTCACCCAGAGTGCAATTCAGAAGTTGTAAACAAAGCCGATTATGTGGGCAGCACCAGCCAGATGCTCAACCACGTGAGAGAATCGGAACGAGACTCTTTCTTTCTACTCACTGAATGCGGGCTTACGGGTGTGCTTCAATCTGAGTTCCCACAAAAAACCTTCGCAGGCGGTTGTACGATGTGCAAATACATGAAATCCAATTCATTGGAAGACATCTTAAACGTCCTTGAAAATCCCAGTCCGCAAAGCATCATCGAAATCGACCCCGAAACGCAAAAACGTGCCCTCCAATGCGTAAATCGCATGTTTGAATTCGCGGCCCTCTAGCAAGGGGGGCGATAGGTCGGTACTGATAAAGCCAGCGAGGGTTCTATAGCTTTTTACTATTAGGTCGCTGGCATTCCCTCAAGGGGTAGCCTTGCCGCCGAAACCCCATACAACTAAAGGACTTCGCCCAAAAGCCTTTGATTTTTCAGTCCCTATAAGGCCTTTCAAATAAAGGCTTAAGTCATTTTTTTCAACCGCCGATAAGATAATACAGGGCATGGATAGCCCAACTTAAAACATCTTTTCGGTGGAGGATGATTCAATGGTTGAAGGAACAGGTAGCTTAGGACAAACAGCTTTAAGCACACTTCTGCAGCGATCGCAGCAAAATTTCAAACTGGCTGACACAGACAAGTCGGGTGGACTCAATAAAGATGAAGTCCAAATCCGCGCAGACCAAACGGGAAAAGATCAAAAAATCCTCGATAATTTTGAGTCCATTGACATAAACGGGAATGGAGAAGTATCCCAGGACGAAATTCAAGCTTTTCGTATTGCGGAGGGTGGCAATCAGAATCCCGAGCAACTCTTGAGTCAACTGCAAAACATTTTCGGGCAATCAGGAATTAACACGGGCAGCATCGTAGATTTTTTAAGCAACCAGCAATCTAAAGATAACAACCTTACTTCTCTCTTACGCGACAGCACCAACCTCGATGCTTTGATCGAGTCTCGAGTGAATGAAATTTTTACATCAGCAGGCGTAACAGGTAGCAGCACAGAACCTGGAGATTTGACCTCACAAGTTTCCACGTTCATTTAGTTCATCACATCTACCTCCTTGTGATGATGTTGAAAAGGGTCAGCGAAATTTTTTCGCTGACCCTTTTTTTCTACTCTCTCACGAGAGAGGCGATAGGTCTATTCCCCACTTCCCGGAAATAATATCCAAGTATGTGAACAGGAAAGTTTACCTCTTTTCCAGAAGCCCAAAGGCTCCGATAGCTGGCAAAAGTGTGACCCATAGAGTCCAGCGTCACGCTGGCTAGAAGAGGCCTTTTACTGCGTTGCCAATGTCCTCAGCCTTTCCGTCCAGAAGTTTTTCCGGATCGCCGATTCCTTTTTCCAGTTTTCCTTTAAGGTCTTTGGCAACCCCTTCAATTACTTTCTTGGATTGTCCTAAATCAAGCGTGCCCACGGCTTTATTGATGTTCTGCCTTAGGGCGGTAATGATTTTATTTGTAATTTCTCCTGGTGAAGCACCGCCCTTATCTTTTCCTATATCGTTCAGTGTCAGGCCTGGCAAGCTCACCGACATGGATTTGCCATTCAAGAATGATGCGCTGACATTTATTTTTCCATCACGAACAATGAGCTTTTCAATAATGAGTTTTTTCTGTTTCTTGTCAGAGGTTTCTACTTCCTTTTTTTCGTAAGGATCAGATTTTGAAGGAGTGGAATAAGAGTCCACATTCCTTTTAATAGCATCGATATTGCTACCGTTGGCGCCGACTTCATAAGTGATTTCTGGACCTGCGATAACAATTTCCTTAATCACCACCGTATCTTTTGTAACGCTCCCTATGTCAAGGGTGAGGCTGACTTCTGAAAATTCGAAAGCGCTGGGAGTTTTAAAAGGTTTTGGATTAGTTACTTTCAGGCCGTGCAACGCACCTTTTCCTGTGGTCGCAGAAATAACCGTTTTATCCAGACTGACTTCTGTCTGCGTAATTTCGGAGCCGAAATGCTCAACCGCTTCGGTGATGATTGAATCGAGCGATGAGAAAAGAAGGAACGCCAGCATCACACCGACAACTCCCAATAGGCCACCTACAATAATAAATTTTTTCATATTAAAACCTCTTTAAGGATTAAATCTGTTTTTCATGAGACTCAGTACATCTTTTTAAAAATGATAGGGAGTATTATTGCCAGCATGACTACCATTCCTATAAAGTGTTCAAAACTAAACATGGAGTCCTCCTGAGTTTACCCGCTTTTTTAAATTACCTCTATTTCGGCCCAGTCATTTTTTCAGGCCGTACTTTTTCATCAAACTCCTCGGCTGTTAATAATTCTAAAGCTACCGCAGCTTCTTTTAGTGTTGTGTTCTCCTGGTATGCTTTTTTGGCAACTTTTGCAGCATTGTCATAACCAATGTGCGGGTTGAGTGCAGTGACTAACATGAGAGAACCGTTGAGATGTTTTTCTATTTGAGTTTTGTTTGGCTCAATTCCGACAACGCAGTGATCGTTGAAGGATCGACATGAGTCGGCAAGCAGTCGAATGGATTGCAGTAAATTATAGATCATCACCGGTTTGAATACATTGAGCTCAAAGTTGCCGGAGGAACCGCCGACATTGATGGCCGTATCATTGCCAATCACCTGTGCCGCAACCATGGTCATAGCTTCTGACTGTGTTGGGTTTACCTTGCCGGGCATAATCGAGCTGCCAGGCTCGTTGGCGGGTAAAATGATTTCTCCAATACCGCATCGTGGCCCAGAACCCAACCAACGAATGTCGTTGGCAATTTTCATTAGGGAACAGGCAATGGTTTTTAATATACCGCTGGTTTCGACTATGGCATCGTGTGCTGCAAGCGATTCAAATTTGTTGGGAGCCGTTACAAACGGGCAGCCGGTAATATCAGCAATTTGTTTGGCAACTTTTACAGGGAAGTCGCGATGCGAGTTGAGTCCCGTTCCAACTGCGGTACCTCCAAGTGCAATCTGATACATACGCGGCATGCAACCATTGATGCGGTCCAATGCATATTCCAGCTGTGTGGTGTACCCGCTGAACTCCTGACCCAGGGTAAGAGGTGTCGCATCCATTAGATGCGTGCGCCCAATTTTGATGATGTCTTTAAATTCCGTGGTCTTTTGTCTGAACGAGTCAGCGAGGGTTGTTAATGATGGAATCAGGGCATCACGAATTCTTTCAACCGCAGCGATATGCATCGCGGTGGGAAAAGTATCATTGGAAGATTGCCCCATATTCACATGATCATTAGGATGAACCGGGTCTTTCGAACCTATTACTCCACCGGCCAGTTCAATGCCACGGTTGGCAATGACTTCGTTGCTGTTCATGTTTGATTGCGTGCCACTTCCTGTTTGCCAGACCCGTAAAGGGAAATGTCCATCGAGCTTTCCTTCGATGACTTCGTCGGCGGCTTTGGCGATCAAGTCTTTGATGTTTTCAGGCATCAAACCAAGTTCAGCATTTACCATAGCAGAAGCCTTTTTAAGAATACCCATTCCTCGAATGAGCTCCCGGGGCATGGTTTCTGCGCCAATATCAAAGTGGATCAGCGATCGCGCAGTTTGTGCGCCGTAATAACAATTTGAGGGAACTTGTATTTCCCCCATGCTGTCCGTTTCCGTCCGGGTCTCCATTTTTCTCCTCCTCAATTATTAAAATAGTCCGCCGCTTCCGGCATTTTTTCTACAATAAAAATCTTGAATTTTTTTAGTAATCGTTGTTCTGCTTGTCGAACCGCTTCGCGTGTCACACCTCTTTGATCTCCGATTTCCTGTAAGGACTGAGGCGATTCTGAGAGTATTCTTTTATCTAATAGTTCAATTTCACCTGGATTTAATTCGGTTTTAAAATTTTCAATTTTTTGTTGAAGAATTTCCCGGAACTGATCGATCTCGGCTCTTTTCTCAAGAGATTTCCCATCGCTTAAAGATTGTGCTGGAGTCATCGTGCTGTCCGGGCGGGTCGGTGTGTCCATTGAGACATCGACTGCGCCAATACTGGCCTCTACATCGATGATTTCACCTTCATCGACTCCGAAATGCTCTGCCAGTAATTTGGTGGAAGGATCGAATCCCTCCCTTTCCAAACGTTCTTTTTCTTTTTTCAGATTAAAAAGTAATTTGCGTCTTGAGTTTGTGGTTCCCACACGTACTAATCGCCAGTTGTCTAAAATATATTTTAATATATATGACTTGATCCACCAGGTGGCATAGGCTGACAGTCGCACCCCTCTAAAGGGATCAAAATTTTTGACCGCTTTCATCAAACCAACATTGCCCTCCTGAACCAGATCCATGACATTTTGCCATTCTCGCTTGAAAGTCATAGCGATTTTAACAACCAACATCAAATTGGCGGTTGTCAGCTGGTAAGCTGCGTCGACATCCCCAGTTTCCCGTAAACGAATTGCAAGCTCCTTTTCTTCTTCTTCGGTGAGCAAGGGGTACCTTTTTGCCTCCTGAAGATAGGCATTAAAAGGGTCGGGTGGAGCCAGCGTGCCTTTTTGGCGTACTGCTGGCACAAGGGATGCTTTTTTGCTTTTTACTTTTTCTGGCTTATCGTTCATGGTGGAAAAGAAATCGATTCCTCTTAAATTTGTTGCCTTTTCGCAGGTTGAAACTGCAACTCTTTATCTTTACAATGTATATATGGCCCGTCTAGCGTTGTTTGGAATTGCAGTTATCTTCGTCATCATTGTTGCTCGCCTGATTTTTCCTTCATCGAGCTCCAAAGAGCCGAATCCAACAGAAATGGTTCAGGACCCCAATAACGGTGTGTACATTCCCAAAACAGAGGCAATAAAAAAAACAATCAACGGTAAAGAGTATTATTTTTCAAGTGAACAAAGTGCCGAAGAATTTATTGATAAAAATCAAACGAAAACGGATTGAGAATAGCTGGTGCTCTTGCTAGCTCTAGCTTTAATTGACCGTTGAATAATTAACCTTGGCTTATTATAGCAAAGGATTTCACTTAAACCGGAGAAACAAGACCTTGAATATGCTTGAAAAAAACACTAAAAATTTGATTCTAAGTGAAATTCTAATAAAGCGGGTAATTCCTTGCTTGATAATGCTGGGATTGTTCTTAGCTGGCCCAGCTCAGGCGCAGGAAAAATGCCAACCTTTGGATAAAAAGCGAATTAAAATTGAAGGCTATATTTCGAAAAAATTCCGCAAACAACGAAAAGCAATTTTTAAGGAGTTTACCGAATTGGGAAACTCCAAGGCTGCTCTCAGAGTTTATCCCATGGGTGAAACTTCAAAAGTGATTGCTATCGGAAAATGTGTGCCTGTGCATATTGCTCAACACGTAATTAAAAAAGCTATGGAATACAGCACGGGAGTTGAAAGCCTGGTTCAGCAGCAGTTTGTTCACGGCCATTGGATGGGTGTTGGAGTCACCATATTTGACGAGCCTTCCCAGCAACTTGTTTCTGCGGAACAGGTCAAACTAATGCTCGACCCTGCTCTTTCCAGCGAAGAATTTCATAAGCTCTACCGGAAATTGTCAGTCCCCAATAAGTTGACTCCCTTTTTTGGATTGCAGGTTCCAAATGTTAAAACCGCACAACCGGAATAGTTATTTTAATCCTACCGTTTCTGAAAAATGGAGCCAGGGAAAATGAGATTAATTTTAGGTTTTGCGACATTGATCTTTTTATTGGGAACGAATATAGGGTTCGCAAAAGAAGATTGTCTTTCTATCAGCCATAAGCCGGTAAAAGTAGAAGCATGGCTCTCAAAAAAATATGAAAAAGACTATCGAAATATTCGCCGCGAATTTGCGGAGATGGGGGATACCAAAGTAGGTTTATTTATTTATCCTGCTGAAAACCCTTCCCGGATAGTGGCGATTGGTCGTTGCGTTCCTGCATATATGGCTCAGCATTTTATGAAAAAAGCCTGGAAATATTCTCTAGGTACTACGCATTTAGTGCATCAGGGATTTGTTTCATCGCATTGGGCTGGAGTAGGAACTTCCTTGTTTTCAGAAAACTCCATGAGTGCTATTACCCCGGAACAACTCAACCGATTGATGGACGACACTTTGGATACGGAATCCTTCCAGGAAATGTATCGAGCCTTGACGGTGCAAAAAGAAAAAGTGTCGGCATTTGGATTGATGCTGGATAACCCTAAGCTAATTAGGGAATAAATTAATCTTCTCCCTTACGGGGAGGATAATTTTAAGGACTAGAGTTAAAGGCCCAATAGTCTCTCTTGCTATACCGGCATGAACCTACTGCCTCCGGCCGCCTGGCCGGCCCCTTGTCGGGGGGGGAGATTTTAAAGGACTAAAGTTAAAGGCCCAATAGTCTCTCTTGCTATACCGGCATGAACCTACTGCCTCCGGCCGCCTGGCCGGCCCCTTGTCAGGGGGGGAAAATTTTCTTAAGCCATAAAAAACCTGTCTGCTTTACGGGCATTGCCCCGTTTACCCCTGCTACCCGTGCCGGGCACGAAAGCTAAGGGAAAATATTACAGGCCCCACGCCCAGTGGCTAGTTGTCGCGGCGAACGAGACGCACAGCGTGTGAAATAGTTTTATCGTTTTTCTCGTACCAGTAAGGACAGCCGTTGGCGTAGAACATTATCTGCGCTTCCTTGCCACGCGTTGAGGAAGTCCATGTGCAGTTTGCAGACCCTGCCGGAAACACCGAATCCAAATATATATCGCCGCCTTTAGAATCTTTATTTAATTTTTCCTTATCAAAAATGGAAGAGGCTTCATGAATGGTGGGTATGCGCCAATCGCTGTAGCCACCGACTTTTCCCTCGTTGGTTTTTTTTGCATATTCTTCTGCTTCGGAGTAAGAAACTTCTTTTTCTAAATCCAGAAACGAGTCATTGGCCATCCATGTCACACTGGTTACTGAATCGTATATCGTTCCGTTATCTCTTTTTAAAAATCGTGATTTTTCGTTGCCCATGCTTTCCTCTCAAAAAAACATCGGGTATTAGCTACCCGATATGTATTGGTTTTTTAAATGAACCCGCATTTTAACCTATGATGGGCTTATTTCAAATCAGCACTTACTGATTTGTCTTTTTAACCCCGGTGGAAAACTATTTTTATTTTTTTTATTCAATCTCAATTCAGATAGAAACGAGTAGAGCCATTAAATATAATGAGTTATGGGAATTAGTATTTTTTTTGTAATGTTTAACCGATAAATTCGACTAAGGGCTTGTTTTAATAAGGGCAGCGTGTTAAAAGTATCCCGGATTAAAATGATCAAGTTATTGAAATTATTGGTCATGTCATGTCCGTAACCCAAACGGAAGCTCAGGGAAGAGTGCGTATTTAGTCTTTAATTCGCTAGTCAGGCATTCTCCCTTTTTTTCTTTCCTTCATTCAAACCATATTAAAAAGTTATTTTTATTCCCAGTTACAGATCACACCCTTTTTATCTACAGCACTACCAACAATTATCTAAGGAGAAAATGCATGTTACCTGTTTTTAAACGAACCACTTTAGTCGCTGGTTTTATTTTCCTATTCCTGTTTGTTCAGTTTGGTGCTGGATTGGTGTTAAACAATTCCGCTTTCAGTAGCATTGCCTTTGCACAAACGGTTAACACAGGAGATATAGTAAATGGTGCAGTCACCACTCCGAAGCTTGCAAGTAAAGCTGTTACTGCTGGAAAACTTGCTAAGGATTCAGTAAGGACAGGCAAAATTAAAAATGGTGCTGTTACTGCCGGAAAACTTGCTAAGGATTCAGTAAGGACGGGCAAAATTAAAAATGGTGCTGTCACTTCCGCCAAGATTTTGGATGGAACGATTAAGCTGCAGGATTTAGATCCTTCTATTCCCACAAAGGGTGACCAGGGAGAGCCAGGGCAACAGGGTCCTGCCGGCGCTGACGGAACCAATGGTGTTGATGGAACCAACGGTGTTGATGGTGCTGAAGGTCCACAAGGTCCCGCTGGTGCAACGGGCGCAACAGGTGCAGCAGGTGCTGATGGAACTAATGGTGTTGATGGAACCAACGGTGTTGATGGTGCTGAAGGTCCACAAGGTCCCGCTGGTGCAACGGGCGCAACAGGTGCAGCAGGCGCTGACGGAACAGATGGTGTTGATGGAACCAACGGTGTTGATGGTGCTGAAGGTCCACAAGGTCCCGCTGGTGCAACGGGCGCAACAGGTGCAGCAGGTGCTGACGGAACAGATGGTGTTGATGGAACCAACGGTGTTGATGGTGCTGAAGGTCCACAAGGTCCCGCTGGTGCAACGGGCGCAACAGGTGCAGCAGGTGCTGATGGAACTAATGGTGTTGATGGTGCCGAAGGTCCACAAGGTCCCGCAGGCCCAGCAGGTGGCAATGACAGTGCCGATGGGGTTCAAATCACTTCCGCCGTTTTCACAGGAAATGGTATCGACACGGGAACTGGTTTCGCAATTGAGGTTGTAATCAATGGTACCGGGTTCACTACCTGTGCAGCATCGTGTGGACTGACTTTTAATTCTAATCCAGTGACAATAGATTCTTCTACAGGCACTGAAATAAAAGCGCATGTCCCCTTACTAACAGCTGGGATGTATCAGTTGGCCTTCACGAACGGTAGCGGAGATTCCGATTTTATTGTTACTATTCCTTCTATGGTCGGCGCGTTTAATGTGAGCAAAACTATTTCAGGTGATTTTCGGGCTGGATTTCCAAGCCAGTTCGTGGGCTGCCCGTTAGGCAGTGCACTTCTATCTGGAGGATATTCCACTGATCCCAACAACGACCTGGCTACCATTGTGGTTCTAGCCAATGAGCCATTTGAGGAGGACACATGGCATGTGGGTGGTTTTACTGAGCCCTTTGATAATGCAGTAAATCCATCTCCAACAACCATAAAGGTGACGGCTCGTTGTATGTGGTTTGGGCAAGCGGGTATCGCGGTTCCTGATCCTACCGTTCCGTAACTTGACCGATTTCCTTCCCTCCTTGACCTAAGGGGGGAAGGAAAGAAGTACGGATATAAAAATTATATGTTCGAAGCAAAGCAATAATAGTTTTGCTTTAAAGGATTAGACCTACTGCCTCCACGGCTAGTGGTACAAATCAGAGCGCCGGTCTTTGAAGATTTCGTTTTTGGGATTGAGGTATTTGTCGCGGGCTTTTTCGAGATCGATTTCGACAATACGAACTTCCTCTTCTGTTTCGGAGGCGCGGACTAAAATGTTTCCATCTGGGTCCACCACCTGGCTTTGTCCAATAAAGTGAAGAGGTTCACCCGGGACTCGCCTCTCATCTCCCACCCGATCAGCCGTAATAGCAAATACACGGTTTTCCAGACAACGCGTGATCATGGCCTGCGGACAATGTTGTAGGACAAGGTTGGAAGGATGCGCGATGATTTCTGCGCCTTTTAAAGCAAGGGATCG
>Ga0233439_10000258_pt1 | contig 86566 bp, 77 predicted proteins | sample SI_123_September_6_FD_182713 | JGI IMG/M metagenome (GOLD analysis project Ga0233439, IMG submission 182713) | Seawater microbial communities from Saanich Inlet, British Columbia, Canada - SI_123_September2016_100_MG | ecosystem: Environmental > Aquatic > Marine > Inlet | place: Canada: British...
TGGGGTATAAGAACGTGCCGATCAAGGCCTTAGTAGGCGGCGCTTGGGCCCGGCTCTACCCTCAAGAGCAACGTGTTCAGATGGCATCGGGGCCCGGCCCCCAGTACTGCCAATTTACGCCTTCCACCACGCTGGCGGGCAGTTACAAGTCTCCACCCGTGGCCAACCCAACAGCCACCCCCTGTAAAATGCCCTTCTGGCGACCCTGGTGTGAGCCCGTCGCAGTGGTTTCCCGAGTACACGTATGAACCCTACAGACTGATGGCCGACCCTGCGATCAACTCTAAAAAGTTCGCAACACCGGCACAGCCTGGCAAGTGCTGTGACGCCTCGACTGTCTGTCCGCTTAAATCGCAAACCCCGTGCATCATGCAGAACCGGGCTGGCTGGGTGAAGGCCGCGCTGCCCCTGCTCGGCGTCGCGGATAGCAATGCCGACTGCGGGTTTGGGGGAGACGCAGGAGTCACCAAAGCGACCGTTGCGGCCACGCTGCTCGCTGCCGACCACCGCGGCAAGAACGTGGCACTCTAAACGCGCGCCGATTGAGAGCAAGTTCATGTTCGATCAGAAAAATCAGGGTCGAGTCTTTGATTTATGATTCTTAACAATATCACTGTCTGAAGCTTAGCTTAAACCAAAGGCCCTGGCGTTGTGCATGCCCCCATGTCAACATACCTGTCGCCTGTAAAATTCAATCGGTAGAAAAAGCACTATCCAGAGATCCCAGTCAGGCACTTAAACATCTTGCTGATGATTTAAGCATTGGCTATTCAACCCTTCAAAAATGGATCCGTTTAGCCAAAAAAATAAACTAGAGAACTTAGCCGCCCCTATGTCAAAAGAAAAAAGCCCACAGAATTGGACTCAAACACAACGCCTTGAAGCCATCTTGGACTGTCATGGCATGAGTGAAGAGAAAATGAGTGCTTATTGCCGTGAGCATGGGATCTACGCGCACCATATAAAGGAATGGAAGGCCGAGCTTTTAAAGGTAAGCGAATCATCTGGAATGATCTCTAAGCAGGAATAAAACAAACTAAAACAAGAGGTTAAACGTTTACAAAAAGAACTTAACCGTAAAGATAAAGCGTTATCTGAAGCAGCAGCCCTGTTGGTGCTATCAAAAAAGTGCCAAGCGATCTGGGGGGGAAAGGGAGGTCGAATGATCACCTACCTAGATCGCAAAAAATACTGTGCGCTTATTGAAGAAGCAATTGAAAACGGAGCCAAGCAACACCTAGCTTGTGAGCTTCATACGAGCTGCACTGGATATAAGTTAATCTAGCTGAATAGTACGGCCTTGGTGAACTGACTCCAGTGCACCAAGAATAAGCGCGCAGTTATCCTTTGCATCCTGCAGTGATAAACGTAGCGGTCGCTTATTCAGCACGCAATCACAAAAATGTTCGACTTCCAGAGTGAAATGATTAGCCGCATCTAACTGCTCGGTGTGTTCTTCCCCTGTATTGCTAGTCCAGGAAATAACCGGCATTTCATCTTGTTTTGCCCAGACATTATGGCATTTGATCCCACCTTTAGTACCGATAATTTCATATTCGGCTCGGCGAGCATGTTCAAAGCCAAAACTGAACTGCGCATATTTACCATCGCCAAAATCAATAATCCCGCTACAGCTTATATCGGCGTCATATTCATTATGTTTGGCCAAGGCAGTGACGGCTTTTGCCGGAGTGTCACCAAAATGGAGTCTGGCAGTATGAATGGCATAGCAACCAATATCCCACATGGCACCGCCACCGAGTGCAATCCTTCGATCTATACGATAAAGTCGGGCGGGTTGCATAGGATAGGCGGAGCAGGTACGAACTGAGCGGACGTCGCCGATAGCACCGGAACTAATGATTTCCTGTATGCGTTGGTGCTGAGGATGGAAGCGATACATAAAGCCTTCCATAACGCAGACCTGATGCTTTTCCGTAGCGGCCTGGATAGCCTCGATATCACTAATGCTTAATGCCATCGGTTTTTCGCATAACACATGCTTGCCATGCTCTATAGCGCGTAAAGCCCACTTTGCATGCTCTTGATTTGCCAGGGGTATATACACGGCCTGGATATCGGGGTCTTTGAGTAATTCAGCAGGGTCATTGTACAGGCGCACATTTTCTATGCCTGGAGCATATTGTTCTAGTATAGCTTCTGCAGCGCCTGGTCTGCGACTGGCTATGGCAGTCAGCTCGCTATTGCTGGCAGCGATGATGGCTGGCATGAGTTGTTGATTGATGCGCGCAGCACCGAGAATTCCCCAGCGTACTTTACTTTGTTGTGACATGGTCTGACCTTACTTAGATGGAAATTAAGGTCAAGTATATACGCAGTGAGGGAGAAAATGTAGGCTGGATTAGTTTTTTATTGCGCAGCATTAAAAACTAATCCGGCAATAGATTGTTGAACCTATGTGAAGTTTAAGCAATGCGGGAAAGTGAATGCGCTATGCTGAAATATGCTTTGTTGATATAGACGGAGTCAAGCTGGGTTTTATAGGAGTTGTTTGTGCAAATTCAGATAAGGCATCTGAAAACTTTTGAATATCTTTCAGGTAAAAAAATACCAGAGCAATCTATACAGAAAGTCTGGTATTTTTTGATAATCCTTGAAAGGATTATTATGCCATTGCGCGGACTTTAATATTTAGTCTGCTTTTATTTCTTGCGGCTTTATTCTTGTGAAGAAGTCCTTTGTTCACTGCTGAGTCGATAACTGGAACGACTGTTGCATAAGCTGTTTTTGCTTGTTCTACGTCACCAGATTCTACTGCAGCAATAACTTTTTTGATGTATGTACGTAGGTTGCTACGTTGTCCTGCATTGCGAACGCGGTTGTTTTCTGACTGACGTGCGCGTTTTCTTGCTTGAGCTGTATTAGCCATGATGCCTCGGTTATTGCGATTGGTATTTTAAAACCGCATATTGTCCTTTTAAATGCTATGATTGTCAATCTTTTAATAGCAGGAATATGAGTCTTGAGCCGTAAACTATTCAAATCGACCGCTATCGTTAGTAGTATGACTATGATTTCACGTATCCTGGGCTTTATCAGAGACATGCTGTTTGCACGCCTGTTTGGTGCTGACTCGGGTACTGATGCATTTTTTGTTGCCTTTAAAATACCTAATTTTCTACGCCGTTTATTTGCCGAAGGCGCTTTTGCCCAGGCATTCGTACCGGTACTCTCGGATTATAAAGAACAGGGTGGTAAAGCTGCACTGCGTCATTTTATAGATCGTACCGCTGGAACACTAGCACTTATTTTAATGCTAACGACCATTATCGGTATGTTAGCTGCACCTTATTTAATTATGGTCTTTGCCCCGGGCTTTTCCTGGGAGGGCGAGCAGTATGAGCTGGCAGTGCAGTTGTTGCGTATTACGTTCCCTTATTTATTTTTTATTTCCTCAGTCGCCTTTGCCGGAGGGATATTAAATACCTATGGTAAATTTGCAATTCCTGCTTTTACGCCGGTATTCCTTAATATCTGCCTGATTTCTGCGGCGATCTGGCTTGCGCCATTAATGCCTCAACCGGTTGTTGCTCTGGCTTTTGGTGTGTTTGTTGCCGGGGCTGTGCAGCTGATTTTTCAGTTTCCTGCTTTGCGCCAACTGGGTCTGGTGCCGCGCCTGCGCTTTGGCTTTAGAGATCCTGGTGTCAAGCGGATTATGAAGTTGATGCTGCCCGCTTTATTCGGTGTCTCAGTAACGCAGATTAACTTATTACTAGATACCTTGCTGGCTTCATTTCTGGCAACTGGAAGTATTTCTTGGTTATATTATTCAGACCGCTTGGTCGAGTTTCCTCTGGGCGTTTTTGGTATTGCTCTGGCTACAGTTATCTTGCCAAACTTATCCAGAAACCATGCAGCAGAAAATACCGAAGCATTCTCCAGGTCATTGGACTGGGGCTTAAAACTGGTCGTTTTAATAGGTGTGCCGGCCTCTTTAGGTTTACTGATGCTGGCCGAGCCGATAGTCTCGACTTTATTTCAGTATCATCATTTTGGTGTTAATGATGTGACCATGACCGGGCGCAGTCTAATGGCTTATGCTCTAGGCTTATTAGGCTTTATATTGGTCAAAGTACTGGTACCCGGGTTTACTTCGCGCAAGGACATGAAAACACCGGTACGCTTCGGGATTTATGCAGTGGCCGCCAATATGATTTTAAATCTTGTTCTGGTTTTTCCGCTGGCGCATGCTGGACTTGCTTTAGCTACTTCGCTGGCGGCGTTTTTTAATGCCAGTTTATTATTGTTTGCGCTGCTCAAAACTAAAATTTATCGACCTTCCCAAGGCTGGCGTTTGTTGTTGTTACGTATTACCCTGGCTGCTTCTGCAATGGCATCATTGATCTACCATTGCGTTGATAACAGTCTCTGGCACGGCTGGGGGTTAGTCGATCGCGCCTGGCATCTGGCGATGTGGATTGCTATTGCAGCCACCTTGTATGCTATTGTATTGTTACTATCTGGCTTAAGATTAAGACATTTGTCAGCCAACACTATTCAAACCAATAAGTAGGGCGGAGCTTTAATTTCCGCTGATATAGCACGACAATTCGGGCTAAAGCACTTCCCTACAGGTTGTTATATTTAGGAATGAGCACGAAATAAAGTAAACAACTAAATTCGGAAGCGAGGGTTTTAGCCCTCGCTTCCAAGTTGCTCAAGTTATTTCATTCACACTCCTTAACTATAAAAATAATAAAGAGCACACGATATGACTAAAGCAAAATTAAGTGATGCACAATGGCGTGAAAAATTAACGCCAGAGCAATACAAAATCTGCCGCTGTAGCGCGACTGAACCGCCCTTTACCGGAAAGTACGCACACTGTAAGGACGATGGTATCTATCATTGCAGTTGCTGTGGACAGGCGTTATTTGATTCAAGCACTAAATATGATTCAGGCTCAGGCTGGCCGAGTTACTGGGACCGTGTCTCTGATCAAGCACTTAAGGAAATTACGGATAGTTCGCTTGGTATGCACCGCGTTGAGGTGACATGTAGTGCCTGTGATGCGCATTTAGGGCATGTTTTTCCAGATGGCCCCGAGCCAACTGGATTACGCTATTGCATTAATTCAGCCGCATTAGATTTAAAAGCAAGATGACCGATAAAGCAAAAGTACAGCAATTATTAGATTTTATAGATGCCAGCCCCAGCCCCTGGCATGCGGTGGTAACGATGGAGCAGGCTTTACTCTCGGCATCTTTTACCCGGTTGAGTGAAACACAATCCTGGCAATTAGATCCCGGTGGGCGCTATTATGTCGTCCGTGATGACTCATCTATTATTGCTTTTGTTGTTGGTGATAAGTCATTACCTGAAAGTGGCTACAAGATTATCGGCGCACATACAGATTCTCCTGGCTTAAGAATTAAGCCCCATGCATTGCATCAATCTGGCGAGATGTTACGCATGGGAGTCGAAGTTTATGGCGGACCTATACTGGCAACCTTTACCGATCGGGATTTAAGCTTTGCCGGTCGGGTGAGTTATCGAAGCGAAGCAGGCGAGATAGAAACACAGTTAGTGCGTTTTGAAGAGTCTTTATTACGCTTGCCAAATCTTGCCATACATATGAATAGAATGGTTAATGAAGAAGGCTTAAAGCTGAATAAGCAGACTGAGTTACCTTTATTGTTTGCCATGAGCAGTAAAGAGCAAATGCCAGATCAGCTGTTTAGCGAATTATTAGTGAGCCAGTGTCAACTACTGGCCGAGCAGGTCATGTCTTGGGAGTTAAATGTCTACGATACGCAGAAGGGTGCATTCTGGGGTGCGCAGCAGGAGTTCTATACCGATAGTCAATTAGATAATCTGGCCTCCTGTCATGCGGGTTTAAGCGCTTTACTGGATGAGACGGCATTACAGTCTGGCAATACGCTAGTCTGTGCATTTTTTGATCATGAAGAAGTGGGCAGCGAAAGCACCAAAGGGGCTGATGGAAGTTTTCTCCCGGATACCTTAGAGCGCATAGCTTTAGCACGGTCATTAAAGACCGAAGACTATAAGCGCGCATTGGCTAAGAGTTTTATGCTCAGTGTGGATATGGCGCATGCCTACCAGCCAAACTTCCCCGTCGCTTATGAATCCGAGCATAAAGTCTATGTCAATAAAGGCCCAGTGATTAAATTAAATGCGAATCAGCGTTATAGTTCTGAAAGTGTTTCCGAAGCGATGTTTATGAGCTGGTGTCAGGAAGCGAACGTGCCGTTTCAAAAATACTCACACAGAACAGATATCCCCTGTGGTAGTACCATAGGCCCGATGACCTCGGCCAAATTAGGCATCCGTAGTGTTGATGTCGGCAATGCCATGTGGGCGATGCATAGCATACGTGAGAGTGCAGGCGTGCTGGATCATGCCTATATGATAGCTGTGATGCAGTGCTTTTTTAAAGACCAAAAGTAGCCTGCATGAAGCTTGCGTAATACAGGGACAGCAGAGAATCCATTACCCCGTATTCCGCTAACTCCTTATGGACTACGACTTATTAGTAGTTATTATAAAATTTGAACAATTAATAGCTAGAGCGTAAGATTAACACCTGTTATTACTGAGTATTGAGGTACATCATGAATCTATATAGAAAATTATATCTGGGTGTTTTTTTAGCGCTATTTATTTCAGGCTTAGCCTTTGCTGCCCCTGATATTGCAGCGGGTAAAGAAAAAGCAGGGATGTGTTTTGCTTGTCATGGAGCTGCCGGAAATAGCAAGAACCCCAATTTTCCAATTCTAGCAGGTCAGAAACCAGCCTATCTAGTTAATCAACTGCGCGCTTTTCGTAAAGGAACGCGGGAAAATAGCATGATGCAAAATATGGCGGCTAACTTAAGTGATGCAGAGATTAATAATCTGGCAGCTTTTTTTGCTTCTGTAAAAAATATCAGCGCAGGCGGCGATAAAGCGCTAGCGGCTAAAGGCGAATCTAAAGCTCCAATGTGCTTCGGCTGTCATGGTAATAAGGCAGTGGGAAGGGGTGTTACTCCAAGGCTTGCTGGACAGCAGCCAGCCTATTTGCAACGCCAGTTAAAGGCGTTTAAAGACGGCTCACGTAGAAATGGCTCTATGGGCGGCATTAGTAAAATGCTATCCGAGGAAGACGTGCAAGCAGTCACTGAATATATGGGTAGTTTAAAGTAACATCTAACTTCCCAATCTAATAATCAATAACACCCTGTAGGCTGAGTTAGATTTTTTTCGAAGCAACAAAACGTAACCCAGGCCCGATGATGTATATAACAATTTGGGTTACGTTATCTGCGCCCTGTTTGATAACCTAACCCATATACGGACTCCTCAATTATTGCAGGTCAAGTTTTCATTTTTTGGTAATATCAACTGTGACCAAGATTGTAGCCATCTATTCGGTCTCTCACAGAGGTTTTATTGCCTCAGGACTCCTAACGAATCTATTCACATACTTATGCCCCTCACCAGCCTAAGGGCCTTACAATGGACTCTCTGGGTTACACAGGTATTGTTAAGTATCAGTCTTGTATCTTAACTCTAGGAGGCTGTCCGAGAATAGAAGCCGTAGCGTACCAATGGGGTCAGACTCGATTGATACCCTATTGACTCTTAAATAATTCAGACTGCCCGTACCAATGGGGTCACGTACCAATGCATACCAATGGTGTACCAATGGGGTCATTGTACCAATGGGGTCAGACTCGATTGATACCCTATTAACTCTTAAATAATTCAGACCGCCTATAACCTCCATGTGGTTTTTGTTGCACCTGTCTATTAAGACATTTTTTTAACTTTAGCTGTTTACTGTACACCTATGCCTTGTCTCAATTCAACCGGTGTATTGCTATCCGTTACTTTCAGAGGTTATGCACTTATTATACGAATTCAGGGATGTTAAATTAAAATTGTGAGCCAAAACTAAACTGGAAAGCCTGGATCTCATCACCATCTTTTTCATTCAGTGGGATTGCATAACTGACCTGTAATGCGCCAAAAGGTGACAACCATTTAGCCGCAATCCCGGTGGAATACCTGAAATCATTAAATGAAAGACTGGGGTTAACTGTTGAATAACAATCAGGATTATCGGGGTCACCACATGTTGAATTAAAATCAAGATAACTACCCTGTACCGTACCGATATCAAAGAAAGCCATTAAGCGTACAGACTCCACATCTGCCATAAAAGGAATAGGAAAAATAAGCTCAGTATTACCTAGAATTTTGATATTACCCCCATAAGGTCGAGGCTCACCTATACCGCAAGGTGAGCCAGTGACGAGGGGGTTACAATGATCACGTGGGCCCAGGGTATTATCACGCCAACCCCGCACAGAATTGACACCACCGGCAAAATAGTTGTCAAAAAATGGTAACGTCTCGGTTCCACCATAACCGTCACCATAAGCAGCTGACCCCATAACCTTTACCACCAGGTCTTTTGCAAGGCTGAAATAATGCTGGTCTTTTGCACTTATTTTATAATAAGTTAAATCACTACCCGGAATGGCCACTAAACCCGAGAGCCGTTGCTGACTTCCTTCGGTTGGGAAAATTGGCTTATCCAGAGTATCACGCACCCAGCCGACAGCGAAGGGAAAATTTAAGAATGTATCGCCATTCTCAGCAATCCATACCGGGAGTTCTGGTGGCGCAAATTGACCTTTTTTCAGGGTCGTATGTTTAATATCTAACCCTATTGTAAAACGCTGATTTTCATTGATTGGAAAACCAAGGTTAAAACCACCACTAATGACATCAGTTAAATAATTTGAAATATTAGCGGCATTCCCATCGGTTTTCTTATATAGCAAATTATAACCCAGGCTAACCCCATCACGTGTAAAGTATGGATTGGTGAAGCCCAGACTATAGAGAGTCGAGACATCACTTTTATTAAAGTTCACACTGACTCGTTTACCCGAACCAAAAATATTGTCCTGGGTAACACTAGCATTGTAGATAATACCCTGGGTTTGAGAATAACCTATCCCGGCCATTAAATTACCCGAGGACTTTTCAGTAACCGAAAAGTTTAAATCCAGCTGATCACGCGTGCCAGGAACTTTAGGTGTTTCTATACCAACATTTTCAAAATACCCGAGACGACTTAATCGCGCTTTAGAGCGCTCGATTTTAAGTGAAGAAGCCCACGCACTTTCCATCTGACGCATCTCTCTACGTAATACGGCATCGCGAGTTTTGGTATTGCCATGCATGCTAATTCGTCTGACATAAACTCGACTGGCTGGATCGACAAAGAAAGTCAAATCGACAATTTTAGTGTCATTATGAATATCAGGCACCATATTCACATTGGCAAAAGCGTAGCCCTCTTCACCCAGACGATCAGAAATGGCTTTAGAAGTCAGGGTTGCATTTTTACGCGAAAAGACCTCGGTCGGACCAAGTAGTAACAGCGCAATCAATTCTTCAGGGGGGACAACTAAATTACCACTTAATTTAACACTGCCCAGAGTAAATAAATCACCTTCTTCTACATTAACCACAACATAGATATCTTTTTTGTCCGGCGTTATCGAAACCTGGGTGGACTTGATAGTAAAGTTAATATATCCACGATCAAGGTAATAAGAACGCAGACGTTCCAAATCGGCAGATAGTTTTTGCTTGGAATATTGATTATCTTTAGTATAAAAAGACAGCCAGCCGGTCGTCCGTAATTCAAAATTTTTCAGTAAATCTTTTTCAGGAAAAACCTTATTACCGATAATATTAATCGATTTAATTTTCGCAACAACGCCTTCTGAAATATTAATATTAACACTCACTCTGTTTCTTTCCAGAGGCAATACATTAGTGTCAATTTTTAAGCTGTATTTACCGTGACTAAAGTATTGGCGTCTAAGTTCCTGTTCAACTTTATCAAGAATTTGCCGATTGAAGACCTTGCCTTTTGCCAGACCTATGCTTGTTAATGCCGTTAATAAGTCTTCAGTTTTAAGGTCATCATTTCCTTCTATTTCAATATCTGCGATGGAGGGTCGTTCCAACACTTCGATCAGCAGCACATCGCCTTCACGCCCCATCGAGACATCCTGAAAAAAACCAGTTTTAAATACAGCCCTGATAGCAGGTGCTATATTTTTATTGAGCAGTTTTTCACCTATATTGACAGGTAAATAATTAAATACAGTTCCCACTGATATCCGCTGCAAGCCAGTTACTTTAATGTCTTGTACGATAAAACCCTCTTCCTCGCTGTGAACGACAGAAGATATAGTGAGCAAAATTAACAACAGCGATAAAAATAATTTAACTTTCATGTACCGTAACAACAGAAGAAAATCCGTAAAAAAAAACCTAGCATCAAGCATTTTCTACAGGAAATGCTAAAACCTCATTAATATGATTTTTCTGGCTGATTATCATTAATAATCGATCCAACCCTATGGCGATTCCAGAACAATCTGGCAGACCATTTTGCAATGCCGCTAAAAAACGTTCATCTTGCTGCACTCGCTCTGCACCATTTCTCTCGCGGATTAAAATTTCCTGCTCAAACCGCTGCCGTTGTTGTTGCGGGTCAGCTAATTCGTAATATCCATTCGCTAGTTCTATACCATTAACAAAAACTTCGACCCTGGCCACAGTCAGTGGATTATCAGTATTTAAGCGTGCCAGCGAGGGTAGGCACGCCGGATAATCATAGATCATACAGACACCATATTTTACTAATTCTTGCTGCACAATATGGCTAAATAAAAAGTCCAGCCAGCTAGAATGGTCATTGGCACATAAACGAATGGCATCAAATAGCCCGCGTTTCTCAGCAACTAATTGATAGCATTCCAGATCAAACTGCAGTGCATTTAATCCCGTATACTGCTGAAAAACATTAGCATAGCATAGCCGTGTCGCGGGCTCGGAAAAATACTCCTCTGGTAACAACCGGCCTAATAACAGCTCGGCATCATCCATTAACTGACGTAAATCATAACCGACCCGGTACCACTCCAGCATACTAAATTCAGGGTTATGTAAGCGCCCTAATTCACCTTTTCTAAATGCTTTAGTAATCTGATAAATTGAGCCAGTTTGTGCGGCTAACAGGCGTTTCATGGCAAACTCTGGCGATGTTTGCAGGTATAAAGACGGCTGTTTACCTGTTAACTCTGCGGTAGAAAAAAAATCCAGGAACGGGTCAGTTCCAATCGCATGGCAAAGTACCGGAGTCTCAACTTCGAGAACATTTTCAGCATAGAAAAAAAGTCTAATTTCATGCAATACCCGTGCACGTAACCGAATAAGTTCTATTGAGCAAGCTGGCTGCCAGGCATATGTCATTGATTAATAAACTTATTTATACGCTAGCTATTTGTCACTTATGCTTTTGCCCTGGAAACATAGTCACCGGTGCGGGTATCTACCTTAACCACTTCACCAATTTGCACAAACAATGGCACGCGCACCACCGCACCTGTTTCTAAAGTAGCAGGCTTACCACCACCACCAGAAGTATCACCTTTTAAACCAGGGTCAGTTTCTGCTATTTCCAGCTCCACAAAATTCGGTGGCGTGACGCTAATCGGCGCATCATTCCATAGGGTCAGAATACACATCGCCTGGTCTTTTAGCCATAATTTCGCATCAGCAACCGCGCTCTCATCCGCTTGATACTGATCATATGACTCAGGGTGCATAAAGTGAAAAAACTCACCATCGTTATATAAATACTGCATATCTAACTCGATAACATCGGCGGCTTCTAGTGATTCACCCGACTTAAAAGTACGCTCAATGACTCGTCCGGTTTTCAGGTTTCTTAATTTAACTCGGTTAAAGGCTTGTCCTTTTCCCGGCTTAACAATCTCATTCTCAATAATAGAACAAGGATCACCATCCATCATTAATTTCAAACCGCCTTTGAACTCACTGGTGCTATAACTCGCCATCGCTATCTCTATTATTTGTATGCTTAAATTTTTGCTATTATACCTTGCATCAATTGAATTCTGCAGAATATTAAATATTTTAAATTATGACCGCCCACTTACCTACCTGGCAAAAAGAATTGGCTACCGCCTTTAGTAAACCAAAGGAATTATTGCAATATCTAAACCTTGATTGTCAAACTTTCTCTGCTCTTGCCAAAAGTGATTTTGCTATGCGAGTACCTTTAAGTTATGCCGCCTGCATGCAAAAAGGCACGTTAGATGACCCTTTACTGATGCAGGTCTTGCCGGTTAGTAATGAACTCATTAATCCTGATAATTTTCAAGATGACCCTGTCGGGGATTTATCTGCATTAACTGAAGACTGCATTATCCATAAATATCAGGGCAGAGTTTTATTAATTACAACTGGGGGTTGCGCAATTAATTGCCGTTTTTGTTTTAGGCGTAATTTCCCTTATGCCGATGTACAACTCAATACGCAAAAAGAAAGCATCGCACTAGCTTATATTCAGGCTAATTCCGATATTCATGAGGTTATACTAAGCGGGGGGGATCCCTTGCTTTTAAGCGACCAGAGATTGGCTGATTTAATTGAGAAAATATCTGGTATTGTACATATCAAACGCATCCGCATACATACACGCCTGCCCATTGTCCTGCCTGCTCGTATTACTACCGAATTGGTAAGCATATTACAAAACTCAGCCTTGCCGATTATTGTGGTGGTACATTGCAATCATGCGAATGAACTAAGCGAACAAGTCATCGGCGCATGCCTGGCATTAAAACAACGAAATATCACCCTTTTAAATCAGTCGGTGTTGCTAAAAGGTATTAATGATAATGTGCACACTTTGCATGCCTTAAGCGAACGACTGTTTGCAGCCGGGATCTTGCCTTATTATCTACACTTATTAGACCAGGCGAAAGGCACGGCCCATTTTGAGGTAACGCAGACTGATGCGGTTAAGATACACCAGTCATTACAGCATACATTGCCAGGCTATTTAGTCCCTAAGTTAGTTAAAGAACAGTCAGGTGAAGCGGCAAAAACATTGATTATTGAAGGTGTCAGCTGATAAGCTACGAATCTCGGCAAAGAAATATTTACAACCTCGAAAAGACTGGGCTTAAGCAAGCTTCATGCAAACCACATCAACCCTACAGTTGTCTACGCTAAGCGTAACTGAGCTAGTGAGGCAAAGGCTTTGTCATTATTAATATCTGGAATAATGCATAATTCAAAAACTGTCACCGCAGGGAGCTCAACACTATAATCTTCAGTTTCGCTCGTCGCTCCTGCCGGACTAAAATTCCACTGCTGGCGAACGATTTCCTGAAAGGATACCCCGTTATTAGATGAACAACGTATATTGAATTCCTGAGTACGCTCGGCACTCGTCTCGGCAAAACTTAACCAGATACGCGCCAGTTTTTGTGGTTGGGTAAACACCAACCTAATCATTTGCTTGCCTGGCTCAGAAGCACGCCAGCCTGAAGATTGAACAGCAAGCAGCGCAGACTCAACCGGATAAGCAAAATCTTCAGAACTAATTTCTACTTCTGCAATTCCTTCCAGATCTAGCCAAGCATCGTCAGGAGTTACTGTTTTATTTTTATCGTTGGTGATAATTCGCTTGCGCATTTTAGCTTGCCTTTTTATGTTAGAAGAGATCGAAACGCAACCGAATGACTCGTAGCCACACCAAAGAAATAGTAGATCTAAGCGCGGTTATGGTAGCTAATGTCATAAGAAATTCTACCTATAAATACATAGTATATGAATACTATAAAAATTTTTAATTAAGCTGTAGTAGCTAATGCACGCAGTACATCGGTACGGCTGATAATACCGACTAAATCATGATCTCTATAAACTGGAAAACTTCGAAATGATGAGTTCTGAAATTTATCTGCCAAGTCAACAATACTCATTTCAGCTTCTAATTTAATAACTTCTTTTGTCATGTATTCAGTCACTTTACCTGCACTACTCTGGTTATAAGCAACCTCTAAGACCATTTTCAGCGCGTCTTTCTCGGAAAACATGCCGATCACTTTATCATGTTCATCAAAAACAGGCGCACCGGTAATTTTATGATCGAGTATTTTTTTTATTGCATCAATACCCGTCATATCTTCAGTTAATTTTATTAACCGTGTGCTCATATAATCTGCAACTGTAATTTTAGCTAACATAGTCGGCCCCTTATTATTTTTTAATTAAATAAAATTAATACTGCATTAATCCTTGTTACACTTCGCATTGTCACGATTGAAGATTTTATAGCGAGTCGATTTTTTGTCGAGAGCAAGACGCTAAAAAAGACGCATAGCTGTCTACGCAACAATTTCAGAAACCAGGTATCGACAAAAAGCGGCCGTTAGAAAATTGTACCCGTGGCCACGCGAAGTATATTAGCCGGGTTCAGCCTCAGCTTCCATTTTCTTTCTTTTATCACACTTCTCTATGCAAACGCAATTGCCCGCGCCTGCCCCACCACAAGAACCTTTAATTGCATTGCGTCCAAAAATAACACCTATCGCCATCACTACAATGACTATCAGCATAAATGCAAAGGTAACTAGAAAATATATCATTGTTTTACCTTGAAATATTCAGTAAATAAAGGGGTTTCATACTCCACAAAACCCTGATCTGATTTCACAATAAACAAAACAGCCAGTTTTTGTTGTTCAGCAATTTCATACCCTTCCTCATAGCCTAAGACCATCAGAGCAGTTGCCCAGGCATCGGCTTTCATTGTAGTTTCGCTTAAAACCGTCACAGAAGCCAATTTATGCTTAACAGGATAACCTGTGCGTGGATCTATCGTATGCGCAAAGGATTGCCCATCCTGTTCAAAATAGTTTCGATAATCGCCTGACGTCGCCATAGCTATATCAGTCATTGGCAGAACCCTCTGCAATTCACGCTTTTCTGTATTCGGTTTTTCTACAGCAATCTGCCAGTCTTGACCCTGCAAATTTTTACCTTTCAAATACAACTCACCACCAATTTCCACCATGTAATTGGCCACACCCTGCTTTTCAAGGACATTTGCAACCTCATCAACTGCAAAGCCTTTTGCCAGCGAAGATAAATCTATATAGATTTCTGACTGGGTCTTGGCTAAAGTTCTTATACGTATCGAGAACTTTAACTTGTTGTAACCCGTCTTAGCCAAGGCTTGCTGAATCTGCTCATCAGTCGGCACCTGATTCAGTGTTTTATCTGGACCAAATCCCCATAAATTCACCAAAGGACCTACCGTTACATCATAAGCGCCATCCGTTACTACGCTGATTTCTTGGGCTGCAAATAGCAGTTTAAATAATTCAGGCGAAATAAATTGCGTTCCGGTATTAACTGACTTATTAATTAAGGATAGTTCAGAATCCGCAATATAGGTCGACATTTGTTGATTTATTTCACCAAGACGTCGCTTAATGAGCGTTTCCAGCCTTCTAACCCGCACACCTTCTGGTAATTGACTCGCTTTAATACTAAAGCTAGTCCCCATGGTAGGACCAGAGAATTGAAATGGATATTTTTCGACGCTGCTATTATTTACACAACCTGATAACAAAAAAACGAACATTAAGATTAAGCTTAATCCTCGTTTAGAGATTTTATTTTGCATTTTGTTTGTTATATTTTACTGATTTAATTATAGGGTGGCATTACCCACCCCATAGGCCTTCTTTAACCACCAAAGTCATCTAACATGATATTCTCTGGTTCTACTCCATTTTCAATCAGCATATTAATGACTGATGAGTTCATAATTGGAGGTCCACACATGTAGTATTCACAATCTTCTGGTGCTGGATGATTTTTAAGGAACTCTTCAAACAATACGTTATGAATAAATCCTGTGTATCCATCCCAGTTATCTTCTGGAAGCGAATCAGACAAAGCCACATGCCATTCAAAGTTATCATTTTCAGCTGCCAGCATATCGAAATCTTCTACATAGAACATTTCGCGTTTACTACGTGCACCATACCAGAAAGTGATCTTGCGATCAGTTTTCAACGTACGTAACTGATTAAACAGGTGGGATCGCATCGGAGCCATACCCGCTCCACCGCCAATAAAGACCATTTCCGCATCGGTCTTTTTCGCATAGAATTCACCATATGGCCCTGATATAGTACATTTATCGCCTGGTTTCAAATCAAATATATACGATGACATTATGCCGGGAGCCACTGAATCAGGGGCACCTGGAGGAGGCGTCGCAATACGTACATTCAACATGATTTCTTTTTCTTCTGGAAAAGAAGCCATTGAATAAGCGCGTAACGCATCTTCTTTTACATCAGAAACATAACGCCACAAGTCAAATTTGTTCCAGTCATCACGGAACTCTTCTTCGATATCAAAATCAGAATATTTAGCAATATGCGGTGGACATTCAATTTGAATATATCCTCCTGCTTCATAATCAATTTTTTCTCCGCTAGGTAGTTCCAGAACCAGTTCTTTAATAAATGTCGCAACATTATTGTTTGATTTAACGGTACATTCCCATTTTTTGACCCCGAAAACACTGTCTTCGACTTCAATATCCATATTGTGTTTTACCGCAACCTGACAAGATAACCTCTCGCCCTCTGCCGCTTCACGCTTGGTAATATGACCTAATTCAGTCGGCAGAATCTCGCCACCACCTGAATTAATTTTAACTTTACATTGCGCACAGGTACCACCACCGCCACAGGCTGAAGGTACAAATAAGCCATGATCAGCTAATGCAGTTAATAATTTACCACCCACTGGAACATGAATTTTTTTCTCATCATTGATAAGAATTTCAACATCTCCAGAGGCAACTAATTGACTCTTTGCTCCGATAATAACAAATACCAGTGCAATCACGATAAACGTGAAAATAATAATCCCTAATGCAATCTCTAGCATTACGATACCTTCTTAAAGTTGAATTCCAGAGAAAGCCATGAAGCCAAGTGACATCAGACCCGCGGTAATAAATGTAATTCCAAGACCCTCAAGGCCTTTAGGGATATCACTGTATTTTAATTTCTCTCGCACACCTGCTATCACTGTAATAGCTAGTGCCCAGCCGAAACCACTACCGACACCGTAAACCACACTTTGGGTAAAGTCATAGTCACGCTCGATCATGAATAAGCTACCACCTAAAATGGCACAGTTCACTGTGATCAACGGTAAAAACACACCTAATGCATGATACAAGGCAGGAAAGAATTTATCTAAAATCATTTCCAGCATTTGTACTAAGGCAGCGATCATACCAATACAACTTAATAAAGCTAAAAAGCTGAGATCAACACCCGTGATACCCATCCAGGCCAAAGCATCTTCTTTAAGCAAAGTATGATAAATAACATTATTAACTGGTACGGTAATGACTTGCACAACCATCACAGCAATACCTAACCCTATCGCTGTCGAAATCTTCTTCGACACCGCTAGAAAGGTACACATTCCTAAAAAGAATGCCAAGGCAAGGTTTTCAACGAAAACGGCTTTAATAAATAAACTAATATATGCTTCCATTAGTGATGCCCTCCTTCACCATGAGCAATATCCATAATTTTAAAATCAGGTACTTCGTTCTGATCCGGCTTCCATTGACGGAAAACCCAGATAATAATTCCAATGATAAAAAAGGCACTCGGAGGTAACAGCATTAAACCATTAGGATCATACCAGCCACCGTCTTTAGTTAAGGTAAAAACGTCGATACCGAGTAATTTACCAGAACCAAATAACTCTCTGAAAAATGCAACGATAATCAAGATTAAGCTATACCCCAGACCATTACCAATACCATCTATAAAACTCGCCATCGGTGGGTTTTTCATGGCATAGGCTTCTGCACGTCCCATCACGATACAGTTAGTAATAATCAATCCGACAAAGACTGATAATTGCTTACTAATTTCATAAGCAAAGGCCTTCAGAACCTGATCAACAACAATAACCAGCGAAGCAATAATCGTCATTTGTACAATAATACGAATACTACTCGGAATGTGATTACGGATCGAACTAATTGCTGCACTTGAGCAAGCGGTCACCGCTGTTAAGGCAACAGCCATAATCAAAGACGTAGACATCTGCGATGTCACCGCCAAGGCAGAACAGATACCCAACACCTGTAGAGTAATCGGGTTATTATTGACCAGTGGATCGGTCAGTGTTTTCTTTGTTTCGCTATTCATAACGGCACTCATAATAACCTCCTAGCCCTTAGTTTTTATTTTATCCAGATAGGCTGCAAAACCTTCCTGGCCCATCCAGTATTTAACAAGATTAGTGACTCCGACACTGGTTAGTGTCGCACCCGCCAAGCCATCAACTTTATATTCAGCACCCGGTTTAGCTGGATCAACCACACCTTTCACCAAACCTAAAGCCACCTGACCTGACTCATCATACAGTTTTTTACCTGACCATAATGCACGCCAGTTTGGATTGACAACCTCGCCACCTAATCCTGGTGTTTCAGCCTGATCATAGAAGTTAATGCTCTGTACTGTCTGACCATCTGCATCGAGTGCTAAAAAGCCATACATAGTCGACCATAGACCATAACCATGCACAGGCAGGATAATAGACTTAATCGCATCGCCGTCTTTAACCAAGTAGACTTTAGCTATTTTTGCCCGTCTTTTAATACCGGCAATGTCTTGACCTCTGCTTAATGCAACATTTAGCGCAGAATCTTTAGCCGCTTTACGTTGGTCATAAGCAACTACGTCACCATCAACATAATCACCTGTTGCTACATCCACTAATTTAGCTTCTATTTGCTGAGCAAAAGCATTATGAATATCGGTATCGTCTTGCAGCAAGCCAGCAACTTCAAGAATATTCTTCTTCATATCCATGGCTTTGTTTTCGACCTGCAAGGGGCGCAAAGCCACCGCAGCAAATGACACCAGAATCGCACAAACGAAACATAAGGCTAAAGCGACAGAAATGGTTTTTTCCAGGCTATCATTATTTAAAGCTAAAACTTTATCTCGATACTTAGCAAACTTCTGATAATGTTCGCAATTATCCAGTTTTTCGCAAAGCGGCCCCAAATATTTACATAGTTTTTTATCGTTAGGCATGACGCTTCATCCTTCTCTTAATATTTGCCTGAACGACAAAATAATCAATCACAGGCGCAAACATATTAGCGAATAAAATAGATAACATCATACCTTCAGGGAAAGCAGGGTTGACTACACGCACTAATACAACCATCACACCGATTAAGGCTCCATATATCCAGCGCCCCTTATTGGTCATTGCAGCTGACACAGGATCAGTTGCCATATACACCATACCGAAAGCAAAACTACCTAAGGTCAAATGCCAGTAAAAAGGTATGGAAAACATTGGATTCGTATCGCTACCAATAATATTGAATAACAACGAAGTCGCTACCATCCCACCTAAAACACCACCCATAATACGGTAAGACGCAATACGTGTGTATAACAGGAATGCAGCACCAATCATGATCGCCAACGTTGAAGTTTCACCAATTGATCCAGGAATAAATCCCATAAAGCTCTGAAACCAGCCATACCCAGCGGCATTAACCGCATCAATACCTCCTTGTGCAGCGATCCCCAAAGGCGTTGCCATGGTATAGCCATCGACCCCAACCCAGGCAGTATCACCTGAAATGGCAGCTGGGTAAGCAAAGAATAAAAAGGCACGGCCTGTTAACGCCGGATTAAGAAAATTCTTACCTGTCCCACCAAAGACTTCCTTACCAATAACAATACCGAAAGAAATACCTAATGCGACCTGCCATATAGGCATGTCGGGTGGCAGAATCAAGGCATATAACATGGAAGAAACCAGAAATCCTTCGTTGACTTCATGTCCACGAACTGTTGCAAATAAGACCTCCCAAACACCACCGACAGCAAGTGTCACAAGATATATTGGTAAGAAAAATAAAGCACCATAAACAAAGTTTGAAATAGGGTTCATCGGGCTATAGCCAAACAACGCCATAGGGATGCTACGCCAGTCCTGTGCCTGATCTAAACCCATTGCCTCTAATGCTAAGTTAGCTTGATAACCGGAGTTATACATCGCCATTAGAATACAGAAGAATGTCGCGATAACTACAAAAGTCATAGTACGCTTCAGGTCATTACCATCACGTACATGCGTTGTGCCTCGCGTCACATCAGCGGGTGTATAAATAAAAGTATCAACCATCTCATAAAGACCGTAATACTTTTCTAGCTTACCGCCTTTGATAAAGATCGGCTCAATACTGTCTAATAAACTTCTAGCATTCATTAGCCTTCCTTCTCGATTTTAGTTAAATTCGCTCGTAACACAGGCACAAAATCATGCTTGCCCGGGTCAACGAATGTAAACAAAGAAACATCTTCTTCCTCTAACTCCAGACAACCTAATAATTGCGCTTGATCGGTATCACCCACAACCATCGCTTTTAATAATGGCGTGGCTAAAATATCTAGCGGCATAACAGATTCAAATACACCCACTGGGACAATTGATCTATTAGAACCGTTCTTGTCTGTTGTCAATGGAAATAAACGTCCTGAAGTACGGTCTCGACTAGATGTATAAACATTCATCGCCGAATATTTATCTTTACCAGCAACAATCCAGCCAAATAATTCTCGATCACGACCCTCACGTAGCGCAGAAACCTGGTTGCTGTAGCAACCTAAAAATGCTGCCCAACCTGTTGCTTCACGACCATATAGAACCGAACCAGAAATAACCCGATTTTCATCGTCATTCAACTGACCTTGTACTAAGTCATCTGTATTAGCACCTAACCGCGTACGAATTAAGCGTGGCTGTTTTACTGCTGGCCCTGCTAATGACACAACCCGCTCAACATTAATCTTACCTGTGGCAAATAAAGCACCTATGGCAATAACAGCCTGGTAATCCAGATGCCATACCGTCTTATCAGCACTCACAGGATCTATTAGATGGATATGCGTACTAGGCAACCCTGCTGGATGCGCGCCGGAAAATTCTGCTACTTCAACAGTAGCGTCGCCAACCGAAATATCAGCCCCCGTCGCTTTACAAACGTAAGTCTTACCACCGCTTAGTTTTGTAATCGCTGCTAAGCCATTAGTAAAATCGTCACGACGCTCATTAATAATAACAACAGGATCTGCAGCTAATGGGCGGGTATCAATTGCGGTAACAAAGATAGAGTTCGGTGTACTAGCTGGCGCTGGAATCTTGCCATAAGGACGTGTTCTTAACATTGTCCACAGCCCGGAAGCAACAAGATTTTCGGTAATTTTCTCGGCGCTCAGATTTGCGATTTCTGTAGCAGGATACTTCTGAAACGACTCTTGTAACTTTCCCTTTAATTCGATCACAACGGATTGCAGAACCCGTTTTTCACCGCGATGAATAGCCGTCACTGTACCCGTACCCGGCGCTGTAAAAATAACACCAGGATTCTTTTTATCTTCAAAAAGAGCCTGGCCTAATTTTACCTTATCACCTTCAGCGACCAGCATCTTGGGTTTCATACCCACATAATCCATCCCCAGAATGGCAACAGATGAAACCTGATTGCCCTCTTCGATGGTCTGTTTGGGTGCTCCAGTAATCGGAAGATCCAAACTTTCTTTTATAGTAAATTGCATAGTAAATAAGCCTGTTGTCCAGACAAGTTGAGGTCCACCCCCCTTATTTCCCCAGTCAACAGAAAACAAGAGGCACTTCAATACGAAAAACTTTGGTATTATCCCATAAAAGTAAGCCCCACTCAATCAGAGTTCTGTTATAAAATGTCTAATTTGGCATAAGATAACATCAGCCACTTCATACCTGCATTGGCAAAATTTATCTGCACCCGCTCCTGGGCACCATCCCCATCAACTTGTAAAACCACGCCTTCGCCAAATTTCTGATGACCAACTCTCTGACCTAATTGATAACGACCACTCGTCCCGAGAGTTACTTTAGCTTTATTATGCGTCGTAACCGGCTTGCTCACATTCGCACGTAAGCGAATTTCCTGTAACTGCTCAGCAGGAATCTCTTTTAAAAATCGCGATGGGCGCGGATAATTCTCTTTTCCATATAAGCGCCTGGACTCAGCATAAGTAATAAACAGAAATTTCATCGCACGAGTCATACCCACGTAGCATAAGCGGCGCTCTTCTTCCAGACGAGCAATATCATCCACCGACTGTTGCGAGGGAAACAAGCCCTCTTCCAGACCCACCATAAAGACTACTGGAAACTCCAGGCCCTTGGCTGAATGCATTGTCATTAACTGCACACAATCTTCAAAATCGTCAGCCTGCGCATCGCCAGACTCCAAAGCGGCATGTGCGAGAAATAAATCTAGCTCAGAATAGCTCTCTTCATTGTCCTCATCATAATCAAATTGCCGCGCAGCATTAACCAGTTCTTCCAGATTTTCTACCCGCGCCTCGCCTTTATCGCCTTTCTCTTTTTTATAAAACTCAATAAGACCGCTTTTCTCGATAATATTTTTAACCTGCTCATAGAGTTCGAGCCCTTCGGCCTGTTCACCCAGACTATTAATTATTTGCACAAAGCCCTTTAAGGCATTTTCCGCACGCGGGGTAAAATGGCCTGCCTTGATCAATTCAAGCATTGCCTGCCATAAGCTAATTTGCTTTTCTCGGGCTAACAGGCGGATTTCATCCAGTGTTTTCGCACCGATACCTCGCGTTGGCGTATTAATAATGCGCTCAAAGGCAGAATCATTATCCTTGTGCAGCATCAAGAATAGATAAGCCAAAGCATTTTTAATTTCCATACGATCAAAGAAGCGTAAGCCGCCATAAACTCGGTAGGGCGTTCCAGTTGCCATGAGTTTTTCTTCAAACTGCCGCGACTGTGCATTAGAGCGATATAAAATCGCCACATCCGAGCGCAAATTCCCCTCAGCTACCCACTTGCGTATACGCTCAACAACAAAGTACGCCTCATCTTGCTCATTAAAAGCCGAGTACAGGGAAATTAAATCACCGTCACCATCATCGGTTCTAAGTTCTTTACCCATACGCCCCTCATTACAGGCAATCAAGGCATTCGAAGCTTTAAGAATATTACCGGTAGAACGATAATTCTGCTCTAAGCGTATCAGCTGATGGTTGGGGTAATGCTTTTGAAAATTATACATATTTTCAATTTTCGCCCCGCGCCAGCCATAAATTGACTGATCATCATCTCCGACGACAAAAAGGTTGTCCTGCCCTTCGGTTAATAAGCGTAACCAGGCATATTGCACTGTATTAGTATCTTGAAATTCGTCGACATGTACATATTTAAAACGCTCACGATAAAACGCTAATAATTCCGCATTATCACGCAGTGTTTCATGTGCCTTTAAAAGCAGCTCAGCAAAATCCACCAGACCTGAGCGGTTACATAAGTCTTCGTAGGCATGATAAATAACCAGCAACTGTTGCTGGTACACGTCATCCGTTTCCTGAACATGCCCGGCACGAATGCCTTCATCTTTTTGCGCATTAATAAACCAGACAACTTGCTTGGGTGGCCAGCGATTATCATCGATGTTCATCGCTTTCATCAGGCGCTTTATTAGGCGTAATTGATCATCAGAATCAATCACCTGAAAAGTATCGGGTAGCTTCGCTTCTTTATTATGCTGACGTAATAAACGATGCGCCAGACCATGAAAAGTTCCTATCCACATGGAGCGTGCAGAAATCTTTAACAAGTCCTCAACACGAGTACGCATTTCTTTAGCAGCTTTATTGGTAAAAGTAACGGCCAGTAGATTATGTGGCGAAATATGCTCGACCTTAATTAACCAGGCAATCCGGTGCACCAATACTCGCGTTTTACCACTGCCCGCACCTGCCAAAATCAGCATAGACCGAGGTGGTGCAGAGACTGCTTCACGCTGTGCATCATTTAAAGAATTAATTATTGCCGCTACATCCATTATTTAACCTATTTAACTTGCCTGATGATAATTGAAGAGATGATTAAACACCACACTGGATATGGTGACAGCCCATCACTCGAAAACATTTAAATGTTCAGCAAAATCAACTTATAGCACTGGCTACAGCACCACCTGAAAAATGACCCTCGCCAGGGTAATATACAAACAAGTTATTATACCCGAACAGAATAATGACATTAATAATGCATGATTTTTCGCTGTTTTTTGCAAGCGGCACTTGCACATTTTCATTAGCCCTGTATATTTAAAAAAGTTTAATGATAATTAAAGAACGTGCACGAAATAATTTAAGCAACTCACTTGTCTTTTTATCCATCTTCGGTGTTGCAGAAACAATTACGTAGCTAGCTATGCTCCTGTTTCTAGGCCTTGAATACGAATAAAAATCCTGCGCCAGATGCTCAACTTATTCCTTGCGCGTTCCTAAGTGATCACATCTCAATATCTTATAATAATTTTAACAATAGGTATAACCATGAACTTTGATTTTAAACGCATGCTTAAATTTGAAATAAATGTCGGAAGTAAAGAAAAACGAATACGCATCTACGCAGGTGCTGCTTTATTATTTACCTCTTTATTTGTAGCCTCTGTGGCTTTACTATTAATCGGCCTGGTATTGGTTGCTACAGGCTATACAGGATATTGCCCTGCTTATGCAGGCATAGAAAAATCGACCGTAGAAGATTAGTAAGACAGTTGGGCAAACGAGCTGTAGTGACGCGCCCAACTTAACCGCTTTATTAGCAGCACCCGCAATCAGTAGATTCCTACGCAAAACTTCTGCAACCCGGATTTATTTGCTGCCTACCCATAAAAGTCATTACTGATTTCTGAGTAACAAGCCTACAATTATAACAAATCCGCTACACAGCCACCCTACAATTCTCCATATCTAAACTCTGCCTGAGCAATCCCATAGAAAACTCGCCCTGTTACTGCTAGTATGACAAGGAAATTAAGCTATAGTAATGTTAGTAGCGGCGTCACCCTCTTGTTTGAGGCGTTTGCAATGGTCTTAATTGAGCGACAAATGCCAGTGGATCGGAAAAGCGATCTAGTCAGATGATCCATCCACAATAATTCGGTTAGGAGTAGATGAGATACTGCCAAAGAAAGGTCATAAATATGTCATCTGGGGTGTTGATCTGGATGCATCAGGTGTCATCTATGTCTGTGAAGAAAAAGGCAAGGCTGAAAAGCCTTCAGCAACACCTGGAAAAAAAGATGTTCCAGAGGAACAAGTCACGGAGCTGGGTATGGATCTTTCACCCGCTTTTATTGCTGGCGCAGCCACCTACTTTCGACCGATTTCATGTAGTCAAATTACTCAACGAGGCTATGGATAAAGTACACGCTCCTAAAAAATCGAGAAAATCTTTCGGCTAAACAAGAAGCATCACGGGTAGAAATGATTCCACTTTGTCCAAAGCTAGATGAAGCCTATCGACTGAAAGTTCTATTCAATGTTTTAAGGAGAATGCCCAACAAACCAGCGTCATACTCCTTCCTGACGCAGTGGTGCAACGCAGGAGAAGTCGCTAAAATACCGACCTTCTTGACCTTTGAAAAAACAGTTAACGCGCATTGTTCACTTTGTTGAATCACACATCACTAACGGTATATTGGAAGGCATTATAGCAAGGTACAATTAGCCAAAAGACGCGCTAGAGGTTACCGCAATATCAACAACTTTATCAACGTGATTTACTTTCTCTGTGGAAAAATGAAGTTTGTTTACCCACTGCATTTCACATAGAGTCATATAGTTACTATTACGGATCCATCCGCGCGTAACGTCAATTATTTGGAGGGGGGGGGGGAGCAAATCTGCTTATCGGTTCTGACGAAATAATCTGAACGTTAGAACTAACATTAACCTCTCAGATATTGCTCTTGAATCGAAACATTGCCTTCCTAAAGTGCTTTAGGAAGGCATAATACTTTTATTTACCTAACACATCCTTACGCGTACTTTCTGCAATTGCGGCTGCTTGTGCAATTAGATTATCGGGTACACCTAATTCTGTCAGAGTAGCACCCAAGTGCTCCATTACCGCATCAAAATGCGAACTATCCAAACCCATTTTTACTAAACGTGCATGTACCGTGCGCATATCGCCGCCGGTATAATTATTTGGCCCACCAAATGCCATGGTAAAAAACTCCTTCTGCTTGGCAACCTGCCCTTCCATATCAGTTTTAGCAAAAAAACGATTAATCCGGTGATCACTTAACACTTTACGGTAAAACAGATCAACTGCAGCGTCAACGGCTGCTTCCCCGCCAATTTGATCATAGAGACTTGCTTCTTCACTTCCTTCACTTTCTTCACTCATCACGTTTCCTCTTTGTTATTATGCTACGAATTCAGGATATTCAATTACTGCAAAATGATAGTAACAAGTATGTACAGACTATGCAATTGCAGTAAGTTAAAAATCCTATAAATACAAGGGGCTTTGTTTTTGTGAGATCACCACAGAACTTTTATTATTTACTTCTGACTAGCCAAGGATTCTCGCCCTTTTATTTAAGCAGTACTACCTTCCCGATACTTGAACCTGCTTCAAGTTGCTTATGTGCTGCGATAATATTATCTACTGAAAGCTGCTTATAGGTTTTGTTTAAGGTAGTTTTAATTTCCCCGGCGTCAACCAGTCTTGCTAACTCATTTAATAATTGGTGCTGCTTAATCATATCGGCTGTTTTATACATGGACCGGGTAAACATAAACTCCCAAACAAAACCCGCGCTTTTGGTTTTTAATTTATCTAAGTCATGGCTTTCGCGGGTTTCAACCACACTGCAAATCATGCCCTGAGGAGCTATTAATGTCATCATGGCATGCATATGCGCGTCAGTATCATTAAGGCAAAGTATATAGTCTGGCATGGTAAGCTCCTTATGTTTATATTGCTCCGGCATATCTGCATGATGATTGATAACTTTATCCGCACCCAGGCATAAGCACCACTGCCGACTTTTCTCTCTGGAGGCGGTAGCAATAACATTTAATCCGGCAACTTGTTTAGCGAGTTGAATGGCGATTGAGCCTACTCCCCCGGCGCCACCAATGATCAATATATGTTTACCTTTATCCGTTTGCGGATTAATCTTGAGCCTATCGAACAAGGCTTCCCAGGCAGTAATACTGGTCAGAGGTAACGCTGCTGCCTCTGCAAAGTCCAGCGATTTTGGCATACCACCCACGATACGTTCGTCTACTAATTGATAAGCTGCATTACTGCCACTACGCGTAATATCACCAGCATAAAACACCCGATCACCCGGCTTAAATAGGCAAACTTTGTCACCTACCGACTCGACTACGCCAGCAGCATCCCAGCCCAGAACTCGAGGCTGGTCTTGAGAACTTATAATACTTTGGCGTACTTTATAATCAACCGGGTTAACAGAAATTGCTTCAATTTTTACCCGTAAGTCATGACCAGCAGCTTTTTCTAACTGTTGTTCTACTTCTATAAAATGGCCTGTTTTATTATCACTAACAACTTGATACGCAATTGCTTTCATTCTTTCACCAGGGTCTAACAATCATTCACTATAGCTTATAAACCAGCAAAGGTCTTATACTTACTATATCAGGACTTACTTTTTCTAATACCTTAAAACCCTATATTCTGAAGTCCTTTTTTTCATTTGAGCCAACTGTAAAATACTATTAAAGTCAAAGTTGCTTAATAATAGCTTTCTCAAATTCTTAATATTCTTTTTTATTACAGGAAATAACCATGTCTGCATTCAAGAAATACCCATGTTCTGTTTATGATCACATTTATGATGAAGAACTAGGTGATGCTGACAGCGGTATTGAGCCAGATACTGAAATTACAGTTCTGACCAAGGAAACTGTTGATTACTATTCGCGCCCTATTCTTTCACATGGATTTAGAAAACTGGATATAGAACAGACTATTATTATGAAAACCTTTACTCAATTAGAGCAAAAAAGTATTTATGTTATCAGCGGCGCTGAGGTAATAACCATAGACCGTCAGCAGCAAAGGAGAGATAACCACGCTTGAATATGATAAACGGGGAGTCCCTACTTTTGCGAAAGCTCATTTTAGGCATCCAAGCCCACAACGCGGCAAAAGCTTAACGGGACTGATTAAAATCTACGATGCCCTGATTCGCGGTGCGTCCACTTATAAAAACCCTAGAGGGTTTTTTATTTAGCGACCTCAAATGGATTGACGCGATGTCGGAATGCTTTGTATTTTCTCTACGCAAAAAGATGCTTCGAGAAAATACCCGGCCCTATGGTTATCAGGGACTAAAAATCTTGACTTCGTTTAAGCTCCATTTTCAGGATTTTCAGCGTTAGTCAGTTATGCCTGCATTAATCAACTTGATTACGCGTATCCTTAGCAACTAACGCTAAAGCAACATAACCCCAGCCATGAAAAATCATATCTATGGCGATTAACAATCCGATAATCCAGGTACCCGACATCGGCCAGGCAGTCATAATCATCCCGCCAAAGATCAAGGCTAATAGGCCGCTCACTAATGATAACCACCAGCCTTTTACTGCTTTAAGCTGGATAGCCATAGCCACACGCATCACTCCAACCGCCATAAAAATAGCGGCAATCATCATAGTAATGATTTCCGAGGCTAGTAAAGGATTGGTGATAATAATAACGCCGCAAATCAAATAGGCAATCGCAACCAGGACGTGAATCACAATACTTTTCCAGCCCCTGCAGCCTAGTCCCTGAACTAACTGAAATACACCGCCAAATAGCATCAAAAATCCAAAAAATAACATGCTAACCATAGTTAGCGCAAAAGTCATACCCAGGCCAATCGTTCCTAAAAGTATAAATGCAATACCCAGGGCAAGTAGCCAACCCCATTTCTCATGTATTTCACCTAGTTGACTCGTAAAAATTGAATCTAGTTGTGTATTAGTATTCATAGTCTATTCCTGATTAATTATTATTTTTGGAAAACATTAGGGGAGGAGGAGGGGGAATTACCCGCGGATGTGTCAAACTTCCGCATATTATTAAATCCTCACCCCAAAGCTTAGCAGAAAGTAGATATTTTTCAGTAAACTGTTCTACTTTTTTGCTTTAACTTAATAGCAAGTACTTATACAGGATACTCATTCTCAACAATATAAAGCATTACATAATATTGCCAAGATCATACTTAAAAAACCTTCTATGGCGCTTTTTCAAGCATTCAAACTATAAAAGACACTAACACCTTAATTAAGCGTACATTTTTTATAAATTTTTATCAAAAAAAACTAGCAGAAACAGCTAATTTTTAGCATCATTAGCGGTTAAATAGCATATAGACATACCCTTTTCAGATTCAAGGGATATGCAACCAAATACCATCGTTGCTTTAACAGCTCTGCCTTTATTAATTGCCTCTAGTCTTAGTTCAATCAGCCAGGTAAATAATCATGTTCAATGACATTCAAGATCATCAACATTAAATACCAGAACATAAGCACAACGACTCCTCTGAGCAACAACTGGAAACACCTCTAACCGATGCCGCCGCAGAAGGCCCTCCCATTGTTAACTTAGAAGCCATGACTATTTCTTCTGAACAACCTCAGGAAGCTTTTGAATCAATTGATCTGATAAAAAAGACCTGGGAATTGCCACAGATGACGCAGATTTCTTAAAGCAACCCCCCTGAGTATCTGTAACACGCCAGAGCAGTAACACCTGTAACCCAATATTAAGAAGGCTCGGAGGCACGCGTTTAAACATATCCATTGATAGCGTCTCCTTTGGAGGAGTTTTTAACCACCGCATAGGTCTAGCAACCGCCTATGTTAGTCCGGGGTCATTTGATCAGCTTATTTTACTCAAAGGTAGTCAATAGCTAATATTTTGTGAGGCCAAAGAAACCGGTATGCTAAAAAATTAAATATCTCTATCATGAGACTTTCTGGTTAATTTCATTAGCTCGCACAAACTGATTTATTGCAGTAAGGGTATCAGGTAAATCCCATTGAACTTTCAATTTACCGTTCTCAACTAAATATTTATTCGCTTTAGTAAATGGCTTTTGTCCAAAAAAACCTCGATATGCCGATAAGGGCGATGGGTGCGGTGCTTGCAGAACACAATGCCTGGTCCTATCAATCAATATCCCTTTTTTCTGGGCATAACTGCCCCAGAGCATAAATACCACATGCTCTGCATGCTCATTGATTTCAGCTATTATTTTATCTGTAAATTGTTCCCAGCCTTTGCCTTGGTGAGAAGCCGCATTGTTTTGTCCAACACTCAGCACGCTATTAAGCAATAACACACCTTGCATAGCCCAACTAACTAGGCAACCATGCTCAGGCCTAGGAATAGCTAGGTCGTTATGCAATTCTTTATAGATATTGATTAATGAAGGTGGGACTTTAGCCTCAGGTGGAACCGAGAAACAAAGTCCGTGTGCCTGGCCTTCCCCATGATAGGGGTCTTGCCCTAAAATAACGACTTTAACTTGATCAAATAGCGTAAGGTTTAAGGCTGTAAAATATTGTGCTGCTTGCGGGTATATTATCTTGCCCTGTTGTTTTTCCTCGGTTAGAAATTCGCGTAACGACTGCATATATTCAAGTGAAAATTCACCTTGCAAACGCTCGTTCCAGGACGAGGTCATTTTTATGCGCGCATTTTCAGCTATACTCATCATGATTTTTAATGAATCAAAGGGACAAAAAAAACGGGCTATTAAGCCCGCTTCTTTAGCATAAAGTTAAAATAACTTACATTTCCTGATGACCAGCTTGCCCGGCCTTCCTATCTAATGGTATGTCATTATCGCTATCTTCAACCGTTTCAGTTTCTACATCGACCTGAGCACTGTTATCTGTATCATCCTCTTCTGGCTCATCAACAGGCGGATCTATTTTTTCACCATCCAATAACTTTGCAATCTGAAATTTATCGATTGTTTCCCAGTCCATTAGAGCGTGCGCCATATTATGTAATATCTCAATATTCTTATTTAAGATATCTTCAGCCCGTTGATAATTTCTATCAATCACTATACGCACTTCTTCATCGATAACTTGTGCCATTTGTTCAGACATAGGTTTACTTTGCGAACCCATATAGCCCTCATTATCTCCATAATCCATAGGCCCTAGCTTATCCGACAAGCCCCACTTGGTAACCATACTTCTGGCTAGCTGTGTAGCACGTTCAATATCATTTGATGCGCCAGTAGTCACTTTATTTTTACCGTAAATAATTGCCTCGGCAATACGCCCCCCAAACAATCCTGAAATCTGACTTTCCAGCTTATCTTTACTGGCACTGTATTGATCGCGCTCGGGTAAAAACATGGTAATACCTAAAGCGCCCCCACGAGGCATAATACTCACCTTATAGACTGGGTCATGCTCAGGTACATGTTGTCCAACGATTGCATGCCCCGCCTCATGATAGGCAGTCATTAACAAATCTTCTTTACGCATGACCATTGAGCGCTTTTCAGCACCCATCAATAACTTATCTCGCGCCCGATCAAGATTATCCATATTGACAACCCGCTTATTATTTCGTGCCGCAAGTAAAGCGCCTTCATTAACCAGATTAGCCAGCTCTGCCCCTGAAAATCCAGGTGTACCACGCGCTAAATCTTTAATACTGACATCTTCTGCTAGAGGTATTTTTTTAATATGCACCTTGAGAATTTGCTCACGACCCTTGATATCTGGCAGACCTACATGCACTTCTCTATCAAATCGTCCCGGTCTTAATAAAGCCTTATCCAGCACATCGGAGCGGTTAGTTGCTGCGATAACAATAATACCTTCATTGCCACTAAAACCATCCATTTCAACCAGTAACTGGTTTAAGGTTTGCTCACGCTCATCATTACCGCCGCCGCCAGGGCCAGAGCCTCCACGCTGCCGACCCACAGCATCAATCTCATCAATAAATATAATACAAGGTGCGCGTTTTTTTGCCTGTTCAAACATATCACGTACGCGAGACGCTCCTACCCCAACAAACATTTCAACAAAGTCAGAACCCGAAATAGAGAAAAAAGGAACCTTCGCCTCTCCTGCAATCGCTCGAGCCAATAAAGTTTTACCCGTTCCAGGAGGGCCTACTAATAACACTCCATGAGGGATCTTTCCGCCGACAAATTCGTATTTAGATGGATCTCTTAAGAAATCAACCATCTCCATAACATCTTCTTTAGCTTCTTCTACACCGGCAACATCAGCAAAACCTACTTTAACCTCATCTTCTTCCAGTAATTTTGCACGGCTTTTCCCCATACCCATCTGACCGCCACCGCCACCGCTTGCGCCCTGTTGTTTACGGAAAAAGTACACCCAGACAACAATCAGCAACAACATAGGAGCCCAAGAAATAAAAATCTGCGTGAGCATGGATTGTTTTTCCGGCATTGCTACTTTAATTTTTACGCCATATTCGATCAAGTCATCGATCAGATGATCATCGCCTGGATTATAAGTAACAAAAGGCTCACCACCACGCAGCTTGCCTTTAATTGTTTCACCGGTAATCGTAACTTCAGATACCGAACCCTTGCGGATATCATCGATAAATTCGGAATATAAAATTGAATAATTTTTCTCATAACCAGGCTGCATTCTGCCCATTATGCTAAACAACATAGTGCCAATCACAACAAACATTGCGACCCTCATAAGAATTTTCATCATAATATTCCTCTAAATTAAACCTAGAATTTTTTTCTTTGTTTTTTCTGTATTCTGCTCGTCTGTTTAATGGTATAAATTAACCTAGAAAAGCAAACCCTCTCATATAATAATAAGGACGAACCATGCAAATTTCAAGTGACCTAGTCGATGAATTAGCTATTTTAGCACGTTATAACCTCAGTACGACGCAGGAAGGAATAAAAGTACACCATACTGCCTCCCCGGAAACAATTGCCGCAATAAAGCGCCTACATGAAAAAGATCTGGTGACACAGGATGACGGGGGCTATCTAACAGCTTTAGGGATAGAAACAGCCGAACATATACAAAACGCACTCACCATATTAACTTCCAAATAAATCCTCCGCTTACATTAATTATTTTATATATTAGAATATATTAAATAACATGTGATTTTTCCCTATGAAATCACTTACCTTAATAAAGGCACCTATGAAAAATTATCTTTGCATAATTATCTTATCAATTTTTGTGACTGGTTGCTCATCTCTTACGGTGAGTACCGACTATGATAATAAAATTGATTTTTCTAATTTCAAAACTTATCACTGGCACGGCAGGAATGAGTACAATGCTTCAAGTTTAAAATATCTTGATCCCATCATGGATAAACGTATCCGCGATGCAATCAATGCTCAATTTCTTAGCCAACATTATACTAAACTAGCGGCCGATGCCGGAAAGGTCGATTTTCTGGTTAATTACAGTATCGTAGTAGATGATAGAGTTGATATACGCACCTATAATAATTATAACGGTCTGTATCCAGGTTATAGCTATCGGGGCAGATATGGTTATTATGGTCGTGGATATGGGACTGCTTACAACACTGGCCCTGAAACTCAGGCCACCCATTACAAACAGGGCACACTCATTATTGATATACTCGATCCTAAAACAGACCAGCTTATATGGCGGGGCTCTGCGGATGGTCGCTTACCCAAAGGTTCCGATAAAAATAAAAGTGATAAACTTGCGCAAAAATATGTCAATAAAATATTAGAGGAATTCCCACCTAAAGTTAAATAATCGCTCTGTGCCGCCCTACAGGCGGCACTTAAACTACTACTCCATCAATAAGTCTAAACTTTTTCTATTGACTTAGGCCCACTTCTAAAACAAAGACGTCTAACTTATCTATCGCGACCCTTTAACCACCTCAGTTTGAACTGAACTCATAAAAGTAGACTTTAGAGAGGACGCATTAAACATCTGTTTAAACCGGCTGACTTCTTTGGCCTGGTCTGTAAACAAATCCTGAGCAAAGGCAATATCACCTTGCTGATCACGTACGGTTACATCCTGGATAACCAAAAGGTAATTTATGCCCAGTCAGACTATTGATGTTTATAGTAAAATTTAATATATCACCAACAAATAAAGCATCATTAATTTCAAGTTGCGCAGCATCTGCGAAAGGTTTAAAGCCCGGTACTTATGATCTTTGGCTAATAGCTAGTCTGAAATCTGATAATAACAACAAAATCAGCATTCCTTTAGGACAACTAACCGATGCAGGTGAACAGCAATTTCACCTAAGATCTCAGTCAAACAGATCAGCAACACAGGATCTTGCTGTTAAACATGTTGTTATTACTGCAGACAAGCAAGACCCGTTCAAACAAACCCTGTTAATAGGCTCACCTAGTTTATTTCAAAATGTATTTTATCGTGACCAATATGGATGACTGTACAAATCGGGCCTGAGCAAATCAAGCTGACTTATCTACCGACTACCTGGGGACTTGTATTAATCAGTTCTTACCCAAAGCTGCCAGCGCGAAATCAAAAAATCAATCATTAAACGATGCTTTTGCTGCTCAAATTGTCTGGGGTGAAGACTTATTTATCAACGAAAATTTGGATGGCCATGGTCGTACCTGTAGCAGTGCTCATAGGCAAGATAATAACCATACAATCGACCCAAAACATATTGCCCGCTTGCATGATAATAACCCTTTATTTATCGCCGAGACCAACCCGGAACTAGCCGCACTGGAACAACCCTTAATTATTACGCCAGTTTTGTTTATTACTCGCAAACATAGATGCCTATGATAAACCTGGTGAAACTACACACCTAAGATCTAGACCTGGATAATATGTATTTTTCATCACCTTTAGCACAAAAGGGGCGCGAATTATTTCATAGTAAAGAACACAGAACCGGAGAGCGTAAAGGCTGTCATTTAAATACTAGAGAAAACAGCTCCAGTTCTCTGCAAAATGGCAACCGCAATACAGGGGTTGATAATATGCTCGACAATCCACTTAAACTGGTCTGAAAAAAAACCATCAGATGGTGGTTTTGGAGACAAAAAACAAGGAAATTAATTAGTCAGGTCATGGAATATAAAAAGCAGGTAAATGATTTATTACTAATGGAAGCGCCTGAAACCGAACAAGAATAAAGTGTATTAGCCCAAAGCCAATCTAACAGACGCAGTTAGATTGGCTTGACTTCTGAATGACAGCTGCCAGCCAAGAATGGTCATTTAATTGATCAGAAAATATCAATGCGTCACCCAAAAGCCAGTGACATTTCGTTGGTTTGAGAAGAGTGAGAACTATAGCAGTTGATCTCTTTTCAGCTACTACTAAAATAGCACTGCTACACTATACTTATGAGTTGAATTCAACTTTTCCTATATAAACCATTTGAATAAGCTTGCTAACAATTAAAACAGTTAAGCTATAAATTAAAGTAGAGCTTATATAAGCAGGAAAATATTTTGCAATTCGTTCCACATATTGTACAACTGACAGATCGGGAAACTTCCCTGAAAGCAGGTAAAAACTTCCATTGGAAATCAAAAATGCTATCGAAGCTGCAACCAATAAATAAGCAAACTGTCGACTTAAGTCATGAACATCTAATGCAGAGTACTTAGCACTCCAGCGCCCTGTAAAAAACATGACTGCATAAGTAGGGATTAAAAAAACATATGCTGGAGAAATACAATAATCATTGACTTGCCAGTGGGTAATCGCAATATAATCCAGCAAAGCGGCTTCTGTCAATAGCACGGCTAAACTCGCGATTCCGCAGGTAAAAATACCCGCCAAATAAAATACCGCCAGAGAAGCATCAGGTAGAGTAATTGCGCTACCAAAATGATCTGAACGCGTTAGCGCCATCAACGTTGCAAGTGCAGAAATAGTTAAATATTGTTTATTATGTTGTATCCAATTCATATAGACCTCTTAAAGTGTTGGTTCATAGCGTAAATGAAAGAAAACGGTAACTCCAGGGGAGTTATAACCTGCTACTGTTTGATACTGAGTATTTAGGATGTTATTGACTGTGCTTTGTAAAGTTACTTGCTCGAAGAATTGATATTCTGCTCTTATATCCCAGGTTACAAAACCATCTATTTGACGATTATTTTGCAAATCATCATAGCGTCGCCCTTCAACATTTAGCGTAGTTCCTATACTTGCGTATCCAAACTGCCTGTCTATGTCAAGACGAAACGTTTGCTGAGCACGTCTGGGTAAAACATTACCAAACGTAGCTGAGTCCATGCTTTTTGGATCGAGTGCACTATAATTAACTAGCATATCGAAGCCATAAAACTGCCCGCCAACTATTGCCTCCAATCCCATAATACGCGCAGCACTCAAGTTATTTGGTGCAAATATTGAGCTATCATATGTAATCATATCATCAATATAAGTTAAATAACCATTAAGAGACCAATTCCAGTTAATATGCTCACCGCTAACACCTATTTCATAACTTTGCGACTTTTCAGGATTTAAGTTGCTATTACCAAAATCTGGAAAATAAAGTTCGTTAAAGGTTGGCGCTTTAAAAGCTGTACCATAAGATGCCGAGACCAGAATCTCATTATCAAAAGCATAGCCCCATGAAGCATTCCAGGTACTATTCTGCGCGAACTGCTGATTAAAGTCGCTACGATAAGCCAGTATAAACTGGTTATTAGCTAACTGGCCTTGATATTGGATAAATACCGCATTGTTATAACGTGATGTTTCTGCAAAATTCTCTGTACTATCTATACTGTCATCTTGAAAATCATAACCTAATGACAGTAAATGCTCAGGCATCAAAGTAAAATTATTCAATGCTGAAAATGAAACTCTCTGGGTATCGAAAGTACTTTTTTTCATGCCATTTAAATAATTCGTTGAGTCATCCTCGCTTACACCTCCGGTTAAATCAATTCGCCAGAAATCCATTGCCTGTATAGTCGCCTTTGCCCCATAAATAAGTTGTGCAAAGTCAGCTTCATTGACATAATCACCATCAAAATCTGTCTGTCCACCACTATAAAGAGCATGCGCTTCCAGACTTAACCAATCAGTAAGATGATAACCGAGACGTGCTGACCCAGCATAATTCTTATAACCATCTCTATCCGGCTCATTGGTAAAGCAACCATAGCCTAACGCCCCAGCGCAGGAGTTAAAACCCTCGGTCTGTTGATAGCTTAAATGGGTATTGTACCAGGCTTTATCAACCGCACCCGACACGCCACCTTGAACCTTATAATGAGCATAAGTACCAGTTCCTACTGAAAATACTGGATTAATGGCTGATTTTGATGCAATTGCATTTCGGGTATGAATATGAATAATCCCACCTATGGCATCGGCTCCATAAATGCTGGATTTAGGTCCCCGTATAACTTCAATGGATTCAATCTCGCTAATGGGTATATGCTGCCAAGCAGCACCACCTGATGTAGCAGACCCAGCCCGTACGCCATCAATCAAAACCAAAATCTGGTCGGACTCGGTACCCCGTAAAAAAACCGAGGTGTTTTTACCCAAACCACCACTATTAACAACATTAACCCCTGCAATACCCCGCAAAGCCTGTTCAATACTATTAATTTGTTTACGTTCTATATCGTATCGAGTAATAACAGTGCTAGAAACAAGCCGTGAATCTCGTTCGCTACGAGTAGCCGTCACTGTTAAGGGAGCAAGAGCTAGTGTGTCTTCAGCATATACTGAAGCAGGAAGAGTACTAAATAAGTAAAGACTAGCGATAATAATTTTTTTCATAATTTCCTATGTGCCGCCCGCACAAAAAAGTGTAAGAACACAGTAGAGGAAAAAAACGAAAAAAAAGCTAAGAAGGGCTAATTCATCCGTAGACAGCCCTCCGCTGCACCAAATAACATTTCAGGCAGGTCTCCGGGCTTATAAGTATGGACAACTAAAATCAATACCTTCCCATGCAAAGCACAGTGGTTTTCGATGATTTTAAACTTATTTACCGTTGCGGGGGCAGCGTTGGTATTGGAATAGATCCGCACCAAACTTCCCTTTTAACCGTCGGGAGAGATGAACTTCCGTCAGGACCAGAAAATGGAATAGGAATTGTACGTGAAAAACAAATAAATGCAATTTAAAACGCGCCGAGTGATCCTTCATTAGTGCTTAAACGAAAAAGCCGTTTTTTTATAAAAAAACCACACCCAATCGAGTGAAATAATTTTCAAATTGGCTCAGTTGGGATTAAAATTCACCTACTTGTTACGAGTTTTTTCGGTGCAGTACTATTTGACTACTTTTTAAACGTACCCACCCCTAAATGAGTTCACTTCTTTAAAAAAAATTAGGCGACTTGCTTTTTTGTTTGGTTAATCATTGTCGTTCCATGTCTCGTTTGATTGCCCTTGCTGGATAAACTTTTATCAAAGCTGCATACGTTGAACTTCGGAAATTTTTCCTGTGTCGTTTTAACCATTTCAATAGCTATTTTGTCATTAGTTTCTTTTTGCAAGACCTTATGATGCGACATGAACCCATAATACAGACACGTATACCCAATTCAACGCCCCCTCTGTTTTGCTTTTACTAATCCATTCGGTATGTGGCTGAAATAAAGAAAATACTTTTTCATCGTGAGGGATTGTTTCTCCTTCAATGACACGCCGTCTTATCGGGGCAATTTGTCGATCACCGTGATCACGAAAGGTCTGCATATCAAGCAACAATAGGTCGGGAACCTTATATTCACTTATTAATAATTTATAACTGATAGCAACTCGATTTAGGCATTGCTGAGCCAAATCGATATAGACTTGATTTGCTTTGCAAATCAAGTCAGCCTTAGTCAGTTTTTTAGTGTCTTCCTTGGAGGTGGGGTTGCGTAGCATCTGAATACGTCGACATTGCCGTTTGAACTCAGTTAGGTTGTGTTTATGCTGGCGTCAGTTGGGCAGTTCATAGCTTTGATGCCAGGTAACACATTAATGGATCAATGCCCTCATCGCATCGCAAATTAATATCCGTTGGAAAATGAACACCGGTTTTAAGAACGAATGACTTCCTGAAGAATTGTGCAAAGAGCTTATTTCAAAGATTTTGTTGTAATCCAAATAGCATGAGTGGAATATCATCACGTGATGACACATCAATGACGATGCTGGCAATATCTACTTGTCCTATTTCTAGTTGTGACGACATGACATTTCTCATGTTTTTTTGCGCGAAGTTTTGGTGAGTTAGGGATGACACTGAAGACTCAGGATTTTCCAGTGTACTTTTAGATATTAAGATACATTTAAAAACAGTGACTTATATGTTTTTAATGAAAAATACTAAAATGGTGGATTTTGAATATTCAATCATTGAATATTAGCCATTATTATAATATATAACATTGATTTTAAAGGGATACATTCCCTATTTAGGCACGAATTAAGCATTGCTGAATTTGCCCACCCAGCCAGTTCGCTCATCACTACCTTGAAAATTCCCCGCCTGCCCCCATTTTAAATTTAATTACATATTTTAAGGGTATTGCTATGAATCCAGAAAAACTCACCAGTAAATTTAAAAGCGCGCTTAATGATGCGCAGAGCCTTGCTTTAGCCAAAGACCACCAGTTTATCGAAGGTATGCATTTGTTATCGGCCATGCTCGACCAGCAAGGCGGTAGCATTAAGCCACTTTTGAACCAGGCAGGCATCAATACTCAGGCGTTGGCTCAATCATTAAGCAAAGAACTTGATAACATGCCGTCCGTTTCAGGAACAGCCGGTGATATTCAGGTTTCTAATGACTTGAATAAACTATTAAACTTGACTGAGCAATTGGCTGTTAAGCGTAATGATAGTTTTGTTTCCAGCGAAATATTCTTACTAGCTGCTTGTGCAAGCAAGGGCCAACTGGCAAAACTATTAAAACAGACCAATGTTACAGAGCAGTTAATCGAACAGGCAATCACTCAGGTGCGGGGCGGTGAAAACGTGCATGATGAAAATGCCGAAGATCAGCGCAATGCATTGAAAAAATACACCATAGATCTGACAGAACTCGCTGAACAGGGCAAGCTAGATCCTGTGATTGGCCGAGATGACGAGATCCGCCGCACCATTCAGGTCTTACAGCGACGCACCAAAAACAATCCGGTATTAATCGGTGAACCCGGCGTGGGTAAAACCGCGATAGTCGAAGGTTTGGCGCAACGCATCGTCAATGGTGAAGTACCGGATGGCATAAAAGGTAAGCGCGTATTATCACTGGATATGGCTGGGTTAATAGCAGGGGCTAAATTTAGAGGAGAATTTGAAGAACGTCTAAAAGCAGTTCTCAATGATCTCGCTAAACAGGAAGGTCAGATTATTCTGTTTATTGACGAATTGCATACCATGGTGGGTGCCGGTAAAGCCGAAGGTGCAATGGATGCCGGCAATATGCTCAAACCAGCACTCGCGCGTGGCGAATTACATTGTGTGGGCGCAACTACACTGGATGAATACCGTCAATATATCGAGAAAGATGCGGCTCTTGAGCGACGCTTTCAGAAAGTGCTAGTCGATGAACCGACGGTAGAAGATACCATCGCCATCTTGCGTGGACTCAAAGAAAAGTACGAGGTGCATCATGGTGTTGAAATTACCGACCCTGCGATTATTGCAGCTGCACAATTATCATACCGGTATATTGCCGACCGTCAGCTACCCGATAAAGCTATCGATTTAATTGACGAGTCAGCCAGCCGCATTCGTATGGAGATCGACTCTAAACCAGAAGTCATGGATAAACTGGATCGCCGCCTAATTCAATTAAAAATTGAACGTGAGGCGATGAAAAATGAACCCGATGATGCGTCTAAGAAACGCCTGGCTACATTGGAAACACTTATTCTTGATTTAGAAAGAGAGTCTGCTGATTTAGAAGAAATCTGGAAAGCTGAAAAAGCATCAGTTCAGGGTTCGGCTAATATAAAAGCACAACTGGAGCAAGCCCGATATGCATTCGATAGCGCAAGCCGTAGTGGTGATTTAGCGAGTATGTCTGAACTACAGTACAGCACGATTCCTGACCTTGAGCGCCAGCTAGATTTAGCAGCGCAAGCAGAAACAGAAACCCAGGAAATGACTTTATTTAGAACCAAAGTAACTGAAGATGAAATTGCCGAAGTGGTGTCCAAATGGACCGGAATACCTGTCGCTAAAATGCTCGAAGGCGAACGTGACAAGTTATTAAATATGGAACAACAACTGGCGGATCGTGTGATTGGTCAGAGTGAAGCGCTTAAGGCAGTCAGTGATGCGGTACGCCGCTCACGTGCGGGTTTATCAGACCCTAGCCGCCCTAATGGTTCATTTCTGTTTTTAGGTCCGACAGGTGTAGGTAAGACCGAGCTATGTAAAGCGCTAGCTCACTTCTTGTTTGATACCGAAGATGCCATGATACGCATAGATATGTCTGAGTTTATGGAAAAACATTCAGTAGCTCGCCTTGTAGGAGCACCTCCCGGCTATGTCGGCTATGAAGAAGGCGGCTATTTAACCGAGGCAGTACGCCGTCGCCCCTATTCAGTCATACTACTCGATGAAGTGGAAAAAGCACATGCTGATGTGTTTAATATCCTATTACAGGTATTAGATGATGGCCGTTTAACCGATGGCCAGGGTAGAACTGTCGATTTTCGTAATACCGTGATTATCATGACCTCTAACCTGGGTTCTGATTTAATTCAGCAACTTGCGGGAGAGGGTAATTATGAGTTAATGAAACAGGCGGTTATGGAAGTCGTGGGTGGACATTTTAGGCCTGAGTTTATCAATCGTATAGACGAAACCGTGGTCTTCCATCCTTTAGGCCAGGACCATATACGTGCGATTGCAAAAATTCAAATCGAGTCTCTACGCTCGCGTTTACAGGAACGTGATATACAGCTAACTATTTCGGACGTTGCACTGGATAAAATTGGCGAGGCTGGCTTTGATCCAGTCTATGGCGCAAGGCCTCTTAAACGCGCTATTCAACAAGAACTGGAGAATCCGCTAGCGCAAGATATTTTATCCGGCCAGTTTGCGGCCGGGGATACCATTAATGTAGAACTGCAAGGTGATGTATTAACTTTCATGAAAAGCTAAGCACTCTGTAAGCTTGGCAATAACCTCCTTATCCTAAGGAAGAAGGCTGTAATGGTCAACATATCTGTCGCCTGTGAAAATTAATATTAGGAAACAGGTATGTTGATATAGGGGGTAAACCAAGTCTGTAAAACCGGGAGTTTAGTGATACTTATTTACTCAAATCACCTCAATAGCCCGGCTATTAATACCCATTATTTAGCATATGAAACTGCATCATGTTTAACAATCGTCTAAACACCTGAAATAAAATAACTTATAGGGTCACAAGAAAACTAGCCTAAGCCTGATATTTTTAGTCTCCCTATTACGACAAAGCTATTGTCACAAAACTGTCATATAAAATGGGATACAATGCCTCAGCTTAATAGGGTTCTAAATATTATATGAGTCAATTTACAATTTTAGTGGTTGAAGATGAACCAGCTATCCGAAGCATGTTGGTCATGGTTTTGCAACAGTATGACTTTAACGTGCTGGAAGCAGGTGATGTAACAGAGGCTCAGGCTATGCTAGATGAAACAGTCCCTGACCTTATCTTACTGGACTGGATGCTACCACGCATAACGGGTGATGAATGGACGCGACGCTTGAAGTCAAATGATAGTTATCGTGACCTACCGATTATTCTAGTAACCGCCAAAGGTGAAGAAGCAGATAAAATTCGTGGTCTGGATATAGGTGCCGATGATTACGTTACTAAGCCCTTTTCACCCAAAGAGCTTATTTCAAGAATCAAGGCAGTATTACGCAGAAGTGGTAAAATTCATGATTTAACGCAAATTAAATTTCAGGACATCGTGATGGATATCGAACGTCATCGTGTAAATATCTCTGACAAAGAAGTCGATATCAGCCCGACTGAATTTAAATTACTCAGTTTTTTCCTTACCCACCCGGATAAAGTTTATAACCGCACGCAGCTACTAGACCAGGTGTGGGGACGTAACGTTTATATAGAGGAAAGAACAGTCGATGTACATATCCGCCGCTTAAGAAAAATACTAGCTAAATATCAGCGCGAGGACTGGTTACAAACTGTGCGCGGTTTTGGCTACCGATTTTCTATAAAAAATAGCTAATGGCTTTTTGGAATAAGGATTTATTACGCCTTACTATGACGATTGTATTAGCTGCCATAGCTAGTATTTTTATCGGGCACTTCTTATATTTATTGCTCATCATCTGCATAGGCTTTATTCTGCGCCAGGCATTTCTCCTTAATCAGCTAGAACAGTGGCTGCAATCAGGAGCAAAACAAAACTACCCGGCAAGCAACGGTCTCTGGGAAGAAATTTATTATCATATCTTTCGCCTAAAAAAAGCCAATAAAAAACGCAAAAAACAACTCAGCCGAATTATTGAACAGTTTCGTAAATCTACCGCTGCATTACCCGATGCAGTTGTCGTTTTAGGGGAATATGATGAAATCGCCTGGTTTAACAACGCGGCAAAACTAATACTGGGCTTAAAAAAAAGAGACGAGGGTCAGCGCATCCCTAATTTAATTCGCACCCCCGCCTTTATCGAATTTTTAAACAACAAAGATCCCGAAGCGATCTTAAGTATACAGTCGCCTGCCAACGCGCAAATAATATTACAGATAAAGATCGTAACTTATGACACAAACGCACATTTATTAGTCGCACATGATGTCAGCTATCTAAAAAATATCGAACGCATGCGTAAAGATTTTGTCGATAATATATCGCATGAGCTGCGCACGCCGCTCACCGTCTTAAAAGGCTATCTGGAAACACTAGACGATATGGGCGATGATTACTCCCCTCTGTTAACGCATGCACTACAACAAATGAATAATCAAACGCTACGCATGCAACACCTGGTGGATGACCTACTACTATTAGCCACTCTGGAAACCAAAAAATCGCAAAATGATTGTGTAGAGGTCAGTCAGCTCTTAAGACAAATATGCCATGAAAGCAGCGCAATAGAACAGCTCAATAGCCGCATTGAATTATTTATAGATTCAGACGTCAATTTAATTGGCAATGACCAAGAACTGCGCAGTGCATTTTCTAATTTAATCGTCAATGCACTTAAATATTCTGATCAAGAATCGATCGTAACCGTACAATGGTATCAATCCGGCGATAGCGCTATCCTGAATATTACTGATCTTGGCGAAGGTATTCCCGAACTTGAAATCCCTAAAATCACGGAACGTTTCTACCGCGCCAATGCGCAGCGTGAGCTTGAAAAACACGGCACAGGCCTCGGGCTTGCAATAGCCAAACACACCCTCTCTCGGCACGAAGCTCAGCTAAAAATTAGCAGTACTGTAGGCAAGGGTAGCTGTTTCAGTTGTGTTTTTCCCAAGCAACGTTTTTGTTAGACTTGTCGCTTTAGCAAATAAGCTAAAGTGCAAGGACCAGTAGGTTTCAGCAATTTCTTCCCGCTGCAACAACCCTTCCGCACCTTTTCTCTAGTAATATTCGGCGCACTTCATCATGCTATCTGCGATGCAAACAGGTGCAACCTGAAAGATATTGATACAGAAATTCGCTAAAAATTCAGTAGGTTCACCGGGATTAAACCAGGAACCAGCACTGGTTTAATCTAAAAGCACTGGATCTGCTATATTGTCATTTGCACAGACCTCTGTGAGAGTTTTGATATTGTCAAAAACATCCATATCTTTGCTAGATGGGTAAAAATGTAAAGGCTCAAAATGGGGAACAAAGTAGTTGATGAGTATACCTCTACCACTGGCTATTTCAAGTATCCGGGCGGGCTCTTTAGGAAACGTCTCTTTTAATACATCCAGGATAGGTACGCGATTACGACTACCCGCCCTGGAGACATATGCACTTTATGGATGCAAGCCTAATAGTAGCTTTTCAGTGATCATGCATTGAAACCTCATTATCTTCACTTGTACCTTAAACAAACTTATGAGTTATTCTTGCCATAGTTGTTAGTAATGGCACCTTCCGTACCACTTTTACCATCTCTATACAACAAAGACCTATGATTTTCATTTACTTACAGCGTGAAGTTATGGTTCAATAACTGAAAGTAAACTGCATATTTAAATGGAATCATGATAACCGCTAATTCTCTTTCCGACTTAACTCCGATTGCTTTTCTGCAAACCTTTATTATTGAACTGATGCACGCCAGTGAACAGCTTGGAAGTCAGCAATCTCAACAGTTAATTGAACATATCGCCTTGACTGCTGGCTGTTTTTTTGAAGAAGTTTATCGAACTGAGCACGGCAACAAAAAGGAAAATCTAAATATAGAAAGTTATATTGAATTAATTCTAGGACTTAAAAATAATATTGGCGGCAATTTCTCACTATCATCGAGTAACCAGGAGAGTATCGCCGTTTATAACAGTCGCTGCCCTTTCGGTGAAAAAGTAGTCAATTCCCCCGAATTATGCATGATGACCTCCAGCGTCTTTGGTGGCATAGCCGCCCGTAATTTTGGCTATGCCAAAGTAGAAATTGCCAAGAGCATTGCCCGGCAGGATGGCTGCTGTGAAGTTTATATTCATCTCAACCCTGAGACTGCAAAAAGCAAGCCGGGAGTAGAGTACCGGGACAATAAAAATGACGCCAAAAGCGAGCAGACTTTTGCAGCACTACAGACTCGGATTGAAGAAAGCATGCTGAAAATCTGGCGTAAACAGAGTGCCCCGTATCTCAAAAAAAACCAGCCCCCCGTGATTATTGCTAATTCAAAAGGCATGAAAAAAGTATTGGAAGCTATAGAAATGATAGCCCCGACATCCGCTACCATATTGATTCAAGGCCAAACGGGTGTTGGTAAAGAACTGGTCGCACGCGCCATACACGCCATGAGCGAACGGAGTCATAAAGCTTTTGTACCCATCAATTGCGGTGCTATCGCTGAAAGCTTAATGGAAAGCGCTATATTCGGCCATGAAAAAGGTGCGTTTACCGGTGCAATTGAAGTTCACCAGGGCGTTTTTGAAAGAGCGGAGGGCGGCACATTATTTCTCGATGAAGTCGACTCGTTATCACCCGCAGCACAGACACGCTTACTTAGAGTAATTCAGGAAAACGAACTAGAAAGAGTCGGAGGGAAACTGGCAATACATGTCGATGTGCGCCTTATTTCTGCGACCAACGTAGTTTTGCTGGATAAGGTAGGACAAGGAGAATTTCGTAAAGATTTGTACTACCGCGTTAATGTCGTTAACCTGGAAATACCGCCCCTAATCGAAAGATCGGAAGACTTGCCTGCCTTAGTTGATTTAATTTTAAAACGGAAGAGTGAAAAGCATAATAAGTCAGTGAACTCGGTTAGTAGCGCAGTGATGCAGAAAATCCATGCCCATCAGTGGCTGGGCAATGTACGCGAGCTGGAGAATACCCTAGAGCGTAGTGTATTATTTACCACGGGAACGGTTATAACAGAACTAAAACTGGATGCGGGAGAATCCAGCAGTAAAACTATCGACTGGAAACAACAAAAAGAACAGGCGCTTGCAAAAGTTGAACAGGCATTTTTGCAAGTTTCCTTGGGCCAGTATCATGGCGATATTAAACAAATAGCCAGCTGCATGGAGATCTCGACTCGTGCTGTTTATAACAAGCTCAAGAAATATCATATTAATCCCGCTGAATACAGAAAATAGCTATATTCAGTTGCCGATTTAATTGATGATGGGCATACCACGTTTTGCCCAGCTTACTCTCTTGCAGCCATTTGATGGCTATATAAAAACACGCTGAGTAGTTACAATTTAAACTTGATTTCGATAATGATTAAGTTACTCTCAGACGCCCTCCATGGTCACAATGTGCAAGCTTTTTCATTATCTAAACCTGTCCAGAGTAATGGTATGGCTAGAATTCTCATCATTCAAGTAGATTTCCCCATCCTGGATATTGCATTGCAATTGCATATTACGTTTAACCAAGGGGTTCACACCGAGTGCATTAATATGAAAAACTTTAATATTACTAAAGCGTTTTAATTTATCTTGCTGTTGTTGCCACCAGACCTTTGCCTTGCGTATATCATAAGTGTAGATAATCACTTGCTTAGCACGTCCACACGCTTTACGAATTCTTTTTTCATCGGGCTGTCCTAAATCAATCCATAGATCAATGTCATCAGTGAGTGTCTTTTGCCAGAGCTCAGGTTCATCATCGCTACTTAACCCTTTAGTAAAACAAAGCTGCTCACTAGCATTCGCCATAAACGCTATTAGCCGCACCATAAAACGAAAGTCTCTTTCCGAAGGGTGTTGCGCCACTGTTAAAGCATGAGTTTGGTAATAATGCCGATCCATATCTGCAATATTAAGAGAGACTTTATTGATTGTTGAACTTATAGCCATAGGCAAATATCTATATAAATTGAATGTATGCAAATAAGAAACTACATTTTACTGCCGAACAATATTAATAGCTTACTTTTCATCTACACATTTGTTAAGAACCTTCTTCATCTAAAATGGTTTAATAAACCTGTAGGCTTTTTAATCCACATTGAGTAAACTTTGTCTTTTTTGCACGGGAGTAATATACCCGATAACTGCTTCGAGTTCTTCTTTAGAGTGGTCTTTGGGAAGGCTTAGAAATAGCGCTTTTCCAAATTTCAGAATGGTATGGGGAATTTTGGTGCTAGGGATCATTTAGCTGATAGATGTTTATGAAGGGTTAACCCGACCGGAAATTGACAGAGGCAGATTTTAGGCATAAATAAAGGCCGTAGAAGAAAACCTCTACAGCCTTTATTTTATTTAGCTTTAGCGTGGTGCCCAGGGGCGGAATCGAACCGTCGACACGAGGATTTTCAGTAACCTACTATTTTTATAAGTAATAATAAATCAATTATTTGCAGGAATCGCTCAACCAATTCCTACTACACTAATGCTACACCAAACGTCACTTAAATTTTAACCGTGTGACAAATCTACTACAGATCAAAAAATACTTTCTTTGTTAAGTCTACCTAAACACAAGTTAGGTTAGTCTCTATTATAATAGAAGTTCAGTAGTAGGCTTGCTTTTCAATTCAGCATAAATCAACTCCGCTAGAAAATCTGTAAAAGGAGCTTTATTTTAAATTTCTATCCGAAAATCAGCTTGAAGTTTAAGCCAGTGTGCTTTTAGTTTGTTTTTATGCTCTTCTTCCATCGGCAAATTTTTCAAAGCTGCAGGCCATAATGTTCGGACCTTTTCCATAGTGTCATCAATATGCGGTTTGAGCGCACGCCATGGGATACCAGACTTATTAGCCCAATATTGGAAATTGTCTTCCGTCACTGTAAACCACTCCTTCGTTTTACCAAGATTCAAGGCAAATTGAGTTTCATTGTCGATATAAACGCTGGTGGTTACGATATCGTATGCGGGAGACAGTCTTGGTGTAACTTGATCTTGATACAGAAGGCTCCAGTTTTTTATGTGGGCATCACCATTAGCCAGCAAAATATTTACTAGTAAGCGCCTGGCAAATTGTTGTGCATCAGATAGTCCATCGCCGGAAAAATCGTAAATCACCTTGCCAATATGCTCATAATTAGCGGAATCGTATTTTTTATGCGGATATTTCACTAAGACTTGGGCAAAGTCTTCCATATGAATTCTTGTATTGCCATCACGATCAAAACGCTTGATTGCAAACGCAAGCTTTTCATCAGGTAGATTAATTTGTGGTAGCTTATCCAGTTTATTCAACTCAATGAGCTTGATATCTGGGATATCAACACCGGCCAAAGCGGCAAGAGACATTGCAGTGAATTCGTTTAAAGGCACATTTTTATGTTTGGTAGATGGGGTTTTGATAATCCAGTCACCTAGCTCGCCATTTTTAGCCAGGTTATAGCGTCCATCCTTTTCCTTCATGGAAAACTTCATCTGAATGCCTGCCAGGGAGAATTTATTTTCTTGGTTGCTGTCTTCGAATTGTATGGCTTTGGCCTGGCCGTGGGTGGTCAGTACACTCATCGGTACATCTTTGGGTTCCATCGGTGTGGCAAGCAATGCGCCTGGTAAGTCTTGACCCAGATAAGAGAATATCTGAAACTCATTGTCGATATGGGTTTTTAAGCCCTGGGCGATTAATTCCCGTAATGCACCTTCTGGGAGTAGATTGGATAAAACGGGGTGTAGTCTCTGGTTGTTTACCCATGGCTGTGACATGAGCTTTACAGAATTAGGAAAGTTCGGGTGCGTAATCAGGCTGAATGTGGGCCGGAAAGGGTCATCCTTAAATTCAGCAGCAAAGCTCAAAACATTACGACCGCTTTGAAAGCCAGCCAAATATCCTACGAGCCTGCCATGCAAAGTCAATTTAAGAACATTAATTTCATCAATTTGATCGCTTTCTTGATTATGAGGACTCATTCTTCACCCCCCAGCAAATTCTTCCATGGATCATTTGCAAGTATGCTTGTCTCACTTTGTGTAGAGGCTGTATTTTTTAGTGTTGGAGATGATAACGTTTCATTCTCCAGAATTTCTTTTACAAGGTTCAGCTTTTCTGTAGGGATCAATACCAACTCACTTTTCAGCCCTTTGGCAATGAGTTCAAGGGTGTTTAGTCTAGGGTTGCCCTTGGACTCTAAGTGCTGATACTGCTGACGTGATACGCCGATACGAAGCATCATGTCTTTTTGCTTTAAGCCAAGGGCTAGTCTGCGATTTTTTAGTTGTTCAAGTAATGGCTTCATCGTAGGAAACTAAACTGTTGCTTTTAAAATATAAGAAATATATTAGTTTCTTTTTTATTTAAAAGCAATAGATAAGTATCTTTTTGGTATATAGCAAGAATTTTTGGCTCTATGTGATTCCAGTGCGTGTTGCTCCAATACTTGATGAACTGAATCAAAGGTGCGGTCAAGGGTCGGAATAAAATCACATTGACTGTGCTGCTTACCCTCACGCAATTCATATCGAATGCCTCAGCCTTCTTGCCCAAGGTAGCAGACAATCGGTGCATAGCCCCCCCCCCATGCCTTTGTAGGTGCGCGATACATTTTCTTTCTGAGTTCTGGAATTATCATGGGGTGTGACATCGATATCCATATCCAGTGGAATATGTCCCGTAGACAAGGCTGTAATGGGAACTTCTCTATTGATTAAGAATTCAACATTGGCTTGATTGACCAGAGGGATTAGTTCATCAGCTTCTTTTTCAAACCGTGTTCAAATACTGGCTTCTGTTGGAATCTGATGACTGAGACCTAAGGCCTGATTGAAAAACGCATCGTTGCGAATATTATTAATGGCTTGAAAGTCATTTTTTCCTTGCGCCATAATACCCAGGTAGGTTTTTATCATATCACTGGTGGGAGTGCCGTGACGTTTAGGTAAAACCTGGTCAATTGCTTGTGCCAGCGAGGTATATTTCTCAATGGCTGCGCCAATCAGAGCAACACCGACGTGAGATGTAATTTCTCTGTCAGATTGTTCTAGTCGATAGGTACGCATAATCTTTTCCTGCGATATGTTTATTGACTCACCATTTTAGTGAGTCGAAATTATACCACAAAAACAGAATTAATACTTTAAATACAATGAGTTATATTATTATTCGTGCTTTTCGAGTTTCGGAATCAGGATTTAGTTAGCGCGCAAAACGAGGTAACTAGGTCTCTTAACGGGCACTCTAAGTCCTTTAATTAAGCATTGTTATTTAGCTTGAATGGCCGAGCCATTTAGCTTACCAGCTGAGTTTGGTAAAAAAGGTTTTCTACTAGTTTAAATAAAAGATAGTCTTAATTTAAGTATACGGCGCAGCAAAAAGATAATTTATATTTCCAAAGAAATATTAAAAAAATATAAATAACAAGGACCTGAAGTCTTAATCTTTCAATAATATTAATATATTTTATATGAAAATATCCTTTTTATATCCTTAAGGAGTGAGAGGGGTATGGGGGTGGCTTAATTATTGCTTGAGTCGAGGTTAGTCTGCATTTTTTTTTGACAAAAGCATGTTTTTTTAAAAGCGAAGGTTTTCAACTTTTGAATGATAACAATGCGTGTGGAGTTGGAGGGTGATTACTCTCAGTCTGTTTTAAATAACAGGGACTTAATGCCCTGGATAAAGATCAATGATTGTTAAGCTTTGCACGACTAAAAAGACGACCTGAATTTCACTTACCTGGAGGGGACTTATGAATTCAACAAAAGCCCGTGGGAAGCAGCAATGGCTCATTAATCTGAGTTGTTTGTGTCTGCTTTTCATGTTTACTAACAGCTACGCCGTGGTGAACGCGTATGATAAGCCTGTCAATCACCCGCCGATCCCTTTGCTCGATGAGCAGGGTAAGCATGTACTGGAATCTAATAATCCGTATAGCCCGAAAAAAAGTTGTGAAGGAAGTGGTTGTCACGACTATGAGGCGATTACGCATGCCTACCATTTTGAAATGGGGCGTGATGAGGCGGATGATAGTTATGGGCTTAAGCGAGGGCTACCTCATTTAGTATCGCCGGGTTATTTCGGCGGATATACTTGTATGGGGGGAGATACACCCAATGTTTTAGCGAAAAAAGATAATTCAGCTAACCCTGAAGATTTTGCTGACTTAGGGGCAGCAGGCTGGGTTAAGAATTGCATGAGCTGTCATACCGGAGGTGGCTGGGCAGAAAAAGATCGTGATGGAATCCGTTACGATGAGAAAAATATGGCTGATATCAAGCAATATGATGGTGATTATTATGAGCGCCATACCATGCCCAATGGTGAGTCGCATTTAATGATGCATGACTGGAAAAAGAGTGGTGTAGGAGAGGCTGATTGTATGGTCTGTCATGCGGACGTGACGATGCTAAAAACACCTGAAGATAGTGGCCTAGAAGTAATGCTATCGCCAAGAAAAGCGCGTCAGGCATTTACTACGGAAGGATTTTTCCGCCAGGCAGCTTCGGGTCTACTAGAAAATGTTGTTGATAAAGATGGCAAGAGCCTTATGACTGTAGCGCGTGCGATACAGCCTAATCCTGGCATGCATGGTCAGCCCGGTGTAGGTGAATCGTTACAACCGGTATTAGATGATAAGGGAATGCCAAAATTTAACTGGCATGCCGATGCATTTGATGAAAATGGCAGAGCGACCATTCCAATGTTACGTTTTCCTGCCAATGAAAACTGCATGATCTGTCACTCGACCAGTAATTCACGTCGTGGATTTTACGGTTTTGGTGATGCTGCTTCTGCTACCCTAGAGGGAGATGGTGAGAACCCTTCTGATGGAACATTGGTTGATGATTATCAGGATGATGTCCACAAAGGTAAAACCTATACAGATGATAACGGTGAAACGCGTGATATCGAAAACTGTAATAGCTGTCATTCCAAGCAGTATTACAAATCGCCTTTATTGAATGTTGACCTGGATGCGAACCATGATTTCCCGAAAGGAAATTCAGATATGGATGTGCGTAATGACTTAGATTATGCGCCGAATGCAAAATCTTGTGAAGATTGCCATATCAAAGCCAAGAATGCGGTCATTCCATCAAAACACGATAATTTGCTAGAAGCGCATCGTGAGCTATGGAAAGGGAATGGAGATATGGCGGGATATAGTAAGGATAGCTTGACTCGTATTACGCAAACTCACTTCGATGTCGTATCGTGCCAGGCTTGTCATATTAATGGTAAGAAAAGTAGAGGAACTCCAATTCAGTTACTTTTCCGTTATAGAGTGGCAGAAAATAATCTAACGACTATGGTGCCTTATAACCCAAGAATACGTAGTTACTGGAAAGATAAAAACGGTCAGCGTGTCTTATCCAGAGAAGAGATTGGCTCGGTCTATAAAAAGGGTGAGGATGCGGAAGGTAATCTTTTTGGTTCCATCATTGATCCTATAAGTGGTAAGGAATTAGGTAAGGTCACTGCAACTCAAGGTCGTCATGGCTTGAGTTATGGTAAGCCTGAGTCTTATGAGAGTTTTATGGCCTTAAAAGGAGCTTATGATAATTTAATGCGTATGAAGGGTCATGATAATTCTGATATGGCTGAGGTCTTAACAGAATCAACAGCCTTTATTATTTCTCATAATACACGTCCTTCACCCGATTCCGTACAGTGTGAAGAATGTCATGCGCGGAAGCAAAGTGGTGCATTTAGTGCATTGGTTTCACCTGAGGGCATTATGGGTAAAGCAAATGTTAAAACGATCAGGACGATTCCTGATGCACGTTTAGTCGCTGAAGGGCATTATATTCTGGACATGGCGTATATGAAGATTCAGCCTAACGGGGATGTCACGGTTAATGTGGATGATATTTTGTATGAAACCAAAATTGACCCCTTTATGACGCGTTTGAGAAATTCGAGTGCGAGTGAGGTCACGGGTGAGTTCAGAAAAGTCGACAAAGCAACTATATTGGCTGAAGCTGGGCCGGAAATGTCGGCACTCATGTCTCCGGGTCTACCAAGTGATAATACTTTCTTCTTCCAGATCAATAAAGGAGGCTATTCCTTAAGAGATATGGTGGCAATTATTGATGCGAATACTGTCAATAATATTCTGTTCCCAACTTACCGAGGTGCTTTAGGTCTGGTTATTGGTGCTGAAAGTGCTGCGCAAGGAATTTTAGATGCACGAGGGTCTGGTAAATTACGTTCTGATGTTTTTTACTTTGATGTTCGAGATGCCGCTAAAAAGCATGTTGAGAACTTTAATGGCGCGGAGATGTTTGTCAAAGCAGCCTATAAAGGAAGCAAGACATCGCCAAACGGGGTTAATATAGTGGTGGCTAACTGGGACTTGACGCAAGTCAAAGCACTGGATGCATCCAATATATTGATGGTTTCTCCTGCTAAGGAAGAGGGTGAAGGTTATGTGTTTTTCAAAACAACCGAGCCTGGCTATTTTATTATTGCTGATAAATAACAGCTAGTTAGCTTTAAACCGCCTGAGTTTTATTATCAGGTATAAAAGAGAAAGGGGGAGTGATTTTATCACTTCCCCTTTTTTTATGGTTTCAATCTATGCTGAGCAGCAACTGCAACGCGTGGCTATTATTAAAAAAGGGTACTTTTCGAAGGAAAAGGACCGCGGACGCTTAAACCTTGAAAAATTGAACTAAGAATAAAGGTAACTCTTGAATAACAAATTCATAACTCATTGAAAAACTAAACCATTTCAACATCCTTTAAAATAAGGTCAAACCCCATGTCAGCAGCTTTTTTCTTCAAATTATTGATAGTGCGCTCTTGGTATAGTTTCTCATAATAATCCTGACCTTTATCAACATACTCTGTTCCATTCTTTAGCATGCTAAAAAATGTACACGCTAATTTAGTGCAGTTGCTGTAATCGCTTTTGGTGCGCCCAATCGGGTTCGTTGACGTCGCCAATAGGTACCCAGTGTACTTTTTGAGTTAAGTAATCCAAAAGCAGCCAATCGAAAAGAGGCGGCAGCACGATTAGCTGACGGCTTTGTTTTACCACTGAGAATTTTACCGCCTGTCACTTTATTGCCAGGGCTTAATCCCAACCATGAACAAAAGTGCTTTTCTGTTGGCCATGAACTAATACCTGCCCCTGTTTCAGAGAGAATTTTTAATACGCTACTCTCGTTTAATCCATCTATGCGAGTCAGATTAACTCCTGTCATCTGATGCAATTCGCCTCTGACATCAAATTTCGGTGTGTTTTTGCTTTTTGACTTTTTTGATGGCGGCAGGTCTTTTTTGTCGCCTTTGGTATCCATTTTGTCTAACTGCTTTTGAATCACTTCATCACAGTCAGCTGTTTTGGTTTGGTAAATATCGTAAAGTTCAACGGATTGTCTTAAGGAAAATAGGTGTTCTTCACGGTAATGCCCTTCAAGTGACGCCGCAATGGTCTTTTTATCCGTTTTGCAACGACCATCTCGATAGGTTGTTAAGACGACAGGGTCGCGTTCTCCTTCAAGTATACGTCGAATGATTTTCATACCTGTCACACCATTAATATCACTGACCACATTATCCAGCAGTAAATTCATTTGACGTAAGGCTTTTTGCATACGACGAATCTGGTCTGATGATTGCTGCGTCATTGACTGTATCATTCATTGCCTCCGCGCCACGCTTGGCATGGGGAAAGAAATGTGTCCATTGATCATTGGAAGTTCCATTTAGCCAATGGCGCTTACCGGTTATATTAATGCCGGTTTCGTCTGCATGAATACACGGGGATCCGACTAAGTGCTCTTTACTGATCGCTTCAAACTCAGCCAATTGCTCATAAGCCTGTTTATTGAAATTATAGATTGAGCCTTCGCTAATCGGCATGCCTAATTGATCGGTGACATATTCCTGAATTCGATTGTAAGGTAATAACGGGTATTGCGATAGATAAACGATATGGGTTTTTATCCCATTGCCATATTGCGCTGCCTTAGTAATATTACCTGGAAAAGGGGCGATAAAACATTGTCCTTTTTCATTGATCAATCGTTGCGCCTGATATTCAGTCACGCCCCGTGAAATATCAATATCGAATACCTGACGTGTTTCAAAGCCATCTTCTGTGTATTGCCCTTTTGGTAAGGTGCTGCGGTCAAGGGTGATCACCTCGATTTCATCCGGGTTTTCTATTTTTTGCAGTGTCGTACCGACATGCGACTTTTGGCCACCTGGAGGTTTGTCTGATTTTTTGCGACTGCCATTTTTACGGTTGGGATCGCTTGCGGGTGGTTTGCTGCTGTTTTTACTGTTTAGCGTGACTCGATTTAATAACACCGTCACTAATAATAGAATCATTTCCAGTGCTGATTTGAGCGCAGGCGATATGTCATGCTCAGCCTCAAGTAACTGCTGTGTATTTTTGACTGCAGACTCAACATCAATGTGATCTATTTTCAACGGGAAACCTGTATTTCTATAGGGACAGGTCTATTATTTCATGGGGTTTAAATCCCGATTTTTCCTCGTCATACGCGGTTTTTAGACGATTAAAAAAGCTGTTCATGGTCGTGTCAGCATTTAAAACGCACTTTGCGACTAACGATAACGATAACGATAACGATAAAGACAGAGGTAATAAACAGCCTATTTGATCTCGGGTATGCAGGTGACTTAAAAAACACAACAACGGGCTAAAACCCTGTCAAGACCTTTTTTAATTATTTACGCTGAGTAGTTACGAATAAAGCAAGGCAAATGCCTTGTGTTTGTCAGGCAGTTGAGGCATTTAGCCTGCTATTAATTAATTAATTAGAGAAGTTTGCGATCAGCTATTTTTGTTTCAAAATATTTTATTTTTTAAGTTATTGAATTATAATATTATTTTTAATAAGTACACATGAGTTATTTATAAGTATATATTTATGGCATGGATTCTGCTTTCTATATTGTGTTGGTATTGATGTAGGGACTGTATCATTATCAACAGAGGGGATTTATTCGAGAGAGTATTTTCCTGTTTGACTGGACGTTAAACTGATTAGGAGTGGCGCAAAAGGACCTGCGTTAGATATGGATTTTCATTAAGGATAGTGCGGAGCAGGATGCTCAATGCAGGGATTAAGGATCTGTTTAGGAAAGCAGTATAGGCAAGGAGGCAAAGGATTGCCGAATCAAAGCGAAGGGATAAACTTTGGCTTTTTAGGATAATAAAGGAAATAAGGAGTTTTAATAGGGAATAAGGGAGCAAAGTATAGTGCAGGGATGCAAGGCAAAACGGTTTTACAAGGAAGCCTTAGCCAAAATGTCTAACTTAAGGTTTGATAAGGATATCTTTAGGGACGCTAGTTACTAGGATAGTTATTTTGTTAAACATGGGACTTATCATTCTCGCGAATTCTCGCTTGTGAGAGTCTATTTTCTTGGGGAGCGCCTGTGGTTTAGGCGCTCCTTTTGTCGTTTTGAGGGAAGGTAATTTAATGAAAAAAGTAGGTGATTTAAGTGAGAGTACGGAAAGTGATGAATCGATAACACGCCTTAATCAAAGCATGCCTTGGTTGTTTGGCGCGGGTATCGCGGCAGGGCACTTGTTAACAGCATCGAGCTGTACTCTTCCACAGCAAGGGCGTTGTGCTGTTTGTGGTGGGTGTGTGGTGGCTTTAGGATCACTGGTCGGTTGGGCAATGGTAAAAAAACGTCAAGGCGACGACTTTTATAATCAGTAAGGCTGAAAAATTTATTTGCATGAAGGCAGTTCCTCTTTTTTTATCAGCTGTATTGTTATTGCCTATATCCCGTGCGAATAGCGCCTGGAACTGGAATGGTACTGTAAAGGCAAAAGTTCAAGGCGATAATCGTTATACTCGTTACACGGATGATTCCCAGGTTTTTGGTGAAGTTTGGGGTAGTTTTGTCGCATTTGATAATGAAAGTTGGCGGGCATCCTTGGACTTTGTTGCCAGACAGAGTAGTTTATTTGGCTTTGAGGGCGATATTTACCAACTCGTTATTGAAAAACAGATAAAGCAATGGGATACCACAATACAGGCTGGGCGTTTTCAACGTTCGGATAGTTTAGGGTTTTATAGTCTGGATGGTGTCTCGGTGCGCTATCAATTACCTGACCAGGGTTTAACATTTAATGTGTATGGTGGTAGACCAACACGTCAGGAAGATGTACGTTCTGTTAAAGGTGACTGGCTTTATGGGCTTGAGTTAATGAGTAATCAACAACTCGATTGGGATAATAAAATATTGCCGATTAAAACCTGGTTGTTTCGTTTTGGCTTTCAGCAATTTCATGATGAGCATACTTCAACCCGCTTAACGATGGCTAATACCATCGAAGGGCAGTTTGAAAACAGTTTTTTACATGCCTATGAACTTGCTTTCATGGCAACTTTGGAGACGAATACGGGAGTTTTTGAAGAAGTATACAGTAGCTTATTGCTGGATATCACTGAAGCAAGCCGCATTCGTGTCAGCTATTCATTGTATGAGCCAAAAGACCCTTACCCTACGTTTAAAGAACAGTTTTACAGTGATTATCATCAAGGACGTCAGGATCTATTAAGAGTTAGTTATGACCAGGACCTGAGCGAGACATTTTCCTATCATATCGGCGGTAAGCGGGCAGCCAGAAATGAAGGGGAAGATATTGGTTACGGGTTTGATGCGGGTGTGCGTAGCAATTATTTCAGAAATTTCGTACTCAGTGGCGATTTTTATATGCTTGAATTTGGGACTAGTAGTAGTTATAACCTGTACTTCAGTTCTGAATACTCTTTAACAAGAAAATCTTTACTGGTGCTGGATCTTGCTTATTCATTGGATGAGAGCCCTCTTTATGGCCAGAATAAAGCAGCTGGAACGCAATTGAGCTATCGATATAAATTATTCAGTGATGTTTTTATTGATATATCGGGCAGTTACATAGTTAATTCCCGTTTAGATAACGAATATCTGGCAGGCTTGCAAGCAACCTGGTATTTCGATAATTTTCAGCCAAAGGCTAAGTTGTAATGCGTTGGATTATTTATAGTGTGTTGTTGTCTTTGAGTATTGTCTGCGTTGCGGCTGAACAGCCCTTTATTCCCACTGTACCAGGCCAGGAAAAGCAGAGCCAGGACCAGGCAGATCAAAAGAAACAAGAAACCTGGTGGGAAAAGCGTGATGAGCGTAGTGATATTTATTATCCACATAAATTGCATTATGAAGTGATGGAAGAGGAAGGTGATAGTTGCTTGTTATGCCATGCTTTTCAGAAAAATGATGAACATGATGAAACCAAACGCAAACCGCTAAATACGATTGCCAATGAGCCACTAGAGGCAATTTGCCATGATTGTCATGTGACTGAATTACGAGGTCCGTGGCGTTGTGATCTTTGTCATGATGACCCCAAAAAAATCTGGCCAGCTGATCATAACTCTGGCTACATTCAGAATCACCAGGAAGATAGTAAGCAAGGGACAGCGATATGTGAAACTTGTCATTTAGACCAAAAGTTTTGCACGGATTGCCATTTCCGACGGGATACGCTCAATCGATCTTATCATCCTTTAAATTATATTAATCGACATGGTTTAGAGTCGCGCATGATGCCTGCTGATTGTGCACAGTGCCATAACTCATTTTATTGTCGGGATTGTCATAATCAATAATTATGCATAAATATCGTTCATTATTTCTCGAGCTGTTTTTATTTGCGAGTTTGCTAATGGCTAGTCAAACGCTTTATGCGCGTGATGTTTCACTGGAAAATAACCCAATTTTATTAACTCAAGCCCATGGGGGTGACGGCAGTGCCTGGGGGCAAAGTGATTGTGCTGCCTGTCATGTAAGGCGCAATATTCACCGGACTGCTCCAAAGATACGCGACATCGTTTTACAAACCGGTTATGCAAGTTGTACGGGATGCCACGGTCAGAATGGAACGTCAGCGGCAAGAGAGTGTGCGATTTGCCATAATTCTGAGTTGTTACCTAAAAATCCGATTATGAACGAGATCAAAAACCATAATTTTAACGTTGATAAAGACAGTGCTCTAGCTGATTCGGAATGTATCGCCTGTCATGATCGCTCTGATATGGATGGCAAATTTGAAGCCAGTGTGGATTTAACACACTACGTCAATCAGCAGGGGCTGGATTTACCGTACAGTAACCAAACCGAGTTTTGCTTGCGTTGCCATAATCAAGATAAACAGCAGCCAGGTTATGAAATGGCGCCACGATTTTTGCGTGATCCGCTGGTTATGATGGAAAAAAATTATCGATATATTGATAAGCATGGCTATCCTAAAGGGAGTGGGGAGCGTACCTATGCGGGTTTACGAGACAGTGGATATCAATATGGCACCTTAGTGGAATGTACTGACTGCCACGCAATGCACGGCAGTCATAATGAAAAATTGATCATTGATCGAAGTGATACAGGCGCTTTTTTATTAAACCCGCAAGTGCGTAAGCAACCGGTTTTTATTGATGTAGAAAAGGGCAACTATGCGCAACATTGTGTTGTATGTCATGAGTCAGAGTTCCAGGTAGAAGAAACAGATGAAGATACCGGTAATGGATTGAGTGGTGTGCATCAGGTCGGTGGGTCTTGTCTCGATTGCCACGTGCATGGCATGGCTGTACAAACAGGGCTTTAAGCGTGCTTAATCAAATTTTTCGCTTTTTTATCTTCTTTGGTTTCGCAACGGTTTTGTGTGCAGAAGATAAACCTGAATTACCGCCTTTTCATCATATTGTCGGTGTTAAACCATCAAAAGCGATAAAGGTGTCAGAGAAATTTGAATTAGGTGATGAGGGAGAATTAATTTGTGCCACTTGTCATGGACTAAAGGATATTGATAAAACACCTGTTGAGAAAGTAGACAAAAATTCAGCAGATTTTTTGGTCGGTGGCAGTTATCGACGTATTACCGGCTTTTGTTATCGCTGTCATGATGAGGAAAAAACGCAACGTGACAATATTCATGTCATGCTGGATTCGCAAGGTGAAATTAAAAAGAAAAATTGTACTTTTTGCCACGAAGAAGTGCCAGATCGGGATAAAAAACTAAAGCTTTCAGAACTAAAGTTACGTGTGTCGATGCAGAAAATTTGCTATGGCTGTCATCTGAAAGATCCTCATTTTAATTCTGTCGAACACCAGGTTAAGCCCGCGCAAAAGGAAATGCTGGAACGTATTCAAAAGCACAGTAAAGAATTGAATATTCTGGTGCCGCTTAGCGAAAAAGAAGAAGTTATTTGTATCAGCTGTCATACACCCCATCAATATGGGGTGATTGATCCTGAAAAACCAGCGGGTAATCAAGTCGTTATTGAGGATCTGGAAAAGGGCATAGAGTATGAAGAGCACCCCTGGAATGAGGTGTTTTCAGCTGATAAAGATGTGCGCCTAGAAGCGTTTAATCAGCGACATAATATGAATGTTCAATTCTCTTATCAGCGTATAACTCAGGAGGCTTTATTACGTTTGCCTGCTAAGGATGGTCAATTGTGTCTGGTTTGCCATGATTTTAAAGATTAAAAAAACAAAAAATAAGGAAGCGTGATGCAAGTCATAAACGATATTAAAGCAATCCCTAAAGTTCAGAAGTACCGATATTTTCTGATAATTCTAGCGAGTGCGAGTATGCTCGGCCCCCTGGCTTTTTTGCCACAGTTAGTGGGTAGCGATGATTTGTGTGGTTCTTTATGCATGCGCCGCTTTTATTTATATTTCCCAGGCATGAGCTGGGAAGATTTTTTTGTGCATGTGAATGCAGCTGCAATCGGGGTGATGGCATTTAGCCTGATTATGCTGACGACTTTATTTTTTGGACGGATGTGGTGTGGTTATTTATGCCCAGTGGGTGGTTTGGCTGAATTAAGCTCACGGATGTTGAATGATCGCTGGAAAATTGAATTTCGTTCTTTACCTCAGGTGCAGATTCGTTACGGTTATTTTGGTTTTTTTCTAGTAGCTATGCCGGCCTTAGGTATCAGTGCCTGTAGTTTGTGTAATTTCATTACCATCCCTCGATTAATAGAAGCCATGAGCGGTGAGTACCGAGGCATGGTTTTTCTGGTTTCGAGTGTTGGTCTGGTGAATCTGGGTTTATTGCTACTACTAGGTGTCTTTGCCAGTAAAGGCAGAGCGTACTGCCAGTTTATGTGTCCCATTGGAGCAGCAGATGGTCTTGTGAACCGTATAGGTGCTAATTTTCCGTTTGCACGCCGTATTCGGGTAGCAAAAGAGCGTTGTACTGGCTGTAATATTTGTGCGCGTAATTGTATGTGTGGAGCCATTAAGATGGTTGATAAAATTGCCACTGTAGATCAAGTCTCATGCATGTCTTGTCATGAATGTGTTGATGTCTGTGACTGGAACGCTCTGGCATGGACAACACCACCTAGCCATAAAGTGAATGAACCCAAACGCATTAAGAAGAATACTGAGATTTTTCCATTACCTAATTGGCAGGCGGTACATTTTGATCCTGGCAAAGCAAGCGAAACGAAAGCTGGACCGGTCGTTAGCTGGGTGAGTATGGTCAATGCGATGATTTTACTAACCGTCATATCAATTGTGATTGTTGGTTCCTTTTTATAATAATAAGTGGATTAGGGTTGTCGTAGGAATGTTTCATTTTTTTTTATTCATATTGCTTTTCGTACTGGGTCACGAGCAGGTTTCTGCTAATTCACGATATAGTGACCCTGATGGTTGTTTGTCATGTCATGCTTATAAAGGGCTAGATTATATAGATGAATTTGGGGTGATGCGCAGTGCTACGATTGATAGTAGTCACTATGCGAGTTCATTACATGGTGGTGTGCCGTGCAAGGATTGCCATCGAGAGGTGGTTGATTATCCGCATGAGGTAGAAAATACGGAAGCTGACTGTAGTGACTCTTGCCATATTGAAGAGCCTTCGGAAGGGGTTAAATACTCGCATGATATTATTCATGAGGAAATGGATAAATCAGTTCATGCAGGGGGCTGGTTTAAAGGTCTGACCGGGGGTAATCGACTGGAAGAAATTGAAACCGAACAAGATCCTTCTTGTCGTCGCTGTCATAGTAATACCCTCTATATTGCTGAAACACAGTTAGAGCAATTCAAAGTGGATTTTGATCATGCCGAAACCGAGTGTGGTAATTGTCATCAAGGCCAGGCCTGGATGGGGCAATTTGGGGGGCATATTTTAAGGAGACTGGTAGGGCGACGCTGGAATAATCAGGAAAATAACGATATGTGCATTGCCTGCCACGGTGATTTGGATAAAATGCGTGATGTTGAACAAGAAGACCCAGAGACTTTAGAAAAACACCCGCCAAGTGATCGCTTCGTACATAGTGCAGACAGCTATACCAAGACACTGCATGGGCGTTTAATCGTCGATGGTTCCGCGTATGGTGCTTCGTGTATCGATTGCCATTCACCTGAAGGCTGGAAGCATGAAATACGTGCATTAACTGACCCTCAGTCTGCATCACATCCAGATAATTTACCGGAAACTTGTGGTCAATCGGATTGTCATGGCTATACTAAAAAACCGGGTAATGAAGGTTTTACCCTGACCGATATGCATGACATGTCATTACTTAGCTTAACGCGAATGGATAAGCCGTTTCAGACAGAAGCCTTGTTTGAATCTAAGTGGTTCTGGAGTAGTTGGCCATTGCTATTGGGTGGATTGGCTTTTGCACTATGTAGTGCAATTTGGTGGCTAGGTTTTCGTCATGCCAAGAAAATTATTCCCATTGTCGGTGGTAATCGTTTTGAGCGCGTTATGATAGGGCGTAAACCAAAAGCGAAGCGTAAGGCTGCAGCGAAAGGTGCCGCAGTAAAAAAAGTGCCTAAACCGAGAACCGAGGTGCCTGATAGGACAGTTAAAGCTGAAACTGGGGCTGCTGAAGTACCAGGTGATACAGAGCAAAAAGAAAAGCCAGGAGCTTCAGGTGAAAACAAGACTAAACAGCTAAAACCTGATAGTGATCAAGAAGGTAAGGAGGGGTAACATGGTTAGTAGAGTATTATTCGTCATGCTGCTATGCAGTATCTCACATGTTTTATTGGCTGAAGGCTTATATCTACAAACGGTAAACAATACCAAGTTGACTGAAAAGCAGAGACAGAAATCACTCAAGAAAGTCAAAGAACATAAAGAGATTGTTCTAAAAGGGGAGTTGGAAGTTCCTCCGTTTCATAAGCGCGGTAAAGAAGATGCTTCTCTGGGAAATAGCTTTTGTACAACGTGTCATCTTTCCCCACCCCATACAAAAAGTATACGCAGTCGTACGTTTATGAATATGCATACTCAGTATATTGCTTGTGAAACCTGTCATTTTCGACCTGAGAATGTACAGTTAAGTTATCAATGGCAAGACACCCGTGATGCGAGTGTTGTTACGCCCAAGTCAAAATTATTTCGTCAGGCTGTGGAAGCTGAGAAGAAGACCAAGAGCTTACCTGCAAAAAAAATGATCACCAAAGATACTTATGTGATTAACCCTTTTTATAAGATCACTCCGTATTATCAGCAGCAAGCCATTGGTTTGCGTAACGATAACGCGTTTACAGAGGAAACCAAAAAACTTTGGCAGCAAGAAGGGGGTGCTTTGGAACAAAAGGCAGAGCGCAGGGCTATGATACACGCCCCTTTAACTGAAAAAGGACCAAAGTGTGAGGCTTGCCATAACGAGAAGGATCCGTTACTTGATCTTGCTGAGTTAGGAGCGACAAGCTATCAGCTAGAAAAAATTCAGAATAATATTGTGACTCAGTTTTTTAGTCGTTATAAGGATGAAGAACAGCGTATCCGCATTATGAATTTATTAAAATAATGTTGAGTAACTTAAAAAGTAAGGTCGTTTTTCAAACCCTGGTAAAGAGTAGCTTTCACTTGTTTTTAACGCCGTTTGTTTTTTTTTGCAGGCTGTGGGCGACAATGTGCCTTTTATTGCTATCAACGCAAGCTGTCTCCGCCGCTCAGCAAATTCCCGTTGCAAAAAAGCGTATAGAAATTCAGTCGAATTTCAACCAGCCTAGTGATATTATCAGTGACGCACAAGGCCTGCTTTATGTATTAGACGGATTGAATTCGCGAATTGTTGTTTTATCAGATGAAGGTCAATTAGTACGAGAGATAAATACTGCTAAGACTAAACATCACTTCGACCGGGCAATGGCATTAGTTATTGATAACACGGTGTTATACGTTGCAGATACGTTGCAGCATAAGATCAGCCGTTTTTCCTTACAGGGAAAATGGTTAGGAGATTTTAATTTAACAGCACCAGAGCCACTAGAAGCAGAAGATGATTCAGAAACGAAAGAGACTAAGCAATCGAAACGTTCACCCGCATTACCCGAGCCTGTCTCTCTTCTGATTCGAGAGAATGAACTGATTTATGCAGACCGCCGTTGGCATCGTATCTGTTTTTTAGAATTACCGGATGGAAAAGAAAAATACTGTGTAGGTGAGCGCGGTGAAATGGAGGGACAGTTTCAATTCCCGTTTCAAATTGCACAAGATCGGGATGGCTATTTGAATGTTGTCGATGTGCTGAATGCCAGGGTGCAAGTGTTCGATCGAGGTGGTCGTTATTATTCGCAAACAGGTCGTTTTTCTCTGGATAAAATGTACCGGCCTAATGGTAATGTTTTTGATGCACTGGATTATCAATATATAAGTGATAGTTATTTAGGGACGATCAGTCTTTATTATCAAGGCCGTTTTTTAGGGCTATTACAGGATAGGACCGGAAAAGTTATTAAATTCACCACACCGTCTCGATTATTTTACGATCCCTCTGGATATCTCTATGTAGTAGATTCTCAGGCTAATCTAATACAAAAGATAGAACTTGGCTATCAGGCTTTGGCCTCGCTACCTGAACAACAAGAAGAAGTTTCACGTAAGAACTGTGTCACCTGTCATTTTAGCTGGGGAAATGATGATAAAGTTATGAATATGCGCGATTCTGAGAGCGTTTTGCCCGTCGCGTCGGTCAATATGTGTTACAGCTGTCACCACGGAGCGGTACTAGATTCCCGGCAAGCGATTCCCTTCGGTCATCAACATCCTACTGTTTATGACGCGCAAGAAAAAAAACAGGCGTATTACAAAGAGCCCTTGCGTAAGGATGAAATCCCCGAATTATATCCACATAGCGATAAAAATGACCTAAGTTGTACGAGTTGTCATACGCCGCATAATGATAATGAGCAGCCTCAATCTTTATATGGGGAAAACCATAATGCCTGGCTACGAGGAACGGATTACGGTAGTGATCAGTGTGAGGCCTGCCATGAGAAAAATACTAAAAAATCGGGCAGGGAAGATGCCAGACAATTTGGTTTGAACCACCCTTTGGGTGTCAAAATGCATAAACCTGAGAAGAAAACGCAGCATTTATCCACCGATGATCCACATTTACAAAAAGGGTTGCCCAAAATTTTGCAAGCGGGTGGCGGTGTTTTGGCCAAAGACGATGCAATCGTTTGTCAATCCTGTCATCAAGTACATGAAGGCGAGACCAAAAACTTACTGACTCAGACTGATAAAAATGGCGCGCTTTGTGCCAGTTGTCATAAACGTCAGGCCCCTAAGGATGAAAAAGCGGCACGGAAAGCCGGGGTTCATCCAGTGAATGTTGAGCTGGAAGAACCGGTTGAAATCCGTGGCGTAAAAGTTGAAACAGTACAATGTTCAAGTTGTCACAGTGTACATAAAGGATCTCTGGAAACTGCTTTATATCCAGATAAAATAAAAGATGCTGAAAAATTATGTATCGATTGCCATGAACGGCAACATGCCAAGGATGAAAAAGAAGCGGCTAAAAAAGGCATTCATCCGATGAATCTTGAGTTAGATGAGGCGGTAAAAATTGAAGGGGTAGAGGTAAAAAAGATCGGTTGTTTAAGCTGTCATGCTGTGCACTCAGGAAAGCCTAACACACCTTCATTACTGCAGGATCACCGTAATGGCGAGTTGTGTGAGAACTGTCATGCTGGCAAGCAGCGGTTGATCGGGACGGATCATGATTTTCGCGTCAGTGCGGATGAAACGCAAAACCAGCAGGAAGAAACAGCGCATCAATCAGGTGCCTGTGGAGTCTGTCATACTTTACATCGGGGTGAAGCAAAAAGCCTATTCCTGTCATCGGTTATAGACACTGAGGTACAAGAGCGAGACAAAACAGCCCCCGGTCTTAAGATAGATGAGATGTGCATGAATTGTCATCAAAAAGAAAGCATAGGTAAAGATAAACTAATCGAGTTTTACGGGCACCCTTATCAGGATATGGTCTTACGTTCTGATGAAAAAGTAATGCCTTTAGTAGAAACCCATCATGAAGAAATCTCTGAATTAGGTGCGATAGCGTGTATTACTTGTCATGACCCGCATAGCTGGAAGCCTTTAAAAGATCAGGAAGAAAAAGATTATCCAGTTCTAGATTATAAAAAACAGGAAAATATTGAGGGTGATATTAGCAATAGTTTTTTACGTCATAAGGGCGTAGAGAAAACTTTCTGTGTTGATTGTCATGGTATCGAGGCCTTGCCTAAATACAAATATTACCATCACGAAGATAAAGTACGCGGGATTGGAGTAGATTACTTGAAGTAATCCGAGGCCTAAAGTTGTAATTTTATGATTATTTTAAATGAATCTAAAAAGGCCTAGTTTAGTATAACGGCCGCAACTTTTCTTAAAATGAACCCCGAAGTTTTAAGGCGTAAAGCAAAGTCTCAAGAAGTCCCAAGCCGAAAAGCAGGTAAACGCTGGATATTTATCAAAGAACACCTTGCAGATTGGGTAAGCGGGCGTTATCCTGAACATAGGCAAGACCTGCGAGTAATTGACTGTGGCAAGAAACCTACGGAGGAGCACAGCATATGTCAATCTACACGCGGGAGACACTTGGAGGATGCAATTCACCACAACAGACGGCGTGCGGTACAACGCTCTGCGAGGACTAAAATAAAACAGGAGGCACAAGAGTTACACGATCAACTAAAGGCCGAAGCATGGCGGGTTAAAAACTTGGGAAGTAACCCCCGGTACACCTGGCAAGAAGCAGTAATAAGATGGCTAAATGAGCAGTCACATAAAAAAGTATCAGAGATGATAAAAAACATCTTAGGTGGCTAAACGCTTATTTGCATGATAAAGCGCTTATTGAAATAAATAAAAATGTTATTGATCAACTAAAACAAGCAAAACTTGAAGCCGGGGTAAAGAATGCCACGGTAAATAGAATGCTTACCTTGGTCAGGTCAATTTTAAATCGTGCAAAAGATGATTGGGAATGGGTTGATAATACGCCAACAATTAGACTGTTACCTGAGCCGCAAAAGCGGGTAAGGTGCTGACTAATGAAGAAGCGGGGGCGATTATTGAAGGAATTACCTGATCATCTTGAAGCAATGGCACGTTTTTCTTTAGCGACGGGGTTAAGGGAGTCTAATATTACCGGCCTACTGTGGGAGCAATTAGATATGCAAAGACGTTGTGCCTGGATTCATACAGACCAGGCTAAATCAAAAAAGGCTATTGCTGTTCCTCTTAATGATGAAGCTATCATTGTGATTCGTGAGCAAATTGGTAAAAATAAAACTCATGTATTTACGTACAAGGGTAAACGAGTATCAAGGGCGAATAATCACGCATGGCAAAAGGCATTAATCAGGGCAGGTATTAAAGATTTTCGCTGGCATGATTTGCGGTATACATGGGCAAGCTGGCACGTACAGAATAGTACACCTATTCATGTATTGCGAGAATTGGGTGGCTGGGCTGATTTGTCTATGGTGTTGCGCTATGCTCATTTATCAGGTGAACATCTAAGAGAGTATGTGAACAATGCAAAGTCTGAGACAAATTTACTACACTGTGATTTTGAGCATAAAAAAGGCCGTAGAAGAAAACCTCTACAGCCTTTATTTTATTTAGCTTTAGCGTGGTGCCCAGGGGCGGAATCGAACCGTCGACACGAGGATTTTCAGTCCTCTGCTCTACCGACTGAGCTACCTGGGCTCGCTAAAGAACGGCTATTATTCCAGCTATCCCTGTTACCGTCAACACTTTTTGATCATATTTTAAAGTAATGATTCTATCTTATTGATTAATAAGTTATTTTATATAGATCACTCGGGTATTATTAATTGGTTTGTGATATGTTGCCGGGTAAGGAATTATAAAACTGAACGGGGTGTTATTTATAGTATAATTGACAAATTTTAATTTATTTAGAGTTCGGACACAATGTCAGAGATCAAAAAGGTAGTTTTAGCTTATTCGGGTGGGTTAGATACTTCAGTTATTTTGAAGTGGTTGCAAGATGAGTATTCTTGTGAGGTAGTGACATTTACAGCAGATTTAGGACAGGGAGAGGAAGTCGAACCGGCACGTGAAAAGGCTAAATCTTTGGGTATAAAAGAAATTTATATCGATGATATGCGCGAAGAATTTGTACGTGATTTTGTCTTTCCTATGTTTCGAGCGAACACTATCTATGAAGGGGAATATTTATTGGGTACGGCAATTGCACGTCCGCTTATTTCCAAGCGTTTAATTGATATTGCTAATGAAACGGGGGCGGATGCTATTTCGCATGGCGCGACGGGCAAGGGGAATGACCAGGTGCGCTTTGAGCTGGGTGCTTATGCTTTACGACCTGATATTAAGGTGATTGCGCCGTGGCGCGAATGGGATTTAAATTCCAGACAGAAATTGTTAGCTTATGCCGAGAAGCATGGTATTCCAGTGGAAATGAAGAAAGGAAAGGCTTCGCCTTATTCTATGGATGCCAATTTATTACATATCTCTTACGAAGGCGGGATTTTAGAAGATCCGTGGAGTGAGCCAGAGCAAAAAATGTGGCGCTGGAGTGTGTCGCCAGAAAATGCGCCTGATATCCCTACATATATAGAATTGACCTATGCTAAAGGCGATATAGTTGCGATAGATGGTGTGCCGCATTCGCCTGCCGAAGTGCTGGAGAAATTAAATAAAGTCGGTGGTGATAATGGTATCGGCCGCTTAGATATAGTGGAAAATCGTTATGTCGGTATGAAAGCGCGCGGCTGTTATGAAACGCCAGGTGGTACTATTATGATGCGTGCGCATAGGGCGATAGAATCATTGACTCTGGATCGTGAGGTCGCGCATCTAAAAGATGAATTAATGCCTCGTTACGCTACTATGATTTATAACGGTTACTGGTGGAGTCCAGAGCGACAGATGCTACAGACGATGATTGATCAGTCGCAGTTAACCGTTAACGGCAAAGTGAGCTTGAAGCTTTATAAGGGGAATGTTGATGTTGTCGGCCGTGTTTCTGATACGGATAGTTTATTTGATGAAGCGATTGCTACTTTTGAGGATGATGGTGGCGCTTATAACCAGCAAGACGCGGAAGGATTTATTAAGTTAAATGCTTTAAGAATGCGTATTGCAGCCAAACGACTAAAATAGTTTTGTAAAAAATCCCGCCGCGTTTCAATGGGAACGAGATTTTTTTTTCCAAACTTGTATAATGACAACGTTAGCAATTGTTTAAAGGGGAATAGGTTTGGTTTAATGAGCAACTTACGCAAAAATAATAAGAAGACTAAATCAGTGCGTAATTTGGCCGTTCTAAATTCAGCGACACAGTTAAGTGTGCTGAAAATGAACCGGTTAGTATTGGCTATGATTATAGGTTTGATGCTAGCCGTTATTTATATGGGTATGCTACTAATGCCTGAGGAAATTACCATCAAACAGCCAGCTGTTGCGGTAAAAGCTGCCGAGTTATATGACGTGCAGATGAACCCTGTTTTATCCGCCGAGGTCGATGCTTTAAAATCGCAATTAGTGGGCTTGGTTAGCGGCTCTATCGAAAGTAAGCTAAAGATTTTAGAAAAATCTTTACATAACGGGACGATTTCCGAGACGGGTCTGGATACGATCCGTGCTTTGCATGATGATTTAGTGGTTTTAAAAACCTACTCTGAAACTGGGGCGGGGCGATTGATAGTACAGAAATATTTGCAGCAACCCACCAAAAATGTGGAAACCATCGCTTTAGCTGAGCAGGTCTCGCAGCTTAAAGGCTTAGTGAGTCTTCTGATTACTTCGTGTGGACTGATGCTTGCAGTGATTGGCGGTGTCTGGGTGCGCAGGCAATATCTTCTAGAACATAGCCCAGATAAGCAGCAAAAAATATCCTAGGATTTTTAATCTCAGCCAGTCTTTCAGACATAAAAAAGCCGTTCCAGGAAAAACCTGAAACGGCTTTTTTGTATCTATTACTAAGAGCTTATTGAGACAGGTAGCTCCATACAGCATCAATAGCTTCATCTTCACTAAGACCTGCTTTTTTAACTGGACCAACTGCCATGATAGCATCCACTGCTTTAGGCATTCCGTTTTTACCTTCTTTCAAAGTAGTAGAAAAGTTTGCTTTTGTAAGGTCACCTGACTTAATCAGTGCAACTAATTGTGGATTAGAAGCAATATCATGACAGGCGCCGCAACCACGACCAAATGCGCGATCATAGATTTTTTTACCTACTTTTAAGTTCCCTGCTGATGCTTGGGCGCTTAAACCTAGTAGAGCAACTGTAGAAACAGCTAATAGTATTTTTTTCATTCTGATCTTTCCCTCTCGGTATTAATAAAACAACTACGCCTTTTTATTGAATAATTCAGTCAGACATAGTCTAGAAAAATTTAACTGTTAAATCATAGAGAATTTTGACATGTTTTTCAACTATTATTGTTAGTTTTTGTGTAACTACTCAGCGAAGCTGTGTAGTTCAATGAAATTATAAAGCAACTCCAGGCAACTTCTCCTCAAAGACTAGCGTCATTGCCTGAGTTGCACTTAGACCTTGTTTACGGCAAGTTGATAAATAACCTCTGACACGACAAAAGACCTCGGCACCCTGGGTGCTGCGAAAGCGGCCCGATATGTTCTGTTGAACTTTGGTCATACGAATCGAATTTTCAGCGGCATTATTGGTAAAGGGTACGTAGGCATTTATCATAAAGCTCAGTACGTCTGATGTGTCAATATTTTTATGGACACAAAATTACGCAGCTTTTGGCAGCATTTCGTAATCAGCAGGTGACATATAATTATTAGCTGAATGGCGCCTTTAGGAATGAGGGTTTATTTTGTTGTTTTCTTTTAAACAGGCGCAATGGCATAACTTCTAGTCTACTATAGTTGTGATATAGCGTAGCGGCCTGAAGTCAGCTCTACGGTTCATCTGGTTGAAACCATTTCAGTGTGTCGTGTAATGACACTACCGTGCCAATAATAAATAAGGTCGGCGCATGAACATTATGGCGTTTAAGCTTTGCGGACATAGTGTCTAGTGTTCCGGTAATTACTCTCTGGTTATGTGTCGTACCCTGCTGAATCAGGGCAATGGGTAAATTAGCTGCAGCGCCATGCTGAATCAGCGACTGACAAATTATCTCCAGACCGAGCAGCCCCATATAAATAACAATGGTTTGTCCGGGAGCGGCTAGCTGCTGCCAGTTTAGATTAACAATATTATTTTTTAAATGACCGGTTACAAAGGTGCATGATTGCGCATGATCTCTGTGGGTAAGGGGAATACCTGCGTAAGTTGCACAGCCTGAGGCGGCAGTGATACCCGGTACAACCTGAAAATTAATATTTTGCTCAACCAGCGTTTCAAGTTCTTCGCCACCGCGGCCGAAAATAAATGGATCTCCACCTTTTAAACGCACCACGCGTTTACCTTCTTTTGCCAGGCGGGCTAGTAATTCATTAATAGATTCCTGCGCTAGGCTATGATTATCACGTTGTTTGCCAACATATATTTTCTCCGCATCGCGGCGCACTAGCTCCATAATCTCATCAGATACCAGGCGGTCATAGACGACTACATCGGCTTGCTGCATCAGGCGCAATGCACGAAAAGTGAGTAAGTCAGCATCGCCAGGACCCGCACCCACTAAATAGACCTCTCCGGTATTGTCGAGTTGCTCAGAGGTATTAAATATCGCATCTTTAAGGCGCGCTTCAGCTTCGACTTCTTTACCGGAATAGAATAGCTCAGCGATTGACCCTTGCAGTATTTTTTCCCAGAAAATACGGCGTTGTGCAGGAGGGTTAACGTTTTCCTTAACCAGTGCCCGATATTTTTCAGCCAGTTTAGCCATTCTGCCAAAAGTAGGTGGGATAAGGCTTTCTAGTTTTGCGCGTAATATACGTGCGAGTACGGGTGATGCTCCCCCTGAAGAAACAGCCGCAATTACCGGTGAACGGTCAATAATTGCCGGTACAATAAAGCTACATAAGGCGGGGTTATCAACAACATTAACCGGTATATTGCCTTTATCAGCTGTTGCCGCCACCAGAATATTAATATCCGCTTGATTAGTCGCAGAAATAATCAGGCGCTGTTGCACAATATCATCAGGACTAAATTTTCTCTGCAGGATGTCTATATTTGGATTATTTGCGGCTAATTGACTAACGCTATTACTTATTTCAGGCGCTATCACGGTGATGTTTGCCCCAGCTTTAGCAAGTAATTCAATTTTTCGCGAGGCTATATCACCAGCTCCAACGACCAGGCAGTTTTTGTTTTTTAAATCAATAAATAAAGGGAAATATTCCATTGGGATGTATGGGTGTCTGTCTTGAGTTTGGCTGTTAGTAACGAGTTTTGCAGTTATGAATGTCTAGGCAGGTAAGCAGTCTTTATTTATTTTAGCTTCACACAAATTGGTTATATTGTTGTGCGATATGAATAATTCTCAGGGCCATGTGAATTCGTTTTAGCGAAGCTGTTGGTTTTTACTCGTCTTTTTCTGTCTTAAATTGGCAGCGCAGGTTGTCAGTGTAGTGCTATTATATGCGCTCTTTATAAAGCATGATGTAGAAAATTTAAAATTAGAATGATTGAATTTAATATTGAAGTAGATGCGGCTGGCTTACACTGTCCTTTACCCTTATTACGCCTAAAAAAAGCCTTGAAAGAAATGCAGTCTGGTGAAGTTGTGCGGGTCATTGCCACTGACCCGGCCGCGCATCTGGATTTTGGCGTTTATAGTGAACAAACAGGTCATGAAATTATCGAATACATTCGAGAAGATGATCAACAGATTTTTTATGTACGTAAAAAGTAATCTGCTTTTGGCTCTACTGTATTGTTAAATAAAGATGTCTATTATTTTTAGAGAGTACAGCAAGGTCATCTGGCAGAAAAAATGGTATTTCTTGCTGTGTATTATCGGACTCAGTAGCGCGACGATACTGGATTTTTATGTGCCCGTTTTATATCAGAATATTGCGAATGGACTAGCGGCTGACTATTCTCCTGCAACACATACCATGATGCTGCATAATTTGTTTCTGATTGCTGTATTTTATGCCGGTGTTTGGTTATCCTGGCGGGTGCTGGAAATTGGTATTATCCCGGTCGATGGAGGGGGTGTCAGCCTGCTCGAAAAGCGCTGTTTTGATGTGTTAAAAAAGCAGCAATATATTTTCTTTGAAAACAGTTTTTCCGGTAGTCTGATTAAACAAGCGAACCGCTTTTCCCGGTCTTTTGAAATTATCATGGACTGGTGTCTGTTTCAGTTCTTTCAAAACATTCTAGCTATTAGCATAGCCTTTATTCTTTTTTATCAACAGCAGCCGGAATTTGGCCTGTATTTTCTTGCCTGGGTCGTTATATACCTGATCTGGAATATTGGCTTTTCCTGGTGGAAGCTAAGATTTGACGAAGTTGTTGCCAAAGCAGATTCTAAAGTAAGCGGTGTTTATTCAGATGCGATCAGCAATATCTTTATCGTTAAAAGTTTTGTCCTGGAAGATATCGAACAGCAACGTATTGATCAGGCTTCTGATAATGTGTATCAATGCAAGAAAATAGCTTGGGTTTTAATGTTTATTTCTTTTGCTGTACAAGGATTGATGATCTTTGCCATTGAGCTATTGTTAATGTATTTGATGATTGGCAAATGGAAAATGGGTAATTTCCAGGTGGGGGAATTTGTATTATTTCAGTCCATTCTATTAATGTTGATTCAGCGTCTGTGGGAATTCGGGCGTAATTTACGCAATTTCTTTACGGCATTGGCTGATGCGATGGAGATGAGTGAGGTGTTTAAAAACACGAATCTGGAAGTGGACGCTCCACAGGCTAAAGCGCAGAAAATTTCTCTAGGAAAGATTAGTTTTAAGAGTATCAACTTTGCTTATCTGGGGCATAAACCTTTGTTTGAGGATTTTTCTCTGCATATCAAGGCTGGGGAAAAGGTGGCGCTGGTCGGGCAATCAGGTTCTGGCAAGTCTTCTTTGACACGATTATTGTTCAGGTTTGTGGATGCGCAAAGCGGGTCGATTCAGTTTGATGATATTGACAGTCAGGATTTTACTCTGGCTTCATTGCGCCAGCAAATAACGCTTATTCCACAGCAGCCCGAATTATTTCATCGCTCAGTACGTGATAATATCACTATGGGCGCTGATGTGCCTGATGCCCAATTACACGCGATTGCGGCAAAAGCCCAGAGTCTGGAATTTATTCAGCAATTACCGCAGCAATTTGAGACTGAGGTAGGCGAGCGAGGCGTTAAGTTATCTGGAGGTGAGAAGCAGCGCATAGCCATTGCCCGTGCATTTTTGGAGGATGCGCCGATCGTAGTGTTAGATGAAGCAACCAGCGCACTGGATTCCTTAACCGAACAACAGGTTCAGGTAGCTATTTTTGAATTGCTAAAAAATAAAACCGCGCTGGTTATTGCCCATCGCTTATCTACTATCTTACGCATGGATAGAATTATTGTTCTGGAGCAAGGGCGAATTATAGAGCAGGGAACGCATCAGCAGCTATTGAAACGTGAAGGACGATATTTTCAAATGTGGCAGCACCAGCAAGGTGAGTTTCTGGATGACTTGAGTTAGACTTGCTCAAGGTAGATGAGCGCAATATAACTTTAACTATAAGGAGATGCTATGAGTGAATCAACTACTTCAACAGAAGCAGATTATGGGCCGTTAACGGGATTAATTGGCACCTGGCAAGGTGATAAAGGGCTTGATATAGCACCTGGTCCAGAAGGGACAGAAAACAACCCTTATTATGAAACCATCGAATATTCAGCCTGTGGGAATATCACCAATGCTGAAACTCAGGTATTGGCAGCACTCTATTACCGTCAAATCGTTAAACGAAAATCGAATGATGGTGTATTTCACGATCAAACGGGGTACTGGATGTGGGATGTAGCAAGACAGCTTATAATGCATTCTCTATCAATTCCACGAGGTGTCTGCGTACTTGCCGGCGGGCGATATAGCGGGAGTAAAGCGCCAACCGGGGAGGTCATTATTGAGGTGACAGCTCAGGCAGATGATGTGGATTGGGGAATTATTCAGTCGCCATTTATGGCCGGAAATGCACGTACCACTACATTCAGTCAGAGTATTGCAGTGGGTAATGGCAAGCTATCCTACACGCAAACAACCATGGTCGATATTTATGGAAACACTTTCGAGCACACTGACAAGAGTGAGTTAGTACTCTCTTCATGACATGGCTAAAGCGCCGCCCTAGGGTATTAATATGCCTGACGTTTATTTAGCATGAGATAAATATAATAACTCGCGGCTGCAGCAAGTAGATGCTTAGCCGTGTGGCCGCTAATTAATCCGTTAGTAAGTTCGAAAATGCGGCTATCGTTTAGTTCCATCATTTTGGCAAGACCATAACAAACCATGCCATAGATCAGGTAATGGCGCTGCGTGTACTTACTTCTATAAAGCAAGAGAATAAGCGGGATGGCTGCTAAAGTTCCGAATTGAACAAGACCGTAAAAACGCAGGTCCCCTGTGTATTGCCAGTAGATAACACTGAAAACGCCGAGTAATAGACCGGCGGGTAATATGATCTTTTCATATTGAAAAGAAATGTGCTCACCTAGGCGGCTGTCCAAGAATAGAGACCCTACTACGGAAAAATTCCTTTTGGCCATTTTTCCCGAACATTTTCGTTAAAGAGCGCAACTATTCACCTCAAATGTTCGAAAAAACTGACTCAAAAAGGCTTTCCCTCGCGACGGCTTCTATTCTCGGACAGCCCCCTAGTAGCGCCACAAACAGGCTCATAAAACAGATAGTCATCGGCAGGCGATCCCAGACCAAGGTTTGATTATTAGGATTCCAGTGGTAATAGCTGGAACCTGCGGCAACCAAAATAAGCCTCATAAAGTAAACTTTCCATGAGAGCGATGTGTCGTTGCGGTTGCTTAAGAAAAAAGAAGTCCGAGCCAACCGATAATCGCAAAGGGTATATTACTGATAACATCTGAAAAGTTGGGGATCAATAGCGATGACCTGTTATCTGCCAATAAGTGATAACTGGTTTTTTGTAATACCGGATCAGTGACTAAATAAACGGCGATCATCAGGACAATAAAGCATAAAGAAATGCGGATAAGCCACATATGTCTGGAGTGGTTTATTAATTCCTGAAGAGTTTCTAGTGTCAGTGGATACGCTTTCATGTAGGTATCTTAAGCGTATTTTAAAAAAAGGAGCTAGCTGAGAAGAATTTAGATGAATGTGGGGCGGGTTTATCGTTCGTTTAAAACGCAGGCAGAACAACTGCGCTTTAAAAAAGTTACTAAAGTTCACCAAAAATAAAGCTGAAAGATGCCCCGATAGACCAGCTGGGGCCTGAGAATCCATTGGATGAATTATAGCCTGGTGTGACTACATTATAATAACCTTCTATTCGGGTATCGATAGCATTCTTGCCTAAGGCAAATACTTTACCTACTCCGGCTCCGATTGGTACGGTCCAGCGTTGGTTAGACGATAACTCCCAATTGGCAATAACTTCCATATCGGATAGTAAATACCAGCCATCTGGCAAATTATAATTAATAGTAGGATTGACAATCATTTGACTGACTTTATCTCTACCATTGCTACCAATAACTGACCATATCTGTTGTGCCTGCAGGCTGAGTGTCCAGCTTTCAGGGGTCTGGTAAACCAACATCACAGCCGGTCCCATGCTGATCTTACCACTACCCAGTTCACGCGATGGTTCGTCAGTGGGAAATACAAAGGTCGCACCTAAGCCAAGTGAAAATTCATCGTTAATTACTGGTGAGATATAACTGGTAAAGAAAGTATCGGCTAAGCCTGCAGCATCACCATCACTACCCCCGTGGCCATCGCCCGTATAAGGTTGTGGTATTCCTCTAATGCCGGTTATATCACCAGGCGTTCCCATAAAGTTTAAGGTCAGCTGGTTAATAATATTCCAGCCATCGAATTTGATTGGCATGATGGGAGCAAAGCTTCCCACATGTACATCACCAGCCGTTGCGCCACCATGAAATTTGTATTCAAGCGGTAAGCTAAAATTAGGGCTTAACGGATTTTGTGCTGCTCTTTGCCATTCGGCTAGAGTGGGTGGAACCTCATCATATGCCAAGGCAGAAAATGAAATTAGAGATGCGAACAACAGGAAAATATAGGCCATAGAAAATTAATCTTGGTTAAAGTGACTGTGAGCAAGCTTATTAAACGTAAAGTCATCACTCACTGGCTCAATCTGGAAAATTCGATTAGGCATCTGGGTATTAAATTTTCGTTCGTTACCTGCGTTGTTACGCTCACGCAAATTAAACGAATTACAATCGGCAATTAAGTGAGAGCCGGAAGGAAGTTCTATCGTGTCTTGTACCCATTTCACTGGAAATAAAGGACTAGTACCTACTATAGTCTCAAGTAAGTTAAATTCCCGATCGTAGACGCGGGCTTCTCCTTTACGCGAGTTTGCCAGGATATAGCCTTTGGAATGCGGGCGGATATGATGCGCACCGTTCAGGTTTTCAATAACATGATCCAGTTGCAGTGATTCTCTATCAATACGCGCTACCTTGCCCTGATAGAACAAGATAGTCAGAATTTTACTGTCATCATAAGGGTCAACGATAGCAGAATTCAAATGGGTCGTTTGTAAGCGACCTGGGTAGCATAAGTTACGATGATCAATCTCATGATCAATAGTACGCTCACCACCGCCATATTTGGTTGAATATCCTTGTTCGGTACCAAACCAGGACCAGATAATTTCGCCCTGTAAATCAACTTCCAGAATCGCATCGATGCCACTAGAGGTGACTAATAAGCCATTTTTAGTGCGGCGCAAAGAGCGTAATTGTGAAAACAAAGGGTGCTTTATTACCAGGTCTATTTCACCTTGATCATTGAGTCTCAGTATATGCTCGTCTCCCGGTGTGCCATCAACGCAACAAGGCAAGCCGGTAAGAAAGTAGAGTCCTTCGCCAGCGACATATTCCATGCCAAAAGGCTTGGTTGGATAGATCTCATCCAGTAGGCGAAATTTACCCATCGGTTCTAGCTGTTCCAAAAGCTGTATTTTACCGCCGGGAGAGCCAGTAAACACATCATTTGATTTGTCTTTGCCTTTGATGATACGGTTTAAACGAAATTTGGCATAATCCCAATTAGTTTGCGGGTAGGAAATTAAAAAACGCATTAATGAATTCTCCGAATGTCGAATATTGGTAACATGATTTATCGAGTGTAAAGGCTGATTGAGATAAAGGTGCCTATCCCAGATATCAATAATCCAGTAATGATAATGGAAAAATTATCCAGATGTAGGAAAGTGCTTTAGCAGGTTATTATTACATTACTGTTTATTTTTGACTGCAATACCGATAAATGAGTGTAAACTCAAATTTTGACCGCAGATTATAACGTATATAGCCTGTTAAGTTAAATAAATACGGGGCTTTTATTTATGGGGTTACGTGAAAATTAATAACGCGCAGTTTAGTGATAGTCTTTACTTCACTGTGTTTTCCCTGAGTTGCTGATTGTAGTTTTGTTGCGTATCTATTTAAGCGTAGAAGCTAGAAGTGGATAAATACAAAACTACACAGATAAATATATTATTTAAGGTACCTTGCATGTTTCCAAACGGATTTAAGACAATAGTATTCATTGCCAGTATGACTTATAACAGCTGTAATGCCGCAGAAATACAATACTACCCAGCCGAAAAAGCAGAGCAATTACAGGCTGCGGTTATAGCTAAAGGTAAAAACTACCAGGCGCGTACTGCGAATCTACTAGAAAATGGGCAACCTGCATATGTTAATCAGCTAATTCTCCAGGATTCCCCCTATTTAATTCAGCATGCGCATAATCCGGTGCACTGGTATACCTGGGGTGACAACGCATTTGCCAGGGCTAAACGTGAAAATAAACCCGTCTTTTTATCCATCGGCTATTCCACTTGTCACTGGTGTCATGTGATGGAGGAAGAGAGTTTTGATAATCCCGAGATTGCTGCGGTTTTGAACCAATACTTTATCGCTATCAAAGTAGATCGAGAGCGCCGCCCCGATATCGATGCCGTGTATATGGAAGCGGTGACATTATTAACTGGACGCGGAGGTTGGCCGATGTCCAGCTTTTTAACGCCAGAGGGGAAAACTTTTTTAGGTGATAGTTATTTCCCTCCAGAGCCATTTAAAAAATTATTACTACGCGTCAATGAAGTCTGGCAACAGCAGAATGCACTGGTTTTAAAGCGTGCGGATGAGGTAGCTACAGCCGTTGCTAAGAGTAGTTTGACTAGGCAGCAAAGCCAGAGCCTGGACCTGAAATTATTACAGCAGACGGCACAACAATTAGAAAGTGTACAAGATCGAAGATACGGTGGATTTGGGCAAAAAATGAAATTCCCCAATGAGCCATTATTAATCTTCTTGCTCGATAACTATCAGCGCTTTGGTGATATTAAGGCGCTGGCAGTGGTTGAAACCAGCTTGTTAGCTATGGCGCAAGGGGGTATTTATGATCAGGTAGGTGGTGGTTTTCATCGTTATTCGACCGACATGCAGTGGCTGGTACCGCACTTTGAAAAAATGTTATATAACCAGGCGCAATTAGCTGAGACCTATTTGCTCGCCTATCAGTTAACCGGCAAAGCCGAATATGCACGTATTGCACGGCAAACTATAGATTACGTACTTAGTGATATGCGCTCTAAAGAGGGCGGATTTTATTCAGCGACAGATGCTGACAGCAATGGCGTCGAGGGTAAGTTTTTTGTCTGGACACCAGCGGAAATAAAATCAGCATTACCGCCCAAGCTGGCTAACAGAGCGATTGATTTATATGCTGTGACGGCATCCGGAAATTTTGAGGGGCACACGATATTACATCTCCCCGTTAGTCTGGAAGACTATGCAGAAAAACATGCTATCTCTTTACCAATACTGCTCCTTGAAGTTGAGCAAATCAGAAAGCTATTAAAACAAACGCGGGAGCAACGTGTTCCGCCATTGCGCGATGACAAAATAATTACCGCATGGAATGCGATGATATTGGAAAGTTTGGTACTCGCAGCAGAAGTATTGCAGGAGCCCGCTTATTTGCAAGCTGCCACGCAAACGGCTAACTGGTTATGGCAAACCAATAGACAAGCCTCGGGTGAACTCTGGCGTATTTATTGGCAGGGCAGCTCTTCCGTTAGTGGCAATCAGCAGGACTATGCTTATTTTGCCAGTGCTTTAATTAAACTCTACGATCAAACTGGGGATCAGCAATGGCTGGATAAAGCGGAGCAATTAACCAATATTATGACCCAGCAGTTCTGGGATAAATCAGACGACGGCTTTTTTATGAATAGTCAATCGGCAACCCAGTCCATGATGGTGCGACCTAAAGAGCTAGAAGATAATGCCACGCCATCGGCGAATGCCGTCGCATTATCAGTGTTAGCACGATTATCCAGACGCACGGCAAACCTCGACTACTCGGACAAAGCCGCTACTGCGCTGGCGTCCTTTTCAGCTAAAATCAAACAACAGCCGACCAGCTATACGCACATGCTCTCCGCCGCCGCACTATTAAATAGTACACAAACGGGTAGCGTGCAGTATGCTGCCAAAGGCGCGGTGACGGTGAGAGCAAAGCGTACTGAGGATAATCAATTAATTGTGCATATGCAGCTTAAACCAGGCTGGCATATTAATGCTAGTAATCCATTACAAGCGTCGCTTATCCCTACTAAAATCAGTCTGTCCGATGGTCAGCTAGAAAGAGTTACTTATCCACCTGCCATGCTTAAGAAACTCAGTTTTGGCCAGCAGAAATTAGCTTTATATGAAGATAAGCTTAACGTGCAGGTGAATCTCCCTGATACACTAAAAGACAAGCAGATCATCAACGTACAGGTTCAATTACAAGCCTGTAATGATAAACATTGCCTGGCACCTGAAACATTATCGCTTGCTGTAGCTCGCCCTGGTAGCTGATTTTAAGGTTTACCATGAAGACCCCGATTCCCAATGTAGTTGTTTATTGCAGGTGAGTAAACTTTTATCCGTCTAGTTCAGAATATGCTACCTTCAGTGCCTTCATGGTGAAAACAAGGTTAATCCAGAAAGTGAATTGCGGTGTTGGTTTACCCTCTCCTATTCCCGTTAACGTTTCAATTCAAAGGGCTTGCTCTGGGCTCTGCTATAATCATCAAATTTTCCAGATATAATAGGAAATTATTATGACCAGCAACAGTTTTTCTTCTCTTCCCATTTCTAGCGCATTTGTTGCTAATCTGGATTCGCTCGGTTATAAAAAAATGACCGCTATACAAGCGCAGGGCTTACCGCATGTATTGCAAGGTAAGGACCTAATTGCCAAGGCAAAAACCGGCAGTGGTAAAACAGCAACCTTTGGCATCGGCTTATTACAGAAGATTAATCCGCGTTTTTTTGGGGTACAGGCACTGGTGCTCTGCCCAACACGTGAACTCGCTGATCAAGTCGGTAAAGAACTACGTAAGCTGGCGCGAAGTACGCCGAATATCAAGCTGGTATTGCTCTGTGGCGGGAAACCTTTCGCAGCGCAAAAAGGCTCGTTGGAACATGGGGCGCATATCGCTGTGGGTACACCGGGGCGGATTCAAGATCATTTAACTAGAGGGACTTTAATACTGACAGGTGTTAATACACTGGTGTTGGATGAGGCTGATAGAATGCTGGATATGGGCTTTCTGGATGTGATCACCGAGATTATTGCCGAGACTCCCAAAGCACGTCAAACTCTACTCTTTTCCGCAACCTATCCCGACCTGATCACTAAGATGTGTCGGACCATATTGCAGGAGCCAGTTACAGTTTCTGTCGAGGCAGAACATCACGATACAGTTATCGAACAAACCTTTTACCAGGTTAAAAACCAGCAGCGCAAAAATGCATTGTTAGGCTTGTTTGAACACTATCAGCCAGAGACGGCTCTGGTCTTTTGTCATACCAAAATACAATGTGATGAAGTGGCCCGCTATCTACAGGAACACCAGATTGAAGCCCTGGCTATACATGGCGATCTGGAACAGCGTGAACGTGACCAGGTGCTGGTTCGATTCACTAACCATAGTTGCCCGGTGCTGGTTGCGACCGATCTAGCGGCGCGTGGTCTGGATATTAAATCCTTACAAGCGGTAATTAACTTTGAATTGCCGCATGACCCTGAAATTTATGTACACCGGATTGGTCGTACCGGTCGGGCAGGAGAAACAGGTATAGCGCTGAGCCTGTTCACTGAGCAGGAACACCTGCGGGTCAAGGCTATTGAGACCTTCCAGAACAAACCCAGTCGATGCGATACAGGCGAGTCTTTACAGCCTAATCCAGGCTTTACCCTGCAAGCGCCGATGGTGACCATACAGCTAGATAGTGGCCGAAAAAACAAAATTCGCCCAAGTGATTTATTAGGTGCATTAACAGGCGATGCCGGTTTGTCAGGATCACAGATTGGGAAAATTGATATATTTGATATTTCCAGTTATGTTGCAGTCGAGCGCTCTGCACTAAGTCAGGTGCTTAAGTATTTCACAAATGGTAAAGTAAAAGGACGTAGCGTCCGTGCACGTAAAATTATTTAATCAATAAAGGAGAGTTTTATGTATATCAAATTAGCCATACTGACAATGATTTTAGTATTTTCAGCCATTAGCTTTGCAGGCTTTGAAGGGCCTGGAACTACATTAAGTGCAGTCCCAGTCAACTCAATTAATGACCTGGATGACGATGATGAGGTTATTCTTGAGGGTTATTTGGTGAAAAAAACCGGCAAAGAGGAGTATCTGTTTAAGGATAAGACCGGAGAGATTAAAGTTGAGATTGATGATAAAAAGCTACGGGGAATAACGATCACACCAGAGACCCTGATAAAAATCAAGGGAGAAGTTGACAATGACTGGTTTTCAATCCAGATTGATGTCGATTCGGTAGAAATTATTAAGCAGTAAGGTTGAAGATAGTAGCTTAATCTAAATTGAGCAAATAACTTTCTTTTTGCTTAGAAACTGAAGGACTGAGTATGATCTATATCTGATTATCATGTAATAAATGCATGTTATCCCGTTTAGAGTTATTAAATTTGGCTCTATATAAATCTTAATGGGTAATACGATAATACAAAGATGAATAGTGCCACTTTATTTAGCATGGCCCTTTGGTCAACAAGCTCCTTGGCAAGTGAAAGATATTTTATTTGTTTACGGCGAACCCAAATCAAAAGAACTCCATATACAGTTAGATTTTCCTGCAGGGGTACGATTCCCCGATGAGACCGGTGTACCCTGTCCGGTGCATGATAAAGTGGGGCGAGAATAGCAATATTTAATTTTTTTGAGCACTATTTTTTTGCATTGCACGGTACCACGCATAAAAACATCAGAAGGCAAATTGATGACGGTTTACGTCCCATGGACACGTCGCTGGTAGTGGCTTCAGCCTCTTGTTTGAGGCGTTTTCAATGGCCTTGATTGAGCGAGAAATGCCAGTGAATTGTGTCCCCGAGATGCTAGGTGTCAACCTGCAGAGTGTCTGGACTGTATTCAGAAGCACCTGAAAAAAGGTGCTCCAGAGGAACAAGTCACGGTAAAGAATAGGAACAGACCACTATTCAATGGGCTATAAATAAACGTGGTCTGTCTTCTATTACGTTTTTACCCGCTGGAATTAACGACCTTGCCCGGTCGCACATCCCTTGTTTCTATCTTATATGGATTTGAAGAATTAACTGGGCTAGATATTAAAAATTTATTGGATTATGCACTTATGACTTGAATTTAGGACATATAAGAAAATCTATAATCCATTCACATACAATGAAGTACTTCATCAAGCAGCTATCATCATTCTTTTAATAATAGTTTAAGCTTTCTAAATCTATAGCGTAAAAATCATGAAAAAAACACTGGTCCCCTCTCTGACACCTCAACGCTATGCAGAAACTTTCGCAGTATTTGTCGAGCATTCCTTGGAATACCCCTTAATGCTGGATAAATTATCAAGCTGTACCAATGAAAAACTAAAACAAGGGTTTAACATACTTGATATCGGTGCCGGGACAGGGCATATGCTAAAAGAATGGATGAGTTGTATTGACTTTAAACCAAGTCATTACACTGCCTTTGAACCGAATGAAAGCCATTTTAAAGATCTAGCTGCATCAGTCACTCAACTGAATATTGAAAATACACTTTATAACAGCTCGTTTACTGCTGATACAGCATTACCAGAAAAATACGACATTGTTCTGTTTTCCCATAGTCTGTACTGGATGCCAGACCCTGCATTAACCATGCAACATGCCTCGAAGCTAATAACAGAAAATGGAATAGTGCTTGCTTTTATTGGTGGCCCCTATGGTGTTCATGCCATGTTCCCACTTTTTGAGCCTTATATAGAACGCACTAGCCCTATGCTACAAAATAATGCCATCAGTAGCCATGAGGTCATCATTGGCTTAAGACAGTATGGAATAGAGCCGGAAATAACCTTACTTCCTTCACCTATAGATATTACCGGTCTGTTTGAAGTCGATGCTAGGCCACAACTGGCAGAGTTCATTTCTTTCTGTATGCAAATTGAATTTAACAGTCTTCCAAGCTGGCTACAAACAGATATTATTCAATATGTCCATGGAGGATGTGTCGAGCAAGGGGATAAATTATATTGGTATCTACCCACAGCGGCAATCATCATTAATGCTCGAAACAGCCAATAATTTAGCTTGCTAATCACTTCTATAAAGTTTCAAGAAGTTTGTTTCACTCAGTTAAGCTCTTTTTTTGAAAGAAAAACACACGGTTTATCTGAGTATTTCTAATTAATAAATGGGTCTGAACCGCAGCATTAAACCAACTCTAAAAATCAGCCTTTTTTCTGTTCATTGAGTTGTTTAAATAATTACTTTTTAGCGAGGTTTAGTTGGCCAGCTGACGCTAAAAACCCTACAGGTTTATTAAACCATTACAGGTTAGCGAGTAAAGTATAATGAGATAAGCTCAATGCCCCCGACTTATTGGCTGTTTAAATATTAATGGGTACTGCCCCCTTTTATTCTAATCCCAACGCTTTTCGGTAAAAACACTTAAGATTTGGCTAACGTTTTTAAAACCTACGCCATAGCAAGGTGTTGCCTCTTTTTAATATTCACTTTTAGTGTCATTACGCTATGGTTAATGACACTATTTTCAAGGGATGGTTATCATCAAATGAAGGGAAGTCTTGGTGGCAATCTAACCAAGTCGCCTCACTGACTGAACTCCCCTGTTTTTCAACACAACGTACTAAGCTATTGAACCAGGTTTCTCTATCAACCTTCGCGACATTGTTACAGGAAATAATCTTACCCCCTGGCTTCGTCACTAATACCGCAGGTTTAAATAAGCTTTGATAATCATTAATTAAATCAACTGTACCAAAAGCACTTTTAGCGAACCGAGGCGGGTCTAAAAATACAAGATCAAACTGTGACGCCGACATTCTAGGGTAACTTGGGAGTTTTTTTTTATTACGGCTAGTAACTTTAAGGCCTGCTAATTGGCGTAGCGCTGGAAAGGCATCACTATGTATAAACTGACACACCGATTCAACCCCGTTTAATTCCGCATTTTTTCGCCCTGCTGCTAAAGCAAATGATGAGAAATCAACATTAACGACTCGTTTAGCACCACCGACAGCAGCAGCGGTTCCAATGCCACAAGTATATTATAGTGGACCCCTGAGTCAAGACAAAAACTCACTGAGTTTAAGTTGTACATTCAATTTTACTTGCAACTGAACAGCGTTGCCCCGGTTTTATCTTTGTTTCCGTTGTTTCGGCTTTTGTGGCGG